>Ga0129301_1000018_pt1 | contig 74647 bp, 71 predicted proteins | sample ConPoolayeHmetaG_FD_94489 | JGI IMG/M metagenome (GOLD analysis project Ga0129301, IMG submission 94489) | Hot spring microbial mat communities from California, USA to study Microbial Dark Matter (Phase II) - Cone Pool mat layer H metaG ...
ATGAAATAAAAGTACCGACGCTCATCATATGCGGATCAGAGGATAAACTAACACCTTTAAAATACGCAAAATATTTGAGAGATAATATTCAAAATTCAAAACTTAAAATTATAAGGGCTGGACATATGGTGATGCTTGAAAAGCCTGATGAGTTTAACGAGAAGTTGGAGGGGTTCATCAAGGAATTGAATAAGCTTGCCAAAAAATCTCGAGGAATCGAAAAAAGCTAAATTGTGATTCCACAGAGAAGTTGATATAGCATTGGACTGCAAAAAGTCCTAGTCTTTCAAGTCTTTTCTTCTGTCCAGTATCCTGTGCTTTTTGTTTGATTTTGCTTATACTTCCACAAGTGCCCAAGAGCTTCAACACATCTCTCAATTGAAGAGTACACTGGAATGTTATCTTCTTCAAGCTCAGTTGTCCATAAGTCGACTGTTTCCTTAAACCCAATTAGATGCGTCAAAATGGGTTTTTGTCTAATGTGATTTTTTATTATGTGATTTATCACATTTTTTACGTTGAAGAAGGGAATAAGTCTAGGTACAGCCACAAACAAGACCAATACGCTGTCCACGTTATCATCATTTAAAGCTGCCCCTAACGAAATTTTTATGCTCTCTTCAGGTCCCAAAGCCTCAAATAAAGGTTCAATGTCCACAGGATTATGCACAACGGCCCACGAAGGCATGCCGCTTCTTATTCGATCTAGGGTTTCTTTGGACAAAGATGCAAGTTCTAAGTTTTGTTTAGCACATTCATCAGCAGCCAAGACGCCGCCTGCCCCACTGACAGTTATTATTGCAACTCTTCTTCCATGGGGCAATGGTTGCAGGGCAAATGCTTTAGTAATGTCTAGAACTTCTTCGAGGTCGCCGCTCACACGTATGACGCCAGCTTGCTTGCATACGGCGTCAAAAATTTCATCTTTTACAGCTAAGGAGCCTGTATGCGACATGGAAGCCTTCATGCCTGCGACAGTTCTGCCTGATTTAAGCACGATTATGGGTTTCTCTTTTGCAACTTTCTTAAACACTTTGAAGAGTTTTCTGCCGTCTCTTACTCCTTCCATGTAAATGGCAATCACTTGAGTGTCTTTATCCTTCGCTAAGTATTCCAGCACTTCCGCATCATCCACGTCGCACTTATTGCCGAGGCCCACTATCTTGCTTATTCCAAAAGGTTGTTTCGAAACTATCCACCAGAAAGCTGCAGCTGCAAATAATCCAGTCTGAGCAATGAAGGCTACATTGCCTTTTTTCAAGGGTGGAAGTGGCACAAAAGAAGTTGTAAAATTGTTTGCAGTGTTCAAAATCCCAGTGGTGTTTGGTCCAATCACTCGAATCCCAGCAGCTTTGGCGGTTGCTACAACCTCTGCCTCGAGCTTTTGGCCAGCCTCACCAGTTTCGCGAAAGCCAGAAGAACAAATAACCACTCCCTGGACGCGTTTTTTTGCACAATCTTTCATTACTTCTGGAACCATGTTTGCCGGAACTATTATTATTGCTAATTCAACATCATCATCTATCAAGTCAACTCTTGGATATGAATGCAAACCTAGAACTTCATCTGCATTTGGGTTCACTGGGTAGATTTTGCCTTCATACTTTAGGTCAAGCAAGTTTTGTAGCAGCGAATTCCCAAACTTGAGAGGATTCCGTGAAGCGCCTATGACCGCCACACTTTTGGGTTCAAAGAAACACCTTAGTTGTTCACTTTTCTCAGTCTCTGAGTCCATTTAGGTCACTTACCACAATTAGCAAAACTTTGGGTTTTAATACGTTTCGAGGAAAACACGTTAATTCATAACAATAAAAGCATTCATTTCATTTGTTGAAAGATTTATATGCGAAAAAATTTCAGCACTCAATCTCTCTGAGAAAATGTCTGTCCAAATCAAAAATAACATCGTGTACAAGGGGCTTACAATTTTCTCAAAAAATCTAAAACTATCTTGTTAAATTCCTCTGGTTTTTCTAGCATTGGATGATGCCCAACACCTTCAATTATTTTGAGACTAGAATTTGGAACTTTATCGTTCATTATTTGTGCCATTTTAACATCTATCGCAAGGTCTTGAGAACCATGGATTATTAACGTGGGAACATTTATTGCAGGAAGTTTCTCAGCCACATCATGCTCGATAATTGCTTTCAAGGATTCTTCTACAACAAATTGTGGAGTCTTCAGAATCTCCGGCTTTGCCCAGTTTGTCAAGTCTTCACTTGTTCCAGGAGCGAAAAACGTTTGGGCAAAAAATCGTTCAGCCACCTTTTCGAAACTGAATGTTCTGATCATCTTTAAGGTTTCATTAATGGGCATAAGTCCTGTTTCGTGTAGGCCTGCAGCCGTCGTGTTAACGAGAATTAAGGCTTGCACATTGTCTGGGTATGTAAGGCAGAAAACTAACGCTGTCATTCCTCCCATCGAGTGCCCAATTATTATTGCCCTTTTAATCTTGAGTCCTATTAAGACGTGATACACATCTTCTGCAAACGTCTGTATAGAGTATCCTTTTTCGGCTTGTCGGATTCTCCATGACCTCTAAGGTCTATGGTTAAAACCATGTAATCTTTTGTGAATGCTGGAATCTGAAACTTCCAGAAATTATGATTTTCTGTCCATCCATGAAGCAAAACCAGAGCTGGCCCTTGCCCACTGACTTCATAATTGATGCTTACGCCGTTGATGTTTATTTTTGACATTGTGCCAACTCCAAAACGTTTTCGTTTTTTCAACATGTGACGTGAATTATGGCTCCAACAGTTTTTCCATTCTTTACAAGTTCATTGAACTTTTGAATTGCCTCTTCTGAGGCATATTCAAACAGGGTTATTCGTTTGTTTTCGATAAATCTTCTTGCATCTTCGGTGATTCTTGCAACATCATCAGTGCCTCTGCCAATAACCAACGCGTCCATTTCATGTCTACAAAGTTCTTCAAACTCTTTCAACTTGAATGCGTGAGTGCCAAACATCAGAAAACCACCCTTTCGCCTTTTAACGGTGCCGTCTGGAAAAATAACAATATCATGTCTATGTTTTCTTCCATTAACTATAATCCAGCCAAAATCCATTTTATCTATGCTAACCATAACATCACAATACATAGTTCGCCATTTTATAATTTAGAGTTTACGTTACGTACATAGCATCTTTCATCTTGCCTCACGTAGCTAGAAGGCTTATGCCTCATCCCAAGAATAGACTCGACAAGGTTTTTTCTTGACCATTCGTGTTCGCTCAATTCTTCCATTAAAAATACTTTTTTTGGTGCATCTGAAAAAATCTTTTTCACTATTTGATCAGTATTTAACCCCTTACGCCAGAGCGCATAAATTTTTTCCTTCAGCCTCAAAATGTTGTCCAATGTGATCTTTATATCATTTTTATCCCAAATCCCATGGCCGCCATATGCCGTCTCAAAATCTAAGTTCATAATTCTATTGAGTGAATCTATCAGGTCTATGTAGTCTTCCTCTTTCATTATTATCACTGGTGCCAAATTCGCCACTAAATCGCCTACAAAGATGATGTCCCTAACTAAAAAGGACACGTGGTCAAAGCTGTGACCTAGAGTTTCAATAATTGTAAAAGTTAAATTGTTGAATCGCATTGTACTTTCAAGTGGAACAGCATCCAACGGTTTCGGTTGTCCCCAGACAAACTGCCTGTACGGGGGAATTTCTGGTGGATTTGCAAGAACATTGAGGGATTTCTTTGGCGCAAAAACAGTAGCGTGAAATCTTTCTTTGAAGAGGTAGGCACCTCCGCTGTGGTCTTCGTGGTGGTGAGTCAAAAGAACCGCCTTGACGTTTAGCTTCATAGTTTCTAAGAAATTTGCAGATTCTTCGGCAGTGTGTGGGCAGCCAGTATCTATGACAAGTCCTTTATAATAATAGAAGGTTGTCCAATAATAGGGTTTTTCGTTGTATTCTTTGCCAACATCTATTGATATGAAGTCTTCAGCAATTTGCTTCCATTTAAGCATAGTGCACACGGCAAATATAATGCAATTTAAACTGAACAAAAATGTTATGGTTCGCCAACAAATCTGGCAAGTTATGTTAAGCTTCTGGGAAAAACCTTTTTCTATTATAACCATTGTGCGTATGTAATCAAGTTTTTATAGTATTGGCGTAAGTTTTATTCTGCATCCTCTTGAAGGATCAGGCTCTATTACGTAAATAATGGTTTTAGGCTTCTTTCCCAAGAGGATCATGCTTCCATTTTTCTCCTCTATTTTGAAATGCATGTTTAAAGTGTCGGCGAAAACCTTTGTCACTTTAGGAATGCTGGGTATAGATATGTAAATCATTAAGTCTTTTCCCAACTTGTTGGCGATAACTGAACGGCCAACCACACTCGCATTGAACCTTTGTGTGATATATATGAGGTAGTCACCACTCAAAACATGAATCAAGTTTTTGCCGATCTTATTTGCCAAGTCTACGGCTGCTTCAATGTAACGATTGAAATTTTCTATGGCATCAATATCTTTCACGGTTGGATCTTGCCAAGCTACAATGTACGGTTTGTTCATGTCTATTAATGGATTAGGAAAAACCAATACTCGGGCAAATTCATCGAATTTTTCTTCGCCTGTAAAGGAAGAAATCATTTTTCGCACATCTTCTGGACCATACCCAATTATCGGAACTGTAATAAACCCCCTGTTTCTCAATATGAAATTTGCAATTGTTGGGTTGATAATAGCGTCTAAGGCGTCAACTGGAACATTTTCACCCAGCTCGAATAAGACTGAGCAACCTCTAGGGTATCCTTCCCCACCTAAAATTTCGTCGAGCTCTGGAATTCCACTTGGATAATGCGTTTTGGTGGCTCTTGTCGGTTCAAATTTCGGAGGGTTCTCCACTTCTTTAGGGATGAATGAAGGAAAAACTTTGAAACCATTGTTCAGCGTGAACAGGAATTTTTGGCGTTCAAGTCTGGTTCCTCGAAGCTTCTTTATCTCGATTTCTCTGAGCAGTCTGCCTTCATAATCATCTTTTTTTAGGACAATGACTCCATCAGAAACAAACTCTTCAATACTTATGCCTATTTTCTTACCTCCGATTGGGACTTCTACAATTAGTATTGTGGTGCATTCTAACTGCCTAACAAGCTTGCCTAGAACATTATGAAGAATGCTTCTTGCTTCGATTGGTTCCTTAAAAGCTTGAGCCATAGCACTGAAAGAGTCGATAACCAATCTCTTGGCGTTTAGCGCCGCAACTTCTCCAAGAATCATTTCAAGCACGGTTGGAAGGCCTTTTTCAGTTACAGTGGTAAAATCCAAAATTTTGACTTTCCCATGAACTTTGTCTCTTAAATCACGCCCAAAAAGCTTGGACATATTGTGAATTATTGTATCTTCACTTTCTGCAAAAGAAACATAAATTCCGTTTTCACCATAATCTTCCGCTCCCTTATACAAAAACTGCATAGTAAAAACGGTTTTCCCTGTCCCAGGGTTACCAGCTAAAAGAACTAAACTTCCCTTTGGAAAACCACCCTCAATCAATTGGTCTAAACCATCAATTCCAGTGTGAACCCTAGATTCATCCATACACAACACGAATTCTAATGCTTTCTGCTTAATCTTTAGGTTTATGAATTATCACTAAAAATTATGTATCTAAATTACCCGTGTATCAGAACAAAAAAGGAATAGTTGTAAATTATAACGTAAGTCTGTGAAATTTAGTTTTCTTTTTCGATGACGGTTGCTACTCCTTGTCCTCCGCCTATGCATGCTGTGGCCAATCCGTATCGTGCACCTTTAGTTTCAAGTATCCTCGCCACTGTTCCAACAAGCCTTGCACCAGTAGCGCCCAATGGATGACCGATGGCTATGGCTCCGCCTTTCAAATTAACCTTCTCAGGGTCTATTCCAAGCTCTTTAATACACCACAGGGTCACAATTGCAAATGCTTCATTAATCTCCCAAACATCAATGTCGTTAACTTCCAGTCCTGCCTTCTTAAGTGCGATTTTGCTTGCAGGAACAGGCCCTTTACCCATTACTGCTGGGGGAACGGCAGCCCATCCCATGGACTTGATTGCTCCCAGCGGAATTAACCCAAGAGATTTTGCTTTCTCTTCGGAAGCCAACATCAAACAGGATGCACCAGCATTTAATGGAGACGAGTTCCCAGCGGTTATCACACCTCCAGGCTTAAAGGCTGGTGGAAGACTTTGAATTTTTTCTAAAGTTGTATCAGCTCGCACACTTAAGTCCCTGTCAATAGTTTCTGTGGTTCCATCCGGATTTGTTACGGTTATGGGCATTATTTCACCCTTGAAAAATTCTTCTTGCTGGGCCTTTGCCGCCATCTGATGACTTCTCAAAGACCATTTATCTAAATCTTCTTTGGTAAGACCATGCTTTGCTGCTCCTTCTTGGAACAATTTTTCTGCGGTTAACCCCATGAAAAAGCCCGTTTCCATCTCATACATTTTGTATTCCTCGTTTTCAATGAGAGTCATTGGTGGATCAACATGTGGATTATCACCCATAGGAACATGAGTCATATGTTCCATTCCACAAGCAATCACAAGATCTGAATTTCCAGTCATGATTTCCATAGCACCAAAATGAGCTGCAGTCATCGAAGATCCGCATTGTCTATCAACAAATGTTGCTGGAACCTCCACTGGAAGTTTTGACAGCATAACTATTGATCTGCCCCCATAAGTCCACTGTTCCCACACGCCTAACGCACATGCTGCAATAACTTCGTTTATTTCAGAAGGATTAACGCCTGTTCTATCAATAATTTTCCTAACGAGCATAGCAGCTACATGATCCATTCTTAATGGATTAAATTTGTCCTTCTCAGGTTCTTGCGGTCTGGATCTGGAAAACGGAGATCGCAAATAGTCAACTATGACTACCTTTCTCATTAAATTCCTCCTTTGACAACATTAGAAGTATAGAATTTACACTAGTGAAATATTTTAAACTTTCCACCAGAATTGGATATTAACATACGTATTTTAATCCGAAAGAACTAATACCATTATTTTCTGTTTTTCTATCTGAATTATTTCCAAAGTTAAAGAAAAAACTTAAATTTTTTGCCACGCACTCTAATGGAGAGGTATTTAAAATGGGAAGAGTAAAAGATGGTTACAAAGAACTAACGAACAGAGCTAACAATGTTGCAGAAGCAAAAGGTCTCATGACTGGATGGAACAAAGTCGTACAGTTCATAGTTGAGGGGGAAGGAGACTTTTTCATTAAATTCGAAAATGGCACAGCTACGTTTCATGAAGGAAAACATGAAAAACCTGATGTGACATTGAAAGGACCAGAAGAAGTTTTCCATAAAATGCTAACACGGGAACTAGATCAGACAAGAGCATACTTTGCTAAGCAATACACCATTGAAGGTTCTATGGCTGACGCAATGAAATTTGGACGCATAGGAACTGCTGTGGCTAAAGCAACTTAGAAATTATTATTAAAATCACCCTTTTCCTTTTTTTAAAAAAATAATTGACTAGAATTTTGACCAAACATGATCAGCCTTATTATTGGTTGTTTAAGCCTTTATTCGCCTCTCAAAAGCCACACGAATATGGTAACAAGCCAACAATAACCAAACACAATTGCTGCTATACCTGCAGCTAAACTATAACCTGCTCCGATGAGGACGGCTGGAATGTTAAGAGAGAGAAATCCTAAAATTACAGAAAAGATGATCAACCGCGGCAGTTTAAGGCTTGTATAAACTATTGCTATTCCCTCAAGCAGTAATAGTAAGCCCACAAAGCTTGTGATTACGCTACCTAGAGATGCAGAGAAGCTTATCACTCCACTCACTGCAAAAGTTATGCCTGTTCCACTTGCAAGCCCATATAATCCAATTGCACTAATAACTACGCCCAAAAGTATAGTCACTGTTCCCACAAATTGCACCAGTATTTCATATAATCTTCGAGAAGCTTCCACAGAACCTAGTAATTTAATGATAAATTTGTTTCTTAATGCTGAAACGAGTTTTCCAATTCCTTTTTGTAGCGCCATTTTTCATCAACCTAACATTAGACCGAGAAAATTAAAATGTTTTGTGTATGACAGAGCTCCCTTGGATTCATATTGATTACTTTGAGAGTCTAAAGATTTCTTCTCGAAGCCTCTTATGATCCACTTTTCCAACGTCTGTCTTTGGTACTTCGCCTCTGAATTCTATCATTTTAGGAACCTTGTAGTGGGCAAGCCTTTCTTCGCACCATTTGGTGATTTCTTCTTCAGTTATTTTTCCCCGGTAATCGGTTTCCGGAACAATTATTGCTTTTATTCTTTGACCAACTTCAGGGTCTGGTACCCCGATTACTGCAGCTTCTTTTACTTTAGGATGCTTGTAAAGCACTTCCTCTATTTCGTGTGAATAAACTGACAGCCCCTTGTATTTTATCAAGTCTTTTTTTCGTTCTACAAAATAGAAGTATCCTTCTTCGTCCATTCTTACTATGTCTCCAGTTCTAAACCATCTCATGCCTTGATATTCAAAGAAGCATTTTGCATTTTCTTCAGGCTTGTTTAGGTATTCTCTCATTATCTGAGGCCCACTCAACACTAGCTCGCCAGTTTCCCCTGGAGTAAGGAATTCGTTTTTCTCCTCGTCAGCAACAGCAGCATACGTGCCTGGTAGTGGAATGCCGAAAGAGCCTGGTTTGTTTCTCTCTGGTGGGTTTGCATGAGATACGGCTGTGGTTTCTGTAAGACCATATCCTTCATTAATTTGCCGTCCGGTGATTCTCGTCCAGTTCTTGCGTGTGGCTTCATGTAAAGTATCTGCTCCGCAGAAGAGATACTTAATTTTTTTCCAGTTTATTCGCTTTGTTTTGGGTTCGTCAACCAGATACTTGTATAGTGTTGGAACACCATAAAATAGTGTCACGCTGTGATCTTGGATAGCATCTAGAATTTCATTCAACTCGGGTTTTGCAAATAGAATGCCTGTTCCGCCGCGAAATGCTCCAGTGAGCATTATTACTGATTGCCCATATATGTGGTAAAAGGGAAGCGCAGCTATAGCGCATTCTTTTCCATCCTCTATTTTCGTGAACAGTTGCCTCATTTGTTCTTGAAGCGCTACGATGTTTCTATGAGTTAATACCGCCCCTTTAGGATCGCCAGTTGTTCCTCCCGTATAAGGAAGCGCAGCTAAATCGTCTGGAGATAATTGCACCTTGGGCGGGTTTGGAGGATATTTCTCAAGCAGCTCTCTGAAAGACAGCAAACCTTGCTGTTGTTGAATTTCTTCTTTTAACGGTTTTCCCCGAAGCCTAGCCATAAAACCTTCGCTGCCCGGCAAGTAATCGGATATGCTTGTTATGATAACATAGTTTAGTTTGGCTTCTTCTAAAGCCTTCTCTACTTTTTCGTAATGTAGATCAAGGCAAACGATTGCTTTAGCATTGCTGTCTCGAAGCTGATAAGCGATCTCGCGTGGTGTATAAAGTGGGCTCACAGTCGTAACTGTGGCGCCCAATCTTAGAATGCCATAATATGCTATGGGAAACTGGGGACAATTGGGCAAGTATATGGCCACTACGTCTCCTTTTCGTATGCCTAGATCATACAATGCTGCTGCAAATCTAAGAGATGCTTCTCTTATTTCGTTATGTTTGATTTTTCTTCCATAGAATATTAGGGCGATTTTGTCTCCCCATTTTTTAGCGTTTTCATCTATTACGTCTATGATGTTTGTTTCAGGAACTTTAACGTCTGGTGATACGCCGTTCTCATACCATTTTATCCATGGTCTTTTGAGGTATTCATCTAACGCTTGATCAGATTTTGATTTTACCATAGACACCAACGCCTTAAGCTTTTCAGATGTAATCTTTTAAAAATGATACGTTTTATATGCCTATATACATTTCTCTTATGTCTTCATCTTTCATTAATTCTTCTCTTGTTCCTTGAGCCGCGATTCTTCCATGCGTAATGACGTATGCTCTGTTGGCCAATTCTAGCGCTATGCTTGCATCCTGCTCAACAAGCAATATTGTTATACCGGAGCCCCAAACCTCTTTTATGCTGTCAAAAACTTTCTGCTTAACTAGAGGTGCTAGTCCAAGAGACGGTTCATCAATCATTAGAAGTTTAGGTTTTGACATAAGAGAACGACCAATCGCTAGCATTTGTCCTTCTCCACCGCTTAATGTTTGAGCCATTTGGTTTTTTCTTTCTTTTAGAATTGGAAAAAGTTGATAAACATGCTCCAGATCTTTTTTTATCTGGTCTTTGTCTTTTCTAAGGTAGCTGCCCATCATAATGTTTTCATAAACTGACATTTCAGAGAAAAGCCTGCGTCTTTCTGGGCAGAGAACTATCCCTTTTTTCACCACTTGCCATGGTCTTAGTTTTTCAATTTTTTCTTTTTCAAATAAAATCGAGCCTGAAATTTTCGCCTGCTCTCTTCTTCCTCTTTGCAACTCCCCTAGAATTCCCGATATTGCTCTGAGTAATGTGGATTTTCCAGCACCGTTTGGTCCTACAACTGCCACGAATTCTCTTTCTTCCACTTTTATGCTAACATCGTTCAATGCCATGGCTCCATCGTAATGAACTGTCAAGTTGTTAACTTCTAACATTAAATCGCCTTCCCAAGATAGACTTCGACGACTTTGTCGTTTTTCGCTATTTCTTCTGGCGTTCCTTCAGCGATTTTTTCTCCCATGTGCATGACAATTACTTTTTTAACTAGTTTCATAAGTGCGTGTAGTTTATGTTCAACTATCACTATTGTGTGACCATCAAGATGCATTCTTTGTATGGACTTAACCATGTAATCTGTTTCCACTAGGCTTAATCCACCGAAAGGTTCATCTAAAAGTATGAGGTCGGGTTCTAATGCCATGGCTCTGGCCATTTCGAGCCGCTTAAGGTCCCCGTGGGAGAGGTTTTCTGCCGGTTCAAGCATCATTTCAGTTAAACCTACGTCTTCAAGCATTTCCATGGCTTTTCTCTCTGGCGTTTTGATCCATTCAACCCTTTTTCTTCCCCGATAAGACTGTAATGCTACTAGTATGTTGGCTATAGTTGGCAAATGCCTAAAAGGTCTAACTATTTGAAATGTTCTCACTAGACCTTTGTTTGCTATTTTGTTTGGAGGCAGCCCAGTTATGTCTTCTCCGTTAAGTTTTATTTTTCCAGAATCTGGTTTTAGATAGCCTGTTATAAGATTGAATAGTGTTGTTTTTCCTGCTCCGTTTGGTCCAATTATACCTATTATTTCGCCTTCGTTAACGTGAAAGCATACGTTGCTGACTGCTATTAGACCTCCGAAGCGTTTTGTTAGGTTTTCAACTTCTAGCAGAGGCATGGTTTCACATCAAATTTAACCTTTTTCTACTTTTTTAGCTTTTTCTTTTTCAATTTCCTCTATTTCACGTGGTTCCTCTAAATCTTCAAGCTTTTCCACTATGGCCCTTGCAATTCCACGTGGCCATCTGACAACTAAAAACACAACAATCGATGTAAAAATAAGCAGCTGTATATGTGGATCAATCTGTATCACGTATTGGAATACGTACCTGTTCAATAAATAATATATGTGTGTTCCAATGATTGGTCCGTATATTGTTCCTATGCCTCCTAAAATGGTAACTATTATTGGAATTATGGAGTTTTCGACTGGAATTAAGGCGGTGTTGTCGTAGAAGTAGCGGGGCGTAGCTGAGCCTCCCATTGTATGGGCGTAGACAGAGCCGGCTAGGCTTCCAAATAGTCCACTGATGGCGAAGGACATCAGCTTATATTTTGTCACGTTTATTCCACAAGCTTTAGACCCTAACTCGTCATCTAGGATGGAGACGAAAACTATTCCAGTTTTCGATGTTGCTATCTTGTAAATTATGATTGAGGACAAGGCCAATAGAACGAGAGACAAATAGTAGTTTGCTATGTATCTGTTGTTCAAGCTAAAGGGGGGGATTGGAAAAATCTGCGGAAGACGCTGTATGCCAACTTCGCCTCCGAAAATGTCGCGGAAGTAATAAAGGAAGCCTATAAAAGCTATTGGGAAAGCCATTGTTACAAGGGCGAGGTAAGGTCCCTTCATTCTTAAACAGGGAGTCCCGATTATTAATGCTATGCCTACGCCGGCTATTAGGCTTATGGGTATGGTTACCCAGATTGGCCATTGAAAGTATTTGAATAGCATTGCTGAGCTATAAGCTCCAATACCGTAGAAAAGTGCATGACCTAGGCTTATCAAGCCTGTTCGACCAACAAGCAAGTCCCAACTAACAGCTAGAATAGCCATCAAATTTGCGGACGTCAAGATTTCTAGTCTTCGCGGTTCTACACCTGCATAAGGAACAACTGTAAAAACTATGAGAATAAGGAATGCTAGCATTCGCGGTGGAGCATCGAAGATATGTGTAGCAAAATTTGTATATGCTTTTCGAACGTATTTAGTAACCACACTGATTGGCATTGTTCAGTCACTCCATTTCAACCCGTTTTCCAAACAATCCTTTTGGTCTAATTATAAGTACCAGAATTATAACGATGAAGGGAATTGATTGCTGCAGAACCCCTGCTTCAGGGAGTATTTTTATTGCGGCGGTTCCTGTGAACCCAAGTATTAAACCGCCGATGAGGGAACCTTTGATGCTCCCAAGTCCGCCAAGTATCACAACTGTGAAGGAGATAGCTAAACCTAACATCCACATGTATGATGATACACCTTGAGTTATCGTTGACGTGTATAGGACGCCTGCTAAACTGGCCAGCCCTGCAGAAATGGCTGTTGTAAACATGTACAGTTTTTCTGTGCTTATTCCAACCAGCATGGCAGCTTCAAGATCTTGTGAAAGAGCTTTCATAGCTTTCCCAGTTTTTGTTTTTGAAATGAAAAGCGAGAGAATAACGAAGGCTAAAAGGGAGATCAAAGCAGCTAGACTTTGCCCAGCTAACACGTCTGTGTTTATTAAAGTTATTTTTCCAGGTATAAGTAACTCGATTCTAAAATTGAAGGCTGCAGTCATTCCCATAATTATGTATATTAATTGCTGAAATATTATGCATCCGCATATAGATGCTATGAGTATGCCAACTTCGTCGCCCAATATTTGGTGAAGTGTAACCCTATAAAAGACGCTTCCAATTATTCCGGTAAGTACAAAAGATGAAAGCATAGCTAACACGGGTATTAAATAAAAGAAAGCTGGAGAAATAAGTCCTGAAAGATAGCTTGAAAAAACACCATATAGATAAGCGCCTACTACAAAGAAGACGCCATGAGTCAAGTTTGCCATTCCAGAAATTCCATAAACCAATGTAAAACCTAAAGCAATCAAAGAATATATAAGCCCTGAAATCGTGCCGAATATAATTATTGCCTCCAGCACCCTCTCACCATCTATCTTTGATTCTTACAACAAAGGGACGTATCATTAATAAAATTTTCCTATGTCCTATTTACACAAAAAAGGGGGTTTGAGAGTGTTTCATAGGATTACTCATCAGACTTATGGAAGTGGCCATGGCTCATGGCGCTGACCAAATTTCTTGGCTATTGCGGCAATATCTTTGACGTCAATTTTACCATCAAGGTTTATGTCGCATTCTATGTCCCATCCAGGTGTTCCTGGAAGCGCACCGAAGGCCTTGGCTGCTCGTGCTACGTCTTTCACATCCACTTTTCCATCGAAATTGAGATCCCACAGTGCCAAGTCGTATATCCATAGAGGAACCTGCGTCTTCCGCGAATACGATTTATCTACTGGTGAAACAACATTCTTCACGAATGAGGTCAAGGATGAGCTCGAGTTTGTCCATTGTACCATCATGCCTCTTGTGTAGCCGTCTGGCCATGTTGGTCCGTAAGTAAGGCTGTAGACGTCATGTGTCGATGTGAACTTGGACTTTCCATTTAAAACCTGTGTTTCTTGTGTTTCAAGAACTGACTTGACCGTAAGTGAGTTGAATGTGTCCGCGGTTTCTAAAGCCTGTTTAAGGATTATGAATCCGTTGTATGCGCCCCAAGCTGTGTAGATTGGCCATGCAGCAGGAGTTGGCGGAGGTGCGCTGAAGTTGCCGACAAAATGATCCCAGAATGCGGTGGCTTCGGGTGTAATGGGGGTTCTGGTTCCAGAGAAATCCATTAAAACTTCGTATTCGCATCTTCCACCAGTCCAACTGGGCCATAAGTTTGTTTGTGCAAACACGTCGATTCCAACAATCATGAATGGGTAGTTCCCTGCTCTCCATTGATTAATTAGGTACTGCGCGTCAGGTAACGTGTACGCAATGGTAAGCAAACGTACCCCAGCTGCTGCAGCAGCATTCAAATATGCGGAGAAGTCTGTTGTGCCTGGTGTTGACCTTGCACCATAAACGTATGTCGCTTGAGGTCCAAGACCAACATTTGCCATATACCAAGAGATGCCCGCTGTCCATGCTAGGTCTTCAACGAGGCATCCGAATTTTACGTTTCCGCCGTACATCGGCGCCAACTTATATGGAATAAGGTAGCCTTGCAGATAGCCTAACAAGTTTTTAAACAGCATTGTCGAGTTTATTGGGTTTATCCTGAAAAGCCACCAATATGTGCTGTAGTCTGTTGCAACAGTTGTGCTTATGAGCTCATCTGTGGAAGCCCCGTTTATAAACAAGATCACTTTATCCTCGTCAGGAAGCCCACTATTCCAATCTTTAACAGCTTCAATAATCTTCCATGTACACTCTGTCCTAAAGCCTCCTATAATATACCTGCAGCCTGCCGTGAGAAGGTTCATAGTAGCCGTGTAAGCCGCTCCTTCGTCAAGTGGCATTGCATGCTCGTCTTCCATTTCAAGCACAATGGTATAAGGTGTTCCGCCTACATCTATGCCGCCTGCCGCATTAATATCCATCATAGCTAATTGTGCTCCGCCCTGCATTCCACCAAGATAATTATGCCACTGCGGAAGATTATATGGACCTATAACTCCGACTTTCAACGTACCCGCTGCTGAAGTAAAGCGCATACCGAAAGCCATCAGAGATATGCAAAGCAAAGAAATCAGAATCAAAGCTATTTTTTTATTCATTTTTCTCTCTTCCTCCATATATAAGGAAACGTAAATTATATTTAAACGTTATTAAACAATGTTCTATAGGAATTTTACTGAAACATTCACCCTTCAATTCCACCAACAAGATAATAAAGTTACTTGAAAATGCCATTATTCCTTCCAAATCAATTATGGCACCAAGACTAGACTTCTTAACGCTCTTCAATACCAGCCAAGTACTTCGCTATCTTCTTCTTCTCTTCAAAATCGTAAGTGGCAGCAATAGTTATCTCCTCCATAATTGGGGAACCACCTCCATGAACCCCTGCAACAGCTGAAACCCCACTCAAAGACGAACAGAGCATGTCTGCAAGAAGACGAAAACACAAATGAATATTCTCAGGCGAAACATCATCCTTCCTCATAATATACTTCTCAAGATAACGCTTAGTCACAGGATTCGCAAAGTCTCCTTCAAACGGAAGAGTTGCAGGTAATCCACCTGCCAAGTCCGTGAGCAGCTCGGATTCATGGTAAATGTTTAAACCAGCATGTCGCCTACCAACATTCGCATACACTGTATTTGGAATAAAACTGCCTGACTCATGCTTCTGTCCCTCAACGCCAGAAGCAATACCTGCCGCAAACACAAGCTCAGCCACACTTGCCAGGTGAGCCAGTTTTGACCTAACATGCGGCTTATCAGCTATGCCCTGATATTCAGCCACTAGAGCCGACGCACCAGTTATTATGTCCGTCACCGCAGGTTTGCATCCAGTATAGCTGTGCCTATGATAAAGTGCAAAGCCATGAGCTAACAAAGCCGCAAAAGGCCATTCACCACACATGAAAACTCTTTCCCAGGGAACAAAGAGGTCATCAAAAATCACAAAAGAATCTGCAAACCCAAAATCAGCAACAGGAGCCTTAAACACCTTCCTAGGTCGTGGATTCGCAACATGCGTTATCAATTTTACTCCCTCAGCATCCGCTGGAACTGAAAATGCAACAGCGTAATCAGCATCTTTTTCCATCATAACTCTAGTAGGTAAGCATATTATCTCATCAGCAATAGCAGCCATAGTAATATGGTTTTTTGCGCCTCTAACAACTATACCATCATCACGTTTCTCCACCACACGCACATAAAGGTCAGGATCCTTCTGCTCATGAGGCCTAAGGCTTCTATTTCCTTTAACATCTGTCTGCGCTGCTGCAGCTGTTAAATCATTCTTCTGGAAATATTCCAAAAACTTCAAGAATCTCTTGTGATATTCCGTGCCGTACGCTTTATCAACCTCATAAGTTACGAAATGAAGAGAGTTTATCGCATCGCATCCCATACACCGTTGGATACAGCCGCCCGTGAGATGGCAAGCTTGTCTTATCATCCTCTGCTTCTTCAGCAAGTCATCAGAGCTTCTGTTCACATTCGTAAAACGGTTCATAGTCTCCCCAGTTAAATGCGAGGTTGTGGTGATTAAATCCCTAAATTCAGCATCTTCTGCAAGGTCAAAGGTTTTCGAAAGCACTCGTATTGATGGCAAAAGTTCAGGATCAACACGTTCCACAAGTTCTCCATTCATATACACGTTTTTTCTCATTTTACGAAGATCTTCAAAATATTCTTTTGAAGTTCTCACACTGACCACTTGAACTTAATTAATCTACAAAGTAAATAAAAATAGCGATATGTTACATTCAAATTTAACTTTCAAACCGAAAGAAATAAATCGAAAACATTCGTAACTCAGCTAAATGATAAATTTTGAATGGTGGCCAAGTTGCGTAATGTAGCCATAGTTGGAGTTGGTCAGAGTAAATTTGGAAATAGATATGACGTGAGAATCGATGAACTTGCGTGGGAAGCCGCAGGTGAAGCCCTAAAAGACGCAAATCTCTCAGCGAAGGATATGGAATTTCTAGTTGTAGGCTGCGCAGGCGGATGGAGCGCTGAAGCTTTACCAGCGGCTATATGTTCAGAATATTGTGGAACACTTCCAAAAGGAAGCATGAGAGTTGAAGCAGCATGTGCAACAAGCAGTGCCGCGGTAGCAGCTGCATACAACTTTGTTGCAAGCGGATATGTTGACATAGCATTAGTTATGGGCGTGGAAAAAATGTACGAGTCCCCATCACCGGTTCAGATAGAACTCATTGGAAGGGCTGGAAATTTCTTCTGGGAATTCGAAAACTTCGGCATGACTTTTCCAGGATACTACGCGTTACATGCCACGAGTTACATGTGGAAGCACGGTCTAAAAGAGGAAGATTTGGCGGAAATAGCTGTTAAAAACCATCATTATGCGGTTGTGAATCCCAAAGCCCAATTCAGAAAAGCGATAACTGTTGAAACTGTCATGCAGTCAAGATATGTTGCTTGGCCACTGAAACTTTTCGATTGCTGCCCCCTTACAGACGGTTCAAGCGCTGTCATATTGGCCAGCGAAAACGTTGCCAAGAAAATTACAGACACACCAGTGTGGATAAGCGGCATAGGTTGCGCCACAGGAACCATAAACCTCAGCAAAAGAGACATGTTCCTAAAACTTGAATATTCAGGTTTAGAATCTGCGGTTGAGGCTGCCAAACAGGCATACAAAAGAACAGGAGTAGACTATGACAATTCAGCTAAGTATTTTGATGTAGCATGTGTGCACGACTGCTTCACAATAGCGGAACTAATGGCATATGAGGATCTGGGCTTTTGCAAAAGAGGAGAAGGCCCAAAACTTGTGAGAGAAAAGCAAACCTACAATGGCGGACTAATTCCAGTAAATATTGACGGAGGCCTAAAAGCCAAAGGTCACCCCATAGGTGCTACAGGGAGCTCAATGATTTACAGCCTAACAAAGCAACTTCGCCAAGAATATGGCAAGTATGCCAGCCCAGAAGCCCAAGCAAACATAAAGAATGGAAGAGCTCTAGCCCACAACATTGGCGGAACTGGACATTACGCCTATGTAACCATACTTTCACTAGAAAAACCAAGTGTATAAGGAGGAAAATCCTATGTCAGAATTAGGTGAAACCGCAAAAAAATGCATAACAGAAAAAGGATTACCAATAATCGAAGACGAAAAATCAAAGCTTCCTATCTACATAAGCGTGCGTGAACTACCTTTAAGATTTCAATTCGGAATAGCCAAGATTCCAAAGTTCTTTGAAGGATTAAAGGAAGGCAAGATTTACATGACCAAATGCAAAAAATGCGGCAAGAGATATTTTCCGCCACAGACCGATTGCCCCAAATGCCTAGAATCAGACATGGACTGGATACCCTTGAGCGGGGAAGGGGAACTCTTAACCTGCACAATGATATTCGTTAAGCCTTCGACATATGCTCACTACAAAGACTATATAGTCGGCATTGCCCAAATGAAGGAAGGCATAAAAGTCTTAGCATGGCTAAATGTAGACGATCCTAAAAAGATTAAGCCGAAAATGAAAGTTCAATTAAAAACCGTGAAAAGAGAGCCCGAAGGCTTCATAACCTATGAATTTTTCCCTCTATAGAAATAACCTTTTTGTTTGCCGGTAGGAGACGACTGTGACAAAAGGTAAACTTTTGTGCGCGTCTTTATGAGAATCCCAAAAGAAGGAGTTCATTAAACCACACTAGCGAAAGTCTATATAGCTCCTAAAGAATTTTTCTTTTCAGCTTACTGTTTAGCATAATCCATGCATCTGGCACCATTGATGGCTCCACTATGCTGGTTGGTATTGGATACCGCACACCTTTCTCATATCCGGCCTTCTTGAGCGCTTCTGCGATACCCTTTAACATTTCCTTCGGTGCTGTAAAGGCCAATTCATGATCTTGTGTAGCTCCAAAAACTCTATCTCCAGCTCCAGGCACAACCAAGCCAGGCTTTCTAGAAAGAAGAGTTCTCAATACACCTTCCAAACAGCTTGCCCCTAGGCAAGAAAGTGGAGTTACGATTCTTTCCCCCGTCTTGTAGACTGTGGCTTGGATCAACCTCATTGCTTGGGCTGAATTGCAGTATATTAGGGCCAAGTCAGGCAATATCTTAGTCCAACCAAGCGGCGAAACCACTATGCCACCGTACTTTTCCGGTTCCAGAATTATCATGCTTGAAATAGCCTTTTTAGCTGTTTCATCCGTTTCATAATAATCCATCGCTCTAAAGGCTTCTACAAGGGCGTTCTGATCCTCAAGTTCAGCGAAACCATACGCTATAAGATTCGGAATGCATTTCATGTCATCAGCAGTTAAGCCCACAGTCCATCCTATTCTTCTGGACATAGCGAAGCCTTGACACATGGTTATTCTCATTCCAAAAGCCTTGGGTCTCCTAACTCCTTCAGGGAACCTATCCTCATTTTCAACAAGTTTTATAGCTAATGGAAAACATTGCAATCTTAAAGTTTCAGTTAACTTCTCTCCAATTTCACGATAGCTCTCTAAATCTTCCAATATTTCTCGCCTTCAAAATCAAATGCCAGCATTTCAGTATTAAAGGCTTGTTTGACTTCGTCTGCTAATTTGAGAAAAACATAATACTGCGCTTGCAAGCGATGTTACCTTAGAATCGGAAGGGAACAACTGTGCGTTTTGATTTGGAAAAGTTGATTAAACAAGCAGAAGAATGCCCATTCTATCAACTTTTGGGTATGAAAATAGAAGAAGTTCGAGAGGGTTATGCCCGTTTGTCAATGAAAATTGAGAAAAAGCATACCCAACTACTGAACACAGTTCACGGCGGAGCCACGGCAAGCCTAGCTGATTCAGCCGCAGCATGGGCAGCCTTCGGATCAAGCAACTTGGAAGGGGTCCCAGTCACTGTCGAGAGAAAGATAAACTTCTTAAAACCCATTAGCTCTGGCATACTCACCGCAGAGGCAAGACAAATAAATAAAGGCTCAAGGATTCTTGTCAGCGATGTGGAAGTGAAAGATAATAACGGAAACCTAATCGCCAAGAGCCTAATAACTTATTATACGTTAAAAAATGGGCATGGCTAATCGTCCACATTTTGAATATTTATTAAGCGTGAAATCAATCATAAAATTGGGTGGAATATATGAAAATTCTTGGACTTGTTGGAAGTTACCGAAAATTGGGAAATACGGAAGTTTTGGTTAAGGAAGCTTTGATGGAGGCTCAGCATATGGGAGCTGATGTGGATCTAATGCGGCTTACAGACCTAAAAATCGAACCTTGTAAGGGCTGTATGGCTTGTATATTTAAACAGGAGGAATGTCGCATACAAGATGATTGGAGCAAATTCCGAAACAAGCTATTGGAAAGTGATGCTGTAATACTCGGTGCTCCAACATATCTTTTTGGTCCAGCTGGAATAATAAAAATGATCATCGACCGGAACATAGCATTTTTCGGAGGCTTATCACAAAATATGGACAAGCCAGGCGCAGTGATAGGGGTTTCCGGTATTGGCGGATGGGATTCTTTTTCACTGCCTATGCTTAATGTTTTCATGTTAACATGTGGCCTAAAAGTTGTTGATCAGTGTATGTTTTATTCTCAGGGACCAGGAGAGATTTTGTTGAATGCTGACGCTATGAAAAGAGCTAAAATGGTTGGAGTTAACGTGTTTGAGGCAGCTTGCAAGCCTGATGAGAAAAGGAGTTACCTTGGAGAAGTTGGCCTATGCCCTGTCTGTCACCAGAACCTCTTTCAAATAAGAAATGGTAAACTTGAGTGTGCTTTGTGTCAAGCCAAAGCGAAGATAAACATTGATCGTGGTCAGGTTAATCTCGTCTTTGATAAGGATGTTTTGCAAGAGAATCGCTGGAGTGAAGAAGCCTTACACAGGAGTTTTTCTTTGGCTATTCTGCCTTCTGGGCAAAGATTCTTAGAGAAAAAGGATGAAATAAGGAAAAGAGCAGAGAAATATTGTGATTATTTATCTAAAGAGGCATAGTTTTCCTAATCTCTTTACTCCAAGTTCATCCAACGATGTAAATGCCTATAACCTTCACGTAATACTTAAAGAAAGATAGAGTTTCAGCTTAAGTAATATGCTGAGCCGTAGAAAGATCATTAAACAAGTTTCACATTCACTCGTAGACTTTCTCTGCTTCTTTATACCATTCCATAGCGTCCATTTCCACATTTCTATCTCTTGATGAAAGCCCCATCATCTTGTAAACCTCATGTTGAATCAGCAGCTTCATAATTTCGTTGCTTCCAGTCCATATTTGTGATAGCCTTGCGTCTCTTAGAAGTCTCTCCACAGGGTAAATTTGTGTGTAACCTATCCCACCCAAGATTTGCATTGCCACATTTACAGTTTCCCAGCAAGTGTCGGTTGCAAAGAATTTTGCTTCACTCACTAGGCGTCTCGGGTCTATTGGTAATCCTTTTTCCACAGCATCTGCAGCCTTTGCAGCTGTATAGACAAGAGCTCTGGCAGCGTCAAGTTTTGCAACGCTTTCAGCTATCTTGAAGTTTATGGCTTGGAAATTTCGTATAGGGATTCCGAATGCTTTCCGTTTTGTCGAGTAATTCACTGCAATCTCTAAGGCTGTTCTTGCTGTTCCTATTGCGCCTGCCGCAGATGTTAATCGTTCAGGAACCATCATGTGATTAAATATAACTGAGCCACCATTAAGTTCCCCCACGATATATTCGTTAGGCACCTCCACATCCTTGAAAACTATTCTCGCGGTTCCCATGCCTCTAAAACCCAAAAGGTTGTAGACCTCTTCAATTTTTACACCCATATCTTTTTCAATTAAAAATGCGGTTAGAGACTTATACCCAGGTGCTTTTGGATCTGTTTTGGCATAAATCAAGTAGAAGTCTGCGGCTTTACCGCCAGCAATGAATCGTTTTTCTCCATTTATAATCCATCTGTTCCCTTTTTGTTCAGCTTTCGTTGAAGTTCCGAAGAAGTCACTTCCTCCTCTTGGTTCAGTTAAACCTTCCGCAGAAAGTTTTTTCCCATTAATCATGGGCTTCAGAAATTTTTGCTTTTGCCATTCTGCGCCGAAACGGTTTATAGCCTCGCCTACTATGCTAACCATTGCATAACTGCATCCTAAGCCCATGCCAAGCACACCAATCTCTTCTAAAGCGATCATCTCAGCTGTCCATGAGAACTCTCTTCCGCCGTATTTTTTTGGAAAACGAAGACCTAGTAGCTTGCTTTTGGCTGCCTGTTGAAGAAATTCGAAAGGATAGTCAACCTTATTTCCATCCATTTTTCTGAGAAGCTCTGGATCTACGTTCTTTACAAAATCTTTAACTTCCTGTCTAAGTTTAGCTTCTTCCTCTGTGCTTAGAAAATCGTTTTCTATCATACTCTAATCTCCTCATGGCTTGATAGTTTTACATCCAAATATAAATAGTCACGTGTTCCTATTGCAATATCTTCAATAAAAGTCAAGAAAAATGATATATATACAAGAAGGGTTTTCATACTAATGAATCTATAAGACTGTAGATTTCAAGAAGGAGAAAACAGAATTATGAAAACTGAAAAAGCAATTTCGAATCTGATAAAAGAGCAAATCAAATTAGAGAAGGAAACAGCTGAAAAGTTCGAAAACCTTGAAGGTAGAATTGATAGCATAGCTGCGAAACTTCTAATTCAAGAGATGCGGTTGGACACGAAAAAGCATGCTGAAATTTTGCAAGCAGTGTTGAAAGTTATAGGTGGACCAAAATCATTTTGGGAATTTTCAATAGACATTGACGCTGATAAAAAGGCTGTGAGAAAAGAAATAGAAGAACATGTGAAAATTGAGGAAAAAATGATACAGCAAATTCAGGAAGAATCAAAAAAGACGAAGGATGAAGCTTTGAAATTGTTGTTGGATCACTTTGTAGAAGATGAAAGAAGGCATCACAAAAATCTTGAATTGATACTTAGTAAGGCCTTCAGAATGGAGCTTTAGCCCACAAAAACACATTTGTACATTCTTGTCCGATTTGACATCAGTTGCCTAACTCAAAATCCAAACAAAAAGTTGGTAAACAGCTTACCTTTATGAATTGTTGAAAACTGGAAAACTTGATGAAAAATATTTTAAGAAAGCCATACACTATTCACTACGAACAAAATTGGTGATGTACCTATGGATATTAAAAGAATTGCTGTAATGGGAGCTGGAGCAATGGGACATGGAATAGCACAAGTTGCGGCAATGGCGGGCTATGAGGTAACCATGCGAGACATAAAGGAAGAGTTTGTCAATAGTGGCATGGGGAAAATTAGATGGAGCATAGGCAAACTTATAGAAAAAGGCAAAATATCCCCAGCAGAAGCAGACAAAACATTAAGAAGAATAAAGCCACTTGTGTCACTAGCTGATGCTGTCAAAGAAGCTGATTTTGTGATTGAAGCAATTCCAGAAGAAATAAAGTTAAAACAGCAAATATTTAAAGAAATAGATGCCAACGCACCACCACACGCGATTTTAGCAACAAACACAAGCGCACTTTCAATCACTGAAATTGCTTCTGCAACACATCGTCCAGAGAAAGTAGTAGGCATGCACTTTTTCAACCCTGCTCAGCTTATGCGTTTGGTTGAAGTTATAAGAGGAGAAAAAACAAACGATGAAACCACAAATGTCACAATAGAATTGTCAAAGAAGTTCGGCAAAGAGCCAGTATTGTGTAAAAAGGATGTCCCAGGCTTCATAGCGAACAGAATAACCATAGCTGGAACAAATCTGGTCGCGTGGATGGTTTACAAAGGAGAATATACGATTGAAGAAATAGATGCTGCAGCAATATACAAAGCCGGAATGCCGATGGGCATTTTTATACTATTAGACTTTACTGGCATAGACGTAGCATACCACGTCATAAAGTTCATGGAAGAGAGAGAGCCAAACTTCAAAGCTGCACCATTGATAAAAGAGAAAATCGAAAAAGGCGAACTTGGAGTAAAAGCAGGGAAAGGCTTTTACACGTATCCTGAAAAAGGAAAATTCGCCATGCCACAAATATCGCCAGACAAAGCTGAAAAATTCGATCCAATGACGCAGACTTACGTCTCAGTAAACATGGCTGCAGAGCTTATAAGAAATAACATAGCCATTGCAGAAGACATAGACAAAACATTGAAGCTAGGATTTAACATGCCTATAGGCGTTTTGGAATTAGCTGACACATTAGGCATAGACATTGTACTTGCGAAGCTGAAGGAGATTGAAGCCAAATACGGAGTATATTACAAGCCAAGCCCACTGCTGGAAGAGATGGCTAGAAAAGGCGAACTTGGAACTAAAACAGGAAAAGGTTTCTACACGTATAAAAAGTAGCAATCTTTTTCACTTCACCTTCTTTTTTTCTAATGTGATCATCACATATCTTTCACACTTTGATCAAATATTGCCCTAGTTTAAGCATATTCCCAAAAGTAAGTTCATGGTTTGCTTTTTATCTGCAGATTTTATTATTTGCAGGTAATTCGATGAAAACTCCAAATTAAGATATAAATTGATAGTTTTTTTAAGGAAAAGTTCAAGTACATGATATCTTCAGAAAGTGTGAGAAATGAGGTGTGAAAATGGAGTTTGGCTTCACGAAAGAACAGCTTGAAATTAAAAGGGCTGCCCGCGAATTTGCTGAGAAAGAATTTATATCGGAGAAAGGCAGAGAATACGATCAAAAATACGAGTTTCCATGGGAATTCTATAGGAAAGCTGCACAGTTAGGCTTCATCGGTGCAAGCCTCCCAGAAAAATATGGAGGACAGGGGCTGGGATGCATTGAAGCATGCATAGTGGCAGAGGAATTCAACAGGGCAGATTCCACACTTGCTTCCATACTAGGTGGTGTAGGTTTTGCTGGATTAATTGAAATGTACGGCACTGAAGAACAGAAAGAAAAATATCTTCCTCGAATTGCTAAGGGTGAAATAACATGTGCAATGGCGCTTACAGAACCGAAGCATGGATCCGATGCTGGAATGATAGGATTGGATACAACAGCAGTAAAAGAAGGAGACCATTGGAAAATTAACGGAACTAAAACATTCATTACATGTGGAGACATTGCAGAATTCACTATAGTATGTTGTCAAACAGATCCAAATGCATCGCCACCGTACAGAGGCGTCAGCCAAATCATAGTTGAAAAGGGAACGCCAGGACTAGACATTACACCATTAAAGCCAAAAATGGGATTCAGGGGAGCCCCACAGGCAGAAATGGCATTCAGCGACGTTCGAGTACCACTGAGCAATCTTCTAGGTCAAGAATGCAAAGGATTCCACCAAATAATGTCATATTTTGACTTCAGCAGAACACCTATAGCTGCTGGAGCCGTAGGAATAGCACAAGGCGCCTTTGAAAAAGCTTTGAAGTACTCCACTGAAAGAGAACAATTCTTCACGCCAATACACCGATTCCAGTTTACACAATGGAAAATAGCTGAAATGGCGATGAAAATAGAGGCAGCACGATTGTTAACATACAAAACTGCTTGGCTCATTGACACTAAAGGCGATCCAAGATTAATAACTAAACACGCGTCTATGGCAAAAGCATATGCAGCCAACACAGCGATAGAAGTTACAGATAATGCTCTTCAAATTCATGGAGGCTACGGATACGTGGATTCTGATCTTGAGCGTTTCTATCGCGATGCCCGAATCATAGACATAATAGAGGGAACAGGAGAAATTCAAAGATACATAGTTGCCAGAGAATGGTATAGAGAAATGAATCTACCTATACCTTAAAAATAAAGCCGTGACAGAGTTAACATAACTCCACTTCTTTTTATTAAAGTTGATAATAAATTGATAATTGACATTCATGTTCACCCTTTTATTCACGAAACTGAAATCTTAAGGGAAATGGAAAGAGGCAGCGTAGATCATGCTGTCATATTGGCTGTAGATGCAGATCCTTCAGATGTGGAAAAACCAGAGATCAAAAGTAGGCTGAGAAAACGCCATTTAGAATCACTTTTGGACTTCGCACCAAGATTTACATCAATAGAAGATGAAATAAAACGATTTTTTCAAGAATTGGTCAATTATTACCCAGAAATGAAAACTTCAAACCAAGAAATCGCAAATCTTGTAAAAGCGCATCCAGACAAATTTCTCGGGTTCGGTTCTGTCAATCCAAACAAAGGTGAAGATTACGTGGAGACAAAACTTGAAGAGATCAGCATGTTGGGACTCAAAGGCGTGAAAATGCTTCCAACTCTTCAAATGTTTTCTCCTACCGAAAACAGGAATTTTGAAAAAATATGCGAATACTGCGAAAAAAACAAAAAAGTCATTCTTTATCACACAGGTTGCGATCCAGGACCATGGGAAATTGCAGAGTTATCTGAAGATGCCAACCCAAAATACTTGAAACCCGTTTTAGAAAGCTACAGCCCAATTATCGTTTTGGCTCACGCAGGAAGCTACAGTGCATACTCGCCTGGAATATGGTTTGATGAAGCGTTGGAGTTAGCGAAGAATTTTGGCAACGTGTATTTTGATTCTGCAGCAGCGTCTGGTTTCATTTATTCAAAGAAAATATTGAATAGAATAAGAGAACATATGGGTTTGGACAGACTTTTATACGGTTCTGATTACCCTGTTGTGTGGGGAAGCAACATGAAATATGAAGTAGACCTTATAAAAGAATGCGAACATTTAACCGAACACGAGAAAGAGAGCATTCTTGGTTTAAACGCAGCAAGGATTTTGAATTTAATCCAGTGATTTTCATGAATTCAATTGGCTCCTCACAATTTTTCAGGCAAGCTGAGGCCAAGGGAAATGATTAGAGAGGTTTTTCCTAATATATTCCAAATTAGAGTTGAGTTGCCTTACAGTCCTTTAGGGCATTTGAATTCGTACCTAATAAAGTCGAAGGATCAAAACCTCCTGATTGATACTGGACTAAACTTTCCTCAAACATTTCAATCATTATGCGAAGGAATTTTAAAAGCAGGAGTGAGAATTGAAGCATTAACTGAACTCTTGTTGACCCATTTTCACGTTGACCATGTGGGACTAATCCACCGTTTCAGAGAAGCCTCTAAAGACGTGAAAATTCTGATACATCATGTGGAAGCTGAATTGTCAAAGCTTATGTCAACAGAATTTGAGGGCTACAGAGTAAGCATGGAGAACTTTCTCAAAAATCACGGTGCACCTTCTTCAATTGCAATGAACTTGCAAAAGTTCCATCCTGCCTTTTTCAATTCACAAGCTTACTTAGAACTTTCAGAAACAGCATTTCAATTGGAAGATGGCCAAGATCTTAGAATTGGCGATTATAACTTTAGGGTTTTGTGGACTCCGGGGCATTCTCCAGGTCACGTATGTTTATACGAGCCTTCATTAAAACTTCTCATTTCAGGAGATCATCTATTGCCAACTATAACCCCACACATAGCTCAATTTATGGAAGGCATGGATCCATTAACAGATTATTTGAACAGTCTTGAGAGAATAGAAAAACTTGATGTTGCAGTTGTTTTGCCTGCACATGAAGAAATATTTACAAATTATCAGGAAAGGATTACGCAAATCAAAACTCATCATGAACAAAGACTGATCCAAATCATGGAAGAGCTTAAGTGTGAGAGTGTAACCGCTTACACTTTAGCTTCCAAGGTTCATTGGAATGTTAACTATAAGTCTTGGAACGAGTTTCCTTCTTTCCAAAAATACTTGGCTCTTGGAGAAACAGTAGCACATCTAAATGTCCTTGAACAGAAAGGATTGGTCATAAGAAAGAAAGCTCCTATTTCTCTGGAATCAAATGAATCAGTTTATATGTATTCAATAATTTGACAAGTTTGTGAGAATCATAATATAAAGGAGCACAGTGAAGTCTAAACACCCACAGTGGTTCTGTGCAAGTTTTTCAATAAACAATACAAAAAACTTAATCGTTACTGTCTGCTATGTGAGAGTAAAGGAGGAAAAATAAGTGAATTTTGATTTCACAAAAGAGGAAAACATGTTCAGAGACAGCATTCGAGATTTCCTCAAAAAGGAATTTGCTCCAATCGCTGATGAAAGAGACAAAAAGGGTCCCTTGACAAAAGAAGAAGCTATAGATATAATGAAAAAATTCAAGAAAATCGGTGTTGCTCTCGATCCAGAAAGTGCAAGAAGCCTATTTGCTGAGGATCCAGTAATATTTGGAATAATGGCAGAAGAGGTTGGGAAAGTTTGGACAAGTTTATTACCATTGTTCGGCATGGGTATTATTCCAGCAATATTTGTCCCCCTAGCTTCTGAAGAAACGCAAAGCAAACTGATGCCAAAGTTGGAAAGGGCAGAGTTTATAGGATGCTTCGCCGAAACAGAACCAGAAGCAGGATGCGACACTTCAAACCTTCAGACTACAGCTAAACTAGAAGGAGATTATTACATTATCAATGGTAAGAAAACTTGGATTAGTAATGGAACAATTGCAGATGCAGCCTTCGTCGGCGCAAAGGACCTGAACACAGGTGCAGAGTCTTTCTTTCTATTAGATAGGGAAGCATCACCATTCGACACAAATGAATTACACAAAATAGGTTGGAAGGCTGCCCCCACATCAGAGATGTTCTTTGAAGATTGCAAAGTTCCAAAGGACAACGAGATGACCGTTATGATGAGTAAAGCTTTCACGGACCCAAAACTGAAAGAGCTTTTGCCATTATCAGAGGGAATGATGACTTTACTTGGACAAATGTCACCATTTACAGCACTTATGACACTGCCAAGATCAGGAATGGGGTTAGCATCAATTGGAATAGCCCAAGCAGCTTTCGACGCCTCAGTTAAGTATGCCAAAGAAAGAGTGCAGTTTGGTAAGCCCATCGGTAAGTTTCAGTTGATTCAAGAAATGCTTTACCACATGAACGTTTTGATAGAAACTGGAAGACTCCTTGGATACAAAGCAATAGATGCTATCGCTAAAGGTAGCCCGGAAGCTAGAAGGCTTTCAAGCATGGCTAAAGTTTATGGAGGCGAGGCAGCTATTAAGGTAACATACGATGCAATGCAAATTCATGGTGGTTTAGGTGTCTCAGACGAAGCACCATTAGAAAGATACTATAGAGACGCAAGAATGATGACGATTCCTGACGGAACCAGCGAGATAATGAAGTTAATAACGGGCTATTCAATTCTGGGCAAAGGATTTTCTGCTTACACGTAACAATTTTCCTTCCATCTCTTTTCTTTCCCTCAACATTTTCGAGAAGTGCCTACCTTTGTTTAACAACAATTTTCAAAATGCTCTGCCAACAAAAAGCACAGTTAAATGGATCCACTGTGTTTTTTGATGGCTGCAAGCGCCGCCCCAAATGCACAGATTATTTGGGGTTCATCCGGAACTATTGGAGATAAACCTATTTTTCGGCTTAAAGCATCAACAAACCCTTTGTTTTTTGCTACACCTCCCGTGAAAGCCACATCTTTTTCGAATCCTATTCTGCTGGACATACTGTATATTCTTTCGGCTATTGCTTCATGAAGACCTGCTATAACATCTTCAATTGCTGATCCTTGACTTACACTGGATATTACCTCTGATTCCGCAAAAACCGTGCAAGTGCTACTTATTTTAATCGGCTTTGATGATTTGAAGTGCAGTTTACTAAGCTCTTCTATTGGTTTTCCAAGAATGTTTGACATGACTTCAAGAAATCTTCCAGTCCCTGCTGCACACTTGTCATTCATGGCAAAGTCTAGGACTCTACCATTTTCGTCGATTTTAATGGCTTTAGAATCTTGGCCGCCAACATCAATAATTGTCCTTACCAGAGGAAAAAGTCTGTGAACCCCGCGAGAAACACACGTTATTTCAGAGGATGCTGCTTTTGTGTTGACTAGAGCCCTACCATAACCAGTTGAAACAGAGTACAATACATCCTTAAAACCTAAACCAGATTTTTCAAGAGCAGTTCTCAAAGCCTGCTCAGACGAGGATTTAAAGTTGATTCCAGAAGGAACCACAGCGTATGAAATGATGCTGCCTACCTTGTTAACTATCACAGCTTTTGTCGCTGAAGCCCCTGCGTCTATACCTATGTACATTATCTTTCCTCTAAAACCTCTAGAAAAGCATCAATTCTGTTTTTGATTTGGGCTTCAGCATACTGCCTAGGATCTGCCATGTCAGCTTCAAATAAGAGATAAGGAACATTAAACTTTCTGCTCAAAGCTTCCGCTGTTACTAGTTGCGGTCCTGACCATGATTTGCAGCTTCTGTTAGAGAATAAAACAGCTCCGTCTATTTCATACTCCTTAATGCTCTTCAAAAATCTTTCAATCCGCAGATCTATACTAACATTCAAACCCATAGTCAAAATTTTTCTGGCGATACTTTCCAACGGTTTTGATGGATCAAGTCTGCATGCCCATGCTTCACTGTAAGGCTCATACACAAAAACTGCTCCTCTATCCTCAAAGTATTTTATGAGGTCAAATGCGTACCAAAGCCATATTCCGTCAAACAGCAACCTAAATTTCTCATTTTCTATTATTCCCTCATTTTTAGCAACCTTATCCTTGGCCTCCCTTAAGAGTTCTTCGTAAAATTTGACAGCCTCTTCTGTTCCTTGCATAACTACGAGTGGAAAAATGTCTGATGCAGAATCTCTTCCGCCGAGTGGACAGGGTTTAGCTCTTCTAAGCTTCAAAGTTTCAAGCCAAAGCTCACTTGCCTTATCAGAAAGTTTCACAGTATTCACAAGCCTTTCCATATCAAATTTTAGCCCAAATTTTTCCCCAGTTATCGTTATCAGCTGCTCTAACTGTTTGACAACATAATCCAAAACATAATTGTTCAAGTCTTCTAGAGTTAAAACGTATGGAGTTTCACCCAAGAATAAGGGTATCCCCAAATGATTGTGAAGACTCTGCCACCATTTAACATAAACGTCGCATGAATTTCTAAAAGTCACAAGAAAGTCGGGAGAAGGCATTAGTCCGTTCATTCCGCTGAGAGCATAACCTAAGGTGCATCGGCTATAGGAGCATAAATTTTGGGAGTACCCATTTCTTTCAGCTTCTTCAAGGAAATCCAATATAAAGCCGCGAGCACTACACATTGCGCCAAAGTGCTCAGGGGCTATAAGATAAATATCTAGAGCGCGCAGTAGCTCTACAGGCGTGAACACAGTTATCCAAGCAATTGGCTTATTTTGAGCCTTTGCCTCGGAAGCTTTTGAAAAGTATTCCATAATAAGCTCTGGTATTTTTTTCGTTGTTTGCAGAAGAGGACTTCGTTTTTGCAGACTCATTTTAACCACCTATAGATTCGATGAAGGCTTCCAATCTATTTTTGATTCTACCAATTTCTTGTGTGGGGTTCTCATAATCTATTACTGTGATAGGGATCCCATTCTTACTGAGCATGTTTCTTATGTGCACACTGTCATATAAAATTGGATCACAGAATCTCTCAGCAAACGTTACTACGCCTTGTGCCTTAAACTTCTTAACCATGAACTCTATGTATTCAAGCCTCTGTTCAAGAGGTCCATTAGATGGACAAGGGGTTCTTCTGAGATACCTGTGAGCCAACGCCAAAATAGGGTCATTCAATTTCTCAACATTGCTCCAGAAACATCTCGAACCAGTGCATAAATCGTCAGATGCGACAAACCCACCTGATTCTTCTATTGCCTTTATCAAATTAAGATCATAAATGGCTGTTCCGTTTACATGTAATCTTACATTACCATAATTTTCGTTATTATTGAGGCTTAATGTTTTGATTTGAGCGTTGAATTCTGTTTTCGGCATCCACATGCTTGCAAGGGTAAGTTGAAAGCGTTCAAAAGCGTTGATCTTGTATTTGCCGCCGCTGTTTAGCATGTAGATATTTTTGAGTAAATTTCTGGTTTCATTGCATAATTCTATAGAGCTTGACAAATCTTTTCCATCAACCTTCTCTCCAAAATTCTCCTCTAGAAATTCCCTGAATCTTACCAATTCCATTCTGAAAAAATCAAGTGATAACTCACTGTCAGTGTTATGCGGCACTCTTAAGAGAAATAAAGGCTTATCGACTTTCTTCTGTAAAATGTCATAAAGTCTCCACATAGGATCGCACGTGTGAGCCACCACAATTCCACTGACAAAGTCTTCAAGTCTCAGTATATTTTCTAACGTAGCGCTAGCAAAGGGACACACAAAGCTTGGTGTAAGAGCACTCGTGCTTGCCCCGATGTTAGACACTCGATAAGGCTGTAGTTTTGCTGCAATTATTAATTCTTCTGGAACATAGCTACATGTATATCCGATAACTTTTACTTCAGAATCTTTGTACCTGCGCAAAACTGCCACAGGATTCTTATATAGGTCCTGCATATCACTTGGAGTTATCATGTTTTTGATTAATCAATGAAGCTAAATAAAAACTGTATGTTCTTAGTTAACTGGAAGTTCGGCAAAAATAAAAAGAAAATGGAGGATTCTATTTATTTTTGAATTTTGGTGTTCTCTTTTCGAAGAAGGCAGAAACACCTTCTATTATGTCTTCGGACTTCGCGCAGATTAAGCCGCCCTCAACCATCATCTTGTTCGCTTCCGCCATGCTGATTTCCATTGACCTCGCAAGTATCTTCTTCGCTAAACGCATCGCTATCGGTGCCTTTGTCGCCAACGTTCCAGCAAAATATATTGCTGTTGACTTTAGCTCATCTGGTGGAACAACCTTGGTAACAAGCCCAATTCTTTCAGCCTCTTTTGCGTCAATTCGTTCCCCAGTCAGAACTATTTTAGTAGCTTGAGATCTCCCTACAAGTTTAGACAAGCGTGCACAGCCTCCCCAACCTGGAATTAAGCCTATGTTAACTTCTGGAGCGCCAAAACTTGCGTTTTCAGCTGCGAGTCTAATGTCACATGAAATTGCCATTTCAAGTCCCCCACCAAGTGCATATCCATTTACCGCTGCTATTACTGGTTTATCAAAGGATTCTATCTTGTCAAAAACTTTTTGACCTAGCTCCGTGCGAGCTTTCATTTCGGCTTCCCCTCCACTTCCAGCTTCGCTCAAATCAGCTCCAGCGCTAAAAGCTCTGCCTGCACCTGTTATTATGACGCTTCTGATTTTTTCATCTTTCCTTATTTCTTCAAGGACGTTGTCTAGTTCTTGGAGTAAACCACTACTTAGGGAGTTTAAGGCGTCAGGTCTATTCAATGTTATGATGGCGATATTTTCTTCCTCAGGCATCAGGAAACTTGCAACTTTCTCATAAATTATGTATTTGTATTCCATAACACTACACCTTTTTAACTTACTAAAAAGTCCGTTTCCATAAAAGTCTTTTCATACACGTTTTATTAAACCTAATATTAAAGATTAAAATTTCCCCTCATGCAACTAGAATTTATAGAGATGCACAAAATTTATTCCGAGAACCGAAAAATAAGCAGAACATGATAAAATGTTTAGTTGGCGAAGTAGATGAGCCAAAATAGGAGTAGAATCAGGTTTGGCTGCTTCTTGCCTATCCCAGCTACACCTGTGAATAAATTATTCAAAATAGCCAAAGTCAACGAAGAAGCTGGTTTTGATTCAATATGGGTTCCAGATCACCTACTGTTTATACCTCCAGGAATTGTGCCAGAAGCTTGGTCCATGCTAGCTGCAACTGCAATGACAACAGAAAAAGTAGCTTTAGGAACATGCGTTAGCGATCCACATCGATACCATCCTGCAGTTCTCGCTCAAAAAGTTGCCACCGTAGACCAAATTTCAGGCGGTCGTACAATACTTGGATTAGGTGCTGGAGAAGCTATGAATTTAGAACCTTTCGGAATAGAATGGAAAAAGCCAGTATCAAAGCTAATCGAAACTGTAACAATAATGCGTAGGCTTTGGGCTGGTGAAATATTGAATTATGAAGGGAAATTTTGGAGATTAAAAGACGCTTTTCTGCAAATTAATCCTGTCAAAGGCAGAGTACCAATATATTTTGGAGCTAATAGTCCACGAGTTCTCATATTAACAGGCGAGATGGCTGATGGCTGGCTTTCAATCCCGCTTACTCCAAAATTGTATAAAGAACGCTTAAAGTTCATTAAAGAAGGAGTCGAAAATGCAGGCAGAGTTTATGATGAAATAGACACAGCAGTTTACTTATACACTTGTGTGGCTGAAAATGCGGAAGAAGCGTACAAGCAAATTGAATCCATAAAATCTCAGATAATTCCTGCACCAGAATTATTATCTGAAGCTGGATACAATGTGGAATTACCGGATGATTTGCGTTCGTTATCTTATTTTAGAGCCCTTGCAGATTCGGAGTGGGTGTCAAAATTTCTGGCCTATAGTGATCTTATCCCAACAGAGGCTGCCATTGATTTTTCTGTTGCTGGAACTGTGGATAACTGCATAGAGAAGATAGCAGAATATGTAAAAGCAGGTGCTAAACACATCCTTCTAATAAATGCAGGACCGGACCCACGTCAAGTCTTAAAGGCTTATTCCGAAAAAATAATTCCACACTTTCGTTCAAAATGATGAAAAAACAACGTTGTAATCATTGAATCGCAGAAAAGAGAAATTAAAGCTGTTTTGTCCGAAGCTTACCATAGCCAACTCTTGAATTTCTCCTGTTTCCTCACGGATCTTAGTGATTTTTGCACACCTGTAGAAACGTTCAAAGCAATAATCTGCGCGCGCTTTATTGCTGATCCAATGTGTATATGCTTAAAACAGTAACACTTTGTGACCACGGCATGTGCGTTACCCTTTTTATTCACCAACACAGTGTTTCTTCAAAAAGCGGGCAATATCTTTGACAGAAGAAGAAACAAACAATTCTAATAATGGAAATAACGAGTTTGTAGCCAATTTGCTGGTCACTTTTTTCCAGAACACTAAACTGAGGTGTTCAGTCCACTATCCATAGAGGAGGAAAATATGACTTTCATCGAAACTTTAAAACAAGAATTCTCATTCATAAAAGGAAACTATGCAATTTTGATAATAAGCTGGATAATTGTAGACTTCGCCATGGAGCTTCAAGCCACCTACTATGCGCTTTATGTTCTCGGGCTTGGCGCAACAGAGACGATTCTCGGCGTAATAGGTCTCTCCCAATTCCTTGCATTAGCTTCACTGCAGTTTCCTGGGGGTTATTTGGCAGATAAGTATGGAAGAAAATGGTTAATTTCAACAATGACTTTCGGTGTAGCCCTGAGTTACACAATCTACGCAGTTGCACCTTCCTGGCATTTCATTCTCATTGGAGCAGTTTTGATGGCAATATTTAACTCCACTTATCAACCAGCCTTAAACGCTATGATTTCTGACTCATTGCCGCCTGAAAGAAGAGGAATGGGATTCAGCATAGTTATGCTTATAGCAAGTGTTTCCACAACGCCAAGTCCTGCAGTTGCAGGTTTACTACGCTCTTATTTCGGTTTAATTGATGGCATGAGAATAATATACGGCATTGTTGTGACTCTCTTTTTGATTGCAGCATTCTTCAGATTCTTCTTTCTGAAAGAAACAGTAGTAAGCTCCTCCAAGCCGCACTTGAATGAGATAATACACAGTTACCCAACAGCTTTGAAAGAAAGTGTTGGCGTGTGGAAAAAAGTGCCTAAAGCGATGCTTTACCTCTTTCTGGCATTTTCTATGATAACGTTTGGATTTGCATCAATGAATTTATTCAGCGTTGTTTATGCTACTAGGGTACTTTTTATTGATGAGATAGTGTGGGGTTTCCTCCTTGCAATTGTGCCTTTGACTACTATAATTTTAGCAATACCAATAGGTAAGCTGGTGGACAAAATAAAGAGGAAAACACCTATTCTAGTCTCAATGCTTCTTTTTGCATTGTCGATGCTGGTTTTTGTGTATGGCGATCTGACGAAAGTTGCCATTTCGCTAATTATTGTGGGCGTGGGACAAGTAATGATGAATGCAGCCTTTGGAGCGTTGCAAACTGACCTGACACCAAAAGAACAACGTGGAAAAGTTAATGGTTTCATCAATTTTGCAAATTACATGGTTATGGCTGTAGGCAGTTTGTTAGGTGGATATTTGTATGAGCATGTAGCTCCACAAGCACCGTTCATGCTTGCCATAGCAACAGTTCTGCCATCTTTCCTGTTGACGCTTGTGTTAGTGAAAGAGCCTGAGAGAAAAGAAGAATAGCTAAATAGCTAGCTATTACATGTTGAATAGAAAAGAAGAGGATTATTTTTGTCTATTATTGCTTTGTCAAATAGTTGCTTATTGTTAGTTTTTGGATTTCACTTGTTCCTTCGTAGATTTCTGTAATTTTTGCACATCTATGAAAACGTTCAACATGGTAATCAGCCAAATAGCCATATCCGCCAAGGATTTGAATAGCATCATCAGTTACTTCCATAGCGACACGGCTTGCATATGCTTTCGCCATTGAAGTTGCAACTGGATTCGGTTTTTCCTTGTCATAAAGCCAAGCAGCCTTATACATCATCAGCCTTGCAGATTCAATTTTCATAGCCATTTCTGCCAGCTTAAAAGATACGCCTTGAAAGTTGATTATCGGTTGTCCAAACTGTTTCCGCGTTTTCGCATAAGCCAACGCTTTTTCAAAGGCGCCTTGTGCCATACCTACAGCTTGGGCCGCCACAGTGATACGAGTTCCGTCGAAAAGCTCCAGCGTGTAATAAAAGCCTTTATTCAACTCCCCGACAAGGTTCGCATCTGGCACTTTCAAGTCGCTCATGCTTAGTGATCCTGTAACGCATGGCTTTATGCCCATTTTGCCATGTAGTTTCGTTGCTTCTAATCCTTGCATTCCTTTCTCTGCTAGGAATAAGCTTTGTCCACGGTGTGAAGGTTGCGCATTTGGGTTTGATTGGCATAAGATTATGAATGTGTCAGCTATCGGAGCGTTCGTTATGAATTCTTTGGCGCCGTTTATTATCCATTCACTTCCAGTTTTCACCGCTGTAGAATCCATTCTTGTTATGTCGCTTCCATGCTCAGGCTCTGTAAAGGCGGCAGCAGCAATTTTCTCGCCTCTGGCAAGCGGTGGAATATATTTTGCTTTTTGCTCTTCCGTTCCATGTTTCAGCAGAACATCTGGAATCATCAAATTGCCCAAAGATATTGCAACGCCTAAGCCTGGATCTACGCGGCAAAGTTCTTCTACAACTATGCAGTCTTCAAAGACCCCGTAGCCTTGTCCATCATACTGCTGTGGTATCCGCATGCTTGTGAAGCCTAACTGTGCAGCCTTTTTGTATAGGCTTAAGGGAAATTCTTCCTTCTGGTCAAATTCCAAGGCAAGTTCTGGTGTCAGTTCTTTCTCTGCGAATTCGTGAACCGCACGCTTAATTTCTAATTGTTCATCGTTTAGTTTGAACTCCATTTTGCTTTTTTCTCCTCAGAGGTTTTTGAGATTATGTTCTTTGCGTTCGTAGTTCATTAATTTTGTTTTTCAAAGGCGGCACAACCTTGAACAAATCTTCCACTATACCGTAGTCTGCGAAGCTAAAGATGGGTGCTTTAGGGTCCTTGTTAACAGCAATTGTCAGATCAGAGCTTTTCATTCCAAGTACATGTTGAAAGGCACCACTAATGCCTAAGGCCAAATAGAGCTTTGGCTTCACTGTTTTTCCTGAACTGCCCACTTGTCTGTCACTTGGCAACCAGCCCTTATCGACGATTGGGCGTGAACAGGCAAGGACTGCGCCCAAGCTTTTGGCTAATTCTTCCATAATAGGCATGTTTGCTTGGTCTTTTATGCCGCGGCCTACGCCTACGAGTTTTTCTGCAGCTGTTATGTCTACGCCACCTGGAGGCGGCAAAATATATTGTAAAAAGCGTTTTTCGCTGATTTCCGCTGTTAGTGGCGATGGGAGTTCTGTAATTTGTCCGTTTATCGGTGGTTCAGGCTTCTTTGGGGTGAAAGTTGCTTGCCGGATTGTTGCCATGTATGTTTCGGCTTTGCGAGCTGTTGCTTCAACGTTGACTTTTCCGCCGTACATTTGTCTTGTTACGCTTAGTTTGCCATCTTCTAAGGTTATGTCTATACAGTCTGTTGCAAGTGGTGTGTTTAATGCTGCGGCTAGTCTTGGGGCAAGTTCAATGCCATAAGAAGTGTGTCCCATTAGAACTAGCGAAGGCTTATGCTCTTTGATTAACTGTGTCAGGATTTGCCTGTAGGCTTCTGAGTTAAAGTTTTCAAGTTTTGAATCTTGAATTAGAAAGATATTTTTGGCGTACTCTGTTAATGCTTTGGCTTGTTCCTTGATGTTATTGCCTAGAATTATTGCGTTTAGTTCTGCCCCTGTTTTTTCCGCTATTCCTCGAGCTTTGGTTAGTGTTTCATATGTTATGTCGCGTATTACACCTTGCCTATGTTCTGCTAAAACGAAAATTTTTGCCATGCTATATCAGCCCTCTGGATTTGAGAATTTCCGTGATTTTCCCGGCTATTTCTTCTGCTGTGCCTTTGAGAAATTCTGCCTGTTTCTCAACTGGCGGCACGTAAAGCTTTTCTATGTTTATCCATGAACCAGCTGTGCCAACATCATTTTCTGTTAAGCCAGTGTCTGTTAAACTTAGTACTTTGATTTCTTTTTGCATAGCCTTGCGGATGCCCATTATGCTAACATAACGAGGCTCATTTATGCCTGTCTGAACGCTGATAAGTGCTGGCAAGCGGATTTCTAATTGCTCTTCCATTCCGCCTTCAAGTTCACGGTTAACTTTAGCCGTGCCAATGTCTAATTCGAGTTTTTTTGCCATTGTTGCGTGCGGAATACTTAGCATTTCTGCAAGGATTGGACCTACTGCGGCGTTGCCATCGTCAGCTGCTTGCATGCCAGTTAGTATTAGGTCGTAGTGTAAGGTTTTGATTATACTGTGCAATATTTTGGCTGTTGCATATGCATCCGAGTTTTCGAATTTTGAGTCTGTTAAGCGTATGGCTGTATCGGCCCCACGTGCTAGGCACTTGCGCAATGTAGATTCGCTGTCTTGTGGACCTATAATTATAGCTGTAACTGTACCGCCCTGCTTTTCTTTTATGCGCACTGCTTCTTCTAGTGCATAGTCGTCCCATTCGTTTATATCGTAAACTAACCCTGTTTTTTCTATATTTTTGCCTGTGCTGTCGATTTTCAGTTCTGCTTCAGCTGTTTCTGGAACATGCTTAACACAAACAATAATGTCCAAGTTCATTATACTCTCCAAATATTTGCTGATTCTTGTTTACAATCGCTTTCATATAATTTTTGCCTGCAAATGCAAGTTTTCAAACATAAGTCTGCGAATATTCCATGACTAGACACCAAAAAAGAATATAGCTGGATTCTAATCTACAGAGCAAAAGATTAAAGCTCCAATGCACAAATCATATTATGGTGCAAAAAATGGGGGACCATGTTCTCAACCCGTAAAAGCAAAACATTTAATACCCGTCAAACCAATTCAAAAAGTTTAATGGAGTTTTTAAAAAAAATCGAGGAAAAATGGCAAAAAAACTGGGAAAATGCAAAAATCTTTGAAGCAAACCCGGATGAAAATAAAAAAAAGTTTTTCATAACTTTTCCATACCCATATATGAACGGACCACTGCATGTGGGACACACATTTACAGCTTCAAGAGTGGACGCATATGCACGCTTCAAAAGAATGCAAGGTTACAATGTACTTTTTCCATGGGCATGGCATTGGACAGGGCAACCGTTAGCAGGTGCAAGTGAACGCGTGGCAAAAGGCGATAAAGAATTCATAAAAGTCTTAAGAGAAGTTGACGGAGTTCCAGAAGAAGAAATCAAAAAATTTGCTGACCCACTTTACATGGCAACATATTATACAAATGAGGGAAAGACCGCTGTCAAAAAAGCTGGTTTCAGTGTAGATTGGCGACGAGAATTCAACACTATAATGCCAACATACCAGAAATTCATTGAATGGCAATATGAAAACCTGAAAGAAAAAGGCCACGTTTCCAAAGGCACGCATCCAGTTGTGTGGTGCCCAAAATGCCTAAGCCCAACCGGAGATCATGACCGACAGGTCGGAGAGGGTGTCACACCAGAAGAGTATACGTTGATAAAATTCAAACTGGATAAGCAAACTTACTTGCCAGCCGCAACATTCCGTCCAGAAACAATCTACGGTGTAACAAACATATGGATAAACCCAGATGCGGACTACGTTGAAGCACAAGTGAATAGTGAAAAATGGGTAATAAGTGAAAAAGCAGCTGAAAAACTAAAAGAACAAGGAAGAACTATAAACATAAAACGGACATTTAAAGGAGCAGAACTCATCGGAAAAACCTTTGAGAATCCAATAACAAAGGATAACTTCCTAATATTGCCAGGATGGTTTGTAGACCCGAAACAAGCAACAGGTGTAGTCTATAGCGTTCCAGCCCATGCACCATATGATTGGTTAGCATTGAAAGATTTACAAAAAAATCCAGAAGCCCTGCATAAGTTTGGCATAAAGCCAGAAGTTATTAAGAAAATAAAACCAATTTCGCTGATTAAAATTGATGGTTTCGGCGATTTTCCCGCTATCGAACTTGTAGAGCAAATGAAAATAAAAGATCAGCATGACCCCAAAGCTGAAGACGCAACAAAACTGCTTTACAAAAAAGAGTTTCACGGCGGATTTCTAAAAGAGAATTGCATGCAATACGCTGGAAAAATGGTCAGTGAAGTCAAAGATATGCTGATAAAAGATTTCAAAAAACAAGGAATCGCCGACTTTATGTATGATTTGCCGCAACCTGTAATCTGCCGATGCTTAACACCATGCATAGTAAAAGTTCTACAAGATCAGTGGTTTCTACTTTACTCTGACCCAGAATGGAAGAAGAAAGCCAAAGAAGCTCTGAGCAAAATGAAAATTTATCCAGAAACAGCTACTCAATGGTTCTTAACAGTAATTGATTGGCTTAAAGAATGGGCATGTGCAAGAACCACTGGCTTCGGAACACCTTTACCATGGGGTAAAGGATGGATAATTGAAACTTTAAGTGATTCAACAATTTACATGGCATTCTATACCATAAACAAACACATAAAACAACATGACATAAAACCTGAAGCACTAACAATAGAAGTGTTAAATCACATTTTCTATGGAAAAGGCGATGCAAATCAAATAGCCAAAGGAGCATGGATAAACATTCAAACATTAGGAGAAATGCATAAAGAATTTCTATACTGGTATCCAGTCGACCTTAGAGTTTCAGCAAAAGAGCTTGTCCCAAACCACTTAACATTCTTCATCTTTCAACATACAGCCTTATTCCCTAAAGAACAATGGCCAAAAGCCATAGGTGTTAATGGAATGCTTATGGTAGAAGGCAAACAAATGCATAAGTCAAAAGGTAACTTTGTGACGATGAAAAATGCAGTTGAAGAATATGGGGCTGATGCCACAAGATGCGCGTTAATATTGGCTGCAGAAGGAATGGACGATCCAGACTGGAGAAGCGGAAACGTCAAAGACATGCAAAACAAACTTGAATCCTTCTACAAATTTGCAAAGGACATAATAGAAGACTCGAAAAGCAAAGAGCATGGACATATGGAAAAGTGGCTAATTAGCACTCTGCAACATCGCATAGCTGAAGTAACAGAAAACTTGGAGCAACTGAAAACCAGAACAGCCCTGGAAACAGCCTTATTTGAAACTTGGAATGACTTTCGATGGTATATTCGCAGAAAAGGCGAAGAAAAATCAGAAACAGCAAAAGAAGCATTAAGAATATGGCTGAAACTACTCGCACCATTTGCACCTCACATTTGCGAAGAACTTTGGAGTGAAATGAAGGAAAAAAGCTTCATTTCAACAGCAGAATGGCCACGGCTAAACGCAAATCAAATAGATGCACATGCAGAAGAAGAGGAGAATCTGATAAAAGAAGTAGTTGAAGATACATTGAATGTTTTAAAAGCAACAAAAATAACTCCTAGAAAAATATTCTATTATACGGCGGCACCATGGAAATGGAAAGTTTGCAAAGAAATTTTCCAAAAATCAAGAAGAGGAGAAGTCAAGCTTAATGAAATCATGAAAGAATTAGCTGTTGAAGAAGATTTAAAGAATAGAATGAAAACTGTTGCAAATTTTGCTTCAAAAATAGTTAAAGAAGCTTGTAGGATGCCTGAAAAGAGAATCGAGAACATACTTACAATAGAATCGCTAAATGAGACAGAAGTGCTTGAAAATGCAAAAAATTTCATAGCACAAAGATTCAGCGCTCAAGTTATAATATATAATGAAGAAAATTGCAAGCGTTATGATCCCAAAAATAAGGCGGATATGTCTATGCCTTATCGCCCAGCAATTTACATTGAATAAAGCTATGAACTATATGAATCTGGACATCAGATATAAAGTGCGGTTGTTAACCTTGACGTGGTAGTTCCTTCTTCCTCCACTTGTTGTTGTAACATAGTAATCTTTTTCTTCAGAGAGTTTGCTTCCGTACAACAAAGCAAGAATCGAGCGACAAATGTTCACGGTAGTCAACCGTTCATCTTTGATTTTCCTTTCTATCTCCTCTTGCAGAATCCTTGGATTAATAGTGTAAACAATCTCAGAGTTTTGTCCAACAGTTTTATAATGCATCTCCATGTCCTTTAACACATAGTGAACAACATCATAATATGGTGACCTACGATTTCTAATCAGCTCTATGTAGTTCACCAGAGGGATAGGTATGTCATTCCTCTGGATTTCGGACATGCACTTCTCCCCATAATTTTATGAGGAAATAGGTATTTAAAAACTTTAAGTATAATTGTTCTACAAATAATGAATATTATTATAGGTTTTTGAGTAAAATTGAACTTGAATAGATAAAACTATATTCAACAGTTAATATCAAATCTTGAAAGGGTCCGTGGCGCAGCATGGATACATGGAAGACCATAAAGCGCGTCAGCCTTCTAAGGCAAAACGCTGAAGAAAGCTGAAAGTCCTGGGTTCAAATCCCAGCGGACCCGCTGTTTTAATTGTTACCTATTACACATACCTTTAAACCAAAGATAAGCTGCAACACTCGTTGGAAATAGGGGGATGTAAATCTCTATGTCACTGACCATTCATTACGTCTCTTTTACAAATAGTGGAAATACAATGGACATGGATGTGTCTATTGGCAACCATTCTCCGTACCAGTTAGGCGAGCGTGGTGACCCATGTCCAAGTTCTCGAAAAAATGAAAACCAAGGCACCCTTTCGTTACCCATACCTTCTGATCCGCAGGGGAAAGAATACCAAGTGTAAATACGGAAGAAGAATACGCTCGATTGATTTGAAACGACTGGCGAGAGAGGTAGTTTCTGCTCTCTAGTTGAAGTGCTAAGGTATTCTGTTGAATTTAACTGGTCATTTTGCTCTAAATAGAAGCCCACTTAAAATGCCAGCAGTAGTTTCTACACCTAAACCAATAATGGCACATACTATACAAACTATGGTATGCAAAGGGTTATTTCCCGGAAAGGTAATACTGACCATCTTTTGTTTGTTTAACGACTTTCCATTTCCTAAGTTTTTCCAAAGCGTCAGCAGATATATCCAATTCTTCAGGTTTTTTCGCTGTCTGTTCAGATGTTGCCTTAGCCTACAAAAACTTCCATGATTTACCTCTAGAAACGTTAGTATTCCGCTTTGGATAATGCTGCTGTCACTATTGCGATGATTCCAAAGGAGATGGTGAAGGTTGCTGTGTATAACCAGTTAAAAACTTGACCATAGGTTAAATTATATACGATAAGATCGAATGTTATTCCTAATGCAAAACCCATTAAGGAAATGAGTAAAACATATAACACGACTTTCAAGATACGTTTCCAATTAGCAGTGCTTTCCGTCTTCACATTCAAGATAGTAGCCATCCTGGGTTTTCCTTATCCCCTCCTTCCCGAGGAACTTTTCCAACGCCTTTCTTTCGTCCCAAGCAAGATTTTCTGAGCTCATTATCTTCTCAGGTTTTATTCCTGGCTTGGTGACAGCACCAGCCTTCTTAAGCTTTCTAACAGCTCTTTTCTTGATTAGATGCCAAGAAAACCAAGCCATTTTGTATCTCCTTTAGTCTCTGACGAATATTGGTAGTATAAATGTCGTTTCAACTTCTATTGGTAGATAGCCATATGTTCCAAAGCCTTGATCAAGCAGCCAGACCAAATAAGATATCCCGAGCGTGCCTTTTATTTTTATCTTTATACTTCCACAGTGATATCTCTGCACACTCTTCAATCTAATGAATAATGCCTCAGTTCCGTTGTTAGGAACTAAACCGATGTCTATATCGCCACCTACTTTGAACCAATCGGAATGCAGTTTCCTATAGGTTAAATTTCCTTGATCCTCATAGCTCTTAACTATTTGCTGATCACCTATGAAATTGAAAAGCTGATACACTCCGAAGCCTCCAGCGGCTGCCGTCACAACACCAAATGGACCTGCAAATATCCCTCCTACAATCGTTTGAAAACTATACCATAATAAACCAGTAGTTGCTGTGGAAGCAAATGGCGCTACAACTTTGAACTGTGGTGAAATGAAGCTTACCTCTGAAGTTTCATTGTAAACTAACGCGGGTGTCTCTATCGCAACAGCTGGCGGTGTCCATATTTCTATGGTTTTAGGTTCGAACAAAACAGGGTTATCTGGGTATTCCCAAGGGTCAGCTGTCTCATTTCCCTCGTAGTAGGACTTATAGAGATTGCCAGATGTAAGATTGAAGAATATCCCTATATCAACGTAGTCGTTCTCACGTGGGTCAAGCTTCAGAAATCCAACAGATAAACCCAAGTTCACTTCTTGTGGATATTCCAATCCAAACCACTCCTCATATTCATTATGTTTTTCTATGGTTCCGTTCGCTATGATCTTTACTTTTTGGTTGACGAAACCATAATTCGTTGGATCGCCTGTCTCTACCCCATTTACATCACACCACGAAGAACCTCCGTAAATCCAAACTTCCTGTAATACTGCTTTTACTGGCGTGTCTTGCGGTGTTAAACTTGCTGTCATGTAAAATCTTGGTTTTCCAATTTTAACCTTTTCATGCTCCCATGAGAGGAATTGAAAGTCAAGCAATCCAGCACCATTTATATTTCCGAAAATGAATTCTATGTGGAAGACCCCTGATTCTTTGCTATTGAAGACTGGGTATAGAAATCCATCTTTCCATGCGTAGATTGTCTCTTGCTGTCCACTCCATTGCCACTCATACCATTGTGTGCTGTCAACTTCGAGATTGTCAATGTAATCATCTGCATAGCCCTTTAAATAATAAAGGTCGTAATTAATGAAGTTCATCGTTGTTTTCACAGTGTAATTCACTTCGGCGTCGCTGTAGTTTGGCACGTATATGCGGAACCTGTCCATTTGTGCGTATTCGTCTGTGGCTGTTTTTATTGTGAAGTTTATGAGTCAGCACCTATGTTTTCAAAGTATTCAAGCTCAAGTAGGTGATAGCCGCTTAAAAGCTGCCCAAGTTCAACGTTGAATAAGCCGCCAACCTGAGAAGATTTGACGCCGCAGTCAACCTTAACGTTTCTAATTGCATCGTCAACGCTTTTGCTGGCAACAAGATAGAAGGCCTTTCCAGAAAGAGCATCTGTAACATAAAACCTAACAAGTATATAATACGAAACGCCTAAGTCACCATCATCTGGCATTTGAAACTCGAAGCTTGTAGAATAGGCAATTGGGGTGGCAGAAGCTTCATAAGTTTTTCCAAAAAGTCTTGACACTGAACTTACATCTTTCAAGTCAACCTTGCCGTCGTCATTTACATCTGCCAGCGGATTCCAATTTTTAGTGCAAAAATAAGACCCATAGGCTCGAGCGGTTATAGTCACATCTTTCAAGTCTACTTTTCCGTCGTTATAAACATCTCCTGGTAAATCAGGCGGAAAAGAAGCATGATCAACAGTATAATCAGCATAAGCTAAAGGCAGAGAACCGAAAAGCAAAGAAGCAAGAAGCAAACAAGCCAACAAAACCACAACAATCCTTCCCACAAAACCCCCTCCAAAACAAATACCACAGATATAAAACTTAAATTTTTCGCAACATTCCGCTAACAATGATTAAGAGAAGATGGTGTACTTTCTGAGTTCTACAGTTTGTTGGCTGCTAAAGCGTCATTCTTTTCCGCAGTTTGCTTGCCAGCTTGGCGACAACGATCTTGGGAAGATAATACTAGACCGCAAAACAGTAGTGTTTGTAGACTTGTCTGCAGGATGGAATACTTGCAGCAGAATAATAACCCCCCTTTGATTTGCCCGTGAAGCCCCTGAATAGCTTGACCTCTATTCGATGTGCGAACGGAAATTTTAAATTAGCAATGCAATAATAAATGGTAAATACTTTAATGTTTGACTTATCAGTGTGTAAGGGGATTGTTATGAGTACGCATGCGGACGAGTTAAAACTTCGTTTAATGACTATTGAACTGCTTAGAACTGCAAAGTATAAGAGAAATATTACATATCGTGAATTAGCTTCCAAAACTGGTTTGCCTGTGACTGTTCTAAGCAGATATGCCAAGGGTCATGTTTTGCCTAATACTGCAAGGGCAAGACAGCTTTGGAAAGTATTGACGAAGCTCGTAGGTTTAGAAACTGAGCTTCGAAGTAGAATAAAGTTTGATGAGGATGGATACTTTGATAATACGGATATTATAGGTGATTTTAACATTCTTCAACAAGCAGCTAATCATGCTTTAGCGAATTTTGCTGGAAAACGCGTGACTAAAGTTTTGACTGCAGCAGTAGATGGAATTCCATTAGCGACTATGGTTGCAAACGCTTTAGGTGTAAATCTTGTGGTGGCAAAAAGAAACAAGGAAGTAGGAGTTAAAGGTTTTTTGGAGGAAACTTATGCGCTTAAGGATTCTGGAGTAACGATGACTCTGTACATTCCAAAGGACATTATTAAAAAAAGAGATAGCGTGTTGATTGTTGATGATATGATTAAGACAGGTGAAACACAGGCTGCCTTGGTTAATATGGTTCGAAAGGTTAAGGCTGAAATTTCCGGGTTTTTCTCACTTATTGCTGTTGGAGATGAATGGAAGAAAAAACTGAAGCTTTCTGGAGAATGCCCCATAGAAGTTATAACCTATGTCAAGACACCACAGGAGCTAGGCACTCGCCTTTAAATATACAAAAAACGCATTTTTTCTTTCTACAGTAATTTTTACCAAGCCTAAGCAAAGCTGTTTCGAAGTTAACAAAAGATTTTCCAACAATCTTGTTTTTAAACCAAAAAGTCTTCAACTGTATTAGGGCATCTTCTGGAGTTCTATCTTTTATTATTCCAAGCTTTTCAGCAGCAAAAATGACGAGAATCGTAGGTTTTGGATCAGTTTTCTTCCAGACTTCACGCAATTCTCTCAGAAAGATGCTTACTGTTACATCGCCTATGCCTTTTCCCAAGTTTCTCAGCCTATTTTCCAAGTCTTGCTTATCCGAAGCTACATTGTAAAGAGTCGTTAGGCTTCCATAGTATCTCTCAATGAGATTTTGCATCACTTCGAGGAGCTTATCTGCTGTTTTAAAATCATATCTTGTATAGCTGCCTTCATCCAGAATTTTAACTAATCCATCCCATCCTGCTTCCAAAATTTTTTCTGGATTAAGCAAAGCATATTTTTTGAAGCAGTTAAAGGTTTTAATTGCAGCATTTTCTCTTATTGGGGCACCGAATAGTATTGATGCTAAGAACCATTTGAAAATCTCTTCATCCTTGCTTTTTGAAAGATCTATGCTTAAAATTTCAGAGTAGCATTTTCCAAAATTTTCAATAAGCGTCTTTACACTTTCACGCCTCATGGTTCATTCCTCTCTTTAACAAAATTTTATACAACCTTTGCATAAACGATTTACTCAAGGCTGTACATCCATGTTAAAGCGTACGATTGAATGGCAAAATGGAACTGTTGTAACAGTTGATCAAGCAAGGCTTCCAAATGAAACAGTAATTATCGAAATGAAAGATTGTGATGAGGTAGCTGAAGCCATAAAAACTATGAAAATAAGAGGAGCACCTCTGTTGGGTGCTGCTGCAGCCTTTGCTTTGGCTTTAACAGCATACAATTCTAAAGCGAAAAATCGAGAGCAGTTAATTAAAGCGTTGGAAAAATCAGCGGAAGTTCTGAGGAAAACTCGCCCCACGGCAGTTAACCTTTTTTGGGCGACAAATAGAATTCTAGCTAAAGCCCAAAGTTTTTCTGGAAACATTGAGGCTTTGGTTGTTTCTGTTGTAGAGGAAGCGCAGAAAATAGCTGACGAAGATGTGGAGGCGAATCGTTTGATTGGCAAATTCGGTGCTAAGCTTGTAGATGATGGAGATGTTGTTTTGACACATTGTAATGCTGGCGCTTTGGCTACTGTTGAGTATGGCACAGCATTAGGTATTATGAGAGCTGCATGGGAGCAGGGAAAAAGAATTAAGGTTATTGCCACTGAAACTCGTCCAAAATTGCAAGGAGCAAGGTTGACAACTTATGAGCTTAAGCGAGAGGGGATACCTGTTACTTTGATTACAGATAACATGGTTGGCTACGTTATGTATAAGCGGCTAATAAACAAGGTGGTGGTTGGAGCTGACAGAATTGTTCAGAATGCTGTTATTAACAAGATTGGAACATACACAATTGCAGTTTTAGCTAAAGAGCATAGCATACCATTCTATGTTGCTGCCCCAAAATCTACTTTTGATTTAAAACATAAATCATCCGAAATTATTATCGAAGAAAGAAGGCCTGAAGAGGTTACTCATATAAATTCGAAGAGAATTGCCACTGAAGGCATTGAAGTTATGAATCCAGCGTTCGATATAACTCCGCTTGATTACGTGACAGCCATTATTTGCAATAGCGGCATTGTATATAAGAAGGATTTTGATAAGTTTAAAGCCAATTGTCATGGATGAAAAAATAGTTTAATGGTGATTAAGTGATGACAATCAAAACTGAAGAGAAAAAGTCGTACAACTCGGAGCTTGGAATTAAAGGCGTTCTTAAGGAAAATGCTGTTCAAGTTTCGAAAAATCAGAATGTGGAAGAGATTTCTTCAAGGGGATATGGTTCACTAGAAAATGGCGAGTTTTCACTCACTTTTTATGAGGCACTTTATCTTTTGGAGAAAGGCTTTTTGCAAGTTGAAGATGAAAAAGGCAAGAAAGTGAATTTTCAGAAGCTTTTGCAGCTTTATGAAAGTATCGATGAGAATGCTTGGGCTAAATATTTGGTTTATAGGGATTTGAGAAGTCGGGGATATGTTGTGCGTGAAGGTTTCGGTTTGGGAGTTGACTTTAGAGTTTATGAGAGAGGCGAATATGGCAAGGACACAGCTAAATACCTAATGCTAAGCATTCAAGAAGGAAAACCAATATCACTGGAAAATTTGACAACAGCTTTGAAACAGTGCCAAAGCCTGAAGAAAGAGTTAATTTTGGCTGTTATGAATCGTAGAGGAGAAACTGTTTACTATTCAGTTTCACAGTTTACATTAACGTAATGGAGAAGCAGTTATGGTGGAATTTAAAACTGTTCGTGGCATGAGAGATTTTCTCCCAGAAGAAGCAAAAATAATGCGTTATATTGAAGATAAAGCCAGAAGAGTAGCGGAGCTTTATGGATATAAAGAAATTATTACGCCAGTGCTGGAACCATACGAGCTTTTGGCAGCGAAAGCAGGTGAAGAAATTCGCTTGCGAATGTACACTTTCAAAGATTTAGGTGAGCGAATGGTTGCCATGCGGCCAGAGTTCACGCCTTCAGTGGCTAGATTGGTAGCGACTACTTTGCGGAATGAACCTAAGCCTTTCAGACTTTTTTGTGTTGGAAGTCTATACCGTTATGATGAACCACAGCAAGGACGTTATCGGGAGTTTTGGCAATCAAACTTTGAATTGATGGGTTCAGACAAGCCTGAAGCAGATGCAGAAATAATATTGTTGACAAACAGTTTGATGACGCTTGTGGGTTTGAGGAATCATACTTTCAAGATTGGTCATGTTGGAGTTTTAAGGGGAGTGATGAGTGGGGAGGAATTGGATGAGAAAGTGCAGAATGGTGCAATGCAATTGATGGATAAAAAACAGTACGATGACGCTTTTAGACTGATAGAAGAAGCTGGATCATCAAGCAAATGTATAGCAACTCTCAGAAAATTAGTGAAGCTCAGAGGCCGCAATTTAGGAACCATAGAGAAAATGAAGCAACTTGTCAAAAATTATGAAGAGGCTTCAAAAGCAACAGAGAACCTTCAACAAATACTAAAACTTGTTAAGGCAAGTGAATTTAAGATTGAAATGACCGTTGAGGCTGGCTTTGCAAGAGGTTTGGAATATTATACGGGAATCATTTTTGAAGTCAACGTACCAGAAATGGACAAAGCATTAGCTGGTGGTGGGAGATATGATAGGCTTATTGCGTTGTTTGGCGGCGAATCAACACCAGCAGTGGGAGTTGCTCATGGAATTGACAGAATAATGCTGGCATTCCAACTACAGAAGACAACTTTGAAGACGAAGGATGAGAGAAAGACCATGATTATTCCCATTAGTGAAGAGTTGAATGGCGAAGCATTGAAGATTTCACAAATGCTTAGGGATGCAGATATATCTGTAGAGGTTGAGGTTACTGGGCGAAAGGTAAGTAAGGCTTTAGAAGATGCGAACAGAAAGAGAATGGATTACGCAATAATTGTTGGCGAGAAGGAACTTAAAGAAGGCTCGGTTGTTGTTCGAAATTTAGTAAAAAGAGAACAAAAAATTGTGAAAATCAAAAAAATAGCAGAAACAATAAAAGGTCAATGCGGTTAACCTTGCAATTTTTCTCTTCTTAGAAAGTCTCCAATATCCGAAATTCTTTTTACTGCGACACAGTTACTTGCTTCATCTAAATCGCATAATATTTTGCCAAAACCTAAACATTCACCATATCGATTCATAATTAAAGTGTAATTGCCTTTCCTCTTAGAACCAATAATTTTCATTATTCCTCTTTTGAAAATGTCTCTTCCACAAATGAAAAGCCACTCTGTCTTCTCATCAACGACTATCTTGTTTGCTTTTTGTTTTGCAATCATCGTTAAGAGATTAAAACTTGGAAAGAATTTACCATTCTTGATTTTACCAAGATATTCTCCAGCATAAAAAAAGTTTTTTCTAACAAGCTCTTTCAGATTTTCATTAAGAAGAAAATATCTATTCTCTTTTCTCAATATAAGGCGCTCATCTAAACTTATGCTTGCACCAAAAAGATTCACAAAACTCTTTATAACTTTCATATTGCATCACCAATCTTTTTGAGTTTACAAACAAAGAAGCCTTGTGTTTCTCTGGGCCAGATTCTTCGACAATTCTCTACGCTGTTGTCCAATTGCTGCTTAAAGATTTTTGTTAATGCTTTTTCTCCATAACAATTGATTTTTTGAACTTGAAGCTTTAGAGTTTTTATTGCCCAGTCAATATTCAACTCGTTCTCTTCTGGCTCTAAGGAGCAGGTTGCATAGACTATTTCTCCATCATCACTTAGAATTTTTACTGCTTCTACCAATATTTCTCTTTGCAACCTTTCATTTCTTTTCACATCATTAATTGTCCTTCTCCTAAACCACTCATTGTCTGTGGCGAAATTGCCGGAGCAGGGCATATCCAAAAGGATTCTATCAAATTTCAATTTAAACCTTGACGCTTGCCGTGCATCTAAATTGTAAACCATTGTGTTGACTACATGGCATCGTTCCAGCTGGTTTGACAATGCAATTAATCTTTGCTTTTTAACATCTAGGGCTATGATGGCGCCTGTATTCTGCATCAAATCGGCTAATTGAACAGTTTTCCCTCCAGGTGCAGCACAAGCATCCAAAACCAATTTATCTTTCAATTCCGTGAATAACGTCGCTGGAATTTGAGCTGCAGCCTCCTGGATTGAATATAAACCTAAAAGATATTCAGATGTTGCACCAACAGAAAACTTGGATTTGCTTATCCAGTAGCCTTTGTGGAGGAAAGGAATCTTCTCTAATTTCATTCCTCGCAGCTGCAATCTTTCTACAATATTCGCTTCTTCAGCGTTAATGGTGTTTATTCTGATTGCTTGCTTAAGCTCAATATCTTCATATTTCCAACCTAACTCCTTATAACGATTTATGAAGAATTCTTTACCAGACATCAAATGAAGATAAAGGAAAATGCCAATAAAAAACTTAATGTAGCAGGTTAATTTAGCTTTGACAATCTCCTTGCAAACCATTTTCTAATTTCCTCGGCGAAAACCACAATAAAAGCAATAGTTGCCAAAAATGCCCAGTCAACACACTCCAATGCTGTTGTTCCAAAAAGCCTCTGCATAGGTGGAATGTAAACTAGGAAGGATAGTATGCAGATTTGAGCTGCTATGCCAAGCCATACCCATTTGTTGCTTGAAATGCTAGTTTTGAAAATAGATGCTTTGCTTGTTCTACATGCAAGAACATTGCCAACTTGAGCGATTACTATGCTAGCAAAAGTCATGGTTACACCTTTAATATAGACCATGCTATCTGAAGGCAATTGCATTCCAAGATGCCAACCTCCAGCAAACCAAGCGCTAAGACAGCCAATCATGGCTCCAGTGGCAATTATCACTCCTACATAAAATGAACGAAGGAAAACTTTGGCATTAAATAGCCGTTCTTTAACACTTCGTGGAGGTTCCTGCATTATTCCAGGTTCTGGAGGTTCACGGCTTAAGGCTAATGATGGAATAACGTCTATGCCAAGGTCTATGGCTAAAACTTGCACTACAAGAAGTGGTAAGGGGATGCCCAACAAAGCATAAAGCAAATAGGGAATTAGCTCAGCCCAATTATGTGAGAAAACGTACACTATGAATTTTCGTATATTCTCATAAATTGTGCGCCCAGACTCAACAGCCTTAACAATTGACGCAAAACTGTCGTCAAGCAAAATCATGTCTGCTGCCTCTCTTGCAACATCAGTACCAGAAACACCCATAGCGATACCTATGTCAGCCTCCTTTAAAGAAGGAGCATCATTGGCCCCATCACCTGTCACAGCTACAACTTCGCCTTTTTGTTTAAGAATCTTGACTATTCGAAGTTTTTGCTCAGGAGACACACGGGCAAAAATTACATTTCCTTTTTTGACTGCTTCAACAATAGCCTCATCACTCATTGATTCTAAATCCACGCCACGGATTATGCGACAGGTTGTTGAATCTGTAATGCCAACTTCTTCAGCAATAGCCTGAGCTGTCGGACCATAATCACCAGTTATTATAACAATTTTTATGCCTGCTTCCTTCGCCAATTTAACTGCATCCTTAACTTCAGGACGTGGTGGGTCCTTCATCGCTGCAAGTCCAACTAAAATCATGCCTCGTTCAACTTTTTCATTCAGGGATTCATTTTGAGGCAGTTCTTTATAGGCTACGGCTATCACACGTAAGCCCTCACTTGCAAATTCGCGAATTTTGTTTTCAACCTCATTCAAACGCTCTTTTGTCAACACTTCTATGCCATTATCAACCACTATTTGGGTGCATGTTGAGAGAACGCTTCTAGGTGCACCTTTCATATAAACAAGAATTGCGTGGTTAAACTTGTGAATAGTGCTCATTCTTTTCCGTTTAGAATCGAAAGGCATTATGCGCGTTATTGGCTTCTGCGACAGTATACGTTGCACATTCAAGTCGTGTTTTAACGCTGCAACAAGCAATGCTCCATCTGTTGGGTCGCCAATTATGTTCCATGATTTGTTTTTATCAGATGGTGGTTCAATTTTCGCACTATTGCAAAGGGCGGAAATTTCGAGGAGTTTTTCAACTTTAGCATTTTCTGTCTTTTCCAAGGCTTCGCCGTTGCATGTGAAATTCCCTGTAGGCGTGTATCCAGCTCCTGAAACTTCCACGATTTTGTTGTAAACCCAGATTTTTTTAACAGTCATCTCACCCTTAGTGATTGTGCCAGTTTTGTCTGTGCATATAACTGTTACACTGCCTAATGTTTGCACAGCGGATAACCGCTTGACAAGAACGTTTTGCTTCACCATTTTTAAGACGTTTATGGCTAATGCGCTTGACACTGTAACTTGCAAACCTTCAGGAACGCACGCAACCATCACGCCAATCATGAAAAGTATACTGCTGTAAAGTTCTGAATGAAGCCAAATCATGCTGATGAGAAAGAATACTGCGCCAACAACTATGGCTAGAATAAAATTATATTTTGCAGTATGGGCAATCTCTTTCTGAAGCGGACTTGCTTCTTCTCCTATTTCCTGCGTCAAACCAGCAATTTTTCCAAATTTTGTGTTCATGCCAGTTGCAAAAACAACCGCCTTTCCCTTTCCCTTAGCAACACTGGTGCTCATGAAAACAATGTTAGAAGCATCAAGATAAGTTGAATCAGCAACTTTAGTGGGCTTAGCAGTTCGCGGTTGAGGCTCAGATTCACCTGTTAAAGGAACATTATTAGTCCACAATTCGAAAGCTTCTATCAGACGAGCATCAGCTGGAACACGGTCTCCTTCCTCTAGAACTATTATGTCACCCGGAACAAGTTCTCTGACTGAGACTTTTTGAAGCTCACCATTTCGGATGACTTTAGCATATTCTGGCATCCAACTCTTCAATGTTTCCATAGCTCTTTCTGCGCGCCATTCTTGGAAAAGGCTGAAAAAAGTATTGACAAAGACTATGAGCAGAATTATGAGGCTGAGTTGCCACATACCGCCAAGCGCAGAGAGTAAACTTGCCAGAAGAAGCAAGATGCTGAATAAATCTCTAAGATGCGCTATAAACTTGTATGCAATTGAAACCTGCTTTTTTTCAATTAAAATGTTTGAACCATATTTTGCAAGACGCTTTTTTGCCTCTTCGTTGGTTAGTCCATGTAACGACGTTCCTAAAACTTCAAAAACAGCTTTAACATGCAGAGACACAAAATCCTCCAATATAAATTCCATCCCAAAATGCTTCAAAAACAGAAAATTATGGACATCTAGAATAATAGACGTTAAGCGTGTAGTCAGCTAAGGAAACGCTGAAGAATGTAACGCTTTTTGATTTTGCCAAGTTCATAATAATCCTCGATTTTTGAATTTTCCAGTAGTTACAATTTTTTTAGCTTAATGGAATATCAAGGGGTTAAATTTAAACTAATCGGATTTTACTTGAATTTCGCAAATTTTAAATGATAATCAATAGCACTACAAAGCGTGGTTACATGAAGGAAAAGAAATCATTTATCATAATGGTCAAGGATAAATGGTGGCGTGAATTCTGTCGCCATAATCATAATGGAAGAGAAGTTCACTCCTATGTGCAAAAAGGATTGGCTCCGCCGAAAAATGCTTCGTTAATTTTCTTTTATGTTACAAAACCTTCAAGCCACATTGCGGGTTATGCAGAATTTATTGAACGTAAAATGGGAAATGCTGAAGAGATTTGGATGAAACATGGTGATGAATCTGTTTTGGAGTCTAAGGAAAAATACTTGGAATTTTTGGGTGGTGAAAAGAAAGTTTCATTCATCAGATTTAAAAATTTGCAAGAAGCTGCCCAACCAACACCACTTAACAATGTTCTAGTGCTTTTAGGTGTGAAAAGATTGTCAAGAAAAGGATTTTATGTGAATGAGGAAACTTCGAATAAATTATTAGCTTCAATGAAATTCTAGCTTAACTTGAAATTGTCAGTTAGTATTATTTGAAAAGGCTGGCAAAAAGTTAATAGGCTACATTTTTCACATCCATGTAGCTTATCTTTAAAAGTGAAACCCAAAATGTTTCCAAACTCTACAGCAACCCTAAGCTCTCTTTATCATTCCGTTAGTGGAAGGAAGGTCTAGTAATGGGACGCTACAAGCAAATTGAAGACATTGTCAAACTTATGAATAATCCAGAAGTAATAAGAAACACAAGCATAATCGCGCATGTAGACCATGGCAAAACTACACTTTCAGACAGCCTTTTAGCTGCAGCAGGCATAATAAGCGAACAAACTGCCGGACAAAAATTATTCCTTGATTCTTGGGAACTCGAACAGAAGAGACAGATGACTGTTTTTGCTTCAAACATAAGCATGATCCACATGTATAATGACAAAGAATACCTCATAAACCTCATCGACACACCTGGACACATAGACTTTAGCGGTGCAGTAACCCGAAGTTTAAGAGCAGTGGACGGTGCGCTTGTGGTTGTTGACGCTGTAGAGGGCCCAATGACTCAAACAGAAACTGTTCTTATGCAAGCACTACGAGAAAGAGTAAAGCCGATTCTTTTCATTAACAAAGTGGACAGACTCATAAGAGAGATTAAGCTGACGCCGGAAGAAATGCAGCGCAGATTTGCAAAAATTATTGTCAGAATTAACACACTTATTGAGAAGTATGCACCACCTGAACATAAGAAGGATTGGCAAGTCAAAGTTGAAGATGGCCGAGTGGCCTTCGGTTCAGCTCTTCACAAATGGGGGCTAAACCTTCCGCATATGAAGGCGAAAGGCATAACGTTTAAGGAAATAATTGACGCTTATCAAGGAGAACAAGAGGAAATCAACAGAAAAGTTGAAGCATTAAGCAAAAAAGCACCGTTATATGAACCTGTGCTTGACATGTTCTGCGAGCATTTGCCAAATCCATTAGAAGCACAACCATATAGGCAAAGCCAAATTTGGCCAGGAGAAACCGAAAGTTCAGTTGGTAAGGCTATGGCGAAGGTTGACCCAAATGGACCACTCTTAATGTGCATAACAACAATTGAAGTGGATCCGCACAGTGGAGTGGTCGCTATTGGGCGCGTTTTCAGTGGGTGTGTAGAAAAAGGAAAAATTGTTAAGCTTGTTACTAGACATCAGAAAGGAACTATTCAACAGGTCTACATGAGTATGGCAACAGACAGAGTAATTGTTGACAGAATCCCTGCAGGAAACATTGCAGCCCTTTCTGGGTTGCCATCAGTTCATGTGGGAGAAACCATTGCAGAGGAAGGGGTTGAAACACATCCCTTTGAAGGTTTAAGATACGTTTCAGACCCGGTAGTCACAGTTGCTGTTGAACCAAAAGATGTCAAAGACTTGCCGCTCTTTGACAAGGTCATTCATAAGCTAACGCTTGAAGACCCTAATCTACATTTTGTGATAAACAAAGAAAGTGGGGAATATCTGCTAAGTGGAATGGGAGAACTGCATCTTGAAGTCACAGCTTATAGAATGCAAGAGGCAGGGTTGAAAGTAAACATTAGCAAACCAATAGTGATTTATCGAGAAACAATCAGCCACGATTACAAAGGACCTGCAGTCATGGGTAAAAGCCCAAATAAGCACAACAAATTGTGGGTAACATTAGAAAAGCTATCAGATGAAGTCATAGAAGCAATAAAAGCAGAGAAAATCTCTGAAATGCAAACGCGTGATGAAAGACAAAAGATTCTAACTAAACAATTTGGCTGGTCAACGGATGATGCGCGCAATATCATAGCCATTGAAGGCACAAATATTCTCGTGAATAGAATTAAAGGAAGGCAATACGTTGAAGAAATAATAGATCATGTAAAATCAGGCTTTCGCGAAGCAGTGTACACCTCTGTTTTGGCAAAGGAACCTGCATATGGATTGAAAGTCAACTTAGAAGATATAATGGTTCATGAAGACCCTGTGCATAGAGGACCAGCACAGATACTTCCGATGACTTGGCGTCCAATCTGGTGCGCATTTTTGTTGAGTGACCCAAAACTGTTGGAGCCAATTTTAAGCTTCGAATGCAAGGTGCCTAATGAATTTGTAAGCTCAGTAATTGGCATAGTGCAAAAACGCCGCGGCAAAATCTTGGACATGATTAACGAAGAAGACATGATTATAGTTAAGGCTGAAATGCCAGTTGCTGAATCTTTCGGAATAGCAGATGAATTGCGGTCGTCAACGCAGGGCAGAGCTTTCTGGGCAACCCAGTTTAGCCGATGGGCTCCTGTTTCAGAGTCAATGCAAGCAGACATAATAAAGCAAATTCGTGAACGCAGAGGCTTAAGCCCAACACCGCCAAGGGCAGAAGAATTCTTCGAAGAAGCATAACTGCACACACTAAAACTTTTAACTTTTGATTCTGAAAGCTAACATACTTTCCAGTTTAAGATAATGATAGGTGAAAATTATGCTTGATATGTTGAACCTCATGATTTCGCTTATAATAGGAATCTTGCTAGGTTTACTATTACGAGAAAAACAACATTTTGATTTGAGTAAAGTTACATTTGCAGCTGTTGTTGTGCTGATTTTTTCCATGGGCTTCACCATAGGCTCGAACAATGATTTGTTGGCTTCCATGCAGAGTATTGGGGTTAATGCAATTATCATTCTGTTATCATCTATCTTTTTCAGTGTAGCATTCGTTAAACTGGCTAGAAAAGTAGTGAAGTTAGAATGATAAAATATATTTTGATAGCTCTTATTTTAGGTGCTGTTGCGGGTTATTTAAACAATAATTTTGGAAATCTCATTGCTAATAATTGGGTTTCTGGCTATCTATTTGACTTTTCCCTCATCTTGCTTCTGTTCCTCATGGGATTAGCCTTTGGACTTAACAGAGAAGCAATGGCGAAACTTAGAAAGGCTGGACTGAAAATCTTGGTCGTCCCATTTTCCATTGCATTAGGCAGCATCTTAGGCGGTTTGATTGGCGGATTAATTTTACGCATTAACGTTTTTGCTTCAATGGCTATAAGTGCAGGTTATGGCTGGTACACACTAGCAGGACCTTTAGTTGGACAATTGTTTGGAGTAGAGTTTGGAGCTTTAGGTTTCATAGTTAACTTTCTTAGGGAACTACTTACGATAGCAACGATTTCCCTAACTGTTAAGATTGACAAGTACGCGCCAATAGCCTTCGGTGGAGCAACAAGCATGGACACAACATTGCCAGTAATCGTTCGATACAGTGGTTCTGAATCGCTTATAATGGCATTTTCAAGTGGCTTCACATTAAGCCTCATTGCACCTTTCACAATAACTGCAATAGCAATGCTGGCATAACAAAAAAGAGGACACACATACACTAGTTAAAAATCAGTCAATAACGTGTTAATTTTAGAAAATGCTAAATTCCATGTGCATTAATTTATTTTCTCTGGAAGTTGAACAATGAGCTATAATGAAGTGCGCAAGGATTATCTTCTCGACCGCTGGGTTGTAATTGCGACAGAACGCGGACGCAGACCAACAGACTTCGCCAAAAAAGAAAGACAAAAATCAAAAACAGACCTTTGCCCCATGTGTCCAAGCAATGAGCACATGACGCCGCCAGCGGTTCTTGTTTACCTAAAAAAGAGTAAAGGAATAAGGAAGACAAAGGACAAAGATGACTATAGACATAGAAATTGGCTAATTCGATGCATTCCAAATCTTTATCCTGCATTCACACCACCCAAAAACAGAATCAGCAAAAATCAAATTACTAAAAGCAATGATTTAGTTTTGGCTGTGGGGCATCATGAAGTTTTAGTTGAATCACCAAATCATAATGAGCATCCAGCAAATGCGAGAATGCCGCAGTTAATTCATGTCATAAACGCCTATATTGACAGACTTCGAACCCTTTCAGCAAAACCTTATGTAAAGTATGTTTCCATATTCCGCAACCATGGTTTGGAAGCCGGGGCTTCCCTTTCCCATGCACACAGCCAAATAATTGCAACACCATTTGCTCCGAAAATTATAAAAGATGAATTAAAGGCTAGTAGGAAATTCTGGGAAGAAAACAAGAAGTGCATCTTCTGCGAAATCATTAAGAAAGAGTCATACGGACCGCGGCTTATTCTTGAAAATCCACAATTTGTAGTTCTTGCCCCTTATGCAAGCATCAATCCCATGGAATTCTGGATATTTCCAAAAAGACATGAGGCTACATTGCTTGGTTTATCGCAGACCGAAGTGAAGGTTTTTGCTAAAACCCTGAAAGTGTGTCTTAATGGATTAAAGCAGTTAGTTAATGATCCCCCATACAATTATGGTTTCCACATAGCCATAAACAGTGATGCCTCCGACCATTATCATTGGCATCTGGAAGTTTATCCGAAACTTGCAATTTGGGCTGGGTTCGAAAAAAGCACAGGTGTATACATAAACACTGTAACGCCAGAAGCTGCAGCAGAAAGCCTCAGAAAAATTATTTCACATTAACCCATGCAAAACTTCCTTTTCAAATTTAGGTCTAATTTGGATAATATCCTCAACATAGGCTCTTAACGGTTCAGCAATACTCCACGCTTGAGCAATGCATCCTTTAGATGTATGCGGTGGTTCTCCATCGAACATTTCGCTTAGAGTCCCAAGCCCAACTTTGAAAATTTGTTCAGTAAACAATGGTAAAACAAAATTCTTCAGAGCATATTGACGTCTGTAGTCTGCATAACCTTTCGTTTTCAAAAAGGCTGTTATAAAAGGACCCTGCAGCCAAGGCCAAACAGGACCATTATGATAAGCTTTGTCTCTGCTTCTTCTATCGCCCGCATAAGTACCTACATATTTTGGGTCGTTCCTTGCTAAGGTCCTCAAGCCATAAGGAGTTGAAAGCTCATTATGTACAATGTCAACTATCTTCTCATTTTTGCTTTTTTCAAGCATAGCAAAATCCAGAGCAACTGCAATGATTTGGTTAGGTCGTAATGAATCATCTTTAACTTGTTCATTGACAGCATCAAACAGATAGTTTTTCTCACTGTTCCAGAATTTTTCATCAAAGCTTTTTCTTGCCTTCTCAGCCATCTGCAGATATTTCTCTGCTTCACTCTTTTCATTGAACTTTCTGGCCAAAAGTTCCATAGTTTTTAAGGCATTATACCATAAGGCTTGGACTTCAACAGCCATTCCATCTCTAGGCGTGACTGGATGACCATCTACTACAGCATCCATCCATGTTAATTGCGAACCATGCCTAAGCAAGCAATCATTATTCACGCGCGAAAAGTTTGTTCCCTTAACATGGTTTTCGACAACCGTCCTTAACATTGCCCAAAGCTGTTCTCGAACAAAATTAAAATCACCTGTGTTTTTTAGGTATTGTAACACTGCATTAATGAACCATAAAGGAGCATCTGCAGCATTATAGGTTGGTTGTCCAGAATCGTCTGGAATAAAGTTTGGAATTAAGCCTTGTTGGCAATGTTTTTTAAAGGTAAGGAAAACTTGCCTAGCATCTTCAAATCTTCCAGTCGCCAGCATCAACCCAGGTAAAGAAATAAATGTGTCTCTTCCCCAAGTCTCAAACCAATGATAACCAGCAATAATGGACTTTTGCATTCCGCTTAAATTTTTGACTATAAACATGTCAGTAGCCAAAATAATCCAACTTAACCAATCATTTAAGGGAACAGTTGTATGCGTTTGGTAAAATTGTGCTAACAGATTTTCCCTGCGTTTCATCTCTCGCTCATGTAAGATTTCAAGATCACATGCAGTATCAGGCATTTCACTAAGAATTTTCCTTGCATTAATCTCTTTTTCATCAGCAACCGTTATCAAGGCAAAATCTTCATTCTCGCCAGCTTTAGCATCCATTTCAAAAAATCCAAGTTGGTAACAATCATCAAGGCAACTCTCGCCACGCTCAGCCTCTTCGCGATAGTATATTTTTTCAATCCATCGTCCATTAGGATGATAGTGTCCACCCGTAACTTTCATTATCAGAATAGACTCGGGAACACCAAGGCTTACGCCAACTTTGTTGTCCTCTTTCTCAGCAAACATCCATGAGATGTTCTTTCTATCGGTGACTGAGTGAAAATGTCTCCAGTTTACAAGTGGGAAAATTCGAATTTTAATGTTAAAACCACTCTGATTCTGAATCTTATAAATGGCTATAACTGCATTTTTCTCAAACAGCATAAAAACAGTTTTTTCCACATTAACATTCTGCACTGAATAAACGTATTTGGGAAAAGGCGAAATTGAAAATTCTTTCAAGAACTTGTATCCTTGCGGGAAAATTCCATTCTGGAACTCATTTGCAGCAAGCGGATAAGTGTTATTCCCTATGCTTATCTCTTCATCTAATTTTGCAAGGCATACTCTACGGCCTCCGGGAGGATGAAAAGCAGCAACAAGCAGTCCATGATATTTTCGTGTGTTTATGCCTAAAACTGTAGAAGAAGCATAACCGCCTAAACCATTCGTGATAATCCATTCCTTTTTTATTGCTTCATCAAAGCAAGAAAGCATTTCATCTTTCAAGATAATTGAGGGCATTTTCATTTATACCATCAACTTTGCAACGTTTCTTTCTTTAGGAACGCTGAAAAAGTTTGCTACCGGATTACATTTTGTTCTAAAAAGAAGGACATGTGGCTTCTTCAATTTGTATTCTGTCAATGTTTCGGCGTAGCCCATTCCCTTTGCAAAAACCACATCAACAGAGTTGTAAACATCCAAAAACTGTGCTGAAACTTCATTCAAAACCAATCCAACAGCATCTGTGCCAGTAGTGATAACCCTGTCAGCGATTTTACTCATCCCAGAAACTTCAGCATCCTCTAGAAGCGCATCATTAATTATTGGTTCACCTTTAACACAGACCGTAATGGTTAACCCCATGTTCTTCAACTGTTCAACAAGCAAAGTGTCAAAAACAATTTCGCCAGCATTATCAGTCAAATAAAGAATATGATGCGCTTTTTTAACCAATTCATATATCTTACTTGTATCATCGATAACCAAGTCTTTTCCAGCTTCTCTAAAAAGCTTTCTTAAGCCATTAAACGAGAACCTGTGACTGGGAATGTCAAACTCTATTACGTTGCCAACAATTGCACATAAGCATGCTATCTTGAACCTGTCTTGCTGCATATAGCCTTCTTCAACAAGCTTTCGCACATAAGGCAAAAGCTTTAAGGCTTTTTGATTGCTAACTTTTTTACTCCACCCATATGGGTCAACATTACCTGTAATCCTCTTTATTAGGCGGTCTCTCTTTGTGCCCAAATCTGCGGGAACAGCAGTTGGCCTGAACTCTTTACTCAGCAACCTCAACAGTTCATTCATAGCTCTGAAACGCAAAGCAGGATTTGCTGTTGCTTCTATGGCTTCTGCTGCAGCCCTATTCATGATACATGCAGCACATTCAGCTTCAACTTTCAAGATCTTTCAAACTCACTCTATTTTATTGCATCTGCAAATTCATGTAAAATCCTATATGGATCTTTCGCCTTAACAATGCCACTTGCAACTAGCACACCTTGAGTGCCAAGTTTTAAAGCGACAGCAACGTCTTCTCCATGGGTTATTCCAGCTCCACATAAGATAGTAACGTTTGGATTAAAATTTCGAACAAGTTTAACAGTATCTGTGACAACTTCAGGCTTTGCTTTTGAAACAGCAACACCAGTTCCAATAAGCTCTGGCGGCTCAATAGCTAAAATATCTGGTTTAAGAGCGGCAACTGCAGCGCTTATACTTGGGTTGTTGGCGCAAACAATAGAAAGCAAACCTATATTCCGTGTTATTCGGATTATTTCATCAATGTCTGAAAGTTTAAGCTGCCTTTCGGAATGATTTATCACTGTTCCGGCTGCACCACATTCTTTTACAGATTCTGCAAGCACATGCCCAGTAAAACTTCCAGGTCTTATTGGATCAATATGTTGGGCGAAAACTGGAATTTTCACCGCATCTGCAACCACGGATAAGTCTGCAAATTGGGGAGCAACAGCAATGTAAACATTTGTTTCCACACTTACTTTTTCAGCCTTTCTTGCAAGTTCAATAGCCTTTCTTCCAGTAGCTTCTAAATATGTTTTAAAATTCACAATTATCATCGGTGTTCGGAACTTTTCTGACACATGTTTCACCATCTTTAGCGTTGACAGTAACTGTTAATATTGTTTTGGAATAAAAAATGGTGAATCAGCGTGTATTATTGTCTCTTTAACGTTTAATTAGAAGTTTGCTTGGCACAAAGACCGCAGCAGCGATAGCCGTTGTGTACAATCCATTTTTATCTCCAGTTGCAGACTGTGTAATGTTAGTTGTTTTGATTATCAGTCCACTGGTTTTGAATAATTGTTTTCTTTCATCCCAAGCGGTTTCCGGATCAAATTGTATTCCCATGGTTGTGGCAAGCATTGTAGCAGCTAAATCTTCCGCATAATCTCCTGCAACCTCATCAGTCTGCCCAAAAGAATGATGTTCAGAAAGATAGCCATAATTGTTCTTGCCTGAGGGAATCGCCACACCAATTGATGCTGCGATCAATCTATGCGGCTCATTGGTTGAGTTTCTAGCCAGAACAACAAAGGTTATTTCGCCTGGCTTTATTATTTTTAATCCGCGTTCTCTGGAAATAAGCTTGCAGCCTGGAGGAACTATGCTTGAAACGTTTACTATATTACAGTGTTGTATGCCTGCACTTCTTAAGGCTAATTCGAAGGATTGCAATTGTTCTTTATGTTTGCCTACGCCCTTTGTTAGAAAGAAATATTTGGGAATCATTTTGCAATAAAAATAAGCGCATGTACTTATTAGTCTTTTGTTCCCTTGTTCATCAAACCTAACTGGAATATTATCTCTCAATCAATTCAATTAAAGTTCCATCAGGATCTTCTATAAAAGCTATAAATGGACCAGAGGAACCAAGCCTGAAAGGCTCATCTGTTATTGTCACATTTTCTCTTCGCATCAAAGCAATAGTCTTCTCCATGTCTTTCACTTCGAAGGCTATGTGATCGAAAATACGCTCTTCATAATCAGCTTGAATAAACTTTTTCTGTTTCCGATAAAAAGTCAGTTCAAGTTTTGCACCCTTCCCTTCAGCGTCTTGGAGAAACGCAATTTCAGCATTGTTCTGTGGTATTTCACGGCGACTTAAGAGTTTCAGCCCCATCAACCTTGTGTAAAAGTCAATTGACTTGTCCATATTGCTTGTCCGAATGCTTGTGTGGACAAACATCAAATTCCTCACCCACTTATTGTTCATCCATTTGCTTTAATAGGTTTTGAATAACTTCTTTTTCCTTATCTTCCAATGGTAATGCTGGCTTTCGAGGATAGCCAGCTGGCAACCCAAGTAATTTCAGTGCTTCTTTTATGGCTGAGAGTTGATTATATCGTTTTACAAGTATTTCATTGACGAAAGTTATTTGCATCTGAAGCCTTTTTGCCTCTTCGTATTTGCCGCTTTTGAAGGTTTCATATAGTTGAGTACAGAGTTTGGGGAATACATTTGCTACAGCAAGCACTGCACCTTTGCCTCCGAGTAACAATGTTGGTAACGTTACGTCTGCTGTGCCAGCTAATACTGAAATTTCTTCGCCAACTAATCTTATGGTTTCTGTTATTGCACCGATGTTTCCGCTACTATCTTTCAACCCAATTATCTTTTTATTTTCAGAAATAAGCTGATGGATGAAAGCAACTTCCAGCATTAAACCAGTGAATATTGGAACGTTGTAAACAACTATGGGAATATCAACAGCCTCAGAAATGAGTCTGTAATGCTCCTGCATTTCCCTGTTTGCTGGCTTAAAGTAAAAAGGCGTAACTATCAATGCTGCATCGGCACCCAAGGCTTCAGCGTCCTTTGTAAACTCGATAGTTTCTTTAGTGCTCATACTTCCAGTTTCAGCAATTACTGGAGCTTTTCCATTAACCTCATCCACAACAGTCTCAATAACCTTCATTCGTTCTTGCCGATTAAGGTATGGAGCTTCACCGTTGCTTCCGCAAGGCACAAACCCGGAAACACCACTTTCCAACCAAAACTTTACGCAGATTCTAAGAGCTTTGAGGTCAAGTTCGCCTTCATGCGTGAAAGGTGTTATGTGCGGTATGAATATTCCATTTAAAACTGGTTTTCGCATGTTTCCACATCCAAGATTTCAAGAATGCAAACATCGTATATAAGCAAGCAATTTTAACCATTTGCCTTATTCAAAACAGCGTATGAGGGAAAAGAATAACAAAGCTTCGCTTATAATTTAATCTAATTGAGGTTAACAAGGTGCCGCAATATCGCAGTGTGTTCAAAGACGAAGCGAAACTTGACATTACTTACGTGCCCAGCAGGCTTCCTCACAGAGATAGCGAATTACACTTACTGATGGAGTTTTTCAGTTTTATCCTGCAGTTTCCAGCAAAAATGGCTCAGAGAGTCATTATAACTGGTGATGTTGGAACAGGCAAAACTGTGCTTTCTCAACTTTTTGGTGCAGATGTTACGCGAGAAACTAATAAGCTTGGGGTAAATCTTCATTATGTGCACGTTAATTGCCGTGAATATCGTGGGAGTCTCTTTCTAATTCTGCATCATGTAGTTTCTGTTTTTCATCCAAACTTCCCAAATAGAGGTTATTCTGCAGAGGAGCTTTTGCGCATTCTGCTGCAAATCTTGGATGAGGAAAACGCTTATGTAATCTTAGCTTTAGACGAGTTTGAAAGTCTCATTGAAAGGGAAGGTTCAGAAGCTGTTTACAAACTTACGCGGTTGCAGGAAATTAGGCAAGATAAACCTCAAAGGCTTTCGCTCATATGCATTCTGCGCAACTTGAAGGTTATCGATAAATTAGACGCTAGCACAAGGAGTTCTTTGCAGTCTAATATAATTAATTTAGGAAAATATTCCAAAAGCCAGCTTATAGACATTATTAACGACCGAACTTCACTTGCCTTTAAGCCATTAACTGTGCCAAGAGACACTGTGATTCTTATTGCAGAACTCGCCTCGTCTGAAAGTGGAAATGCCCGGTTCGGCATTGAGTTGCTATGGCGTGCTGGAAAATATGCAGATGCTAAAAATTTGGATACTGTTACACCAGAATGTGTCCGAAAAGCTGTTTCAAGCATAATTCCAATAATGCGCAAAGACGAATTGGCATCACTGAGCTTTCATGAAAAACTGTTTTTGTTAGGCATTGCAAGAGTTTTCAAACACAGTGAAAAAGCATGTATGTCTCTCATGGATGCAGAACAAGCCTATTCCATCGTATGCGAAGAATTTAATGTAAAACCATACAGTCACACGCAACTTTGGAAATATCTGAAGACACTTTCAGTTTTGGGCATATTAAGAACGGAAGTTTCAGCAGTGGACTCTCGTGGAAGATCAACACTTATTTATCTGCCCAAAATTTCAGCAAACGAGTTAGAAAAAGAATTAAATGCCTTCTTAGAAAAGGAAGAATCGTGAAAAAGACATGAATGTAGAAAATGTTTTTTCTTCGACGTTGCGAATGAAAATTCTAAAGGTTTTGATGTATATGAGTGAACTTAATGTTTCTGAAATTGCTCGGAGAATTGGGGTAAACTATAATACAGTAGATAAGCACTTGAAGATTCTAGAGGATGAAGGTATTCTTCAGCATAAAGTATTTGGTAGAATCCACTTATACAGATTTGATGAACATTCTTCAAAGGCTAAAGCTGTGCAAAATTTGATTGAAACATGGGAAAAATCAGACTATAAAATGAAGAAGTGAGAAATGTATGGATGGTTAAAATTGCAGCAATATGGCAAGTGGTGTAAGAGTTTTGATTAAGGAAGATTTTAATGAAATAAGTGAATTTGAAGAAGTTTTGCAAAAGATTACAAGCAACATGATCAGCGGAATGCTCTCTGAAAAGTTTTCAACATCAGAGTTGCTTAGAAAAACTGACGACTACGTTAGCCGTCTAACAGATTTGGCGACAAACAACAAAGAGCTTATGCTTATCCTGAAGCTTGAAAAGGCGTTTACTATAAAGTATAAGTGCAAAAATCTGATTCAAACATTGACACCTAACCCACTAGCAAATTCTCGCTTGGCTTTTGGGCAACTTAGAAAAGCGTCAGCAGATGGTTCAGATTTTCTTTTTTTGATGCGTGAAATTAAGGATAATCCTTCTCCGCTCATAGACGCTATTCTTACTTTCAGAAAAGCGTCAGAAACAAAGAGGTCTATTATAAACATACGATCCGAGGGGGAAGTTCAACCTTTAATTAAGTATGTTTTAGGTCGCATGGATGATTTCAGAAATGCCATAGCTGGTTTGGAGAAGAATGTGAATGAGCTGAAGCAGATTATACGCAAATTTCAGGAAGAAAGCCTAGAAATTCTGTCTAGCAAGGCTTCTACTCAGAATAAACTTGAAAATAAAATAGAAAGAAAACAACTTTCACTGTCAAATTTTAAAACAGAAAAAAATTAGGAGATGAAAAACTATGGTGATGGTTGATGTTTCTGATAAATCAGGAACCTTCCGAGAAGCAACAGCAACAGGAACTATTAAGCTAAAACCAGAAACTGTACGTTTGATCAAAGAGAAAAAAATTGCTAAGGGAGACCCTTTATACGCAGCAAAAATTGCTGGAATTTTAGCCGCTAAGAAAACGAGTGAATTGATTCCACTTTGCCATCCATTACCATTAACAAATGTGAAAATAGAAACAAAAATTTTCAATACGGTCAAAGTGCAAATTTCCTCCACTGTCAAGACAAAAGCTCAGACTGGAGTTGAAATGGAGGCACTAGTCGCAACTGCTGTCGGGCTTTTAACAGTTTGGGATATGGTTAAACAGTATGAAAAAGATGCTGAAGGACAATATCCTTTCACCGTCATAGAAAATATTCGAGTCACAAAAAAAGTCAAAGAGGTTAGCCATGGTGAGCGACAGCACAAGAAGACATAAGGCTGAAGCACCTAAAAGCTTGAGATTTGGAATATTCACTGTCAGTACATCTCGTTATAAGAAGATGGTGAAAGGCGAAAAGATAGAAGACATTTCTGGAGATATAACTGAAGCATTAATAAGAAATGCTGGACAATTAATAGCCTTTAGAAAGCTAATTCCAGACGACAAAACATTAATTGAAGAAAGCATACATCAAGCTTTAGCTTCTCCAGATTTAGATGCTGTTATTTTTTGCGGTGGCACTGGCATAGCCCCATCTGACATTACTATCGAAACGGTTTCACCCTTTTTACAAAAAATTCTTCCTGGTTTCGGTGAAGTTTTTAGAAGTTTAAGCTTCAAAGCAATAGGTTCTGCAGCAGTTTTATCTCGTGCTATTGCAGGTGTAGCGAAAGGCAAGGTTTTTTTCTGTATTCCTGGCTCTCCAGATGCCGTGAAGCTCTGTATTGAAAAGCTTATATTGCCCGAGACGGCTCATATCGTTAGGCATGCACGGGAATAACGATGGTGCTTATTGACAGCTTTAGACGCCCACTTCTCAACTTGCGAATGGTAGTAACGCAACGTTGCAATTTACATTGTTCATACTGTCACATGGAAGGCGAGGAGAATAACACTAAAAATGTATCAATAGAAATGACTTCAGATGAAATCATCCGCATTGCAAGAATAGCTGTTGAACTAGGCATTTCAAAGGTTAAGTTGACGGGCGGAGAACCACTTATGCGCAAAGACATCATAGAAATAGTTAAGGGAATATCCTCTATAAACGGCTTAAGAGACCTCTCAATGACCACAAATGGAACAATGCTTGCATTTTTGGCAAAAGAACTGCATGTGAACGGCCTGAAGCGGGTGAACATTAGCCTTTCATCAATAATGGCCAACGTCTATAACAAGATAACTGGCGGCAAAGTCGAAGATGTATTGAACGGTATTAAGGCTTCTGTTGAAGCTGGATTATTCCCAGTTAAAATCAACATGCTTGTTTTGAAGGGCATAAATGACCATGCAGTCACTGATATGATAGATTTCGCAAGTGAAACAAAAACAATTTTACAACTAATAGAACTTGAACCATTAAACATAAGCAAAGAGTACTATTCAACATATCACAAGCCTTTAGACGAATATGAAGCCATGTTAAAGGAAAAGGCAGTAAAAATTGAAACTAGAAGATTAATGCAAAACCGCCCTATCTATTATTTGCCAAACGCCACAGTTGAAATTGTGCATCCAACAGAAAATAACACGTTTTGCATGCATTGCACACGTTTACGCATCACAAGCGATGGAAAACTTAAGCCATGCTTAATGAGGAATGACAATCTAATAGATATTTTAACACCAATGAGAAACGGAGCAAACGACGATGAATTAATAGAGCTATTCAAGCTGGCAAACCAGAAAAGACAACCATATAACAAAGAATAAATACGTACAGTTGCACTTCAATTTCTGACATTTTATGCTTGAAGGCAAAAGAATCAATCTAAGACTAACAGAAAAAGAAGATGTGCCCTATTAGCGCAGTGGCTTAGTGACGTAAATTTTGCAGGAGGATACCAACATTTTCCAGACCAAATTTCTAGAGATCAACTTGAAAAGCGAATAGTTAAACAAAGACTTTACCAGACAGAATGGGTTGACTTCATAATAGAAAAGAAAAATGGAACAAAAATCGGATGGGCAGTCCATTATGTTTGTGCACCCAATTTTGGATGGATAGAAATAGGTTTTGCAATTATTCCAACCGAAAGAAACAAGGGGTACGCAACTGAAACAATCCAAATATTGTCAAACTATTTGTTTCTCTCACGGGACATAATACGAATACAAGCCGTGATTGATGCAAGAAACATAGCTTCACAACGTGCATTAAAGAAAGCAGGTTTCAGGAAAGAAGGAACAATGCGTAAAGCGTTATGGGACGCAGAAGGAAATTGGGCGGATACTGACCTATATGGTATTTTGAGAGAAGAATGGAAAAAACCCAAGATGTCAACGAAGGTGTATGCAACGGAGTAAGTGCGAATGGAAATTTTAACCTATAAAGAAATTGAATCAAAAGAGACACTTCTGCCCTTGTTGGATAATGCGTTCGGTTGGCCATTTAATCCAAGAACATATGAGAAGCTTATTAAAATTGATCCAAGATTAAGAAATAGTCCTGTAGGTTTTTGCGCTGTGGAAAATGAACATGTAATTAGTCATGTTGGCGTTATGGATTTAGCTACACGAACCTTAGATGGAAAAGTAGAGTATGTTGGCGGCATCTATGGTGTTGCCACATTACCAAGTCATGTTAGAAAGGGAATTTCTACAGCATTAATGAATAAGGTACATGAGTATTTTAGAGGAAAGAATTACCGCTTCTCGTTTTTGTGCACCAGCCACACTTTGGGTGCATATGCAATGTATCAGAAACTAGGCTACATGGATTTGTTTGAAAGACCAAGTGCATATAAAGTGTTAAGCAAGAAGAAAACTAAAGCTGTTGCAGAACAGAGAAGAGAAAAACTTGATTTTGATAGACTTCTGAAAGTTTATGGCGACTTTATGAAAGACAAGACAGGTTTTGTTGTGCGAGACAAAGCCTATATGGAAATGTTAAAGAAGACTGGCTACTTTGGAAGTAGAGATTGCATTATCGAAGATGATGGATATGTGATTTTTAGAAGCAACGTAGGCGGAACATGGTCTAAGGCTACATGGATCAGAGAACTTGTTGCATTAAGCGCTAAACAGAAGAATAGATTGATAGAGCTTGTAGAAGCAAAAGCAAAAGACCTTATCATGGATCAGGCTGTGCTAGACAATGATTTACTGCAAGTTTACAAATCTAATGGCTACATGGTTGAGAAGAGAAGTCATTCAGTATTAATGGCTAAACCATTAACGCTTGATGCATCATTCAAAGAAACCTACGGTGACAAATTCTTCTTAACAGATTTAGACTTCTTCTAAAAACTTCTCAAAACGCAAAACACAGACATTCTAAATTCTTTCTCAAGTAACATGGTCTACTTAAAAGTTAAACATATTCATAATTGGAGTTCAATCACTTGAAAAGAAAAATCTCTTTAAAAAATATGCCAGTACAAATGTTTTCTATGCTTAAAGCTCAACTATTTTGACTTCACCTTTAACCGTGTCGAACAATGCAAGGGTTGATTTACCACTTAAGTATCCGCATACCTCGCCAGGGTTCACAATTAAAGTTTTACCTTTACGATAAAATTCTGCCTTATGTACGTGCCCATAGACTATAACATCGAAGCCTTCGCCATCGATTAATGCCTTTAACAATTCTTCTTCGCTTCCATGCAATAAAGCAATTTTCAAGTTATCAACCTTTACAGCAGCAAAGTTTCCTCTCACTTCCAAGTTATCGTATTCACTGAATCTCTTTTTTAGCAATTCGCGGTCTCCATCATTATTCCCGAAGACACCGATCAATTTCACTTTTAAATTCTTAAACTTTGGAATGACGAAGGGGGCAACATAGTCTCCAGCATGAAGCACAAGATCAACCTTTTCTTCATTTAACTTTTTCACGGCTTTTTCTATCATGGGCAAGTTATCATGTGTGTCAGAGATTAAGCCAACTAGCATTTGTCTTTCACCTTTGTCGTTATGTTAGTTTTTTAGTGAAAATAAAATCTTCTATGATTTAATTATATAGAGGTTTGTTCTAGAGAATATTTTGCTATTCCATGGAGTTTGCATTGAACAATTCACTTTCGCTTTCGGAATATCTTGCCGCCGTCCATGTACTCTCCGGTTACGTATTCCCATCCATCCTCTATAAGCGCGGCGGCTTCGCCGACGTTTGTGGCTATTTTGCTGTAGAATTTCTCGTTGTTTGGTGTTCCGAAGCAGGCTTTTTCGTAGTCGATGTAGACCATTGTGCTTTGAAGAGACTTATGCCCAAGGAGTTTCTGAACATAAACTATGTCTTTGGTCCTGTGGTATTCCATTGTTCCTTTCCAGTGTCTGAAAGTCGTAAAGTGAATTTCCAAAATTCGCGGGTTCTGCAGTTTCCTTGCTATCCTCTTTCGCTGAGCCCAGAAATTGGCACACATGCGTTTGCGATTGAAGATAGTCTCAGATGTCTTCGGAAAGCTCATTATCCTGTTTAGGAACCCATCTGAGACTCTTACGATTCTTGCGTTATGGCCTTTCACTGGGAAATTGATTTTCAGAGTTTTTGTTTCCTTGTCCAAATCGATCCATCTTGCCCTTACAAGTTCTCCAGGATCTGCTCCTGTGTCTTTTAGCCCCTGGAGAAAAGCACCTGTTATTTTGCCCGCAGCGGCGATCAGTTGATCAATCTCTGTTTCTGTAGGAATGAAAGTTAGTTTCTGAGGTCTCTTGTATTTAGGTGGGTTCCAGACTTTTCCTTCCATTTCAAGAAAAGCGGTATAGGCCTCAATGAAATTGGCCTTATAACCGTCGCTCCATTTGTTTTTGGCCAAGGTCTCTTTGATAGATTCCGAGTTCTGAAGGTTGACACCTAAGTCAGTGAGACGCTTGAGCAGGTAGGCCCAGTGTTTCGCTGTGCTTTCATCATATCCCTGTTTCAGCATCCACCAATGAAATTCGATGATTTTGCCCTTGATAGTCGCTTCGTCCTGTGTCCCCTCCCGCTGGGGCTTTTGTGTTCGGGTTTCCACTTCGACCAAAGTTTGCACCGCCTTGTTGGCGGAGGGTGCTCGCGTTTTAGGGTCATAGCGCCCTTGGCAGTTAGAAAGTATGTTGGAAGCGGTATTTATTGACCCGCTCAAATTTTCTTGTAATGCTTTTCTTTGGGTGAAGCGGTAGCCACATGCTTTGCATAACCATCTTTGAACACTTGAACCATCTTTCAAATAACGAAGCCCATCTTTGTACAGTCTTTCTGAACCGCATTGTAGGCAGTGAAAGTCTTTCTGGGTTTCTGTCATGTCGACTGTGCCTTTCCATTTTCTTTTGTTTTTCCAAGTTTTGTTATAATTTGACAATCATCTGTGTTTTCGATATTTCCATGTCCGCATTTTTGGCAAATAAAAAAGTGGGATGGTGGATTATCGTGACCGCAGCTGGGACAGCGCCGGCCTATTAGTTCAATTTTGGTCATTACTGTTCAACCTCTAAGGGCTTCTGCGGATCCACGTAAGGCTCGCCGTACAACACGAACTTTTGTTTTCCAAGAACAAACTCTGCATGTTTGCGTATGCGGATCCGTTTGCCTACCCAGAGCTTCTCGTCTTCGCCGAAAGCATCCAACAGCCTATTCGACGTCGTAGTGTTCAGCGTCCATGTACGCAAGCCAAACTCGCGGTCATCAGGTTTTTTGATGACGATGCGGTAGCGTTCGCGACCATACTTGCTGTGTTCAGCATCCACAAGATAGGGCGGTTCAGCGATAACGAAAACGTCGCTGTCTTCAACTTCGTTGACGCTTAGGAACGGCGGGCGACCTAACCTTTTAACAGGCATTCGCGTTTTCACCTCCTTTCTTCATGTTTTTGCCATGTCGACATGACCGTGAACGCCTATGCGTGTCTGGCTTAAGGCGAAAAGGCTTAACACTAGCCAAAAGCTGCTCCTGAATCTCAGCTATTTCCTGGGCAATCTGCTCCCGTCTTGTGGCTATCCTGCGAAAAACACGCTCTTCTTTCGGGTTTAAAGCCTTCAAAGGACGCTGAGCATCAGGCAAATGTGAAAGGCTGCGTCCAGGCTCACGCAAAACACGCTGCACATAACCAGGCAAGTAGGAACCGCTCCTTAACATGCAAACAGAAACACGCCGCAACTCAGCCTCTTCCTTCAACAACACCGCAAGCCTCGCCCTAAGCCTCAACTCCTCAACATCACAATAACCCTAAAAGCCGAAAACATCCCAATAAACGAAATACGCGAACTCCTCAAAAACACCATAAAAACCGAAAACCAAAACATAAAACTCGCCCTCGAAATAAAACCCAAACGTGAAAAATAATGCCCTTCAAATACATAATCAAATGGCAAAAAAACAACCCAGAAAAAATCAGCGTAGAAGCTTTTCACAGATACCCACAC
>Ga0129301_1000019_pt1 | contig 73192 bp, 57 predicted proteins | sample ConPoolayeHmetaG_FD_94489 | JGI IMG/M metagenome (GOLD analysis project Ga0129301, IMG submission 94489) | Hot spring microbial mat communities from California, USA to study Microbial Dark Matter (Phase II) - Cone Pool mat layer H metaG ...
CAGGGGCGATCGTGGGGATCTCGCAAGAGGAAGAGCTCATCACCGGTTCGGAGATAGCGGACGGCGACGTCATCGTGGGGCTCGGGTCATCTGGCATGCACTCCAACGGTTACACGTTGGCCCGCAAAGCGTTTTTTGCCTGGAATGACTTCTCGGTCCACGATCCGCTTCCGACGGATCCGTCGGTGACGATAGGGGAGGCGCTGATGGTGCCCACGAGGATCTACGTCGATGTAGTCCTAGACATCACAAGGAACCTCAGGCCTCATGGGCTCGCCCACATAACGGGCGGGGCCCTCACCAAGCTTCGTCGCCTGAAGAGGGGCATGGGGTATGTCGTCGACAACCCGTTTCCCTCGCAACCGGTGTTTGAGGCGGTGCGAAAGCTTGGCCGCGTGCCCTGGGCCGAGATGTACAGGACCTTCAACATGGGCATGGGGTTTGCCGTGATAGTCGATCCCGCGGACAGGGACCAGACGCTGGAGATCAGCCGGAAGCACGGGCTGGAGGCGAAAGCTGTGGGAACCGCAGTCCGCGACGCTGAGGAAAGGATCCTCGTGAAAGCCCAGCAGAAGCTCGTGCTCTAGCCCTTGTAACCCCAGGACCGTCGGGCCAACTCCACCACCCGGTCGACCTGTTCCCGGGCCGTGCCCAGATATGTGAGCGGGTCCATAGCGGCCTGGATTTCGCTGGGACTCATTAGCCTGGATATCTCTTCGTCCTTCTCAAGCGCCTCGGCGAAGTGCAAGCCCCCGGAGATCGCACTCATCGAGGCCCTCCTCACCATCGAATGAGCTTCCTGTCTTCCAACTCCCTTGTCCACTAGGAGCAGCATCACCCTCTCCGCCATGATCAAGCCTTTCGTAATCCCCAAGTTCCTAGAGATATTGTCGAGATTGAACACCAATCCGCGGAGAACCTCAGAGGCCAGTCCCAGGATGTAGTAAAGGTACATCGTCGCCTCCGGGAGCACGACCCTCTCGCACGAGGAGTTTGTCAGGTCCCGCTCGTGCCAAAGCACGTTGCAGAGGAGCTCAGGTTCGACCAAGGCCCTCACCGTGCGCGCCAAGCCGCATATCCTCTCTGACCGCACCGGGTTCCTCTTGGAGGGCATCGTGGAGCTGCCCACCTGTTTTTCCCCGAAGCCCTCCCTCAACTCATCTATCTCGGTGCGCTGAAGATTCCTCACCTCAGTGAAGATCTTCTCAAGCGTCGTGGCGATCTGCGCTAAGCAGAAGAGGTAGTCCGCATGTCGATCCCTCTGCAGAACCTGATTGGTCACAAGGGGTTCGCCGAGCCCAAGCTCCTTCATCACCAGACTCTGGATCTCAAGCGCCTTCGGACCAAAGCCGGCCTGGGTGCCGACCGCGCCCGTCATCTTCCCGACGCACACCCTCTTCGAGGCCTCGTCCAGGCGCTCTATGTTGCGCTGCATCTCGCAGGCCCAAAGCGCGAACTTGAGCCCGAAGGTCGTTGGGAGTGCGTGCTGGCCATGAGTCCTCCCTATGCACACGAGCTCTTTCCTGTCCCGCGCATGATCCAGGAGGACGTCTCGTACATCGACAGCTGCCCTGCGCAGCAGCTGGATCGAATCCCTAAGCCGCATGGCAAGCGCAGTGTCGGTGATGTCGTTTGACGTGGCCCCGAGGTGGACGTAGCGGCCCGCGTCGCCCTCGCACACCTCGGTCAAGGCCATCACCATGGCCATGACGTCATGGCCTATCTCGCGCTCGATCTCCTTGACCCTCTGCAGCGCAACGTGCTTGGAGCTAGCCTTCCTGCAGATTTCTTCCGCGGCCAACTCCGGGATGTTGCCGAGCTTGGCGTGTGCACGCGCTAGTGCCGCCTCCACACGCAGTTCGCAGTCGAGTTTGTGTTCCTCTTCCCATATGGAGGCCATATCTGGCCGTGAGTATCTCCCCGAGTCGATCGCAGTCACTGCCAACCGTGGACACCTCTAGTGTGGCCTCGGCCTGAACAGATAAATCGATCGGGGAGTTGGGCGTCCGAGCCTAGATTGCCCTAGAGGAACATTGCCTCCTCGACTTTCCGAATCTCACTCGGCAGCTTCTCGGGCGGAGCCTCGGCCTCGTCGGACTCCTCATCAGAGTAGGCGGGCACCACGCCGATGTTGTGCTCCTCGAACTTCTTGACCAAGACCTCGAGCCTGCTCATCTTCTTCTCGAAGTTCCTGGCGTTTATTATCTTCCAGACGAACTCCTCAGAGAATACGACGGTCAACTTCCAAGCACCGGGCACGAGTAATTAGCCATCAGGCTCTTAAATATGACTCCTAAGGGAGGCTTGATCACCTTTCCGGCCCCCTAGGGCTCCGGCACTATGAAGTCGTCCCCGGCCTCATAGACCATTTGGATCCCGTTGTAGAGATCCTCGAACCCCTCCCCCTCCTTTGCTGAGACCTTCACGAGGTCGAAGGGGCCCTCGATCTCCATGAGCAGGGAGCAGAGCTGCAACGCGAGGGACTTCGCAGGACCCGCCTCGTCTTGAAGGGCACGGTAGAGCGTGTCGGGTTCTGAACACCAGGTGTCTATAGTTTCCCTTTGCTCGTCGGAGAGCATGTCGTACTTGCTGAGTACCCGGATCAGCGGAAGTCCCAGCCTAAGTTCGGCGGTTGCGGATAGGAGCAGAACCGACGTGAAACTCGAAGGCGTCTGAGCTAAGTAAGGATCAACGAGGAACGCGGCGATCGTCTCCTCCTTCCCGAATGCCTTCGCTATGTAGGTCCCGGATGCTCTGAAAACGAAGAGCTCGAGCTGCCCTGGTGTGTCGACCATGAGGTAGTCGGGGTCGTATTCCTCTATCTCCTTGAGGATGTCCCCGAAATCCTCGGCGACGAGATCACAGGAGACTATGATCGCCCCGTTCGGGCCCAGGCCATACCTATCCATGACTTCGTCCAACCGCACGTACTCCCTCACGTCGATGTCCGGGACGTAGGGCAACCTCTCGGCGCCCGGGTCTAGATTTGCCGTCATCACATTGACGCCCCTTTCTAGGAACCAGCTCTTGGCCGCGCTGGCCATCGAAGACTTGCCGGAGCCCGCCGTGCCCAAGAAGAAGATAACCCTCATTTCTTCATCATGCTTCAACAGGCGCGATTGCTCAAAAGTGTGATCGGAGAAGGCACCGGATTGCCCGGACGAGGGAGAACCGTTGCCACAACGTGGCTGTTGCTGACCGCGGCCCGATGCCTTCCCCGAGCAGGGGAAATCGCAATGACCGGCCTTATCTGCCACTTCTCCCCTGATGAAGATTCCCTCCATTCATCAACTCACCGCAGGGGCGGCAAAAACCGATATAAGAAGCGGTGAGGTGCTAGCCGACGGTGCTGCTGCCTAGCCAGATATCGAAGATGCAGATCGACGAGGTCGTTGTGAACGTGAAAGCTAGCGTGCGCCAGATCGATCTCGTCGCGGCCAAGATCGGTCCGTTTGCGGCGGGCACTGAGGTCAAGATGGAAAGGTGGCAGGCCGAGGTCCTCAGCAAATGGGGAATAGTTGACAGGCCCACCGACTCGAGGACCCTCCTCCTGAAAGCATACACCCTTCGAGACAAAGAACAAGCGACGAGGTCTTTGGAAGAGATGGAAGACGTCTTCCAGATCATTCCCGAGATTGTGCAAAGCCTTCAGGCCGAGGGGCAGTTAGTCCAGAAGATCGGGGCAGTCAGGGCCCTTCATGAGGACCTTTTGACTTCGCGCACGAACAAGATCACCAGGATCGCAAGGATGGGCCAGGACCCGGCGGAGAAGCTCAGCCCCGAAGAATTATGGCTGTACCACTCTCTGAGCAGGATATTCAGCGTCTGGCGGACTGAGACCGAGCGGTTGTTGGACCCCGGGAGAGAAAAAGGCGACGCCCTATGAAGGAGAGGTTTCTGGAGTTCTTCAAGTCCGCAGAGAAGGATGGGCAGCTGGTCTATCGCCAAGCCATCCGCGAGATGCTCCTTGCGGACGAGATATCGCTTGAGATCGACTTCGGACACCTGAGGGGCTTCGATCCTGACCTGGCCGAGGAGGTTATCCGGAACCCGAAGCAAGCGATCGAGGCGGCCTCCCTGGCGATCAATGACCTTCTAAGGCTGGAGGGCGAGGAGCCTCTCGAAGAGGTCCACGCAAGGTTCAAGTCATTGCCCAAGCTAACCCAGATCCGCGCGATCAGAGCGAAGGACATAGGAACCCTGCTCATGCTGGAGGGCGTCGTCACGCGTGTGACCGATGTCAAGCCAGAGCTGAGCGAGGCCATCTACAGGTGCGAGCGATGCGGGGAGATGATCGGGGTCATGCAGACGAGCAACCGTATCAAGACACCCGCTCTGTGTGAGAACCGTTCCTGCGCATCGCGTGGGCCCTTCACGCTTGTCGGGGAGCAATCCAAGTTCACGGACTGGCAGAGCGCGCGAATTCAGGAAAAGCCAGAGACGTTGAGGGGCGGAAGGATGCCCGTCTACATAAACGCAATCCTCCGCGAGGATATGGTGGAGAAGGTTCAGCCGGGCAACCGCGTCACCCTCACCGGCATCCTAAAAGCCACCCAGCCAATCCAGAAGGGCAGGGTCAGCGGCACCGTGCTGGAGAAGCACATCGAAGTGAACTACATTGAATGTCAGGAAAGGGGAATAGAGGAGATCGAGATAACCAAGCAGGACATGGTGGAGATAGAGAAGCTGGCCAAGGATCCACTGATCTGCCAAAAGATCATGAGATCGATCGCCCCGTCCATCTGGGGCTACGATCCAATCAAGGAAGCAATCGCCCTACAGCTCTTCTCAGGGAAGTACAGGCTTCTGCCAGACGGCACGTGGCAGAGGGGAAACATCAACATCCTCCTCATAGGCGACCCTGGGGCTGGCAAGAGCGCCTTGCTCACATACACGAGAAACTTGGCCCCCCGCGCCGTATACGCATCCGGCAGATCCAGCTCGGCCGCCGGACTCACCGCGGCAGTTCTCCGCGATGAGATGAGCCTGGGATTCGTTCTGGAGGCAGGAGCACTCGTGCTTGCCGACGGCGGGATCGCGTGCCTTGATGAGTTCGAGAAGATGAATGAGCAGGACCGCGCGGCCATCCACGAGATCATGGAGCAAGGCACACTCTCGATAGCCAAGGCGGGCATAGTCGCCACCCTCAATGCAAGGACCTCCGTGCTTGCTGCAGCTAACCCGAAGTTCGGGCGGTTCGATCCATACAGGAGCCTTGCCGACCAGATCGACCTCCCCCCCACGATCCTATCGAGGTTCGACTTGATCTTTCCCATCAGGGACGTTCCCAAGGAAGACAAGGATCGGATGATAGCCCAGCACATCCTCAGGTTCAGATCCATGCCTGAAGAAGGGATGAAGCAGGAGATAGACCCGGATCTTCTCAGGAAGTACGTGAGCTATGCGAGGAAGAACATCAACCCCACGATAGGGCCGGAGGCCGCCAAGCGAATGGAGGACTTCTACGCCGATATGAGACGGGGAGGGGCCGAGGGTGCCAACCCGGTCCCCGTAACGCCCCGCCAGCTCGAATCCATCGTGCGCCTATCCGAGGCCAGGGCAAGGATGAGGCTCTCCACTGAAGTTTCGATCGAAGACGTCGACCACGCCATAGGTCTGATGGAGTACTGTCTACGGAATGTGGGGATCGACCCGGAGACGGGCAAGATGGACATCGACAAGATGCTGACGGGGAAGTTCAAGTCCCAGTGGGATCGGCTGGCAAACCTCTCCGACCTGATAAAAGACCTCTGCCAAAAACACGGCGGGCTGGTTCCCGTTGACGAGATACTTGAGAAAGCGCAGGAGCAAGGCATCGACGCGAAGGACGCCACCAAGCTCATAAGCGAGATGAAGAGGAAGGGCGACCTCTACGAGCCCAAGTTCGGCTACCTGAGCCGGGCGTAAAGGCCACCCGGAGCCGACTCTTGAGAAAGATACTTATGCCGTGGCGGGGCAGGGACCGTGACCCCGGCGCGGGCTTCTGCTTCTCGGTGATTCCGTGCTTGCCGTAGAGAAACTAAAGGCTATGGTGAAGAGATACCCGCTTTGCGACGCTTGCCTCGGAAGACAGTTCTCCCACGACATGAGCTTGGAGGAAAGCATGCGGCTAGGCCGAAAGATCAGAAGGTTGGCAGGGGCGGACGCTGCCGGCTCACCCTCGGAATGCTTCATCTGCTTTCCGACCAGGCAACAGCTTTCGGAGCTGGAGGGGCAAGTGCCCCGGACTATGGAGGGCATCGAGTGCGAGACCATCCAGGTTGGGGTGAGCGTACCGGACGAGCTCACGAGGAGGGAGGACGAGCTCAGAATCCGATACTGCCTTCTGGAGAGCGAAAGCATTCGTAGGGAGCTCAGCCATCATGTTGGTCAGAGGTTGGCCCAGAAGCTGGGAGTCAAGATCGACTTTGAGAAGCCCGACGTGACGCTCGTCTTCGACCTTTCGGGCAGCACGCCGAAGCTCCAAGTCCAGATCAACCCGCTCTTCATCTTCGGGCGGTACAGGAAACTTGAGAAGGGGATAGCTCAGACCAAACGGTACTGTTTTTCGTGCCACGGCAAGGGTTGCGAGTCGTGCCTTTTCACGGGATACGAGTCGGAAGACAGCGTCGAGTCGATGATAGCCAAACGCATCGCGGACTTCTTCGGCGGCAGCGGTTGGAAGTTCCATGGGGCAGGTCGGGAGGACATAGATGCGCGCATGCTTGGAAACGGCAGACCTTTCGTTCTGGAGATCCTTAACCCGACGAGGAGGAAAAGAGACCTAAGCGAGCTGGAAGCGGAAACGAACGCTAGATGGAAGGGCAAGCTGGAGGTCTTCGGCCTCAGACCATCGACCCGCCGCGAGATGCAGCATATCAAGACGAAGAAGTTCGACAAGACCTATGAGCTGGTCATAGCCTTCCCCGATGGGGTGAGCGAGGAAGCGCTCAGGAAGCTACCAGAGAAGATGTCCGGATGCGAGATACGGCAAAGCACGCCGCTCAGAGTCCTGCCGAGGAGAAAGGACGCCGTGCGGAAGCGTCTGGTCAAAGCCCTGCAAGTGTTGGAGGTGGATCCCGGCGGTCGGAAAGCGCGGATTCGGCTTCGGGCCGAAAGCGGGCTCTACGTGAAAGAGTTTGTCACCGGGGACGGCGGGAGGACTGAGCCGAGCATAAAGGACATGCTTGGCGTAACGGACGTTGAGGTGGAATCCCTAGACGTGGTGGGCGTGCACGATGATTTGTCCTGAGAGGATATCCGAACCGGTTAGGGTCACCCCCATATTCGCTGAGTGCGACGTCCTCGTTGTGGGAGGCGGACCCGCAGGGATTGCTGCAGCGACAAGCTCGGCCAGGAACGGGGCAAGGACGATTCTGGTGGAGGCATACGGGTTCCTCGGCGGAATGCTCACCGCGGGCATGGTAAACGTGATCAACGGGTTTCGAAGCCAACGCCACCGACACTGCCCCAGGGCCGTCGGAGGGGTGGCCCAAGAGCTTGTTGAAAGAATCGCCCAACACGATGGAGCCTATCTCCCCGACGGATACGTCCCCTACTGTGTGGTGGTGGATCCGGAGGTCGCAAAAATTGCCGCCTTCGAGCTCGTACGGCAGTCCGGAGCCCGGATGCTGCTCCACACCATCGCCACGAACGCCTTGAGGGAGGCCGGCTCCATATCCGGGATAGTCACGCACAGCAAGTCGGGGCGGAGGGCGATCAGAGCAAAGGTTGTGGTCGACTGCACCGGCGATGGCGACATCGCCTCCAACGCTGGGGCCGCATATGAGGTAGGCCGATCGATCGACGGGAAAACACTGCCGATGCAGTTGATGTTCAGAATGCGAGCCGTGGACTGCGGCCGGCTAGCGTCCTACGCCTATTCCAACAGAGCACGCCTGCAGCCGATGTATGACATCGAGCCGCTGGATCACGTGATCGAGGCTGCCGAGCTTGGGAGGCCGTTCGGTGTCAGCGGACTCGGCCTGGGTGAGGGGGAGAACTCAGGCACGTTCTCTTGCATTGTGTGGAGAGGAAGGGCATTGGTCTGGGCCTCCAGACAACACGAGCTCAAAGGTATTGATGTCGAGGACCTGACGGTCGCTGAGATCGAATCTAGGCTGGATCTCCCGGCGATAGTGAGCAAGATCAAAAACGTCCCCGGCTTTGAACGGGCGGAACTTGAGCAGACGGCAGCACAGGTGGGCGTTAGGGAGACGAGGCGAATCGTGGGCGACTACACGCTTACGGAGAAGGACGTCATCGACAGGGGCGAGTTCGAAGACTCGGTCGCCGTTGGGGCGAATCCCATGGCATGCCTTGGGAGGAGACCGATCCTCGCGCACGACGGTTTCGAGATACCTTTCAGATGCCTCCTGCCGGAAAAGGTCGATGGCGTGCTTCTGGCAGGCCGGTGCATCTCGGCAAGCCATGAAGCCCATGGATCGATCAGGGCGATGGCAACATGCATGGCGACCGGACAAGCCGCGGGGACGGCAGCCGCCCTTTGTGTCATGACCGGCGAGATCCCACGCCACGTTAGCGTTCCGCGGCTTCAGGCTCTCCTGCAGGCGCAGGGCGCTATCGTGAGACGGCCTTGACTCCCGGTCTCGACATGCCCCGAGAGCCCGAGAGGATATATTTATATGGATTTTTATCCGCAATTGAAGCGAAACCCTGCGTCACGTGCTGGAGGGACTCTCTACCTAATTCTTGCGCGACAGGACCTGACTGGTTCTAGGGTGTGCATTAATGGCCGAAAGATCAAGAGGAAGAAGGTCAAAGACGAGATACAAGCTGCGGAAAGACCTTCGCGATAGAAGATGTGCCAGCATAGCTAGGGCCACCCAGACGTTCAAACAGGGCGACATCGTCCACATCAAGGTTGACCCAGCCGTCCATGGCGGCATGCCCCACCCCAGGTTCCATGGGCTCACGGGCATAGTCACCGAGACCAGGGGAAGAGCCTACCTAGTCAAGGTCACGGCTGGGCGCAAGGAGAAGACGATCATAGTTTCTCCAGAGCATATGTTGCCCCAGAGGTGAGTGAGCCATGCTGGCCAAGGAAATTATCTCCGAGAGATACGTCACAGTCCCGGAGGTAAAGGACCTCCTAACCAAGCGTTCCAAGGTCGACGAACTGAGGTACGAGCAGCGGACCGCCCTGGAGTATGCGACCCGGTTCTCCCGGACCACTGGAAAGGAAGCCAGAAGACTGGTCGATAAGCTGATGCAGGAGATCGAGGGTCTGAAGGAGCACCAGGCAGTGCTCATAGTGAACCTGCTGCCCGTTGACAGGAACGACCTTCAGCTAATCTTCGCAAAAGAGAGAATCCGGCTGGATGACTCCAAGATCGATGCAATCCTCCGCATAGTGGAAGGAGCCAAACTCATCGCACTCTCCGAGATCGAGTCGGAACTAGAGAAGGCCCGCCAGGCCGAGAAGGAGGCCTTGGAAGCGGAGGCTGCAAAGCAGAAAGAGGCCCCGAGCGCGCGGGAAGAGAAGGCAGACAAGGCCGAGGAGCAGGGAAAGCCCAAGAAGTCAGAATGAAGGGCGGGGGACCTAGGTGTACGAAACATATGGCTATGTCCTAGATTACCTCAAAGAGGGTTATCCCGAGGATGACAGGCCTAGCTACCTCAAGGAACCCATAGTGCAGATCGTGGGCGAGGACCGTTTCACCCTGCTGGAAGCGACCCCGAAGCCCAAGGTGACGATAGAGGTCTACGAAAGGGTCTTCGTGGGCAAAGCGGAGAGGGACAAGATAGGTTTCATCAAGCGGCGGATATCGTACGAGGACCTGACCTCCGCCGCCAAGGTCGAGCTACCTTACGTCGTCGAGAAGATCGTGGAACGCAAGGAGAAGGAGTACGTCAACTGGTTCAACACGGCCGCCCCCCTAACGACCAGGATGCACTCGCTGGAACTGATTCCAGGCATCGGCAAGAAGATAATGTGGGAGATACTTAACGAGAGGAAGCGCAAGCCATTCGAATCATTCAAGGATATCTCCGAGAGGATTCGCCTCATCCCGGACCCAAAGAAGGCGATCGTGAAGAAGATACTCTCCGAGATACAAGAGCAGGAGAAGTACTACATATTCGCCAATGTCATGAGGAAGTGAGATGGTCCGCCTGCCTGGCGGCATCCGTCCGAGTAAGCGCCTGGACCAGTACTTTCTCACCGACCAGAGGATCCTTCGCAGGGAGGTCGATCTGGCCCAGCTCGCTCGCTCGGATGTCGTCCTCGAGATAGGCGCTGGCAACGGGTGCCTCACCCGGATGATAGCGGAAAGGGCCGGGAAGGTCATAGCGATCGAGAAGGACCGTCGACTCGCCTCTTTCCTCTCCCGGAACTGCCAGGACAACGTCGAGGTCTTGGAGGGCGACGCCCTCGATCTCGATTTTCCGCCCTTCAACAAGGCTATGGGGAACCCGCCATACTCCATATCCAGCCCCTTGATCTTCAAGCTCCTGGGCTACTCGTTTGAGCTGGGGGTCTTCACGTTTCAGTATGAGTTTGCCCAAAGGATGATCGCCCGGCCGGGGACCGAGGGCTACTCAAGGCTGTCGATGATGCTTGCGCTAGCCACAAACAGGATATCCTTGGAGGAGGTCGTTCCAAGGGAAGCCTTTTCACCCGTCCCCGAAGTGGACTCCGCCATCGTGGTCATAATACCGAAGCCCGCCTTGAAGTTGGATCCGGTCTCCAGCCACGTCATCAGGATGCTCTTCTGCCACAAGCGCAAGACGCTAGCAAACGCCATCAAGGACTCCGACAAGGAGCTGCGAAGGCTTTTCGGGCTTGGTTCCTCAGAGGTCTTGCAGGCGCTTCAAGCCGACTATGACCTGAGGGTGTACCAGATGACCCCCGAACGAATCATCTCCCTATGCGAAGATTTCAAGAGGCTGATCGACCGGCGAGCCTAGGCTCGATCCGAAATCATTTTCACCAAGCGCGGCTACCTACATCATGAATGTTAAGCCTTGAGCAGTACGTCCTTTTCCTCCTCTCCATGAAGAAGGAGGGCAAGGCGGTCGACCTCGCCCACATACGGGAGAAGGCCGAGAGGGATATGCCAGGGACGAACTTGGGCGCAGTTGAGGAAGCCCTGGATGCACTCATCGGCCGCGCGTATGTCTCCAGGCACGATGGCAAATTCGTCGCCACGGAGGCTGGGCGGGACAGCTTCAAGGGCATGTTCCCGGCGATAGAGGAAGAGCTCAGAAAGGTCAACGAGGCATGGACCCTCGTCTACGTTGCGAAGAACTACTACCCCGAGGTTGCGGAGGAAATCACCGCGATCTGCAAGGACAGATACGTCGGATTCTTCTGCGTCTTCACCGAGGAGCATTTCTTCAGGAGGAAACTGGGCAGGGACTACATAACGATAAGTCGGCCATCCGAGCTCTTGCGCCTGGTGGATATGCACTACGTGGACGTGATACCGTGCGTCCACAGGATCGGCTGCGACCGCCCTGACTGGCTCGTCATAGACCTGGACGCTGGCGCTTCCGTCCCGCTCGCCCAGGTCAAGAAGGCCGCGCTGCTTACTTACGAGGCCCTTCTCGAGCACGGACTCAAGGCCGCACTGAAATTCTCGGGCAGCAGGGGCTTCCAGGTCTGGGCTCAGATCGCCGAGTTCAAGATGCCCGATCGCTATAGGCCCCTCGTGTCGGGCGGAAGCAGCCAGCGAGCCACCAGCTTCTTCTCCCTTTTCGCCGACATGATCGCCTACATCGAAGCCCGGATTCACGACCGCATGGAGGGCAAGACGACGAGCACGGTGGCCGACAAAGAGAAAAGGGAGGACAAGATCCTTCTGGATTCGAGCTCCATGAAGGAGATGGGACTCGTGAGATCTCCATACAGCCTCCACCACAGAACCGGGCTAGTCTCAATGCCCCTTTCCGCGGACGAGGTCGAGACGTTCGATGTCTCCATGGCAAGGCCTCAGAACGTCCTCGCGAGATTTCGTAAAAAGGGCAACGAGTTCCGGATTCCGGCAAGTAACCCGGAAAAGATAGTCAGGGCGACCTTGGATTGGGTAGAAGATAATAACCGGCGCGTCTCCTAGGCGGATCAAAGGCTGCGTGACCTTACATGACCAGCAAAGGCAGCATCATTAGGAGGTCGAGGTTTGAGCGGCCCCAGGATGAGGAAGCGGCCCGATTCCTCTCATCTATGTCCCAGGACCGGAAGATCTTGGAAGCCGACATCTGGGTGGACAAGGCCCACGTCCTCATGCTGAACAGGCAAGGGATAATCTCGAAAGAACACGCGCTTGCCATCCTTGGCGCGCTCGACGCCATTGCGTCAGCCGACCCCGACGAACTCCTGTCCAAGAAATCCGACGACGTGCATGTCCTCCTGGAGACGGAGCTGATCCGAAGGCTGGGGGAGGACGTCGGCGGCAGGCTCCATACTGCGAGGTCCCGAAACGACGAGGTGGCATGCTGTATTCGGATCGCGCTGCGGGACGAGCTGACGCTCATCCTGGAAGGGATATCGAAGCTCCAGGTCGTTCTCCTGAATCTGGCTGCCCAGCACACGAAGACGATCATGCCTGGCTACACCCACCTTCAGCGGGCCCAGCCGACCACCCTGGCGCACCATCTCGTGGCCCACGCCTATGCCTTGCAGAGGGACGCCGCCCGCCTCATGAGCTGTTACGACAGGACCAACGTAAGCCCCTTGGGAGCCGGGGCGATGGCCTCGACGAGCTATCCCATCGACCCCGAGCTGACGGCCGACCTGCTCGGTTTTGAATCCGTGGCGCGGAATTCGATTGATGCGGTCGCATCTAGGGACTTTCTTCTGGAGGCGCTCTCCTGCCTCTCCATACTTGGGACAAACCTCAGCCGAATCGCGGAGGAGCTGATCCTATGGAGCACATCCGAGTTCGGTTTCATCCAGTTTTCAGACGAGTACTCATCGACCAGTTCCATCATGCCCCAAAAGAGGAACCCTGACGTGGCCGAACTCGCAAGGGCTCGAACCTCAACGGTCACGGGATGTCTCTTCTCGGCTTTCGCCATCTGCAAGGCTCTGCCGCTCTCCTACAACCTGGACTTCCAGGAAGCAACCACCCATCTCTGGCGGGCGACGGAGACGATGCGATCCATCTTGGCCGTCCTCAGCGGAGCAATCTCGACTATGACGGTCCGTGGCGATGCGATGAGGCAAGCCGCCACCGCCGGGCTCACGTGGGCGACGGATCTCGCCGACCTGATCGTGTTGGAGCATGGACTGCCCTTCAGGACAGCCCACTCCATCGTCGCTGCCGTTGTAAGAGATTCGACGGGTGAAAGCGACCCGGAGCGCATATCCGCGGCGATCTCCCGCGCTTCCAGGGAGGTCGTCGGGAGGGAAATCGTCATCCCCAACGAGAAGCTCCGCCGGATCCTGGACGTCGAGTCCAGCATTGCCTCAAAGAAGGCCTGCGGCGGCCCATCGCCGGCGGAGGTGCAAAGGTCGATCCGCAGGCTGAGAGCCTCCGTCAACAGAAATCTTTTGTGGGCCGCCGCAAAGCAGAGAAGAATCTCCACGTCAAAGGAGAAGGTCGCGGCCCTACAGGCCGCCCTCTCCTGCTAGCAGTTGTCGGGTGCGTCGTGTGGAATGGTCTCAAGGCAGTGCAGAGGATAACCGCGCGCGGCGTTTCATGGCCATGGCAAGGGATAGGCTGGCCGAGGCCGCTCGGACGGGGGCCGATCCGTCGGTACTGGACCAAGCAAGCAGATATCTCTCGGATGCGCAGTATCACTTGGAAAAGGGGGATGAGGAGACGGCTCTGGCATCGGCCAGCTACTCGCATGGCCTCCTGGATGGCTGCCTGGGCGTCAGTGAGGCCAAAGCCAGACAGACATCATTGCTGGCGAACGTCTTCATCAACGAGCTTCGGGGGACGCCATTCGTAACGCACCTGGCCTCCTTACTTGGGATCGGCGAGGACTCCATAAACATCACGCTGGAGATGTTGCAACGGCAGGGCCTCGTTACGCTGAGTGGCGGACGGGTCCGACTCACCCCGGCAGGGAGATCCAAGCTCAAGGTTGGACTTGTCGCCGGAGTCTTTGATCTGATTCATCCGGGGCACATCGCCCTGCTGAGATGGGCCAAGAAGCGCGTCGACGTCCTGACCGTCGTCGTCGCCCGCGACCCAGGCTCGCAGATGAGGAAGGGCAGGGCACCCGTCCAGAACGAGGCCGACCGTCTAGCCGTTGTTTCGGCCCTCAAACCGGTCGACTACGCGTGTCTGGGTGACCGCGAGGATATCTACTTGCCCGTCCTGCGGATCCGGCCGGACCTCATCATCCTTGGAAAGGACCAGGACGCGGACCCCGCCAAGATAAGGTCGGACCTTGCAAGAAGAAACCTAAGGGTGAAGGTCGTGAGAAGCCGCGCATGGGACTCGGGCGATCTGTCCAAGACCACGAAGATCGTGGACGAAATTAGAAGACGATCATCAGGGACTGGAGGGAAGGACCGTTAGGCAGACCAGGTCCCCGTCCCTGAGGCCCAGCCTCTCCCTCAAGTTCACATCGGACACGACCTCTAGGACGTCCTTGGGGTAGTGGGTTCTGTCAGGGATGAATATCACGCCTTGGGCCTCGGAGCCGATCCGCACCCTGAAACATTTCCCGCCCCCAAAGCTCCGGCCCCCGGACTGAAATCCGTCGATCTTGAGCCCGGGCCTTGACCGGATCTCGTCTGCTGAGCCGGCTGGAATCCTCAGGTTCAGGGTCCCTGGGTAAGGATCAAAACCAAGCCTATCCCTGAACTGTTTGCGGTAGCCTTCCTGACTCATGTAGTATGCTCCCTCGCCAAGCCCGGTGAAGACGGTGCCCTCGATCGTGCATCCCTCCAGTATCTTCGTCAACAGCTTGTGCAGATCTTGGAGCTGGTTCATCCCCGCGGGCGTGATCTTGACTGTCTGGGCCTTCCCTTCTTTCTGTCTGGTCACAAGGCCGTTTCTCTCCATGCACATCAGCACGCGGCTGGCGGTCTGTTGAGACCTCCCTATTGCGGCTCCCAGCTCCGCGGTGGAAACCTTGACGTGCCTCCTATCCGCCCCGCGCAGGGCAAGCTCCACAAGATAGGCCAGTTCTAGAAATCGCATCATCATTGCCCATCGATCATTGTACCGATGCCCCTGTCCGTCAGGAGCTCCAGAACAAGGGAATGCGGCGTGTCCCCATTCAGTATGTGAGCCCGACCGACCCCCGCGTTGAGTGCCCTGATGCAGGATTCAACCTTCGGCAACATGCCCCCGCTGATGACATTAGCCTTGATCAGGTTTTTGAGCTGTCGAAGCGAAAGGGACGAGATCAGGCTCGAGGGGTCTGCGGGATCCCGCATGATGCCGGGAACGTCCGTAAGCACAACGTACTTCTCAGCGCGAAGCGCGCCAGCGAGGTCGCCCGCGAGGATGTCGGCGTTGATGTTAAGTCCTTTTCCTTCGTCATCCATGGCCACCGGCGCTATGACCGGGATGAACCCTGCATTTGATAGCGTCTCCACGACCTCGGTGTTGAGGGACTCGACCACCCCGACCCTGCCAAGCTTTGGATCCTTCACCTTTCCCGTTATCAGCCTTCCGTCCTTGCCAGATATCCCAACCGATCTTCCGCCCTGCTGCTCGATAGCGCAGACGATTGACTTGTTCACCTTGCCAACCAGGACCATCTCGACGATCTCCATCGTTTCGTCGTCCGTAACCCTGAGGCCTTCCACGAAGATAGGCTCCTTATGCATCCTCTTCATGTAGGCCGATATCTCGTCGCCCCCACCGTGGACAACGACGGGCTTCATGCCGACGAGCCTCAAGAGGACTATGTCCTTCGCCACGTTGGCGAGCTTGTCTTGGCTCGAGCTGACGTTGCCCCCGAACTTCACAACGATTGTCTTGCCGTACAGCTTCCGTATGTAGGGCAAGGCCTCCACGAGGGTCTCAGCCACTTGCTCCACGGACAGATCTGGGCTCACCACAAACCCTGATTGCACGACACCTGGGACACGAGATATATATTTTGTCCGGCCGCGCTTCGCGGACTCAGATGATGCTGACGGTTGGAGGCATCAACGTCTCGATCGCACACTTCGTAGAGTTAGGAGGCGTCTTCGAGAGCCTTCACGGCCACAACCTCGTGCTCTCCGCGCAAGTGGAGGGGAAACCTGACACCGGCCTCGTGATGGATTTCAGAGCGCTTGAGAAGCTGTTGCGCGACGTTGCTTCCCTGATCGACCACAGGCTCATCATTCCAAGGGACAATCGGAACCTCAGAATCGCAAAACGGGAAGGCATGCTCGAGATACGAACCCCCTCCAAACGTTACTTGATACCAGAAACCGACGTAATTCTGCTCCCGATGACGAACTCCACCGTCGAGGAGATAGCCCGTTTCGTCTACGAGGAGGTCAGCATGAGGCTGCCGCCCACGGTCAAGCTGGAAAGCGTCTCCGTCGGCGAGCGGGAAGGCAAGACGGCGACCTTTGGACCAAATCCCTAGGATGGCCTAGCCTTCTCCACCCACTCTTTTCCGTACTCGGTCAGGGTTATCTCCTTCTGCCTGCCGGTGTAGGAGGTCGTCACGAAGCCGCATCTCTCCAAGGTCGCGATCTGTTTGGCCGCCATCACCCGATCGGTCGGCGTCGGCCTCCTGCCAAGCAGCTTCACCAGAAGGTCGGTTATCGAGGGGGACCTCCCTCCTGCCTTCTCCAAGGCCTCAAGGTATCCTGGCTCGATCTCCTCCTGTTCGATCCTAATGGGGAGCGGAGGACACTTCAGGACCTTCCTCACCCCGACGGCAAGCTGGGGAACCTGGAACTCGCGCAGCCCTTCCTCGATCACCTGCTTCATGTGTTCCAAGGCCTCCGTCTTCTTGGTATCTAGGTATGTCTTGAGGTCCTTCTGCAAGACCTCAAGCTTCCTCCTGGCCACCTCAGGGGTGAAGTACGATCTTGGGCTGACGTAGTAGATATTGGCGCCGATCTCCAACGCAGCGAGGAAGAGGGCGCATGAGACTATGCGCGTGCCCGACGAGATGTCGATGAGGAACTCTGCCTGCGGGGAAAGCTTGGCAAGAATGGCGCGGAAGTCTAGGTATGCGTCCAGAAGGTCGAAGAAGTTGACCCTGAACGTGGTGATGTCGATCATGTCCTGGTCGACTGGGATGATGGGATCCTCTGCAAGCTTCTTCTTCAGGTCCGTCAGCAGCTCCTCGATGGTTATCTCGACGCCCGACATCTCGGACGATTTCTTCTTGTTTCGGATTATGTAGACCTTGTCCGGCTGAAGATGCGTTATTGCCCCGATGATTCGATCCCTCTCGAGGCCCTGCGGGACTAGAAGATACCTCGGCAAGCAGACACCGAAAAGCGAAACACATCGGACGAATAAATATCTTAATGTTTCACACAGGCGGAAAATGTTTTCACTGCCAATCGAAATGAGTTCGCCATCGCCATAGCAACTCATTGACGTTTATATGATTCGCTTGCCGCACCCCCCTCAAAGGAGCGACATGGGCGGTTCTAAGGTCATCGGCGCCGACGAGGTTGGCTCGGGAGATACCTTTTGCGGGCTCGTGGTCTCGGCAGCCTGCGTCACGGATGAGCAGGAGGAATACCTGAGGTCTCACCGCGTCAGGGATAGCAAGAGGATCTCCGACTCCATGATTGGCCAGTACGTCGCGCTGATCACCGAAGCGGGCGTTCGCCACAGCACGATCGTGGTAAGCCCACTGCAGCTCAACAGGCTTCTGGCAGAGGGGTTGCCCCATGTCGAGATACAGAACATGATGTATGAGAGAGCCATCGGTAGCCTCATACAGAAGGTTGGGAAGCCCGACAAGGTGTATGTTGACCAGTACCCAGGGGCAAGGATAAGCATCGACCATCAATCCCTTGAGCTGGTTCCCGGAGCGGGCGAGAAGTACTTGTGCGTGGCCGCGGCCAGCATCATGGCCCGGTCTGCGTACCTCGGAATGAGGAGATGCCTCGAGAGGGAGCTTGGAATGCCAATACCTCTGGGCAGTTCGAAAGTCGAGGAATTGCTCAGGCACATGATCCACAACGAGGTAGACATCACCAAGTATGCAAAGCTTTACCCAAACAACGTCAGGGACTTGCTGAGAGAACTCCGCTAAAGCCACGCGGGTAAAGACACGCCGGCCAACTGACCGACACGCAGCGGATCGCACACGGAACCATGAGCGGGGGGATAAGCCACGTTGATACAAACATTTATGAGTCATCAACGAGAGTAATCCGCGTGGCTAGGCCGAAGGTCTCCAAGACCATTCAGGAGATAAATCAGAAGATACGCGACGGCAACGTGGTCGTGGTGACCGCGGAAGAGATGCCCGACATAGTTCGGGAGAAGGGCCCCGTCAAGGCCGCCGAAGAAGTGGACGTGGTCACGACGGGCACCTTCGGGGCGATGTGTTCGTCGGGGGCCTGGCTGAACTTCGGCCACGCGGACCCTCCCATCAAGATGAAAAGGGTCTGGCTTAACGACGTCGAGGCGTATACCGGAGTCGCTGCCGTCGACGCCTACATCGGCGCTACGCAGCTGAGCGAGACGCGCGGGTTTGACTACGGCGGGGGACACGTGATTGAAGACCTGGTTCGCGGCCGCGCCGTATCCCTGAGAGCTGAAGCCTACGGCACCGATTGCTATCCCCGTACCCACCTTGAGCTTGAGATCGCACTCGAGGACCTGAACCAAGCCGTGATGCTCAACCCCCGAAACGCCTACCAGAGGTACAACGCCGCAACCAACAGTAGGGATGAGACCATCTACACATATATGGGCGTCCTGCTGCCCGAAATGAGGAACGCCACCTTCTCGGGCTCCGGAGTCCTCAGCCCACTTTGCAATGACCCGGAGTACAGGACGATAGGCCTGGGCACAAGGATATTCCTGGGCGGGGCCGAGGGATACGTGATCGGCCCGGGCACCCAACATTCGCCGGCTGACGGCTTCGGGACATTGATGGTCAAAGGGGACCTGAAGCAGATGTCAGCCGACTACCTTAGAGGAGCAACCTTCGAACGGTACGGGACCACCCTATACGTCGGCATCGGGGTCCCGATCCCGATACTCGACGAAGGCCTAGCCAGATCCACCGCGGTGACCGACGAGCAGATCAAGGTCAAGATCTTGGACTACGGCGTGCCGCGGAGGGACCGGCCGGTGGTGAAGGAGACGAACTACGCAGAACTCAGGTCGGGCCGGGTAACCATCAACAACCGTGAGGTTCCCGTATCCCCGCTCTCCAGCTTCAAGATCGCGAGGAAGATCGCCAATACCCTCAAGGAACGAATAGCCGGCGGGCAGTTCACGTTGACGGAGCCAGTCGAGCGCCTTCCGCGGAGGGCACGGTTCCGCCCGATGAAGAGCGAGGCACTCGTTCCATTCGTCGAGGACGTTGCGACGGGAAAGGTGGTGACGGCACCTCCACAGATGAGCATAGAGGAGGCGGCCAAGAAGTTGACCGTTGAAGAAGTCAACAGCCTGCTCATCGAAGACGAGCAACGCAGGCTGATAGGGATCCTGACTTCCTGGGACATCGCCAAGGCCGTCGCCACCGGGATCGACTGCGTCGGGGAAGCCATGACCCGGAAGGTCATAGTGGCACACAAAGGAGAGCCCATCTATCTTGCGGCGAGGAAACTCGAGAAGCACGGCATAAGCGCGCTTCCCATAGTCGATGGCAAGAAGAGGGTGCTAGGGATCGTATCGGACGAGGACATAGCCAGGTTCGTGGGGAGGAGGAGACTGTGACCTACTTTCGACTCGAGTTCCCGCGTGAGATCGTGACCGAGCCAATCATATCGGAGACGATACGCCGCACCGGAACCCTGATCAACATCCTCAGGGCAAGGGTCGATGAAACCCATGGGGAGATCATCGCCGAGGTCACAGGCGAGGGATCGGAGGTCGAGAGGGTCGTCACCTACCTCAAGGAGCGCGGGGTGCTGGTCGAGGAGCTCAGCGGCAGCGTCTCAGTGAAGGTGGACGGATGCATACACTGCGGGGCTTGCGTTTCCATCTGCCCCGTCGGTGCGATATCGATGGGGCGCGAGTATGAGGTTGTATTCGACGCCTCTAGGTGCATATCATGCAGGGTCTGCGTCCCGGCGTGCCCGGTGAGAGCCATACAGGCCCCACCCCTCTAGGGGGCTCTTGAGTGCGATTGGGGATTGGCAATGAGATCGGCATCACCCGCGAGGGCCAGCACCTCGGGGAGATCCCCCCAAGCAGCCATCTCCTCCCCGCGCACAATGAGCACGCCTATTGCACCAATGCTCTGGGCCTTTGCTATTCCAATCTTGAGACCATCCTCTCCCCTAACTTCGTTGCAAACCGACGTAGCTGCCGCGTCGGCTATGATCGCCGACTTCCGCGAGTACACGACAACGGCATCCGCCTCACCAAAGCTTAGGGACTCGCCAACCGTGGCCGAGCTGGTACAGAGGCCGGCGTAGGAACCGCCGGGACTTACCCTCAATCCCAACTTCCCGGAGAGCGGCGAGCTGCCGGCGTATATGCCCACGATGAAGGGACCATCGCCATGGAGGCATATGTCGCCGCCGTTCTCCACAATCACGTTGCGCGCGCCGGCCTCCACAGCAGATCGAGCCGCCACCTCAGCCATAGCCCCCGCGACCGCCGCAAACGGGCCGACGCCAGCCAAACTCGCAGCGTCATACATGTCAGATATGAACCAGGGCAGGTCCCCGCAAGGCTTCTCTAACGGTTCGAGCGACCACCTGAACTCCGGACATCTTTCGATGTGAGCAAGGAGCTGGGCCCGGGCACGGACGACCGCCCCCCTGATGGGCTCAATTGCGCTGTCCAGATCCGTCTTTATCAGAAGGCTAGTTTGCCCATAGGTCATTCTGTGACTGGTAAGGCGCATGGGTGAAAGCCTAGTAGGCCTTGGCAACTACAACCACGCAGCGTGCAGGCCTTCCGCACACTATGCAGACTTGTCCGTCAGGTGCCCCTTCTTCGTCGAAGATCGTCCCACGGACCTCTGCCTCGGTGCGTTCGGCGATCTTGTCGGCGCAGGCCTCCCCGTCCAAATCCCTGGAGCAGAATGGAACCTTGACGAATCCCCCCTTGGAGGCGATGATCTCTGCCAGTTCCTCGACGCTACCGGCCGTCGAGATGCACGACTCAAGATCCTTGCACGCCTTCTGCCTGATATTTTCTAGGATCTCGCCCGCCATCCTCTTTATCGCCTTCGTTGCGGCCGAGAACTCGACCTCTTCCCTTCTCCCCGTGTCCCTCCTAACGAGCGTGACGGTGTCAGATTCCAGGTTCTTTGGACCTATCTCAGCCCTGATGGGAACACCCTTCATCTCCCAATAGTAGAACTTCATTCCCGGCTTCTTGTCGGAGTCGTCGATATGCACTCGCACGCCGGAAGCCCTGATCCTAGATGCCAGTTGGCGGCACCTCTGCATCACCTCGGCCTTTTCGCCCTTGTAGAAGATCGGGACGATTATCACCTGGATCGGGGCTATCGCGAACGGCAGTACGAGCCCCTTCCTATCCCCATGGATCGCTGCCAGGACCGCCAGGGTCCTCGAGATGGGGGGACCGTAGCACGTCTGGTATGGAACCTTCTTGGAGCCGTCCTGATCTTCGAAGACCAGTCCGAAGGCACGGGCAAATCCTTGGCCCAGGAAATGGGTCGAAGGAAGTTGGACCGCCTTCCTATCGGGCATGAGAGCATCAGCGGCGTAGGTGTCCACCGCACCAGCGAACTTGTCAAAGGCGGGCCTCCTGAAGAAGATGAAGGGGATCCCCAGCTTGTCGTGCAGGACGGCCTTCGTGATTGCCATATCCTCCCGGACCTGCGCAAGTGCCCCGGCCTCGTCAGCGAAGACGTCGTGGGCCTCGATCCAGAGGAACTCCCTTCCGCGGATGAGGGGCTTGGTCGCCTTGGTCTCGTACCTGTAGACTGCGCAACTCTGGTAGAGCTTCAAAGGCAGGTCGGAGTGGGAGCGTATCCACAGGGCATACATGTGATAGAAGGCCGCCTCCGAGGTCGGCCGCAGGGCCAGCCGGCCCTCCAACTTGCTGTCGCCCGCCTCCGTCACCCAGAACACCTGGGGGCTGAAGCCTTGGACGTGGTTCTTCTCCTTCTCGAAGTTTTCCTCCGGGATAACGACGGGAAAGAGGGTGGGGCTGTGACCCGTCTTCTCCAACTCGGACTCCCAGATGGAGTACAGCTCCTTGGCCATCCTCATGAGCCAAGGCCTGTATATGACGAAGCCCTTGACGTTGTACCTCAAGTCCACAAGGTCGGCGGTCTTGATGATCTCGTTGTACCAGTTGGAGAAGTCGGACTTATCCACGTTGAAGATGTCCTTCTGGGAGACCCTTCCTGTCCCCGCCAAGACGGTTCACTGCCCGGGCTCGCCCCGGTCATCTTATTACTCTTTCCAGAACGACAGAATCATCCAATACATTCCGACGCAAGACCGGGACTACTCCTTCTTCTTGATGCGGATGACTTCGCCCAGCGTCACATCCCCCACTTCTGTCCCGGCCACTCCCGCGATCTCCTCCTCTGAGCCTTCCTTCTCCAGGAGCTTGATCTTGAGAAATCGTTCCAATTTCCTTGCGAGCGCAATGCTGGGAGCAAGGGATTCCGATTCAAGCCTGTGTATGGTGGAGCTCTTCTCGCTAACCTTCTTCCCGAGGTCTTCCTGCGTTAGGCCCAAGCGCTCCCTAGCCGACCTTATGAGCGCGCCGTAGCCGTCGACAACCTCGTACTCCAGGTTGGATGTGCCGCCGGATGTCTTCCTCGACCCCGTTGCCCGCCGGGGAGCTTGAAGGCCTTTCTCGGCCATCGGTTTGTTGTCCACAGGTGTTCCAAACCTTGCGCATCGGTCGCACACGTCCAAGGTCGCCCTTTCGACAACGACGGTCGTGAGATGTCTGACCTCAGACCCACAGATCTCACAGATCATCAATGACCGCCCGCTGTCGATTCCGTCTCAACCGAAGATATTTAAATTGCGCTCACTCTCCGAGCTGCGGAGGGTGGCGCGGTGCAGGAAGCTGGGATGTCCAGCGAAAGCGACGAGATAGTCACCACGAACATCCAGCTTCATAAGAAGATTAGGTACCTAGAGTTTGAAAAGAGGAACATCGAGAGGGAGTACCTCCGCCTTGAGAGGGAGTTGAAGACCCTCCGTTCCGAGATGCGGAAGATGCACGAGGCCCCGCTTGTGGCTTCGACCCTCGTCGAGAAGCTTGACGACGACAAGGCCGTGGTCCGGTGCCACAACGGCGAGTTCGTTGTGGAGATATCCGAGTATGTGGATCGTCGGAGCCTGGTCCCAGGCTGCAGGGTGGCCCTAAACAGCCGGAACTATTCGATCGTGGAGGTCCTGCCGACGTCAAAAGACCCCCTCGTGCTGGGCATGGAGCTTTCGGAGAAACCTGAGGTATCTTACGAGGACATCGGGGGCCTTGACGAGCAGATACGCGAGCTCCGCGAGATAGTCGAGCTTGCCCTGACTAACGTGGACCTCTTCAAGAAAGTGGGCGTCGACCCGCCTAAGGGAGTCCTGCTTTATGGCCCGCCCGGTACGGGCAAAACCATGGTTGCAAAGGCGGTGGCTAGGCAGACCAACGCCACCTTCATCCGGATAGTTGGCTCGGAGCTTGTCAAGAAGTACATCGGCGAGGGCGCAAGGATGGTCCGGGAAATCTTCGACTTCGCGCGCGAGAGACAACCCTGCATAATATTCATCGACGAACTCGACGCCATTGGCGCGCGGCGGATCGACAGCGGCACTAGCTCCGATCGCGAGGTGCAGAGGACGTTGATGCAGCTCCTTTCGGAGATAGACGGCTTCGATCCATGCGGCAACATCAAGGTCGTCGGGGCCACCAACAGGCCCGACATCCTCGATCCCGCACTTCTCAGGTCGGGAAGATTCGACAGGCTCATAGAATTCCAACTCCCCGACAAGGATGCCCGCCTTCACATACTCAAGATACACACCAGGAACATGAACCTGAAATCCGTCGCACTGGAGCGCATAGCCGCAGAGACCGATGGCGCGTCCGGGGCGGATCTCAAGAACATCTGCACGGAGGCAGGCATGCAGGCCATTAGGGAAAGAAGAACCTATGTGACGCAGGAGGACTTTAGGGCCGCGATAGCCAAGGTGCTGGGTTCGTCGCTAACTTCGCAGAAGGAAGCGTCAACAGTTTACGTCTAGTCCCGCTCAAGCGATGAGGTAAGAGCCCTTGCTGACCCGGATGAGGACGATCTTGAGTTCCGAGCTTGTGGGGGGCCGCCTGCGAGCCTTGCAAGGACGGATCCAAGCGATCTTTCGTCGTTGACGTTGGTGAAGCAATCTAGCCTCGGGTCGATCAGCCGGATGGCTTCCACGGGCATGTAGTACGTATTCAGCGTTTCGAAGAGCCTGGATACCCGCCGAACGCCTGATCGGCAGATCGCCTCCAAAGGGCCCAGCGCAGGGGTTCTGCTCAAGATTGAGTGAAGCGGCTCCAGGAAACCGTTCGGATGGGTGGGAACGACGGCCTGATAGCCCCGCATCGCTGCAAACTCGCAGTCAATCACCTCCCTTTTCAGGAACGGCATGTCCACTCCAACGACAAGCACCTCGCGGCAATCAAGCGCGCGGCAGCCGGCAAGAACTCCCCCCAGTATGCCCTGGTATTCGTCAACGACCGCGTTCAGGCCTGTCAAGCGATGGTAGCGGTGCGCCCTCTCTGCGCTGGATGTGGAGATCACCACCTCGTCGAGGAATTCCAGGCGGGCTGCCACCTCCTCCAAGAGGGTCCTGCCGTTGCCGAGATCAAGGAGGGCCTTGTCGAGGCCATGGAACCGGGATGAACTTCCGCCGGCAAGCACGACGCAGCCTCTCCGCCCCTTCATCCCAACCCACCCACCCCTCCTGGAAAGCGCGCGGACGCTTCACGAACCCCCATGATGCCTGGCCGCGATGTGCTTGATCTTGCCAATGATCGTGCCGTCCTCGAGTATGATCGTGGCGTTGGGGAGATCCAGGCAAGTCCTTGCTAGCGGGCCGAGCGGCGTTTCCACGTTGAAGCCGGTGCCGCCGAGGAGCTTGTTGAAACTCGGCAGCACGATGATCCTAAGCTTTTCGTTGTAGTCCGGCAGCTCGCCCGGATAGCGATCCAGCACCTTCTTCCATACGAGCCTGGACTCCACGAAACAACTTAGCCTAGTTTCCAAGCCCAGAGAGTCCTTCAGAACCAAGGCAGGATGGCTGTGGCCCATGACCACGTACCTGCACTTCAGAAGCTCCGTGTTCGGCCAAGTGTGGCCGTGAAAGAAACCAACGTTGCCCCTTACCTCGCCCCGGGTATTGCCGAAGGATACGTTGCTGCCATGGAGGATGGATGAAAGCCCGACGTCGTGGTTGCCTTTGATTACCGTGACCTTGACCCCGAGATCCCGGACGAAACGCTCCAGCTCCTCGTATTCCCAAGCCCCGACGTAGGGTATGTTGTGCTTGAAGTCACCCGCCACGATCAACTCCTTCGGCTCCACCTCCCTGATCATGGCCAAGAGCCGGGCCTTAATCTTCTGCGTTTGCGACGGAATCCTGAGCCCGCTTCGAAGCAGCTCGAACTCGTATCCCAGGTGGAGATCGGCCACCGCCAGGACTCCCTGCCTTTCAAGGAACACTCCCCTCTCAATAGGGCGCATCCTGGCCCCCGGTGGGGCGACTCATTGAAATGTAGCTCCGCGCGGGCTCCGTTCCTGACTAACCAGGATCATCCGACCTCAACGACGGGTGGATTGATGAAGTCGTGGTATTTGCCCGCGACATCGGCCTCCGCCGTCGTGCCGTCGTGCACATAAAGCCTGTAGCGGAAAACGAGCTCCCGTCCGGCCTCCAGGGTGTAGTCGCCGTTCACGGACTTGTCGCCGGTGAAGTGGCTCAGGCCGAAGCAGTTGGCAGTCATCAGTCCGTAGTTGCGAACGTGCCAGTTGGTCGGGTGGCGGAGGTTGGTCGAGTGGTCCATGATGGCGATGCCGGCGACCTTCCCCTCGGTGGGACCGTAGTAATCGCACCAGTGGGCTTTCTTGCCCCAGGTCTCCCGCTCGTTAATGCCGCCGTAGGAGTTGACTATGGTGCCCCCTCTCGGAACATCTATTGAACTCGCCATCCTGACCGAAATGATGCCGCCTTCCTTGGTGTCCCCAAAAACGACCCTGCCCTCCGTCGCCTTGAAATTCACGACGACGTCGAAGATGTGGCCTTTCTCCGTCACGTTGTAGAAGGTGAACGTGCTTTCCTCGGTCAGGACCTTCTTTCCGACCGAGTCAACCCAGTCATTGCGAACCCCGATCTTGGCGTAGACTGGGCCCGAGATCCTGGAGAGGAACTCCCTGTGAACGGTCGCACCATGCCCTTTCTCCTCGCTCCAGTTGTCAACCTTGTTCACATCCCCATGTGCTATCCAGATGGATCTGTGATGTCGATGGTCGCTGGTCTCCCCTGGGACGCCCTGGATCATGGGGTAGGAGCGGGTGACCTTGGCTCCGCAAGGAGCTACGACCGGGAAGAGGTACGGCCTAACGAAGTCCTTCCCGCCGTAATGGTAGGTTGTGAAGTGCCTCCCCGAGATCCTGACGTCGACCATGTTCTCTTTCTGACCAAGCTCAGCCTTCTCGGCGGATCTGGGCTTCTTCCCTTCCTTCAGGGCATACTCGGCAGTCCCGCCCGCCCCCAACCTCTTCACGATGAATGAAAGCTGGGTCTGCTCGCCCGAGGGCTCAAGTTGACACGGCACCTCTTCTCCCTTCTCATCGTACAGGGTCGCCTGCGCAATCTTCGTAGGTAGAAGGACGTTCACCGGACAGAAGTTTCGATCATGATTCCCTGCGTTTACTACGATCCTCCTCTCCAATCTCCTTCCTCCGAAGCCGGCGGCCCGTCGGCCATCTTATAACTATTGCTATCCTGTCGTTACTCTCCAACGATCCTCTCAAGCCCTTCACTTGGGCGTGTTCCCGCGCCGGCTGACACAGTTCAAGAAGACGCCTGAGAGAGTTGCTGACACGACCGCCTGCGTCCCTGCCTCGCACCTATCTTTCCCGCTAACCGGCCGACCTCCGCAGCTCCGTGTCCTAACCCAGCCGTGACGCTGCAACGAGAACTTTGCGCCAAGGCGGGATCCTGCCGACATCAGCATGACGCCCACTAGGATTACTCCACCGGCATGCGCTTCGCGGACGGTCATCCTTATCACCCGGACCCTGTTGGGATCCCTCTCGACGATCCCGGCCAGCAGGCTTCCGTCCTGAAGCGGACAGAATGCTATGTCGTATGGTGTCTCGAGGGCAGGCTGCCCCGCCACGAGTCCAAAATCTCCGAGGTGCTCACCGACCGAGTCGAAGAGATAAATCCTGTTCGCCCCGAAATCCGCCACGGCCACAAGGCCGCCGGGGGATATGCCTATGCCGACGGGGCGGGTGAACCTCAGACGGCTCTGTATGTCCCATATCGTTCGGTTGAAGGAGAAGTCAGGATTGAATACCTGTACGCGTCTGACGTAACCCTCCGCCTCGAGGTAGGTATCCACGACGAAGAGCCGGGCGCTCGAATCGAAGCAAAGGTCAAGAGGTCCATCGAACTCGCCTTCGCCCGTACCCCACGAGCCAACGGTCAACGTTGGATTCAGATCAGGCCCTAGGATCTGAACCCTCCTGTTCAGCGCATCGGCGATCGCCACCCTGCCGAGAAAGTCAACCGATATGCCCCAAGGGAGGCTGAACTCGGCCGGACCCGTCCCGAAGGATCCCAGAGCGCACAGGACCGACAGCTGGGGGCTGAGCACGACTATCCGATCGTTTCCGCCGTCGGACGCCCAGATCCTCCCCAGTTGGTCCACGGCTACCCCGCGCGGCCGGTTGAGCACGCCCACGAGCGTCTTGTTTATTGACAGATCCATGTTCAGGAGAAGAAGCCGATCATTGCCGGTGTCCGACACAACCCAAAATCCCGACGGATGATAGGCTATCGAGTTGGGAGCCAGAAGCCCAGGGCAGGATACGGCAACGCTCGAGATGCTAACGGGCATAACCGCCATGGCGCAGGGAAGGGAAACAAAGAACACGATGAGAATGCGACCCGGCGCGTTCAGCCGATCATCTCCCATATCTTTCGCTGGACCGCCCAGATATCGGCAACCTGATACCGATCCCGGTCCTTGACGAGCGAGGACGCGAAGGAGTGCCGGTAGTTGTACCACAGAAGCATCTGGACCTGGGGGTGGCGGCTGGCAACCTCGTAGTAGAGCATCGTCTCCTCCTCGTTCAGCGGGATGAACGACCATTCCCTCCACACCCGAAAATCGTCCAGCCAAACCTTGCATGAGTTCGGGCCGACGAACAGGCGTATCTGCGAGAAGGCCTCAGGGAGCCTCGCGTAGGGTAGCCTAGTCTGGGCTTCGCCGTCGAACCAGACCGTCCACCTGTAGGCGTCGGCGTCGAATTCGATGACAACGGAATGCCAGACCCCGGGTCGGACGTCGACGGTCCTGTTGATGATCTCCACGCGCATGCCATCGTCGATTAGCATCTCCCTATCCCGGAAGCCGAGCCTCACGGGATCCTGATCCCCATCCCCCACAGAGACCCAGAAGTCCGGAGACCCGGCCGGCTCCACCGCGAAATAGAACGCCACCTTGCCGCTATGCACTCTGGGAAAGCTGAAGGCGGCCGTCGCTTTCCCCAACCTGCCATCGAGCATCAGGGATCTACCTCCTTTGTGGCTCAGTTGGGTGGTTACCTTGATGCCGTCGCCATCGACCTCCCATGCGGCGGGGACCAGCCCGGCTTGGGTCGATTCGAAACCTTCGGACACCGAGAACTCCGGGTCGGTGTTATCCGCATCGAAGAAGGGTGCCGACCCAGGATCGAATGCTTGCCCGACCAGAACGACCGGCCTGTTGAATGAACAGGCCCACGAAACGTCGCTCTCCACCATGGCCCTGTCCCCGGTGTGGCGATAGTCTGGTGGGCGGTCATCGTGGTAAGCGTAGAAGTACGGATCGACGCCCACGATGTCGCAGGCCGCTGGGGTGTCCCCTATCCACTCGTCATACCGGACCAACCTCCCGTCCGGCAGGGTATAGGCGTAGGTGTTCCCCTGCCTGTGGAACATGACCATGACGGGCTTGTTCCAGAAGATCGAGCGCGCCGCGTCGCACATCTCGACAAGCATGTTCGGAGTGACGTTCCGGGGAGAGACCCACGGCTCATCGTAGACATAGATGGCGACGATGTGTTCCCTGTAGGGGCGGAATTTCTCCTCGTAGATCCTCATCTCCTGCACTAGGAGCTCTCTCCTCTCATGGGCGCTGGTGGGCCTGGGATCGAGGAAGTAGCAGTACTTCGCCAAAGTATGGACGAAGAGGATGATGCTGAGGTTGTTCTCGACGCACGAATCGACATACGAGGGATCATAGTAGTATGCCCTCGGATTCTGGACGACATGGGGCACGACTATCACGTTTGACTGCTGGGCCACGTTGCGTATGTGGTTGGAGTTGTCGGACCAGTCACGCAAGGAGTAGTTCGGATCGGAGGCAAGCTCGTCGCGGAAGAATGTGGAGATGGAGTTGTCGAACACCTCGAAGTATCCTTGGTAGCGCAGTCCCCCAATGCTATGGTTTCGACCTCTAGGCCCTTCCTTCTCGCCGCGGAACAGGACGTGCATCAGCGCCGCTCCCAGGAGGGCGATCACGGCCGCCCCTACGAAGAGCCGAACGGCGAACCTCCTAGGAATCATCCTGTATATCACGCATGCCGTGCAGGTTAAAACCTGTTCCTGTCGGCACCAGACATCGCCGGGATGGCCCAAGCAAACGTTCAGCTGCCGGCCACCGGCACCAACACGTCCTCCAGCCTGAGGGCAAGATAGGGGGCCCAGGACTTCAGAGACAGGGAGAGCGGCGAGCTAACGTTGTGCAACGATATGCGGCAAACCTTCCCCTTCTCAGATGCTGGAATCGTGAATACAGGGAAGGAAAGTGTATCCCTTGCAGGCATGTCGGCTATGACCGTGCCCCCGCAGACGATTCTGACGAAGGCCCGATCGACGCCCTTACCCGTGCAGAACACCTGTATCGTCGTCTCGTTTGAGGGCGGCATCCAGTAGAAGTCTGCATCGGCCGCAACCTCCACGGGCTGAACCAAAGCCCATGAGGCTTTATCGGCGGACAGGATGTAAGGCACGGTTGAGTTGGCCCTAAGAATCGTCGGGAGGGGAACGGTGGTCTTGTCAACGGTGCCGGCCACCGGATGCCTCGTTGACAGCTCCCCCCTGGTGCCCGTTTCAACCTCCATTGCCCTGAGGAGCGATCCCTTTGAGTCAAACAGGGCAGCAAGGCAGGGCACGCCGCTTCCTGCCTGCACTTGAATCCCCATCCTCGGATGCTCCGCGAAGATGACCGCCGTGTTCAAGCCGGAAAGGGCGACGCTGGCTCCGCCGGCCGACTTCCCGTATTCCAGGGGGACGAACGACTGCACGCTGGTCGCCGCGTCCACGATGTCGACCGGATCGAAGCTATTGGGGTTGAACTGGAAGGGCGAGGGCCGGTCCCCCAGCTGAAGCGTCTGGTCTATCTCGCTGTTTGCCAGCCGGTACGCGTCCCACCATTCGGATGTGGCCGTTTCGGCCGAAATATAGAACAGCCAGTAGCCACCCCCCTTGACCGCCAGGGAGTACAGGTGGTACGGGACCGTCACAGGGTAGAACCACCTCAAGAGCTCCACACCGCCTGCCCAGACCGCGTTGAGCTTCCTCTCCCTAATGCGCTCAACCTGCGACTCGGCATAGGTCAGCCCCTCGGGCAGCATGGGCGCATCCGTTCTGAACCACCCGCTATGAGTTGAGAATCCGAATCTGTATGTGCTCTCGTCGAGGACGACGAATGGTAGGCCCTTCGCCGAGAACGCCTTTGCCATTGCCTCCGTATACCAGTTGTCCAAAGGGTTCCCGAGCACGCCGAAGATCAGATCCGGGTTGAGCTTCCTTGCCTGCCTTGCAACCTTCGAGAACATTTCCACGGCCGTGTCCCCCAGGTATGAGTAGTAACGGTCAAGCGCCCCGGCGTCCTGCAGCCATGCGTACCTCTGTGATTTCTCGACCTGCTCCTGGCGCCCGATGCTTCGCGCGAAGCCGTAGAAGCAATGATCGCAGAAACAGGTAAGGTTGCTGTACCTCGTGGGCCACGCGCCGTAGAGCTCGGCATCATACATTATCCCCTCTATTCCGCACTCCCTCGAGATGCGCGCAACGGCCAAGGTCTGGTTGGTGATGATGGCATCGAGGTAGTCCTCGTCGAAAGGACACGGCGGAGCATAGTCCGCGATGAAGCCATCCTTGGTGACCGACTTGCGCCAGTTCCCCTCGGAAAGGTAGCTCCTGGATAGCCAGTAGATAGAGACGAAGAGATGGAGACCTTTCTCCTTACAGTGCTCGCCAATGCTTCGCATCCTGTCAACATCCAGTGGGGCCCTCGGCAACGGCCAGATAACAGAGTTCAGCCCTGCCCGTGACAGATTCTCTGCGTAGGCAGACGGATCCGGACAATAGGCTGCCCTCAGTTTGGCGGAGAATATCCAAGCCGCCGCCTCAGAGCCAGGCTGCCGGCCCCTGAGAACGAGCAGTGTGAGCAGCAAGGTCGCGACAAGGATGGCCGACACGGCAAGAGCCGGGCTCCGTCTCTTGGCCATGCCCTTCCCGGGCTTTGCCGATGGGCATGCATGGTTCCTGGGCGAGGAATGCTTGAGACAGAATACCTCTCCACACTTATTGCACTTGTACCACCTGTGAACGGGTCTGCCGCACTCACGGCACGTCCGCATGGAAGCCTCTTCGGACACGTCAATCAGCCGGGGCCAAGTCCAATTAATAGTGTTGCCCGCAGGGCGTGCCTAGACCCGGATCGCCTACGGCAAGCCGTTGAGGATATCCGTTGCCACGCGATGCCCCCTGATCCCGAAGCAGGTCGGCCGCATGGAGCGGCCTCGCACCTTGGTCCGGATCTTGAGCGCTGGGATCAGCAGCGCAGCTTCTCGAATCCGATCCTCCGAACGGCCTCCAGAAGCCATCAGTTGGCGTGCCTTCGGGGCAGGCTTGCGAACGGACTTGAGGGCCTCATCGCAGGCAGCCAAAAGCTCGCATCGATCGCGGAGGATCCCGCCGCGGCCATGATCGCCCGGGAGATCGCCGATGGAATCATTGCCCGCACGAATGCGATTGGACGTCCACGAGCCTAGCAACTATAGCGTGCTAGCTGCTTTTCGTCCACGTCGATGCCAAGACCGGGACCGTTCGGCAGCATCAGCCTGCCCTTGCGCAGTTTCGGCTTTCGCTTGAGAAGATCGGCACGAAACATCCAAGGGCCAATCAGCTCCGCGCCCCAGGTAAAGACCGTCGATGTGACGGCGAGCTGTAGCCCGGCAAGGGTTCCTATGCCCAGCTCGGGCATGCTTCCCAGCATGCAGGGCATACCGGCCGCCTCTGCCACCGCCGCAAGCTTGGCGGAAGGCCGAATTCCCCCGGGCTTCATGATCTTGATGTTGAACGCATCGGCCGCTTTCTCTTCCAAGACCCTGTTCGCATCCTCAGCGCTGTATAGGCTTTCATCCACCATTATCGGGATTGATATCTTCCGGCGCAGTTTGGCCATCTCCGACAGCGCCGCTCTGGGCAACGGTTGCTCCATCACCGCCACGCCGTACTGCGTCAACGCCCTCCCTACTCGAACCGCGGTCTCCAGGTCGTACCCCTGGTTTGCATCCACCTTTAGGACGATGTTGGGGCCGACGGCCTGCCTCACGGCTGCGACCCTCTCGACATCAACGGTTGGTTCGTCACCCACCTTGACCTTCACCGTCTTGAAGCCCACGTCAACGTACCGCTTGGCCTCCCTGGCCATGTCCTCGGCCGGCTTGAACCCTATGGCCCATGAGAGATCGATCCCGCCTGCAACCGCTCCGCCCATCAGCCTGAAGATCGGTAGTCCCAGGCTTCTGGCCGCCAGGTCATGTAGGGCGATGTCGATGCCCGCCAGGGCAAAGCAATCGGCCCCGGCTTTCTTCATCGACTGATGTATCGCTTGGATGTCCAACGGGTCCTGCCCGATGAGGAGCGCCTTCAGCCTTTCGATCTCCGCGACAACGGTCTCCTGCGTTTGGGGAGAATAGGACGACATCGGGGACGATTCGCCGTAGCCCACCTGCCCGTCACTTGACACCATGCGCACGACTGCGTGCTTTCCATGCGTCGCTTTTCCTCCAGCTATCACGAACGGTTCGACGAAAGGAACCGAGACCGGAATTATCTCCACGTCGGTTATCCTCACTTCTCTCCCGCCTGCAACAGCCGTCTTGCTACGCCAAAATAGATCCGGTAGGCCTTCTCAACTTGGGCGAGTTCGACGAACTCATCCGGGGAGTGCGCCTGGGCGACGTTTCCCGGGCCCAGAACCAGGGTGTCGGCGCCCATGATGTTCCTGAAGGGATCCGCCTCCGTCCAACCCCTGAATCCGCTTGGAGGGATCGCAGCGCCCAAAATCTCTTCCTCGCAGCTGGCAACGACCTCGAGAAGCCTGGACGCGGGGGCAGACTCCATCGGATCTCCTCTCTTGTAGACCCCAAACTCCGCGCCCATGCCCTCGACCAGCTTCCTCATCTTGTCGATGGCATCCGACACGGACATCCCCGGCATCACCCGGACATCCACGCTCGCATGGCAGCGATCTGGAATCCGGTTCGTCGCATCGCCCCCCGAAATGATGCCAAGATTGGTTGACGGGCGACCGACCAAGGGGTGGGCCGGGAACTTCGAAACCAGTTCATCCAGCTCCCGGCAGAGCTCGAACATCGACATCACTGCACTTCTCCCGCTCCAAGGAGACGATCCGTGCCCCCCCGTGCCCCTCGTAACCAGGTCGACGAACACCAGGCCACCGTGCGCAGTGACGGGAGCCAACCCGGTCGGCTCACCCACGATCGCGAAGTCGCAGCGATAGCCGCTCGCCACGCAGGTTCTCACGCCATTGCTCGACACCTCCTCGTCGATCGACACCAAAAGATCCAGGCGACCCTTTGGCCTCAAGCAAGCCAACTCCTGCAACGCAAAGAGCATGGCGGTTATGCTTGCCTTGTCGTCGCACGACCCTAGACCCCGAACGATGAGGCCGTCCATGACGGACCTAGGCACCGAACCCCCGCTGGGAGGCACGGTGTCGGCATGGGCATTCAGGCAAAGGATCGGACTGCCGGATCCGATGCTCGCGAGAAGGTTGTACCTACCCTGGCCCATCGGATAGCGTGTGATGGACGCCCCGATCCGGCCTAGCTGATCCTCTAGGAAGGACATGATCTCCTTCTCATTGCCCGTCACGCTGTCGATGTCAACTAGATCGCAAAGCAGCCTACCCAGACTGGCTCGAATTCCCGGGCTCATTCAAGCTCCCATCTAGAAAGGATCGGCGATGACCGGGTTGGAAAGGATGCCGATGCCCTGCACCTCGCACTCAACCACGTCGCCGGGGACGATCGGTCCTATTCCCTCCGGTGTGCCGGTGGATATTATGTCCCCTGGCTCAAGGGTCATGTGCATGGAGATGAACTCGATGAGCCTGTCAACGCCGAATATCATGTCACGGGTGTTGCCCCTCTGCCTGACCTGCTTGTTGACGCGGCACTCAAGCGCCAGGTCGTGAGGATCCCCGATCTGATCCGCCGTCACGATTCTAGGGCCCATCGGACAGAACGTATCGAGGCTCTTGGAGCGGAACCAAGGCTTCCCGGACTCGATGTCCCTCTTCTGCATCTCCCTCGCAGAGACATCGTTCACCACCGTGTAGCCGAACACCTTCTTCAAGGCATCCGCCCTCGGGGTCCTCCACGCTGGCCCTCCGATGACGACCGCCAGCTCCACCTCGTGGTCCACCCTCTTGCAGATCCTGTGGTGGACGATCGGGTCGCCCGGGCCGATGACGGCGCTGGAGGCCTTCGGGAAGATGATGGGTTCGTCAGGTACGGGAGCCCCCGATTCTCTCGCATGGGCCTCGTAATTCCTACCAAGGCACACTATCTTCCCAGGCCTAGCGATCGGGGCAAGCACCTTCACGTCCGCGGCCCGGATCCGATCCTTTGGTCTTGCGCGATCCGCCAGAGCCTCGATCCGCGTCGGGTCCGCCGCGTACTTAGCTATGAGCTTCTGCATATCGGGCTCAAAGTCCAACCTGACCACCATGCCCTCTTCCTCAAGCCCCAAGCCTATTCTCTGACCGTGTTCGAACCTAACTAGCTTCAACTACATCCCCTCGATCACGATTGCCCGCGCCGGGGCGGCGTCCACCCCGCTGATCCTCAGCGGCAGCGCAACCAGGTACACCTTGTCCGATTTCACCTGGTCCAGGCCTACCACGTTCTCCACCTGACAGCAACCGGACCCGAGCACGATGTTGTGCACCTCTAGGGACAAGGGAACGTCGGTCACCAGACACCTAACCCCTCTCTCCACCAGAAGTTCAGCGAACCCTTCGTCGACCTTAGGACACTCGGCGTAGTACGCATCCGTTGCCCATTTCCTGTGCCAGCCGGTGTCGAGGATGATCCTGCGCTCGTCTATGAGGCCGGCTTCCACCGCTTCCCGCCCTATGACCTGTTTTGGCGCAGCCTTGATCCGGAGCACCCTTGCCGGGCCCACGAGCGCGTCCAAGGGGACCTGGTCCACCGGCAAACCGTTCCTGATGACGTGCATGGGCGCATCCACATGCGTTCCGGAATGACTTCCCATCAATATCCTGCTGGTTCGGCATCTCACCTTCTCGTAAGTCCCCTCTTCGGTGATGGAGACGGCGACATGGTCGGGCCTCGGGAACCTGAACATCCCGGTGGTCACCGGAACCGATATGTCGATGATCCTTGCCTGCGGCATTGACCAGCCAGCAATGAACGGCCCTCTTAAGGATTTTGTAGGCCGTAGCCGTGGGATGGGGCGCAGAAAGGTCGCAGCTGGGTCGCGGGAGGGCCGCGAAGCCGGCCGGAAAGGCCTGCACACGAAAAACGAGAAGAATAGAGCTACGACAAGGCAAGGACGATGCGGCACTGCCAGCCGCTCCGAAAAGGTTTTCAGCAATCCGAGGAACAGCAAGACGACCTAGATGAAAGGCAGCTGGGCAGTTGCTTCTCTGTTACTCCTTTGGTTATGCTCACAGCCGCTGTCAGCCGCCCAAGGCGCGGGGCAGATCAGGCTGCTGCTCATCGGCGATGTCACCCTTGGGGAGTCACCCATCCAAGAATGGCTCCGTGACGACCCAGCGATGAGATTTGAGATCATCCCGTGCAACGTGGAGAACATACCAGTTGAGGACCAGTACAAGGCCGCCAGGATCTACACGCCGCGGACCGAGCAGGATTTCGCTGCGCGGTTCGATGCGATGGTCATGCTCGACACCAATCTGTACTTCTTCGACGACACCCAGATACACAGGTTCTACGTCATGGTGGCGAAATACGGCATCGGAGTCTTCCACAGCCCAAACCAGCACAAGGGGCAACCCGTCCACGATGGCTTTGCCAATACCGAGATGGGGCAGGTCTTTCCACACGACTATTCGACCGACTTCGGATGGCCCATCGAGAAATCGTACACTGTAGTGGTCAACAGGAACCCCGACCTAGAGCCGGTCCTGACGACCTTCTTGGACTACGGAATAGAGCAGGTAAGGGGGGCCAAGTACGGCAAGCTAACGGCAAGATCCGGGTCGACGATCTGGGCAACCATGATTCCGCAAAACCTGCCCTGGCAGATCTCGTGGGAATACGGTGAGAAGAACGCCAGGACGTGGTGTACCGCCGAGGATGTGGACGACCCTTGGTGGAACGTGATCAGCAACCCGTATGGGACCGATGTGTTTCTGAACATCGTCCTTTACATCAACCGAAGGAAGCTTCCCGAGAACATACCGATGATCCACCAGCTCCGTAACCAGTTCAAGGAGTACAGGACAAGAAGGGCCCTGATCTACGGCATTCTGGACTTCGCCGACAAGTTCGGCGCAAACCCCTCCAAGGTAGACCTCGCGATAACCGAGCTGGACAAGAGAAGGGAAAAGGCATTCGAAAGTTACACGGGGCAGGACTTCGCGGAGGCCCTGGAACAGATGAATGCCGCCCTGCAGCGGATGTCGGAGGTCGAGAAGGATGCCATGGAACTCAAGGATAGGGCCCTGTTCTGGATCTACGTGGTCGAATGGCTGAGCGTAACTGGCACAAGCATCCTCGCGGGCTCCGTGATCTGGGCTCTCATGGTGAAGAGGAAGCTGTACAAGGAAGTGGTCACGACCAAGAGCACGGAGGCATAGGGCCATGATGATAAGCAGGGAGTATCTCGGCGTCGTCCTCATCGCGGTGGTTTTCTCCACGATCCTCACCCTCTTCATCATCGGGGAGAGGCCCGAGAGACCGGTGGAGATCCTGAGGAACGAGGCCCCGCCGCTCCAGTTCGGATCGGACCAGAAGTTCGGCTATGCCTTCAGCCTCGTGTTCAGGCGCGACTCCGACGAGGTGAAGGTGAAGTTCTCGTGGTTCAGACCGATGACTATGCTCCTCACGGAAAACGCGACGGGCGCCACGTTCGAGGAGGTGCTCCCCAAGTTCCAGAAGATCCGGATGCTGGACCATTTTCTCTCCGCCTTCGATGCAAAGCCCGAGAGGATCGAGCAGAATTTCTGGCCCGAGACCTATCCCGACTCGCAGACCCTGATCCTAGACTACTCGGGCGCCCTCAAGGTAGGGATGACCGAGATCTCCCACCTCGTTCACCCGATCTACATATTCGTGCTCAAGGACGGGAAGATCACGGACTACTACGAGGGGATCGCGGACTACTTCCCAGAGAGGGAATGGCGAGAGTTCGGAGGGGACACGGTGAAGCCTGTGAGGGATCCCAGGACTTCCGGCAGCGTGGAGTTTGGGCTGGACGAGAACAGGACAAAGTATGTGTCCTTGGGGGAGAAAAGGCTCATGCCGGAGCTGCACTCCGTTTACGAACTCCCTCCATACGGCGAGCTGACGTTCACAAACGTCAAGAAGGACCAGAGGCTCACCGTCATGACCTTCGTCTCAGGCAGGGCCTTGGGCTTTGTCTCCCAGAGGGAGATGATACGCGTTTACCTCAACGGCAAGCTTGAGATGATCCAGATCAACTAGGCGCGAAACGGCAACCCGCTCCGGCTTTGCAAGCTTCTCGGCAATGCCGCTAGATCCGCCTGCTGGTTGGTTCGTCGCTAGCGCGCTCGGGTGGTGCCGATCTCGCGATACAACTTCCTTTGCACCATGAGGGCCCAGACCACGACTCCACACGCCATTAGGGCGCCGGAAACGGCCAACCATTCGCTCACGTAGATCCACTGAAGGGCCCGATCTTTCAGCCTCAGGGCCTTGGACTCCAAGTCCCTGATGGCTTTCAGAAGGGAGGCGAAATGGTCCAAGACCTCCTGATAGTTCTGCTCCAGGTACAATGCGTTGGCCTTCTCCCTCTCGCCTTCGACCAAGGACATCCCTTCTTCTATCGCAACCGAGCTTGCGCCGAACTTCTCGATGAACCCCATCATGTCACGCAGCAGGGCGACACGCTGAGCGTATTCGGAGAAGTAGTTCCTGATCAAGTGCATGATCTCCGGGTCGCTCGGCACGTCCGCGCCGCATGAGTAATACTCCAGGTTCAGAACGAAATCGTGCCAGTATCCCCATTCCTTCACCCACCTTTCGGAGTAATGGCCGTGAAGATCGCACGCGAAGATCACCGACGCGCCCTGGCCAAGGTCCCAGTACGCCAGGGCAGGATGCCCACTCTTCCCATCATCTGCAAGAAGGGTTGCTCCTTCTTTCTTCGTGAGCTTGTTCAGCGCGAGCAGCGGGGGCGCGGTCTTCCAAGGCAACGACCGCATCAGGGGATCATCTTCTTCCAGGACCCTGACCATGATAGGACCCTCGACGAACTGGTTGGTGTGCACATAGACGGGAAGGACCTCCTGCTCGATCCTAGTCCCTTTCCATTCGCCCTTTTGGGCGCTCGCCCCGCCGAAACCTCTGTGGCCATTCGTCATCAGCAGGCCCAGACCCTGTTCGGTCACGGCGCGCGTGAAGTCGTTCTGCCACCTTGGGGTGATCATGGCGGCGTCGACGCCCGCCAGATGGACGAGGTCTTTGTTTGCGACAAGGTCGTCATAGCTCTTGGGCATGTACAGTCGCATGTACCTGGCGTTCTCCTCGTCCGTGTACCAGACCGTGATGATCGGGACCAGTGTGGCATCTATCTTGGGGTCGAGGAGGAGTATTCTACCGGGCGACGTCCCCCAGAAAGCGGTGCCTATGAAGAGGATCCTGAGCCTACCCGTGGCAGGGTCCTGTCGTGGCGTCCTGCCCGCACAGAAGGGAGAGCAGAAGAACAAAAGGAGGCAGACCGAAGCAACGAACCTGCGGTTTGACGAGCAGGGCCGGCTCATGGCTCCCGCATCCCGTTGCGTCAGTTGCACGTCCTCCATTTCGTGCCCCACTCGGTGTCCTCCAGGATCACTCCTTCATCGCGCAGCCTAGCACGAATTCTGTCGGCGGCCTCCCAGTTCTTCGACGCCCTCGCGGCCTCGCGTTCCCGGATCATCTCGGCCTGCCGGGGCGTCAGCGCTGCAGGTCTTGGGAACTGGAGGCCAAGTACCGCTGCGAACGACTCGAAGGCCTCCCTTGCTGCCTCCAGAACCGCGCGGTTCCTAGCCACAAGCAGGTACCGGTTCAGGCCCTTCGCGAGCTCGTGGAATGCCCCCAGCGCGAGCGGGCTGTTGAAGTCGTCATCCATGGCCGCATCGAACCGTTGCCTGGCCTCCTGGATTTCCTTCAGGGCCGGCCGATCGAACGCGGTGCTTCGATCGTCCGATGTCTGTAAAGCGAAAAGCACGTTCTCGTAGGCATTCCTCAGCCTCTCGTAGTTGCTCCTCGCGTTCTCGGCGAACTCCTTGGTGTAGTCAAGGATCTTGCGGTAATGGGCGGAGGCGAACATGTACCTCACGACGCTGCTGGGATAGTCCTTTAGCACATCGTCCAGGGTGATGTAGTTCCCCAGGGACTTGCTCATCTTTTCACCGCCGACCGTGAGGTGTTCGCCGTGGACCCAGTATCTGACGAACTTCTTGCCCGTGTAGCATTCCGACTGCGCGATCTCGTTCTCGTGGTGGGGGAAGATCAGGTCGACGCCTCCGGTGTGTATGTCGATGGTGGGCCCGAGGTACTTCAGGGACAGAGCCGAGCACTCTATGTGCCAGCCGGGCCTCACCTTTCCCCATTTCGATTCGAAGAATATCCCCCTCGCAACCTCGGAGTCGGTCGATTTCTTTAGGAGCGCGAAGTCCTGCGGACTGTCCTTGCTGTACTCATCGACATCCACCCTCGCACCTGGCCTGATCCCAGCCAGATCGATCCGGGATAGCCTCCCGTAGCCGGGGAACGCAGATACGTCGAAGTACACGCTTCCGTCCCGCTCGTACGCGAACCCCTTCTTCTCCAGATTTTCAACGATCTCCAACATGAAATCGACGTTCTCCGTCGCACGCGGGTAGGCGTGAGCGGGTAGCACGTTCAGCTTGCGAAGCCCGTCGAAGAATATCTCCTCGTACTTGCGCGTGTAATCCTTAAGAGGGACACCGAGCTCGCCCGACCTCTTTATGGTCTTGTCGTCGATGTCGGTTATGTTCATCACCTGCTTGACAGCGTACCCCCGGTACTCCAAGTAGCGGCGCACATTGTCGCTCATCACAAAGCTTCTATAGTTGCCGAGATGGGGCACATCGTAAACGGTGGGGCCGCAGCAATACATCCCGACGCGGCCTTCGTGCAGAGGGACGAAATCCTCCTTCTTCCTCGATTCCGTGTTGAAGATCCTGAGCACTAACACCCGCGCATCCCAAACGCACATTAAACTTTATGCGCAGATGATGGCAATTCACGGGATGTGATCCGGTTCCAACACGTGGCGGTCGGGGTCCGGATCATTCTTCTCTGGCCTCGACACGCCTGCCCGGATACGATGCTGCATATGGCAAACCCAAGCAGGCTAACGTTGACCGGGTTTTGGATTGCGAAGGTTGGAACCCGCTCACGTACGGGCTGGTCGCCCGTAGCATAAGCCAAGGTCCGGCGCCGACAATTCTCTGGATCCCGGGTAACAAGGGCCCGTTGATGTTGATTCTGCCCCTCTGTAGGCCTGGCGGCGAGAGGAAAGGAGCGATTGACGTGTTCGGGCATCCTAGCCTGTTAGGGCGCACGACCGGCGCAGCGGACTGCGACACCGTGGTGACGAGCAAAGCGAAGCCGAAGGAGCTCAAGAGGATCGTATGGTACAACACTGTACAGCCGCACGCCCTTGCAGCCCACAATGACGACGTAATGCAATGCTGTGGCTTGACAAGCGCACTGGGAACAGTTCCGCGCTCAGACCTGGTTCCACCTCCTGTTCTTTCTCGGGGTCTGCGCAGCATTTTCACCTTGTCCCGAACCACTTGAGGAAGAAGGAAAAGCAGCCGACCCTGCAGTTGGCTACGTCAGCTTTTTCAGGTTCCGGGCCTACCCAGCGCCGTTGTCCTTTTCCCTCAAGTTCGGCGCTGAGAACCTTGTAAAGAATAAGGGAAGGTCCCTCGCGGCGCTGGCCGGAAGCCTCCTAGCCGTAACTCTGATTGCAGGTGCCAACATTTCGGTCGATGTTGCAACGAACAAGATCCTGCTCTTTGCCCTTGAGGACACACCGATCGACATGGTGGTCGGCTTCGCGGGCTCCAAAGAGCCCCATGACCTGTCCGGCACCCTCGAGGCCCTTTCTGGAATCGACGTGGCCGAGCCCGTCCTTTTGGCCAGACCCGTGATCATGGTAAACATGAGCGGAACCGTATCCCACAGCTCGGTCCGGCTCTTGGGCGTGAACCCAAGCTTCGGTCGCGTTGCTGACAGGCTCCTTGTCGATGTTCCGGAGTTCGACCTTGGGCCAGACGAGATGGTCGCCACAAAAGGATTCCTGAGCATTCTAAGGAGCTTCGGGTTGATGGTTGGCCCGGGGGACAACCTGACACTGTACCTTCATAGACGCCCGGACGGGGCGACCGAACCCGAATGGATGGCCCAGAACTTCCTGATTAAGGCCGCGGTCGAGCCTCGGGAGCAACGCTGGGGGAGCAGCTTCGGTGGGACGTACCTCTCCGACTGCGTTTTCATCAACAAGTCGCGAGCACGGGAGCTCATGGATGAGTTTGAGGCGAGCTTCTTCAACATCTTCCCTCCCACCGGCCCAGGGGTTCTGGACCGTGGCATCTTCACCATGCCTTCGGCCGCGGTCTATCTCGTCCTGCTGGACCGCCAGCAGATCGTCATTAAGACCGACGCCGAGGCCACCCGGAAGAACATCGAGTTTGTCGCAAACGACGTAGAGCTTGCCCTTGCAGACAATAACCCGTACGTGGAGACGCCGATCGTAAACGCGATCGATAGATATGCCGCCCAGCTTGAGCAGAGCAGGGCAGTCTTCCTCGTGGCGTCTCTGCCCGTCATAGCGCTCGGCATCTACCTAGCCATGATCGGCATCGATGTGGGATTCGGACGCAGAAGGGCCGAGATAGCCCTGCTTAAGTCGAGAGGGGCAAGCAAGAGGCAGATCTCGCTGCTTCTCTTCGCGGAGTCATCGATCTTGGGCGTCCTCGCCGGGGTGGTTGGCCTTCTGCTGGGGGCCCTCATCACCGGGTTCATCATCTTCCCCCTGCCCCAGAAGGCGATTTCACTGAGCTTGTCCGACATTACCCTGTTGGGCATCTCGCCGCTCACCATCTTGGTCTGCGTCATCCTTGGAGTTGCGATGATGGTGCTCGCCTCGCACAGGCCCATCAGGAGGATCAACCAGATCGACGTGATCGAGGCGCTGGGCAAGTACTCCGCAAGCTACGAGACGGAGGAGTACCGCAAAAAGACGGATATCATCCTCGTCCTCTTCCCCACGGCCGTCTACGGTGCGATCCTGACGCTTCAGGGCGAGATAGGCAGGGGGCCGAGCCTCTTGCTTTTCCTGCTCTACATATTCCTGGCCATCGGCACCCTGACCCTTCCATTTACACCTTTCATGCTAATCCTCGGCGCTACCCGCATGCTCACGAGAGGAACAAATAGGACGTACGAACTAGTTTCCCGGGCGTTCAAGCCCCTCGTCGGGGCAATGCATCCCCTCGTCGCCAAGAACCTTTCGCGGAATCCAAGGCGAACCTCCCGGGTCGCGGTGCTCATTGCACTCTCGTTGTCCTTCGGCACCTTCATCATGGTCTTCAGCTCGACCGAGCAAAGGCTCCAGGAATCCACCATCCTCTTCGAGGTGGGCTCGGATATCAAGATCACGAGCTCCCTGTCGCTTGATCACAGGTTATTGCGAAGCATCGATGGGGTGGAGCTGACCAGCGAGATCTTCCAGGCCTCGGGACAAAGCCGGCTGGGAACCATCGCCGTCTACGCCCTCGACCCGCGCGATTATGCTTCTTGCGTCCGGGAAAACTCGCTCTTCACGAGAAAGCTGGCCCACCTGCTCGACGAGTTGTCCACCGAGAGAGCCGGCGCACTGGTCCTCAAGACGAGGCGCGAGACCGAATGGAAGGAGGGCCAGGCGATATCCGTGCCGGTCGCAGCGGGCGGTGAGTCCAAGCAGGTCGACTTCCGGGTCCTCGGGTTCTTCGACTATGCACCGGGCGTGGAACAGACCCTGCACAAGGGACCTTGGGATGCACCTGCCTTGCTGGTGAGGACGGACTACCTGGCGGAAGAGCTTCCGAACCTTCAGATCAGCGGCCAGTCAGCCATCCTGATCAAGAAGGCCAAGGACGCCAACTCATCCGCAATCGTCGACGCCATTCTCAAGTCCAACCCGGAGCTTGCGTCCTGGAACGTGAGAAGCGCGGAACAGATGCTCGCCGAGCGCGAGAGAGAACCGATGGTCACGGCGGTCTTCTCCTTCATGAAGCTCGAGTTCATCTTCACGATGGTCATGTCCACCTTCGGGTTGGGCCTGGTGATGTATATGGCCGCGACCGAGAGGCAGAACGAGGTGGCGGGACTGATGTCCCGCGGCGTGGCGAGCCGGCAGGTGATGAAGATCCTCGCTGCCGAAGCGTTCTCGATAGTGATCATAGGTTTTGCGATCGGAATTCCCGTCGGCGGGCTCGTCGTCTACGTCCTTCGAACGGTCATGAACAGGGCCATGGGAATCTCCATACCGGTGCCCTTCGTATTCCCAGGCGCCCTCTTCATCCTGCTCGGGTTGACGGCCGCGGCGCTCGGAGCGGCCTCACTCTTTAGCGCCATAAGGATCAGCCGAATAAAGCCAAGCGACGTACTGAGGGTGAGGTGAGATCTTGTCCGCAAGGGGAGCGAAGATCGTAGTCAAGGATCTGATGAAGGTCTACAAGACCGGGAAGTTGGAGGTCATCGCCCTGAGGGGCGTGAACATGGAGGTCCGTGACGGGGAGGTCCTAGCCGTGATGGGCCCATCTGGCTGCGGAAAGACGACCCTTTTGAACCTGATTGGCGGGCTCGACAGGCCCACGGCAGGCAGCATATGGGTGGACGGCACCCTCATCTCCGATCTGAGCGAGGACGAGCTCGTTCAGTACCGACGCGAGAAGGTCGGATTCGTCTTCCAGTTCTTCAACCTTGTCTCGTCCCTCACGGCCGAGGAGAACGTTGAGCTGCCAATGAGAACCGCCGGCAAACCGGCCCAATACCGAGACAGGAGGGTGAAAGAGCTACTGGAGGCGGTCGGGATGTCCGGGCGCAAGGACCACAAACCGGACGAACTCTCCGGCGGCGAGCAGCAGAGGGTGGCGATAGCGTGCGCGTTGGCGAACGACCCACCGATACTATTGGCGGACGAACCCACGGGCGAGCTGGACACCAAGACGGGATCGGAGATACTGGACCTATTCAAGACGCTGAAGGAGCAGTACGGAAAGACCGAGATCATCGTGACTCACGACAGGCGTGTCGGCAGAATTGCTGATCGCGCCCTCAGGATCGAGGATGGATTGATAGTGGGTGAGGAGAGGCTCGATGCCTTGGCCTACAGGGGGAGGGAGGAGCTCGAGATGGAAAATGCCCGACTGCGCGAGCGTCTGGAATCGCTTTCCCGGATCCTCGGCAAAGCGGCTGAGGAATTAGGGAAAGGCCGCTAGACCATCCCCTTATTCCCAATCGTCTAGAACCGACGCACTGGCAACCGTCCTGACCAGCTCCGCCCCTTGGGGCAGGCCTCGGGGCCTGTAGTAAAGATCGTCCATTCTCCTGATGAGCTCCTGGACGGAGGCAGACTTGACGAGAACGCGGATGCATCCCCCGAACCCTGCCCCGGTCAGTCCCGCGCCCAAGACGCCGGGGACCGATCTCGCTATCTCGACCATCTCGTCCAACTCGGGCGAGCTGCACCCGAAGCCGCCGGGCTGCAGGTGGAGAGCCGAGGCCGCGACCCTTTCTGGGTTCCCGCTCGCTGCATCGGCGATCAGCTTGTCCAGAAGCGCGTCTGACACCTCGTTGTTCCACCTGACCCACGCCCTCTTGGACGAATCGTAGCAGATCACCCTATCCCCGTCGTGTTCCCGGTACATCAGCCTGCCGAGCTCTTCCATGTCGCCCGATCTGAGGATCTGCGGAAAGATTCTTCCGCGCTCGCACTCGGCTACACCGAACATGGCGACGGCCCTGATCCGATAGCCCTCCTTGGGCTCCCCATGCGTGCGAAAGATCCGTTCCAGCTCGTCGCGGCTGTCTCGCAGTCTGTCCTTGATCTGCTGACGGGACGCTCGTTCGGGCAGGGCACGGAGGATGCGATAGATATCAGGAAGACTCAGCCGGATGGGATTTATGTCCCTCAGATGCTTGGTTCCCTCGACCAGGCTAGCCGGCAGGCCGAGGTCGCGCATCGCCTGCTTGGCAAGCATCAGAACCATGCTGTACGCCGCTATGGTCTGGTTGTAGGCATCCAGGACCGCCCCCGCCTTGTGCGCCTTCTTCATCGAGTCGCATATGACTATCGAGTACCCGTCCGGAATCGGAAGATACTCCTCAACCTGGAAGGGGAAGAACCTGAGGTGGCAGATGGTCCCACGCCTGCAGAATAGCATTGCAGCGTGATCGCCCGCCCCGCCCCGGGTGCCTACGTACCATTCTGCCTCCCCACACAGGACCGCCAGCTCAGCACGATCCAACTTCAGCTGGTTCAAGGCCAAGGTCGCCAGCGCCGAGGAGACCACCATCGCGGAGGACGAGCTCAGGCCCGACGACCTTGGTATGTTGCCGAAGAACATCAAGTCCATCCCGCACAATGCGGTATCCTTGAACCGGGCCTGCAACCTCAATACCGCCGCCTTCACATAGTTCGACCAGTCTCCCCGCGACTGCGACACCCTCTTGGCAACGCCCGGGGACTCTATGAACCGAACCCAATCCGACTCGTCCCCCTCGGAGAGCTCTTCAGCGATGGAAAACCTTCTCTCCGGGAAATCCCCGGACCTAACATCGCTCATGCGCACAAGGTCGCCCTCTGATCGGGCTCCGGCAAGCAGTATCTCCCTCGCATGCGTGACGTAGTTCACACAGCCCCCCCTGTGCTCGACGTGCATCCCCATCAGGTTCACGCGGCACGGACATCTCACGAGGACGACCTGCCTGTCCCCTCCGTATCTTGCGGCGAAAGACCTAAGCAGGCTTGACATCGCGGCCTTCCTCTCAGCGACGAGCGTGAGATCGCCTCCGTAGATCTCTCGGAGAAGCCGATCCTTCTGGCCGCTCTCAAGAACCTTGATCCATTCGAATACAGGGCTCATGGCCCCTCTATCCATGCTCATGCACCGACCGTCCGGATCCAGACGCTAGGGCGCCAGACGACGTCAGGCTTGACGCCCTTCGTATATATCTCCTACGCGGTTCGTGCCGGCACCGTGAGGCACGTATCTAGCTAGCCTTGGTCGTGGAAGATTTAAGAGATGCTAGCTTCGGATCGTCGCCTGAGATGCCAGCCATCAGCATCAACCGGCTTTCCATGAGGACCGTCCAGACCCTCATCGACTCCCCCGAGATGTTCAATGTCCAGATCACAAGACTATCGGACGGGTCGACCGTCATAGACGCCGGGATCGAAGCGGAGGGAGGCTACGAAGCCGGAAGGCTTGTGAGCGAGATCTGCATGGGGGGACTGGGTTCGGTTCAATTTTCCTTCACTGGGCCGATTGCCATCGAGTGCCCCTGGGTGGTCGTCTTCACCGATCATCCTCTCCTGTCCTGCATGCTGTCGCAGATGGCCGGATGGTCGATCCGGACGAAGGGCTTCAGGGCGATGGGATCGGGGCCAGCAAGGGCTCTGGCCCAGGCGGAGGAGATCTACAGGCAATACCCCTACACAGACGGTCACTCCGAGGCCGTCATAGTCCTGGAGACATCCACCAAACCAGGGGAAACCGCCTCCGCTTGGATATCCGAGAGGTGCGGAGTAAGTCCCAAGAACCTCTACATGGTTGGGGCGCGAACCGCCAGCCTTGCGGGAACGGTGCAGGTATGCGCCCGAGTGGTCGAGACGGGAATGCACAAGATGCACACCCTCGGAATCGATCTCGCGGGCATCCTAGCTGGACGGGGGACATGCCCGGTCCCACCCATCCTCCGGGACGACCTTGTCATGATGGGCCGGACCAACGATGCGATCCTTTACGGCGGCCGGGCAGACTACATCTTCGCTGACGCCTCCCGGTCACTTGCGCACCTGCAGTCCCTGCCGTCCTCGTCATCCTCTGACTACGGCAGACCTTTCGTCGAACTGCTCAAAGCTGCAGGATCAGATTTCTACAAGATCGATCCAGCGCTGTTCAGCCCGGCCGTCATGGGCATGGAGAACATGAAGTCTGGAAAATGCCTAAGCGCCGGAAGAATGGACATCGAGGTCCTCAAGAGGTCCTTCGGGCTGCCCTAGCCCAATGCCTTCTCAAGTCGGTCTGCCACCGTATCAGGTCCGAGTGCACAAACCAAAGGGCCCATTCTGGGTCCGTGGTCGGTGCCCAGCAGCAGCCTGTAAAGGATCTGGAAGAGCCTGGAAGGGCTCACCCCATGAAGCTCGGCTGCGGAGAACACCGACGACTGGATCGCATCAGGACCGGGACTGGTCTTGATGACGCGAGCTAGGTGGCGAAGGCTCGCCTTCTCCGGGTCGGTCAGCTTGGCAATGAATGCCCTGTCGGGCTCGCCGGCCGGCCGCAGGGCGAGCTCGGGCACGAACATGCGAACCCAGTTCCGGGCGTAGATCAACCTCTGCCTGATCTGCTCAACAGCCCTCTTCGAAGGACGGCCCTTGATCAGCTCGGTCCTCCGCAGTGCCTTGATCGCCTCTGACATGGACTCCTCTGGATCGTAGACTTGGGCGATGAGCGAAGCGAGGGTCAGGTCGATGGTCGCCGGCCTCTCTTTCGGGGGACTTCGGAGCTGGGAGATGCGGTAAAGCCTGATCATGTGCGACCTCTCTCTTTCGTTCGAGGCATCGGCCTTGCCGTAGTAGACGTCCGCGTGTCCGTCGTAGTCGGCATAGAGCCTCGGCAACTCCCGCCAGGAGAAGCTCCTGGTCTTCATCAGCTTCTTGTTGTACAGGAACCTGAGAAGCTCAGCCGGCGCGACCTTCAACCAGTCCGCCGGGTAAACGACGTTGCCCAAGGATGCGCTCATCTTCCTGCCGTCTATCAGAAGATGCTCGTAGAAGAAAGGCGTCGGCATGGGGTAGTCAAAGATGCGCTCAGCTATCTCCCCGTTCACCCACCATGCACTCGTCGGAACCTCATACTCCTTTCCCCCGCCCTCGCAGCTCACCTTCCAAAGCGCCCATTCGCTCGCCCACTCCCCTTTCCAGAGGATCTTGCCCTTGTCGCGCAACGCATCCGCCCACCCCACGTAGCCGCATCCTTTGGCAACCGTCTTCTCGAACTGGTAGTCGCGGCATTCGTACCTGATCCGCGAGCCGTCGATCTCCAAGACCTGAGGCGTTATCACCTTGCCGCACTCGGCACAGATGGGCTTCCATGGCGTCCACCCCGAAGAGAGGCTCGAATCCCTGTATTTCTCGAGGATCTCCCTGACCCGATCCCGATTGTCAAGGAGCTTCTTGATGTACCTGCGGAAGCTACCCCTGTCGTATTCCTGCGTGGTCGAATACCGACGGGCCTTGTTGACCACGAAGTCCTCCATCACTTCGAGGTACTCCGCCCGGTGGTGTTCCGCGTAGGAATCGTGACAGCCGGAGGGATCTGGAACCTCCGTCACCGGCTTTCCCAGGTACTCCTCGTATTCCTTGGGGACGCCTTCGGGGATGCTCCTAAGGGGATCCATATCCTCGCCGACCCAGATCATGCGGGCCTTGGCACCGGCGTCGCGAAGCGCGGTCACGATGGAGTCCGCCCGGATGGTATCGCTCAACCGGCCTATGTGCAGGACGCCCGAAAGGGATGCCGAGGTCTTCACGACGAAGCATGTCCTCTTGGGAACGGGCTTGTCGACGAAGTGGTACTTCTTCCTCTCGCAGATCTCCCTTGCCTTCTGGTCGGCCCAGAACAGAGGCTCCGTCATGGATACACCGGAAAAATGAGCCGCGGATTCTAAAATGCCGTTCGCCCCGGCCACGCCGGTGGAGCGGGCTTCGAACCCGCGACTTCCGTCTCTTCCGAGACTCCGGATGTCCCAGGGACATGGCCGGAGAACCTACGCTGGGTCCCGTGCCCTTAGGTCACCTATGAGTCCGGCGCGCTCTCCGGTCGGGCCCCCTCGCGGGCCCGATCACCAGCTGCGCCACCCCGGCAGTAGATTCGTTCCCAGAATCCTGAAAATGCCATATAAATATATCCGCCCTTAGGCCGGCCCCCGAGGTTCTGGGTGGGATCGCTTCTAAACGAGGTCGGCGGGTTCAGGAAGAGGAAGGCGCGGCTGAGGATCGCCCTCGTCTATCCCAACGCCTACGAGGTCGGCATGGCAAGCCTTGGCCTTCACACGGTCTACTCGCTGCTCAACAGCTACGAGGACGTCGCGTGCGAAAGGCTGTTCCTAGGAATGACGACCACTATCGAGTCGGGCTCCCCCCTCTCGGCCTTCGATGTCGTAGGTTTCTCGCTCCAGTACGAGCTCGACTTCCTCAACATGGTCAGCATCCTGACTGCCTGCGGAATAGAGCCCCTCCGAAAAAGGCGCAGGAAGCCGACCCTGATCGCGGGCGGTCCCTGCTGCGTGAATCCGATCCCGCTCACTAGGATCGTCGACCTCTTCGTGGTCGGAGACCTCGAGCCTGTGGCGGATCATCTGGTCGACGGCCTTCTTGCCAATAGGTCGCCGGCCGAGATCGCATCTCCGCACGGACTGTTCTCAAGCGAGCTGATGAATCGGTGCAAGGCGGCCAGGGCCATGGATCTGGATTCGATTCCAGCTCCGACGAACCAACCCCATCCAACGGCAGGCGGGTTCCGCCCGGCCCTAGGATCGACGTTCATGGTCGAGATCTCAAGGGGCTGCAACGTCCGGTGCAGGTTCTGCATGTACTCGCACTGCACTCAACCTAAGAGGGAGCGGTCGCTTAGGAGGATCCGTGAGATAGTGGACGAGGGGCTCGACGTGACCGGGCTGAAGAAGGTCTCGCTCGTCGGGGCACTCGTGACCGACCACTCCGAGATCAAGGACATACTGGCCTATCTTGTCGATAAGGGCGTGTCGGTTTCCCTTCCGTCCATTCGGACGGACGAGGTGGACGACGAGATGCTTCAGCTCATTGCCCAACTCGGCGTCAGGACCATCACGGTGGCGCCCGAGGGCAGCCCGCACGTAAGGTCGATCCTCAAGAAGGACCTCGATGAGGATGCCTTGAGATACGTGACGGAAAGCGCGGCGGAGCATGGAGTCAGGAGGATAAGACTCTACTTCATAACCGGCGTGCCGGGCGAGACGAGGCAGGACCTAGAGTACGTGGTTGAGCTCTGCACCGGGTTGTCCAGGCGCTACAGGGGCAAAGGAGCCGTCACGGCCAGCGTGAATCCGCTCGTGCCGAAACCCCACACTCCCGCCCAGTTTCTCGCGATGGCCGATCCCAAGAGGATAGAGGAAAACTACAGATTCCTGAGAAAGGCCTTGCAACCGCGCGGGGTTGACCTCAAGCTGCAAAGCATGAAGGAGTCCGTCATTCAGACCTATCTCGCGCTGGGGCGGGAAGAAACTGGAGGAGTTCTCCTCAAAGCATCCCAGAGCGCCGCGGGACTCGCAGCGTGGAGGAGGATCGCTGAATCCGAAGGCGACCCACTGTCGAGGGTCTTCGAGGGCGTAGCCGCCACGCCCTGGGACGTGATCGACTCAGGCCTTCCGCGGAGCTACCTTCGGAGACAGCACCGCGAGATGATCGCCGCACGCAATGCAACCGCTACCGCCTCAGGAAACCATTATTAGGGCTTGCCCGGTACGCCGCCGATGGAGAGCCGCAGTGTTCTGCCCTCGGTGTCGCGATAGGATCTCTGAGAACTGGAGCTTCTGCCCTCGCTGCGGGGCCCGCCTTCCATCCTCGGGAGCTCCCAGCGAAGACGTCCACTACTCGCCGCTGGCCGACCTCTTCAAGGACATAGAGAGACAGATGAGGGAGGTTCTCGGCCCGAACCTCTCGAAGGACATCGAATTCTTCGAACTGAGGCCCGACTTCATGAAGAGGAATCCCATCCTCAGGCCTGGGCAAGGATTCAGGATAAAGATCACCCGGGCAGGGGACGGGCCGCCGACGATCGACATCAAGGCCTTCGGCGATATCGACGAGAGGATCGCCGAGAAGATGAGGGAGAGCCTAAAGCCCCAGTCAAGCGAGTCCGCCCCTGAGGCTGAGACACGGAAGGAGGAAGAGAGCCTCGCCATGGAGAGCAGCGAGGCAGCTGCCCGGGACGTCTCAGGATACGAGGAACCCCGGTGTACAACGAAGTGGACCGGCGATCACCTCCTCGTCGACCTGGACCTCCCCGGCGTCACCAAGAGCGACGATGTGGAGGTAAGGAAGCTGGGGGAGAGCATCGAGGTCAGGGCCTTCGCGGGCGGCAAGGGATACTTCAAGATTCTGGGGATCCCGGCGGATGCGCAGCTTGTAAGCCGACGGTTCAGAAAGGGCAGGCTGTCGCTCAAGATAGGGTAGGCATTTTTCGACCAAGAGCAGGAAGGTCCCCGTGCACCGCCGGTCGGGTCCGAACCGTGCAAGGAAGACCGTTAACTTTGCGCGCGCGCAGGAAGCCGATGTCCGACCTCGAAACACTTAAGAGTTCTAGACGGGCTTCGAGGTATAGCGAGGTGGGGCAGCCAGGAGTGCCCGACGGGCTCATAACCCGTAGGTCAGTGGTTCAAATCCACTCCTCGCTACTCCTTTCAAGGCGTCCGTCGGTTTTGGGCGTCTGCTGGTGAGGCAGCCGCGCGCTGCGTCCTACGAGGGCATCTTTATTGTCATACAGAGTGGTTCGGCCCCTGTCCAGCACTCTCAGTGCCCTGTTCGCCTCAATCGCAGTGAGGCGCGGGTTCAAAGACAGCTACGACGTCAAAGGTTGGTCGAAAGATCCCTCGGTCTTCGAACCCTACCTCGAAGTCGAAGTCGGGGGAAAGGTTTATCAGAGCAGCGCCTACCCGCAAAGGGGTACTGAGCCAGAGGGCTCTTCCTCGGGCGGGATGCTCGTTCGGGTGGGATTCGGTGATGCGGGCGCCGACATTCCTCGCCTTGGTCCTGGTATCGCTTCTAAGCAGCCTATCCGCTGCAATCGCAGAGAACGCGATTACGGTGCCCGACGACTTCAGCACCATAGCTGAAGCAATAGCCGCCGCAACGCCGGGTCAGATTATACTCATTCAGCCAGGGGTCTACAATGAGAAGCTCTCAATCGATAAGGGAATAATGCTGCGCGGACTCAAGCCCGACGAGACTTTCATCTTTAGTAACGAAGAGCCGTGCACAATCTGGATAGGTGCTGCCCATGTCGTCCTTTCTGGCGTTACGGTGATGAACTATAACGTGCGTACAAGGGGGGCCGTTCATGCCAACGGCTCGAAATACTGCACCATCACCGGCAATAGAATAATCGGCGGGCTCTATCTCACCTACTGCGACGATTGCAGAATCGAAGACAACAACATTCTTGCAGACCCATACCGCAGCACCGACGGCTTAGGCGTCATTCTGTGTCAACGCGTCACTATCCAAGGAAACACAGTCTCAGGCTTCGCGATCGGCTTGAACCTAGACCGTTCGGGTCTGTGCAAGCTCAGGCATAACCAGCTATGCGGCAACCGCCGCGGAATGTCGGTCAGAGCCATAAGCATCGACACCGCCCTTCACGATATCGACCGGACAAATGAGGTCGACGGCAAGCCGGTTTACTACTTCGTGAACGCTTGCAATCTTGTCATCGAACCCTCACATTTTCCCAAAATAGGGTACCTCGGCATAGTGGCCTCACACAACGTTTTTGCCAGAGACCTGTCTATCACCGGGGCTGCTCAAGGAGTGCTGGTCGCGTTCTCGAGCAACGTCTTCTTGGACAATCTCACCTTGACGGACAATGATAACGGGCTGAACATGTTCTCCACCTCGGATTCCGAGATAAGGCGGAGTACCTTGAGCCGCAACAACATCGGCATCAACGCGATCCGGTCAGACCGCATCACGGTTGTCGACAACAAGATTGGGCCGGGCGACGGCTGTGCAACGGGCCTTAACGTGCAAGCCGGAACGCTCTGGACGATCAGGCGCAACGTGATCATTGGGAACTACATGCAGATCCGAATGTATGACTGTAGGTATTTCGTCATAAGACAGAACACGGTTGCAAATGGTCTCCGAGGGCCCCCCTCGTGGAATCCAGGGTGTGGCATCGAACTCTGGTACAGCCAAGATAACAAGATCTGCCAGAACAACTGGATCGGGAATCCCGTACACGCAAGCATACCAGTCGGTTCGTATGCGAACACGTGGGATGACGGTTTGCTGGGGGGCGGCAACTTCTGGGATACCCACAAGGTCAAGGACGCAAACGGCGACGGATTCGGCGATACTCCTTATGTCATCGACCTGATGAACTCGGACAGATATCCGCTGATGAAATACTATGGTTGGGAGGACGTTGAGATCGATCTTTCACAAGCCTCAGACACGCGCTGCGATTTGAACTCGAGTCAGCTGGTCGCTTTTCACGCACGCTGGAAGCAGAGCGGCCTCGACCTTCAAGGCGGGACGATCTACGTGAATGGTACGCCGTACAATACCAACAGCCTCGGCTGGCTGAGCTTCAGCTGCAAGTTCCCGGAATGCGGCAAGAGGTCGTGGAAGGTCACGTCAGTTGAATATGATGGTCCTAGGTCCTATGCGCAGATCGCCCCGAGTCCGTCGATCGTTTGGGATTCCGTCGACATCGAGCTGAGGGCAATAAAGGAGAGGTGCGACACGGGTTCACAGGGCCTGGCCTGGACGGCACGTTACCGATATGACCAGGCCCAGTTTGAGGGCCTCATAGTCCTCAACGACACCTGCGTACAAGATCAACCTGGCCGATATGGGTACAAGGTTACGGAGGTGGTGGACGAGGCATATGGGCTGAGTGTATTCGAATCAAACGAGGTATCCGTTGTGTACGACAGGGTCAATCTGACACTTGTCCCTGTTGACGTGAGAGCCGACGTCGGAACGTTGGTCCCTGTCAAATGCAGAGGTACATACGAATATGATGGCTCGCCCTTCAACGGGACAGTTGGCTTCTTGCAGGTGCTAAGTTCGGACAGGGTAGGAGCCAAGGAATCAACTGCAGAATGGATCGTCGACCCACTGTACGGGCTTACGGCTTTTTGCTCAAATGCCGCACTGGTCATCTTCGACAGGGTTAGGATCACTCTTTTCGACGACAGGATTGACGTGGGCAGCTGCACCCCCTTAGAGTGGAACGGATCATACGAATACGATGGATCTCCTTTCAGGGGTGAGATTGAACTCAACGACAGTCCCGGATCTGACGAGGTTTGTCTCAAGAGATTCTGGGTGAAACGAATCAAGGATCCGCTTTACAATCTGACGGCATTCACTTCGAATGAAGCGAGCGTCGTCTACGATCGGGTGATAATCAACCTTACCGTTTCCGATGACCACATAGATGTAGGACGGGCTGCCGACTTGAAGATTGCTGCCCGTTACGAGTTTGATGGTGCCGCCTTTGACGGCTTGGTCTTCTTGAACGACACCCGGATCGTCCTTGATGCCCCCGGCAGAAGGGCCTTCACCGCCTCGTCCATCACCGACTTCCTCTACGGCCTGAACGAATTCAAATCAAACGCCGCCGCCGTGACTTGGGACAGGGTCCGTGTTCTTCTATCCGTTGAGAGAGATCGCGTGGACGTTGGGACGGCCCCCGAAATTCTAGCGCACGCTGTGTATGAGTACGACCATTCGCCGATCTCGGGGTCGGTGATACTCAACGACACCACACAGAAGCAACAGCTTGGCTTGTTCGCATACACGGTGCGGGAGGTGCGCGACGAGAAGTACGGGCTTTGCGAGTTCTCGGCGAATTGCATCAGGGTGATCTATGACACCGTATTGCTCGACATGCTTATCTCAGACCCCAGGATCGACATCGGCACCTCGCCAAACATCACGGTCTCCGGAAGATACGCGTACGACGACAGCCCCTTCGAAGGCAAGGTTCAGCTTAACGACACCCTTGCGCCAGTACACGAGATAGGGAAAAAAACTTACGGGGTCAAAGCAATTGAAGATCCGAGGTATGGGCTTGCGACCTTCCGTTGCAATTCGGTGGACTGCGTATTCGACGAGGTGGAGATCGAGCTCAGCACCCCAAGGCATCGCATCGATGTGGACGCGAACGCCCAGATAATCCCAGTCGCTCGCTATCAGTACGACAACACTAAGTTCTCTGGCTCCATCGTGTTGAACGACACCATCACTCGCTATCCCTATCCCTGCAAGAGGAGCTACACGGTAGCATCCATCGGAGACGCCCTGTATGGTCTCACAAAGTTCCGTTCGAACACAATTTCGGTCGTCTTCGATCAGATCCAGGCGACGGTGACGGTGGAAGATCAGCGGATCGACGTAGGGTCGGAGGCTAATCTCACAGTTGCAGGAACGTACGCGTACGACGGATCGCCGTTCGTGGGATCGCTCCGCCTAAACGACACTCGCCTCTCCCAGGAAGAGGTTGGGAGGAGAGGATACACCGTCGCGTCCGTTAGAGACGATCTTTATGGCTTAGAGAGCTTCCGCTGCAACCAGGTCTACGTTATCTTCGATAAAGTGGGCATCATCCTTCAGGGACCTGCCCGCAGGGTCCAAGCAGGTAAGAATGCCACAGTGGTTGCGCACGGAACATATTCCTACGACGGCCAGCCTTTCGTCGGATCGATCCACATCAACAAGCCGACCAAACAGGATTCGGTTGGCAAGATTTCCTACGGAGTCGAGGGCATCTCGGATGGCCTCTTTGGGCTCAGCATCTTCGATGCTAATCAGATCGAAGTTACCTTTGACTTGATAAGGGTGGAGCAAAGACTATACTCGTGGATGCCGGGAAGGCTTAGGACAAGGGTGGAACTTCGGTATGAATCGGACATGTCCGCGGTCGAAGAGGCAAGGGTCACCGTCGGGCGGGTGCAGGCGATTAACTTGGGAATGGGCATCTACACGGCCCGCATCCCGGCTTGGAGTGCTGTTGTGAAGACCACCACGACCGTCGAACTTGACGGTTTCGACCAAGTGGTTCTCGAAGTGAGAGCTGTAGCGGCCGGGACTATCGTCCTCATTGTCGTGCCCGTGCTCGTGGCAATCGTGGGAGGCCTCGCTCGTCTTCTGAAGGAGAGGAGGAGGACCCGGGAAAATCTCTGAAACGCTCGCAATTCTGAAGAGCTGCTATCTTGACTTCAAAGACGCCTGTGAATCGACCCTGACAGGCTTGGAGCCGACCCTTGCGAGGGATTTGATAAGCTTCTCAGCTGGAAGCGGTCTAATTTCGACCGAAGGAAACTCTATGAATTGTACGCCGACGAGCTCCCTTCTAGCCTCGATCGCGCGCCCCGGAACCTCCGGAACGGATGCCACATAGGAATAACCCCTTGTCCTTCTGGACAACCACACTAGGTAGGTCTCACGCACCGTGGGTCATGGTGCTTGGCGATTCCAAGATAGTTTCCAGCGCACGGCGCACGTTTCGGGGAATCTTCCAGCAAGGAGCAGGCAGCCGTAGCACACCCGCTGCCAGAATACCTTGCTTGCCCCCGGACTAGGGTGCCTCGCGGCCAATCCAATATCGCATTCGAGATCTCACTGCCGAAATCCATCCATCAAAATCCCGCTAGATTAGCGACGCCGGCCTCCGCCTCATCACACAACCATATCAGGACTCAACACCCATGGCGCACCAAGCACCGCATGCCGGGGAGGAAACCGCCGATGCTGCTTGGCCCCTTGGAGCCGCCAAAGGAGACCATTTTTGACCACCAACAGTTGGCCAAGGACGAGGCGATCGGGCGTTGTCGCAACAGATTCCCCTAGGTGAAGCGGCCCTCGAGGTCATCCGGCAGGCGAAGAGCGAGGTCGACCCCAGGGTCCAGATATCCAAGAAGGAGTATCGACGCAGGTGGGAGATGGTCCAGCAGGCCATGCGGGACAGGGAGGTGGACCTGGCATACGCGTGCGGAAGCGAGTTGGACAGATCGGATGCCGCGTGGCTCGTGGGCGCATTCGACCCCATCATCGAGCGCTACGGGGTGCTCGTCCCCTCGGAGGGACCGCCTGCGATACTTGCGGGGTCCGAGGGTGGCCACGTCATGGAGGAGGCGGCCGAGAGGTCCGGAGCAAGGATATACCTCCTCCGGGAGTTCCAGATATCGGATGAGGAGTATCGGCACGCGCAGTTCACAACCCTGGACGATGTCCTCTCCTGCCTGAACGCCGGTTCGGCGAAGAAGCTTGCCATCGTCTCAAGCCCGGATGTGCTGCCCTACTCTCAGTTCGAGATCTTCAGAAAGAGGTTTGGGGAGGGGGTCGTCTTCGATCCGATCCTGCAGACGCTGAAATATGAGAAGAGCCTCCCTGAACTCCTGATATGCGGCCAGGCAAACATCATCGCCGACGCGGCGCTGCGGGCCATGCTTGCCTCCATCCAACCCGGGGTAAGCGAGCTTGAGGTAGCGGGGGTGGGCGATTTCGTGATGAAGGAGCTGGGGGCCGGAAGAACAGGCTTCCCCACAATCGTGACCGCTGGCGAGCGTAACTACACCGTCATCGGCCCGGCGACCAACAACAAGATCAGGAAGGGCGACATGATATCGTTGGGGGTCAGCCCCTGCTTCAACGGGTACCACGGCGTTGTCAGGCGAACGGTCAAGGCAGGAGAGCTCACGAAGGAGGAGGACGAGTTCCTGAAGGCGGTGGAGGGCCTCTACCGCGTCGTGATGGACGCCACGATCGAGGCGGCAGGGCGTGACCTGCCCTCAAACCACATCGACCAGGCAGGCAAGGCTTACCTGTCAAAGCTCAAGCTTAGAACGATCTCGGGCAGTCTGGAGACCCCCATCGAGCCCTACACGTTCATCCACAACACGGGTTGCTCGGAGTGTCAGGAAGGTTACGGGGCGGTCACGCCGCACACGCAGGCCCCGCTTGGCCACAGGGTCGCCCTGATGATCGATGTCGCGCTGCTGGGCTTCAGGCGGAGGGGGGAGGCCCTCTTCCACGTGCCCTACGGAGTCGTCGAGGATGCCTTCTGGAAAATGGACAGCCGGGTTGGCGTCTACAACCGGCTCCCCCTCCGCGCCCAGGACCTGGTGGGCAATCTCTCCGACTACGAGGCGAACCCCTACCACTCCCCCGTCCCGGCCGGTTAGCTAGACCAGCTCGTACGCATCGGGGCGGCGATCCGTGATGATGTGGTTGTGAGGGGTCACGCTCTTGTCGGCTGCCTCCGACGGATCGATCTCTACCACGCCCCACTCAACCCGGCGCCCTCCCGCAGACGCAAGCACCGTTCCTTTCGGGGAGATGATCTGGGACCTGCCGATGAAGCGTATGCCTCTCTCGTCCCCCACCCGGCTTGCAGTTACGATGAAGACTCGGTTCTCAATGGCCCGCGTGAAGGCGGCCTTCGGCCAGAACGGCAGCACCAGGTTGGCCGGGTGGGCGATCACCTGCGCCCCCTTGAGCATGAGCGTCCGGCACGATTCGGGGAAGAACCAGTCAAAGCAGATCATCACCCCTACCGCGACGCGCCTGTAACGATGCACCGCGAACCGCGCGCCGGGCTCGAAAAGCGCCTTCTCCCTGCCGAAAAGGTGAACCTTGCGGTGAACCTCCAACTTTGATGGGGTGATCAGCGCGGCCGAATTGTAGAACTTGCCCTCTGCCCTTTCTGCGAACCCAGCAACCGCGGCCATGCCCTTGGACTCGCACAGCATCCGGAGCCTATCGATGGTGTATCCGCCTCGCGGCTGCTCTGCGACCACCTCCAGTTCCTGCCTGGTCAGGGCATAGCCGGTATTGAAGAGCTCCGGCAGGACCACCAGGTCGGCGTCCAGACCGTCCAAGAGTGCGACTGCGTCCTCCACGTTTCGCTGGATCTGCATGATCCGCGGCCTGGTCTGAAGGTATCCTATCCTCAACGACGTTCACCGCCATCTAACTGAGCTGGCGCGACAGATAAACCCGGATCCCTCGACCCGGCTGCTCCGCCGACCCCGAAAACTGCCCTTGAGGGACGCCAATCTACCTCCAGACGATCCGGAGGCCCTCGACCCCGAGCGGCGTGCCGACGTAGCTGTCCGTCCACCCATGTGCATCCCGGAAGCTGTTGGGATTCACCCCTGTGAACTCGTCCTTCTTCCAGTGCCTCGGCCCAAGCAGGTTTCGCAGGCTATTGACCAATCGTATGGAGATCCGATTGACTCCCTTGGCGATAGCTTCGCCTGCATCGAGACGGTACTCCCGCCAGAAGACCTTGCCCAGTTCCTTGCCGTTGACGGCGAACTCCGAAACGATCGCGCCAAGCTCGTCGAACTCGATATAGGGCCTGCCGGCATGCGCTTGAATATCCACATCGGCCTCAAGCCGCATCGCCCCCGCGTAGAAGGGGTAGCCCGCCTTCCTCAGGTCGGATAAGTCCTCGCAGACGGGATCCTCGTCCTCAAGCAGGGGGATCCTTCGGCCGTCCACCCGCACCGCGAAGTCCCCGAGAAGGTACGCATCCTCGACGCTCAGGTCTGGGTCGTATCTAGCCCTGAGAACAACGACGTTCCTTCCGTGCACCACCCGACCGGAGATCGCCATTCTCTCGAAGCCCGGATCAAGCCACCAAAGGTGGGGGTCAAAATCCACCTTGCTCCCGTTCACGTAGACATCGAACCTGTGGCCGTCCTCGAGCACCAGATCCAACGACCCGGAATGCCTAGCCTCGAACTCATATCGGACCTCGAACTCGTCGCCCGGGGAAAGCGAGCAGACCGCATCCTGGACCTGCCACACCGGCATCAGCCTGCTCCATCTCCCGCCCGGGACCCTCCACCGCGCGAAGTCCAACACGCACTGGTTGGGGCTTTCGCGCGATATCCTCCATCTCGCGCGGACGGGGGAAGCTGCAATGGGCTTTCCCATGGCGGCCCGGACGCCGCCTTCAGGCGATGCCTGCAGCCCCACGCCGAAGACGCGGCCCTCACCGCCAGCAAGGTCGATTACCGTCTTAGAGGGACATGACAACACACGGCCCGACGAGGTCTCAAGCTCCAAGACCTGCAGGTCAGTCCCGAAGTCGACCTCAAGCCGCATCGTCTCCTTGTAGTGCGTGTTCACAAGAAAGTAGATCTCGGCCCTTCCGATCCTCCTGCGGTGGATCAACAGGCGATCAAGAGGAGCCCCTGAAACCCAGGCGATGGATGGGGCACTCGAGAGGCTGGGCTTGATTGCAGAACAAACGGACGCTCTTTCGTTCTTCACCAAGGGAAGGGTTGACACGAAGGTGGCTAGCTCCGCGGATTCTTCCCCCTCGATCATGGAGGGTCGCTCCCCCACACAGATCACCGCGCCGCCGCCATCCGAGAACCGCTTAAGGAGCTCGAAGGTCGTCCTCTTCAGGCTGCCCATCGGGGGCAGTACGACGACCTTGTAGCGCGACTTCCCGACCGCAAGGACCCCGCCGCGTACGCTTGCATGCCTTGCCATGATGAACTCCTCCCCGTACTCGAAATCTATCTGGCTTGCCAGAAGGTGCTCGGTGACCGCCTTGAAGCCATCGAAGATACGCTCAACCCTGCTTGCGTCCGAGGGGCTGTACTCGCACCAAGCGCTGCCGATCGAGCTCAGCACCAACACGTCGACGATCCTCCTCCCCTGGGAGAGAAGGTAGCTCAGCCTCGAGAAGTGATCCTCCACGAGCGAGTTGTAACCCCACCAGGGCTGGTGAGCCGAGAACGTAGGAGGGTAGTCCCTCTTCCTTGGGCCTCTCAGCGAGTAAAGCGAGAGGTGGTGGTTGAGGAAGTTTATGCCCAGCGCGTACTGCCAGTTCCCGATCCAGCGCCTGTCGTGGAAGCTTAAGCCCTGGCCAGCCACGCCGTAGGTCTCCGAAAGGGTCCTCTTCTTTCCAAGCTGCGATGCGACGGATGCCACCTGCTTCTCCACCCACGGGTTGTGAAGGCCCCTCCCCAGGTGGTCGATGCCGGGGTAGTGCATGTACTCGTAGTGCTGCATGGCGCTGCCTACGCAGTGGATCTGACCCAAAAAGGAGTCCTCCCACTCGTAGTGCCCCGTGTACTTGAGGCCGTTTTCCTCGCACCAGTCGTAGATCTGCTTGGAGTAGGCCTCTAGGAAGAGCCTGGTCACCGTGGAGAAGAAGTGGTACCGCACCTTCCTGTAAGGCCCAACATCGAAGAACAGGCTTGGCAGGTTGTCAAGGATCGAGTACCCATGATCCTTCTCGAACTCGGCCGGCAGCCTGTCCGTCCAGGGGAGGGCCTTCAGACTGGAAAGGACGTGATGGGTAGCGTACTGGGGCTCGTCCGTGAAAACTCCAGGGATCGTCTTTCCGAACGCGCCTCCCACATGGACCTTGTAAAGCGCGTGAGTGGACTCCAGGAAGGCTTTGACGGCCTCTGGCTCCAACAGATCAGGCAGGCATCCCTGGTGCATGACCCTGACCGAGAAATGCCACCGCTGCATCCTTCCGCCAAGCGCGAGGCTTTCGGTTCGCAACGTCCCGGCGGGCGGCAGGCCCTCGGTCGCCTTTGAACACAGGAGGACCTTGGATCTGAAGCGAGGCCCGCGCTGCGAGACCTGGCCCCCGCCCTGGCCGCTCGGCCAGCCGTTCTCATCGTAGATCCAGAATCGCCCTCCGAGTTCCCTGTACCTCTTAACGCAGGCGCGAACTAGGTTAAACCAGCGGTTTCCGAGATAGGGGGTGAGGAGCCCAACCCTGGCATGGAAGAAAAGCCCGCCCCAGCCCTTCTCCAGAAAATCCTCCGCGACCTTGAGAAACCTTTCCTCCTCCAGATCATCGTTGACGGAGAGGAATGGCACCGGCCTGTACTCAACGGGGGGATTCTTGAAATCCTCAATCCTCATGAAGACCCTCCCCGCGCAGACCTTTCAGGGCGCTGATAAATGGATGCAACACCAGCATCCGTCCGGTCCATTGGAGCGCCCTGCGCCTCATTGGTCCCACCGCGGTCTCCGACGCCCCTTGAGGATGAAGGCCGGATGTGCGCTCGGTGCTACGTGTCCTTGACGACCAGCTCCCATTGCCAGTCTTCTATCGCTGTCCGGCACCGAGATCGAGAGGTACCTTATGCCCAGTAAGGATACTTCAGGTTGGCCGGCTCAGCTCCGACGCCGATCGACTCGCCCTTGAGGAAGCCTGTTCGGGTAGCCCGGGCAAGGAGGACTACGGGGGAACCAGCCAAAGCTTAAAGATCCAGGCAGTTGGTTTTCACGCCTAAGGACGTATCCTTGGAGGGAAGCGCGTCCACTTCGGGCGCGTAGTCGCTTTGCCTCGGGCCTCAACCAATATTTAAAGCCGCAGCCGATGATCCCCAAGCAACGTCCTCGCATGGACGACGACGGAGACGAATAGTTCAGGGTGTATTGCGGCAATGAGACTCAGCAAGATCGTCGTTTGGGAGTTTCTACTGGTCATCGCGTCCGTCCTGGTCTTCAGAAGCATCTGGACGCTACTGGACAGGATACCTGAGATGAACAGCGAGTCTGGGATATGGGCATCATTGATCGTAGGATCGTCAGTAACGTTCCTGGCGATCTACATGGTAAACAAGTGTGCCGAGCGTAAGGCCTAGCGCGCAAGGCCAAGCGCTGCGTCTCCCCATGGGCGCGGAGCCCCGGTTCCCGCATGCGATGGACATCACCTTGCGCCGGGATGGCCTGTTCTTGTTGGAGAGGCGGGCGTCGTCTGAGAGGCGGCCCAGGATGGTGACCGCGTCCCGGACATCCGTGGGAGATATGCCATCGGTCACATGGTTTTCTGTCGGTGCCCGAGGGCTTGGCAAGCAGCTTGCTTCGGGGACCTGACCCCAAAAGCCAATTTGGCTTATGCACGGTCCGCGGGGTCCCAGGAGGGATACGGGCGATCATCGGGTATCTCCAACCCCGGGCCGTCGGAAGATCTCTCAAAGATTCAGATTCTTCAAAGCAACCCCCGCTTGGGTGGTCATCACATTCCCATGGGGTTCTGTCCGCCATCGATGGTTCTGGTGACCCGAGGGAAACCATCATCTTTCTTCCCACCACGCGATGTCGGTGAAAGCAGCCCTCATCGGTCTCCGCAGCGTTGCCATGCACATGGACCCTATGCCTACCGGCTGCGCAGAGTACGGGATCTGGCCCTGATCCCCTGTGTCCTTGCCGTCATCTCGGCGCCGGGCTACGCCAGGGGGAGAGCGAAATGACGTCAAGATGTCCTGCTCCCTTTTGGGCTCCATTCTGCCGACGATGTGCCTTTTCCCGGCTACTTCGCCGAGGACCGCAGCAGGCCGGACTCTACCAGGAGGGGAAGAAGAGGGTGGATCGCCTCCACTTCCCCGCGAACGGGCAGGTTCTCATGGAGAAGTTCGACATCTTCTTCGTCTGCGATCCAAGTTGGACCACTTCACAGGCGGGCAGTTCGGAGATCTTGATCGGGTCGGGGAGGGCGAAATGCCCGTCTCTCTGGTCCTTCGGCCCGTCGTACACCACCGTTGCATTCTCCCTACCGGGCGAAAGGCTGTCCGCATCGGAATACACCGTTCCCTACGATAGGCGGCACGCATTCCGCAAAGACAAGGACCCGGCCTTGAGCCCGTTCGTCCCACGTTCATCCCACCAACGAAGCGGGACCACTCCACTCTCGGCACTCTCGGAAAACGATTATATGGCACAATGTGCGAGGAGGATGTGGGTGAGCGGGTTGGGAAAGGTGCGATCTACGACCCGGATGGCCTTGCTTTTGGCGGGGATTGGCTTGGCCTTCCTACTGGGTTTCGTCCTGGTGCCACGAGGCAAGGAGGCCCAGAGTCTTTCCGGGCAACAAGGGCTTGGCCTTGAACTGCGTGCCCGGATCGTGAGCAACATCTCGGATCCGTTCGGACCAGTGGTTGTGGAGCTGGTCTGCAAGAACGTTCGAGAATCAGAGAGCGTCGCGATCAGCCCTTTCCCGGAGTGGGGTTTCAACCCGATCTTCCTCGTGAGGGACCCCAAGGGCCAACTGTTCTGCTCGGTGAACGATCGATATGGGCCGCCACCGACCCGCAGCGTGGTCTTGGGGCCGGGCCAGAACTTCTCCAAGCTCTTCAACCTGTCCGACCCGCCGTACCCCGGGCGATGGGATGGGATCTCCAGCTTCGATATGTTCAGCCAAGCTGGCGAGTATCAGCTGACCGTGGTGTACCGGCCGTTTTACCACCTGTTCTTCATCAACAGAACGATGGCCGATCTCACGATCAATACGAGTCTGACCTTCAATAGGCCCCGAAGGCTTAGGATCCTGCACCTTGGAACGTGCAACCTTTCGTTCCTCAGGCGGGATCTCGGCTCGGCCTTTCTAACCGAGGGCGGGCCAGGACCCTACCCGGCGATCGATGAGGCGATCCAGGCGTACGATCTCTTGATCTTGGACAACGTTCCTCCGGAGTGGGTGGGCGACTCCCAGGCACTCGGAAAGGCTGTGATGGAGCGCGGCCTAGATCTCGTTATCTTCGGTGGCCCTCTCTCCCTCGGCGGGAACGGCAGTTACTCATCATGGAGCGAAAGCGGGCTTGGCGATCTTCTGCCGGTCGAATGCACGGGCTTCTATATGGAGATTCCTTCGGGGGCCCGACCCCTACCCGTCCTGGGCGGGCAGCGAGACACGATATTCAGGGACCTTGACACGTCGAATCTGAATACAATACGCCACCTGAGCCCGTATGTCCCACGGCCGGGCGCGACGGTCTGGTCCGTCATCCAATGGGACGGACGAGCACCGGAGTACTTTCTGTGCTCTTGGCCAATTGGCAAGAGCCAAGTTATGGTGTGCGCCGCCCCTCTTGAGGAGATCCTCGCCTGGGCGAACGGCAGGCAACTGGTCGCTAGGATCGTTGAAGCAACGATACCGGATTGAGGATCGCGATCATGAGGGTACGCCGGCCGAACTCATGCCCACACATAGGTGATCAACGGTTCCTAAACACACCGCATGCGTCGGGAGCTTTGAGGACGTCAACCCATATACTTGTCCGGCGATCGAAAACGAGGCTGCCAATGGGGCGAGGGAAAAACTCCTCAGCCAGGTCCGACGACGAATATCCCCGGTGCCATCCTCCCGACGTGCCCTGGAAGGACCCTTTCCTTTATTAGAGGGCCCTCTCGCCCCCAGCCTATGCCTGTCAAATTTGCAAATCCCTTCACAGATGCAAAGGGCGGCTGGTTCAAGGGAAATCTGCACAGCCACACGACGGAGTCCGACGGCAAGCTGACAAAGCACGATGTCGTCGAGTTCTATCGCTCAAACGGCTACCATTTCCTCTGCCTCACGGACCACGAGAAGATCTCGGACCCCGCGGGCCTTTCGAGCGACGGATTCCTCGTATTCACCGGCGTCGAGACCTCCCCCCAGCAATCCAGGCACCACATCGTCGGGATCGGGCTCCACGATCTTGGCCCCTTCCCCAAACAGGAAACGGCCCAAGCCACGGTGGACAAGCTCAGGTCGATGGGGGGCCTGGTCTTCATCGCCCATCCCTACTGGTCGGCCCTCACCGACAGCGACGTCAGGGGACTGAGGGACATCATAGGGGTAGAGCTCTACAACACGGGATGCGAGGTGGAGATAGGCAGGGGATTCTCCACCGTCCACTGGGACAACCTTCTCGCCTCCGGCATGCCCTTGACCGGTCTGGCCGTGGACGATGCGCACAGATACACCGACGATGCGCCGGGCGGATGGGTCTGCGTGAGAGCGCCACGGTTGTCCGAGAAGTCCATACTGAGCTCGTTAGCGAAAGGCTACTTCTACGCCTCGACCGGCCCCGAGATCAGGGACATCCGCATCGAGGAGGATCTGATTAGGGTCGAGACCAGCCCTGTGGAGACGATCACCTTTCACACCTGCGGACCAAGGGGCAATAGCGTCCACCGCATCGGCGAGGGAATGCTTCACCACGCGGCGTTCCAAATCAAGCCAGAGCACTTCTACGTCAGGATCGAGTGCGTCGATGGCGGGGGACGGAGAGCATGGTCCAACCCGATCTACACCGATCAATTCAACTGCCTCGGTCCCCAAACCTAACGATTCCCCCAGCGGACTCAAGCGGCGGGGCCCGGCTATCCGGATCGGACCTCATCCGATGTGCGGGCCTGGGAGCCAACCTGCGAAGGGCGTTGGAGCGGTTTGACGCCTCTGGCCCGCTTGTCGATGGCCAGGAGCCCGCCCATCCCAAAGATCATGATCGCGATGGCCGCTGCGGTGGCGTTCTCGCCGAAGAGAACTCCCAGGCACAAGGCGATCATGGTCGTTATCATGCAGAAGTTCCTCTGGGCCTTCCCGACGTTGAGCACTCTCAGAAGGATGTAGACGAACCCAGCTCCTGCGACGATGACGACCGCTGCAACGCCGATCATTCGCTCACCACATCGCACAAGCCCCTGATAAGTCTCACGGGCAAAGGGTGGCCGAGCCCAAGGCTTCGCCGGGATTCTCCGGCCCTTTAACCCCGAGGTCTGAATCCGAACGGGCCCCATGGTTACGCCAAATCCAGCATGATCGCGTCAACGTAGTAGAACCGGTTCTGCACCGGAAGCAGCTCACCGGCCTGTATGATATGGGTCCGAGCCTCCAGGATTAGTCCCTTCAGCCTGAAGGGATACGCCGGCGTCTCCGATCCGTCGTGTACCCACGGATGGAAACCCATCCTCTCGACCTGCGTCCCGCGCGGGGCGTGTGGGAGGGGAACTACAACGTACCGCCAGCCGTCGAAATCGATATAGCTGTCCGCGCGAACCGAGACCCACCGGGCGCCGGAGGCGTCCTCGAGACGGAACAGGATCCTTCCCCAGGAGCTGTTTCCGCGTATCAGGGTTCCTAGGCCGGTGGCCGACTCAGGCACTAGGATCTCGGATCCCGTCCAGAGCAGTTGGGTGTAGGCGATTTCCAGGGGATGGTGGGGCGAATCCTTGGGCACGCCAACCCGTAGGACCGCCCGTCCCCGCTTGGGCCAGCGGGTCGCAGAGAGACTTAGATCGACTCTGCGGTAGGGGACCGAGAGGGAAAGGCTCTCGAGCTCCTCCGCCGGCCGAGAGTCGACTTTCCAGCTGCGCAGGCTTTCGAAGCTCGCCAAGGTCCTTCGTCTTGATCTTCCCCCCTCGTGCCTCGGACAGCCCAAGGCAACGCTCACCACCCGTTCCACGCCCTCGAGATACACGGGGGAACTCGTCAGCTCGAGGCGGATCCGCGAGCCCCTGAGCCGCGGCTTCCGTCGGTTGCCGAACATGTCTGTGACGGACGGGCTAGTTATGCCCTCGCACCGGACCGCCATTGGCCGTCGGCCCCGAATCGTCCAGAAGGCGTGAACGGGGCCGCCCGTCTTTCTCCTAAACCGCAAGGCATAGACGCTGCCTGACCGGGTTTGGATCGACCCGTCAAAGCTTGCCTGGTCGAGGGCCCTGGTCATGGTGGAGTACGCGCAGAAGCTCTCCCGTGGATTCAGCTCAGGCGGCCTGTGAAGAAGGCCGATTGGGCCGTAGTGGCTGTAGAAGTAGTCGTCCCCCGGGTCATAGAGTGAGGTGCACATGCCAAAGAAGACCACGCCTGACGCAAGGCCCAGTAGATGGGCGCGTACGTAGTAGTCGGCTTGCTCCCGCTCGGTAAGCCAGCCTGGTGCAACTGGCGCGTAGATCGCCTCGGTTAGGTAGAGGGGGAACTCCGCGTAGCCGTAGATCCGCTGCAGTGCCTTGAGCACGTAGATGCCCGAGAAAGGCGCATACAGGGGGCCAACCTGGCGTTCGGGCATCGATGTGAAGAGGTCGAAGTCCAGGCCGAAGGCGTCCAGGTACTCCTTCGGATAACCCCGTCTCATCATCGCCCCGATGAAGGGCGGGAACCCGTTACCGAAGATCAACTTGGCGCCGGGGAAATCCCTTCTGACGAGCTTGCTGTAGCCTATCCCGGAGCTCCAGCAGTTGTCCAGGCGTCTTTTCTCCTCCTCGTTGAGATCGAGGGGACTTCTTCCCAGCACCTCAGGGGGGAATGACTGTCTGTGCCTGGCGCTCAAGTAGGTCTCCCAGAAGACCATCCAGGCATCCATCCGCGGCATCTCCCGCATCTTCGCGAGCATCTTTTCGGGATCCCCCGGCGTCTCGCAACAGGTGTTGGCGATGCAGCAGACGTTTCCGCAGTTGAGGCCGATCTTGTTGGCCTCAAGCACGGCGAGCCTCCTGGCGTTTTCCTCCGGGCCCTGGGATAGAAGGAAAACTGGTAACGTCCAGCGGACGCCCGCCATCCGCAGAAGCGGGGCGGCGGACTCGGGCGGCAGCCCGTTATGAACCTCGAAGAAACACCACATCCCGAAGGGCGAATCCCTGGTCGCTTTCCTCGTGTCCTTCGGCAGACAGGCGAACGACGTCCTGTGCTCCACCCACCTATCCTGGCCAGGACACCCAAGGCGAATGAGAAGTTCGAACTTGCCAAATACGGCCTGGGCTAGGTCCTTCACCAAAGCCACGTGCTGCAACGGCGCCAGCGCGAGATCCTCGACGGTTTTGCGGACCCTGCCATAGGGATCCACAATCTGCAGCCCAAGCACTAGTCGTTGCCGCTTCTTGCGCTGGCTCTGGATATCGATCGTGAGCCTCGGCGCCTGCGGCTCTTCGAACACCGGCGCGATGCCGTCCCATCTCAGGGCCATCCTTGCAGGCGCGAGCTCCAAGGTCGCAGCGAAGATGTGGACTGAGCTTGGAGGCCCCGCCGGCCTGGGGAAGCTCTCGTCGTCGACGGCCACCTTCTTGGTCAGATCGATCTCCAAGTACTCCGTCCCGTCGTTGAGGAACTCGAAAAACTCTCCAGGGTTGAGGGGAACGCTTACCAGCCACAGCCTTCCCCATCTGCCGGATCCACGACCATGCTCAACCATCTTGCCCACGCGAAGTCCCCTCGCAGGGCTCCTAGCTTCGTCCCATCTGGGTGCGCGGAACTCCCATGTGCTTGCGTGGCCCCGACCGGTCTTGATCATGCGAACGGATCCCAGCGGAAGGTCGCCCTCGGTTGTGTCAGAAGCGCATATGAGATGAAGGCGGTCGTAGTGGGCGTTGGGAACCCGAAGGATTACGCGGCAGGGGTCAACCGACATCGCATCACAGTATACGTAGGGGAGCCTTCCACGGTAGGCGGTCCGCCCAAGGTCGATGTTGTCCGTGGAGCCATATCCCCACTCCGCATGGAACGGGATGCCCCGGCAGCGGATGATCCCACGAGCATGCAGACGGCCTGGCGGGAATGCGAATCCGTCCCCCAAGTCGCCAGGATGGATGGCCTTGGAATTTCCGTACGGGGTTATGTCCAGGGGAAGGAACCTCGACGCCGGCAGCGCGACCACCCGGGGGGATCTAAAGACCACGCCCCTGCTGAGGCCCAGGCAAAGGCTGGCTTTGCCTGCCTGCCTCTTGGCCTGCGCCACGAAACGACCCTGAATCCAAGCACCGATCCGGTCGGGCAGCACGTCCAGGGCGATCCTGATCCAGGTTGATGGCCAGCCGGGCGAAGTTTCGAACTCCTTCCGGTACTTCTCTCGTTCGGCGTCGGTTTGGGACCATGCGCCCACGTCAGGGCGGAATCGGAAGCTCAACGGCGTTTGCTGCCCGTTCGCTTCAGCAACGACGTCCAGCACTGCCTCGTCCCCGGGATTGCCCGAGATCCGCAGCCCACATCCGCAACAGATTAGTTCTGCAACCTGTCCCGGGTTTGCCAACCTGACTTCGACGATCGCGCGAAAAACGGACGGCCCATCCACTGGCACATCAAGGCGCAGATCCTCATCAACGTGCAAGGCGGACTCGCTCGATGCCGCATCCCCCAGCCTGGTTACCTTCCCCGATCTGAGCCGCATCCCTTCCTGCAGATCCCGGAAAGGCTCCGTGGGGCTGATCACCGGCCGAATCGCATCAGCACGAGTATCGACTTCGGCGCCAACGGCCGGGCGAGTTTCTAGCTCTTTGTCAGGGCCAACGGAATCCGGCCGCGCCCAGCTGGAGATGGATCTCTTCGACAGACCTGAGCCCCCTTCTTCAAATCACGGGGCCGGCACCGGTTGGTTTCGCCGACGACCCCTCACGGCGGCGGACCGCCTTCCCTGCCTCAAGACGTTCTATCGTTACCTTTGCCTCCTTCTCCGCCTGCCTCCGTGTGCTGGGATCGCAGAGCAGGGAGTACAGCTCGGGCCTTCTGCTCGCCCTCACGGCAAGAGACCTCTCGCACAGCCGACCGAAATGGAAGTTGGAGACCCTCTTCCGATCCAGATCGATGTCCCGGGTGAGGACCTCGACGTAGCGCGATGCCTCCGCCAATATCATGCCGTCCGGCCCTATGATCCCGCTCCTGCCGATCATCATGCCGGGCATCCATGCCTCCTCATCCCCGACGCCGTAGCAGGCTGAGACGAGGTATGTCCCGGTGTCCACGGCCCTCGACCTGTACCGGATCTCCCAGTCCACCTCCCCCCAGCTTGACTGCACGTGGGGAAAGAAGATGATCTCGGCTCCCCGGAGCATCAGGCACAATGCCACCTCAGGGTACTCTATGTCCATGCATATCATGACGCCGACCTTGCCGAAATCCAGCTCGAAGACGGAGAGGTCTTCTCCTTGGACGATCCCTGCATCGGCCTCGGGAGCTGGAAGGTGGGTCTTGAAGTACGTGCCCACCCTCCTGCCCTCCCTGTCGATTATGAGGGCCAAGTTCCTCAGCTTGCCGTCTACCCGGCCGATCAGGGGGGCGATGATGTTCATGGAGTGCTTCCTTGCGATCCTACAGATCTCCTCTTCGAACGGCCCCGGAATGGGATCGGCGTACCTTGATAGGCCCTCCCTGTCAAAGGGCAGTCCAAGGACGTTGGCACTCTCGCCGTAGACTGCGACGTCGGAATGCCTCCTCCCGGCTATTTCGAGGTATCGCACTATCGATCGCAGGTTCTCCTGCTTCTTCTCTTCCGGGGTCTTGCCCGAGGGCCTCGCCGGCAGCTGGATCGTGCTGATTCTGACAGGCCTGGGCACGTAGCTCCCTACTCCTGCGGATGCACGACGGCCCTTATGACCTCGTTGGGCCTCTCTATGGCCAGCTTGATGGCCGTCTCAACGCCGGCCAGGGGATACCTCTGGGTTATGAGCGACTTCATGTCAACCAAGCCTCGGCTCATCAGCTTCAGGGAGGTCGGATAGTCGCGGCAGAACCCGAGTATGCCGAGCAGGTCCATCTCCGACAGCGTGATCTTGGAAAGGTTTATTTCGTCCAGATCCCTGCCCGTGAAGCCTATCGGCATGAGCGTTGCCCCGCTTGAGGCAACCTCAACCATCTGCTTGATGGTCTCCGGTCTTCCCACGGCTTCCAGCACGAAGGGCGCCATCTCGCCCTTGGTTATCCTCCTCACGGCTTCAACCGTGTCTTCCTTCTTGGCATCGACGACATGGTCTGCGCCTAGCTTCTTGGCAAGGGCCAGCTTGCTGTCGACCAAGTCGGCTATCAGCACCTCGGCCCCCGATGCCTTTGCGACCTGGAGGCACATCAGGCCTATTGCGCCGGCACCGAGTATCACCACGAAGTCGCCGACTCCGATCCCGCATCTTCTGATCGCATGGACTCCGACCGAGAGGGGCTCGGTCAAGGCGGCCTCGTCGAACGAGACCCCGGGCGGCTTTGGATAGATGAAGCTGGCGTTCGCGAGGGCATACTGTGCAAACGCCCCATCGACGTTGTGCCCGATCACCTTGACGTCGTTGCACACATTGTACCTTCCCGCCCTGCACCCCGGGCAGGACCCGCAGGCGTAGAAAAAGGTCTCGACCACGATCTGGTCCCCCGGATGCCACTTCGAGACCCCGGGCCCCACCTTCTCCACGGTGCCCGCGCACTCATGGCCCATGATGCGCGGGGGCTGGATCATGGGGTGCTTGTTCAGATACCCCGAAACGTCCGACCGACAGACGGCCGTCGCCTCCACCTTCAGTAGGACCTGTCCGGCTTGCGGCTCCGGAACCGGTACCTCCTTCAGCTCGAGCTTCTTGGGAGCAGTGAGGACCACCGCCCTCATCTTGCCTTTCGTAGCCTACCCTCCGCAACCGCCTGCTACCGTTCGGCAGAAAAATCCATCGTCCTTTGGGATGATCCCGCGGAGCGCAACCGCTCGAGCTCGGATGGTCAAAGATATCAACTTCCTCCGGCAGGGTAGGAATGAGCGTGGATGCGTGCTTCCCACCGTCAAGCTGGGCAAACATTCCGTGACAAGGCTGATAGTGGGGGGCAACCCGTTCAGCGGCAATTCGCACGTTAGCCGCGAACGG
>Ga0129301_1000022_pt1 | contig 72083 bp, 61 predicted proteins | sample ConPoolayeHmetaG_FD_94489 | JGI IMG/M metagenome (GOLD analysis project Ga0129301, IMG submission 94489) | Hot spring microbial mat communities from California, USA to study Microbial Dark Matter (Phase II) - Cone Pool mat layer H metaG ...
CCGGCGGGCCCGGCAAGGCCGTGTGCAGTGGTCGGACGCGGGAATCGTTCGAGGCGAAAAATGAAAAAGAGCTTTTTCTATGGCGTGTGCTGTCTGGCAGCGTTGGCTGCCCTGACCGGCGTGCTCAGGTCCCAGGGACCAGGGCCGGAGCAGTCCATAACCATCAATCCCGACGGAACGGTCGTCATCAAGAACGCAAGCCTGCCGTTGCCGGCGCTTTTGAGCGAGGGAGGCAGGAAGGTGCTGATGAGGACCAAGCCCACGGAAGGCCCGGGAGCCCCCGTACCGGTGCCGACGGGAATTCCCGACATGGCCGAGGTGCGCCGCGTGTACAACGAAAACCTCATGCCTAACGTCAACCACATGCGCGAGGTTTTCCCCGTGGACATAGAGGAAACGACCATCGACGGGATCTCCGCGGCCGTCATAACCCCGAAAGGCGGAGTGCCCGAAAGGAACAAAAACCGCCTCATGCTCAACGGTCCCGGGGGAGGATTCCGCACCGGCGTGCGCGGCAACGGCCTGCTCATCAGCATTCCGGTTGCGGCCACACTCGGCGTCAAGGTCGTCACCATCACCTATCGCCAGGGCCCCGAGCACCGCTTCCCCGCGGCGAGCGAGGATCTGCTGAAGGTCTGGAGAGCCATGCTCAAGACCTACAAGCCGCAGAACATCGGCATGGTCGGCTGCTCGGCCGGCGCCGCTCTCATATCCCAGACGACGGCCATGCTCATCCAGGACGACCTGCCCCCCCCGGGCGTGCTCGGCGTATACTGCGGCGGCCTGGGGCCGACTCCCGGCGGCGACTCCCAGTTCTTCGGAGCGCTGTCCGTAACCAATGTGCCCACGGGACAGACGCAGCGCACGGGCGGGCCCATGAGCGGTCCGACTTATTACACCGGCGTCGACATGAACCGGTTCATCGTAAGTCCCACCCTGGATGAGAAGTTGCTCGCCAGGTTCCCGCCCACGATCTTCTTCACGGCGACCCGGGACTTCGCCATGAGCGGCGCCGCTTACAGCTACCGCAAGCTGCTCAAGGTCGGCGTGGAGTCCCAGCTCCTCATCTACGACGGGCTGTATCACGGCTTCATGACCAACCCGGATTTCCCCGAGTCGCAGGAAGCCTACAAGCTCACGGCGGCCTTTTTCGACAAGCACCTGGGAAGATAGGTCGCGCCCGATGCATGCCCTCGACCTATATCGGGCCGGTCGGTTCCGGGGCACTGCGATTCCGGAAGCTGCAACCGACGCGCCGGAGCGCAAGATGGCCGGGGCTGCAGGGCAAAACACATCCAGGCAGGCAGAACGAATTCACATAACGGAATTGCTGTTATTATCACGATCGGTTCGCTTCGTCATGATCCCGCGCTGCGATTCAAACCCTGGCAGGGGTGGAAGCTGTCTTCACTGGAGCTTCGATCCCCGAAGAGGAAGGGCCCGCACCCTGAAGGGGTGCCGGAGGAAAGCCCGGGGCGGCAAGCCCCGGGTCGGCGGAACAAGGGCGGGGAAGCCCCGTAAGGGCGGCACAATCTGCGGCGACCATAAGGGCTCGTCCGCTACCGCGCCGCTTTCCCGGGACTTGCGCTCCGGGCTTTCCCGAGCTGCCCCTGCGCGGCGCGGCGGTGTCTGAATCGTTCCTGATGGCGCGGGACGAGTTTCGATCAGCTATTGCGCATCCAATTCACAGGCATTCGGAGGTAATCCATGGCCAGGCCGATAACGGATGAAGAAAAGCAGTACGTCCATGCATTGCTAGCCAAGGCTCGTTCAGCCATGAAGTCCATAGAGTCTTTCGACCAGGCGACCGTGGACCGGCTATGCCGGGCGGTCGGTTGGGCGACCGCGAACGAACGTACCTTCACGCGTCTGTCGCGCATGGGCGTCGAGGAAAGCGGTCTCGGGGACTGGGAAGGGAGACCGAACAAGCGCTTCAAGATCATGGGCATCCTGCGGGACGCCCTGCGGCAGAAAAGCATGGGTATCATCGAGGAGATACCCGAGAAAGGGATCGTCAAATACGCCAAGCCCGCCGGCGTGATTGCGGCCCTGGTGCCGGTCACGAACGCCGCCCTGACGGAGCCGGGCATGGGCATTTATGCCCTCAAGTGCAAGGATGCCGTCATCTTCTCCCCGCATCCCGCGAGCAAGAAGACCAGCAATGAAACCGTGCGCATCATGCGGGAAGCTCTGCGCAGGCAGGGCGTCGACCCGGACGTGTTCCAGTGCATCGAGCATCCCAGCATACCGATGGCGCAGGAGCTCATGTCGATCTGCGATCTCACGATCGCCACGGGCGGAGCCGCCATGGTGAAGGCCGCCTACAGCTCGGGCAAGCCGGCCTACGGGGTGGGAGCGGGAAATTCGACCATGGTCATCGACGAGACCGCCGACATAGAAGAAGCCGCACGCAACACCAGGATTAGCAAGATGAGCGACTTCGGATCGGGCTGTTCCGCGGACGGGAATCTGCTGGTCGAGAGGAGCATTTACGACCGGTTCCTGGAGCAGCTGCAGAAGGAGGGCGGCTACCTCGCGTCCGAAGAAGAAAAGAAGAAACTCCAGGCGGTATTGTGGGACCCTCAGGGAAACCGCAAACCGGAGACCGTCGCCCGGTCGGCCGCCCGGATCGCCGAGCTCGCCGGCTTCTCCCTGCCGCAGGACAAGAAGTTCATCATCGTCAAGGAAGATCACATCGGCAAGGAATACCCCTTCTCCAGCGAAAAACTCTGTCCCGTACTGAGCATATTCAAGTACAGCGGCTTCCAGAACGCGCTCCAGATGGTGCGCGAGATCTACGAGGTCGGCGGCAAAGGGCACTCCTGCGGCATCTATTCCTTCAACGACGAGCATATCCACCAGCTGGCCCTGACGGCTCCGGTCAGCAGGATCATGGTTCGCCAGCCGCAATCCAAAGCCAATGCGGGCTCGTTCACCAACGGCATGCCCATGACCTCCAGCCTGGGGTGCGGCACCTGGGGCGGCAACATCACCTGCGAGAACATCCACCTGAAGCACTACATGAACGTGACCTGGGTGAGCCGCCCGATTCCCGAAGACCGCCCGAGCGAGCAGGAACTCTTCGGCGAGTTCTACAATACGGAGACTTTCTAGACGGGATGCCGCCGGGGCGGCCTGCCTCTTTCGAGCCCGGGACGCCGCTGCGGACGAGAGGCGGGGATGGGTTCTCCCCGCCTCCCCTCCCCGGAATGCTCATTCGAACGTCACGTGGACCTTGCCCGACCTGCCCGTGGCCGCGATCTCCAGGGCGCGGGCGATGGCATCGAACGGCAGCGTTTCGCCGACGATGCACGAGGGGCGCAGCGTGCCCCCGGCCACCAGCGCGATGGAGCGGGCAAAGTCCGCCGGATGATCGTAGATCAGGCTGGGAATGATGCGAATCCCCTCGCGCACCACACGCAAGGGGATGAAGCCGGCGGGCGAAGACGAAAGCCCGAGCAGCATCACCTGCGCCCCGCGCGGCGCGGCGTTCATGACCAACTCCACGGCCGCGGTTGCGCCGGCGCATTCGAAGACGGTGTGCACCTCGCGGCGCGCCCATAATCCTGCAGCATCGTCCCCCGCGGCAGGGACGGCCCCGAGGCGGGAAGCCATTTCCAGCTTCTCGGGAAACTGGTCATGGGCGATAACGCGCACGCCCTGTGCGACCGCTGCGTGGATCAGGAGCAGTCCCACGACACCGCAACCGACGACCGCGACCGTGTCCCCGAGCTTCGCTCCCGAAAGCAGCAGCGCATGGAGCGATACCGTGAGGGGCTCGATGGTGGCGGCATCTTCATCCGCGACATTGTCGGGCACCGGCCATACGAATTGGGCGGGCGCCGTGGCATACTCGGCGAAACAGCCCGGGACGGTAACCCCCATGCTCTTCTTGTTGGGACAAATGCTCCCGCGGCCCGACAGGCAAAACCTGCATGCGCCGCACGGGTAGTTCGGCTCGACGACGACCCGCCGGCCTGCTTCGAGACGGCCCACTCCCGGCCCTGCGGCCGCCACCGTGCCGACGAATTCATGGCCGAGGGTGAACGGGAAGCCGGGAACCGCCCGATGCCCCTGGTAAAACGAGACGTCCGATCCGCAGATGCCGGCGCGTCTGGGCCGGATCAATACCTCTCCCGGAGCCGGTTCAGGAGGATCCACGTCGCGGATCTCGAGTTTCCCCGCAGCAACCAACTGAGCAGCTTTCATCTAAACACCTCGTTTGCTTGGATTGGATTCTTTCCTGTCGACGATACAGCCCCGCTGCATGCCCATGGACGCGGGCTCGTGAATAGGGGCGCGGGAACGGCGCCCGGCACCCGCCTGCAACTCGAAGGCCGCCAAGGCTCCGCGGGGACGAAAGCGCGCGGCCTTCAGGCATGGCGCAACAGTCCCTGGGCAAGCGCCCGAGCCTCCGCCAGGGGGATCTGCCCCGGGGCCGACTCCTCCTGCGCCACGGCGTAGGCCATGTCCGACCCGAAAAGGAATCCCGCCACGCGGGTCAACACCCCCAGGCGTCCCATCGACATGGTACATAGCGCCAAATCGGGCAGGGCCTTGCGTGCTTCCATGGTCACATTCAGCAACCGCAGGACATCATCGGCCGTCCCGGGCATCACCGCGATCTTTGCCACGTCCGCCCCGCGCCACTTCATGAGCTTGATCTTTTCCAAGAGCAATTTGTCGCTGGGGGTACCGGCAAAATCGTGAAAGGACAGGATGACGCGCACGCCTCGATCCCGGCACAAGCGGATGAGCGGCTCGAGCAACGAATCCTCGTTGTCAAGCTCGACGTCGACAAAGTCGGCCATGCCCGAATCTGCCGCCGCCTCCAGGCACGCCCGGCGAGTCTCCCGGGATATCTCCTGCGCGCCTCCTTCCTCCCTTTTTCGCAGCGTGAAGATCAGGGGGACATCGGCGAGCAGGCTCCGCAGCCCGCGCAGAGAGTCCAGTAGCGCAGCGGGAGCCGGATCGGGATAATAGTCCGCCCGCCATTCGACGATGTCCGCAGCCAGATCGCGGGCCACGGCGGCCTGCGCCATAAGCTGCGCCGAATCCCTCGCCACCAGGGGCGCGCAAAAGAGAGGCTTCGGCCCGCCGTATTCGACGCCGCGCACCGCGAACGGTACCTCCATGCACGGCCTCATCGTCCCCACCTCCCCGGCCGATCCCCATCGACACGCTCATCTCGGAACATCATCCTGCCTCCCCGGCCAGATTCTACCCGAACTGCAACTGCCATGCCAGTTTGTAATGCCATCCGCCGGCCCGCCGTCGCGATCGCGGGCTGGCTGGTGGACGCATCCGCCCATGCCCGAAGCCCGGCGGGAGCGATGCCGCCGCGCCTGCCTTGCCGGCTTGTCGAGCCGGCCGCGGGCCGGGCCTCCGATTCGAAGCGGCCCGGGATCCATGATCGCCTCGCGTTCCTGCATGGGTTATTATTTCACCTCTTGCGGGCGAACGGCGCAAGCATCGGGCTTGCCGCCGGCTTCTATGCCGGAATTCCAACGCGGAGGTCGCAGATGCATACCGTAGGGTATATCGGTCTGGGGCTGATGGGAAAGCACATGGCACGCAATATCCTGAAGGCCGGCTTTCCGCTGGTCGTGCACAACCGGAGCCGGGCCGCCGTACAGGAACTCGTGGCCCAGGGAGCGAGGCCCGCGGCCAACCCTGCCGAGCTGGCCCGGCAGGTGGACGTGGTCGTAACCAGCCTCCCCGACTCCGGCGACGTCGAACAGGTCGCCTTCGGCAGAAACGGCATCCATGAAGGTGCGCGTGCTGGACTGATATTCGTCGACCATTCGACCATCAAGCCGTCCACCGCACGGTCGATCGCCGAGCGATTTCGGGCCTACGGGGTAAAGTGCCTGGATGCGCCGGTGAGCGGCGGGGATATCGGCGCCCGTGAGGGCACCTTGAGCATCATGGTGGGCGGCCCCGCGGACGTCCTGGAGCAAGTACGACCGATACTGCAGGCGGAAGGCAAGACGATCACGCACGTGGGCGACAGCGGGTGCGGGCAGATCGCCAAGGCGGCCAACCAGATCATGGTGGCGGCACAGATGGTCGCCATGGCCGAGCTCCTGATCTTTGCCCAGAAAGCCGGCGCCGATCCGCACAAAGTCGTCGAAGCCATCCGTGGCGGGGCGGCGCAGTGCTGGACGCTGGATGTCAAGCCCCAGCGCCTCTTCGCGGGAAACCGGCAGCCCGGCTTCAAAGCCTCGCTCCAGGCCAAGGATCTGAACATCATCATCGAGACCGGGCGCCAATACGGAATCCCTCTGCCTTCTGCCGCATTGGATGCGCAGTTGTACAACGCCATGCTCGAAAACGGGATGGCCGACCTGGACAACTCGGCCGTCATCGGAGTGCTGGAGAATCTTGCCGGGACGCGTCTGGTCGAAACCGGCAGATGATGGGGCGGGCGGACCTTGTGCAGCCGGCTGTTCGGCGAACAATGCCGCCGATGCGCTGCGGCCGTGCTATGGACGGTCAGGCGGTCCGAACGCCGGCGACGGCGACGGCGTCTGCCAGATGGAAAACTTCCCGCTGCAGGCTCCCTCCACGCGCAGAATGTGCATCCGCGGCCGCTCCGCCGCCAGGCGTGAGAGAGCATCGCGCGACAATATGAAAGCGGCCTTGCCGAAGGCTTCCGATTCGGTGGCGCTCGGGGCGACCACGCTCACCTGGCACAATCCCTCGATTGGCTCGCCCGTGCGCGGGTCGAAAATGTGGCTGAAAACGCGCGCGCCCGCCCGTGCCGCGCGCACGGCCGTTCCCGACGTCGAGACTGATGCGTCGGTGAGCCGCGCAATCGCGAAAAGGTGCTGTATATCCTCGGGGTTCCTTATCCCGACCCTCCAGTACGGTCGACCGGGAGGCCGTCCTATGGCATAGAGCGTGCTCCCTCCGGCGTTTACCAGAGCAGCCTCGATGTTTCTTCTCCTGAGCACCCGAGCGGCCCGGTCGACCGCGTAGCCTTTCCCGATGCCGCTCGTATCTATTTCCATTCCCGGAACGGAATAGAAAACCGATCGCGCATTGTCGTCGAGAATGACCTTGCCGAAGCCGACCTTGGCCTTCGCGGTTGCGACGGCGGCTTCCGAGGGCCGTGCCGGAGCCGAACCGAAGAATCCCCAGGCGCGCACCAGAGGGCCCACCGTCGGGTCGAAGGCCCCCAGGGTGGCCGCATGCAACGCCCGGCATTCTTTGAGAAAGTCGTACAACTCCGCCGGAACCCGAAAGGGGGATCGCGAAGCTTCCCGATTCATCATGCTCAGCGGGCTTGAGGGATCGTAATTGCTCAGGAGGCGCTCGACTCTCTGCATTTCGTCCAGCGCTTCCGCCATCGCCTGCTCGGCGTATTTCGCGTCCGGGTGATAGACCTCGATCTCGCAAAATGTCCCCATCAGCCGCCTGGCCTGCTTGAAGGGCAATGCGGCGGGAGACAACGGGTGGGACAGGCACGACAGGAAGCAAAAGGCTGCAGCCGACGATACCAGCATGGCGAGCCGGCACGGAGGAAAGGACGTCATGAGTCGTCGCCTCGTGTCGCGCACGAAACCGGCGAGGAGTCTAGGAGGCTGCCGGGGTCTGCCTCCGCTTGGGTACGAGCATTTCGCGCCGGAAAACCATCACCACTTCCCCGCGCTGGTTGTGGACGGTGGTTTCCGCCCGGACGATGCCGGCGTCCGGCCTGGAGGGCGATTCTCTCGTTCCGAGGATCACGGTTTCGGCCGAGAGGGTGTCGCCGTAAAAGACGGGCGAGACGTGGCGGATTTCCTCGTAGCCGAGGCTCGCCATGTACTTGCCGTTGATTTCCGGCACCGTCAGCGCCACGGCCGCGGAAAAGACCAGCGGTTCAGCGACCCGCCGTCGGCGCGCCGACAAGGCCTCACCGCAGTGCTTGTCGGCCATGGGCGTCCTGTGATTCATCGTCAGAGTGCAGAAAAACATGTGGTCGGATTCCGTGATGGTCCGGCCGGGCCGGTGCCGGTATACGGCGCCGACCTCAAACTCGTCGAAATAACGGAGAGTGCTCATGATCGGATTCCAGAATCCCCATCGACATGCGCGGGAGCAGGCGGAAGCAGGACCGGCATATCCCGGCCCGGGCGGGGCCGGATCGGAACTCTGCGGAGCGTCGGTCACTCGGATACGACATGCCCATAGCGTCTCGAAGAGGCCATTCTTCTACCAGCCCGCCCGCCTCCTGTCAACCGTTGATCGCAGGCACGGCGATAAGCCGCGGGGGCTGCAGGGCTATGCTATGATTTCCGTGCGCGCGTGCGCGCAGCGAGGAATCCCTTGGCGATCATCACGATCTCCTACCAGCACGGCAGCCTGGGCGAAACCATTGCCGCCGAGGTGGCGCAGCGCCTCTCGTTCGTCCTGGTGACGCCCGCCCGCGTGGAGGAGATCATGCGCGAGCGCTACCAGCTGGATTACTCTCTGTCGGGAACGCTGGCGCAGGCCCCGCGCGACCCGCAGACAAGCAAGGTGTTCGCCAACCTGATTTCCGCCATCCTGACCGACATGGCCGTGCTCAACGACCTGGTGGTCCTGGAATGCGGCGGCCAGTTCATTTTCCGCTCCTTCCCCAACGCCCTGCATGTGCGCATCGTCGCCCCGCGCGATATCCGCGCGCACAATCTCATGCAGGCGGCGGGTCTGTCCTTCGAAAAGGCGCTCGACGAGATGGAAGAGCACGAACGCCGCCAGGTGCGCTTCCTGCGCACCAGCTTCCGGCGGCCGGCGGACGCGCCGGAGCGTTACGATCTGGTCATCAACACCGCCGGGCTGCAAGTCGCGCACGCGGTCGAGATCGTCCTGCAGGCGGCCGGACTCAAGAATCTGGCGGATTACGGGATGGTATCCAGCGAGAGCGCCGCGCGCGCCCGGCTGCGCAACCAGATCCGCCTGATCCGCTCGCTCACCAGGCTATCGCTCGAGACCAGCGAGTCGCTGCACCAGTTCGCGCACCCGAGCGAGCTGGTCTTCGCGCGCCTGCTCGATTTCTACGGCATCCGCTGGCAATACGAGCCGCGCACCTTCCCCTTGAACTACGACGACAAGGGCAACATCACGGAAGCGTTCTCCCCGGACTTCTATCTGCCCGACAGCGACCTGTACGTCGAGCTCACCACGATGAAGCAATCGCTGGTGACCAAGAAGAACCGCAAGGTCAAGCGGCTGCGCGAACTGTACCCGGAGGTCAAGATCCAGCTGCTTTACCAGAAGGATTTCGAGGATCTGCTCTTCAAGTACGCCACCCGGATGCCGGAACAGGAAAGAGTGTCGTCCGATGCACGAAGATCTGGAAAGGGTTCTGTTCACCCGGGAACAGATCCAGCGGCGGATCGGCGAGCTGGCTGACGAGATTTCACGCGACTATCGGGACCGCGATCTGATGCTCGTCGGCGTGCTCAAGGGTGCGGTGTTCTTTCTCACCCACCTGGCCCAGGCCTTGAGAATCCCGGCCAAGCTGGACTTCCTGGCCATCGCCGCCTTCTCGCCGGGCAAGGCCCTGCCGGGTGTCGTGCGCATCTCCAAGGACCTGGACCTCGACATCCAGGGGATGGATGTCCTCGTGGTCGAGGATATCGTCGATACCGGGCTGACGCTGCGCTATCTGCTGAACATTCTCGCCGGGCGCAATCCCAGGAGCCTGTACGTGTGCACCTTCCTCGACAAGGCCACGCGCCGGTTGGTCGAGATCCCCGTGCGCTACCGTTGCTTCGAAATCCCCGACCGGTTCGTGGTGGGCTTCGGGCTCGACTACGACCAGCGGTATCGCACGCTTCCCTGCGTCGGCATCCTGAAGAGTCACATCTACCAGTAGTAGGTCCGGCACGCCGTGCGGGACGTACTGCGGGCGTGCCGGAGGCACGCAAGAAAGTAGCTTCGTTTATTGATACGCACCTTTCCGGGGGTTCGCCTGCGGCTCACCCCCGGCTACCGGCCCAGGGCCCCTGCCGCGGCCCGATGGTGGGTCCGCCGCGCCGTGCCGCACCCGTGAGATTGTTCCCCCAAGCCGCCGGTCCCGCACATCAGTAGGCCCGCTAGGGAGCGGGAGTCGCACGCAAAAAGACGGTGAAGCCCGCGAAGGATCGCTTGCTCCAGGCGGTATCGGCGAGCGCAGGCGCGCGGAAACCGCGGCACGGGTCGTCGGTCGCCTTGTCGTAACAGACCACGATCCGGCGCCGGACCTCGGGCCGGGCCAGCGCCCCCAAGCCGGGATCCAGGTCGTCCGCCCGCAGCGGCGCCAGCTGCGGTTCGTAGTACTCGAGCAAAGGAGCGACCAGCGGCATGGATACGGCATCGCCCGGCTGAGCGGCGCGCGCCACGAACCGGGCGGTGCCGCGCCAGTCCACCGGCTCCTTGCGCCAATGCAGGGCCGCAACTCCGATCGCGAGCAGGCACATCAGTCCGGCATAGAGGATCGCGGGCGCACTGACCCGGTACGGCAGCCTTTCCAGGATCGTCAGACGCTCCCCCACATAGGACAGCCCGTAGCCGGCCAGCAGCACGAGCGGCGGCGTGGCGTGCAGGATGTGACGGATCGCAAAGAAGTACCCCGACCAGTACTCCACGACCAGCACCAGCGGGATCGACGGGACCAGCCAGGCAAGCAACCACATCAGCGTCCGGCGCCGTCCGTGCCGCTTGAGCGCCCGGATGCCCGTAATCAGACCGATCAGCAGCAGACCGGCCACGGGATAGCTGTTGTCGCCGAGCTCCTTGATCAGGCGCAGGACGATCTTCGGATCGGCGATCTCCGAGGGGGCGGCCACCAGCGGCCGCGACCAGGCAAAGCGCGCCCAGGGCAGGAAGGCGATGCATGCGGCCAGTGCCGCCGCCGCGCACCACAGCACGTGCCGCCATTGCGTCCTGGGCATTTCACCGCCGCCTTCGTGTGCGGCATCGACCGCCGGCCCGGCTTCCGCACCATACCGGCGCACGAGCACGAGGCCGATAAGCTGCGATACCGGCACCAGCAGGCCGAGAAAGCTCTGGTAGAACAGCAGCACCTGGACGGCGCACAGCAGCAGCCATCGCGCCCAGCGTCTTTCGTCCTCATAAACCAGCCGCAAGAGCAGGTCGTAGGAAACGAGCGTCAAAAAGAGCAGCAGGGCGTAAGGCCTTCCTTCCTGGCTGTAGTGATACTCGAGAGGGAAGAAGGCGAACAGAAAGGTCGAATAGAGCGCTACGCGCACTCCGAAGAGCCGCGAGGCGATGCGATAGAAGATCCAGATGGAAAGCGCGCCGAAGATGACCGCATGCAAACGAAGCGTCCAGGTGGACTCGCCCAGAAGGATGACGACTCCTCGCTGGACGAGAAAGTCGAGCGGGCCGGCGGCGGGCTGCTCCCGCAGCCTGTGCATCAGCTCCCCCAAGCTGGGGCTCCGGTTGATGACCGCCTGCACCAGCTCGTCCGTCCAAAGCTGCCTGCTTCCCAGAAAGAGCAGCCGATGAATGAAGCCGACCGCCAGGATCGCCCAGAGGATTCTCTTCATGGCTTCGCCCGCCGCCTCGCGGCAAGCCTATCCCCTTCCCCCCCCGAATGCAAGTTTCGGTGACAGGCTACTCAACCCCGAAACTCCTTGGACCTGAGTTTGGGGGTTGAGTAGCCTGTCACCGAAATAAAAGATAGAGGTGATAGGCGGTGGTCAGGGCGTAGGCCAGGAGGACCAGCCGCGCGGCAAAGCGCGCCAGCGCCCATTCCTTGTGAAGAATGATGATCGCCAGCGGCAGCGCGGTGAGCGCGCATTTCACGCATAGGAAGGTATGCACGCCGCCCGAGCTCAGGACCATGGCCATCAGCGGATTGGCCTCGCGCATGTTACGGTGCTGCAGCTGCAGGGTCGTGAAGGCCGCGTCCAGAAACGACATGCCCAGGATCGCCGTGGCCACGACCCAGCTGCCCCGGTCGTAGATGTCGACATACCCGGGGCCGTCCGTCGTGCGGCGCCCGGCACTCCGGCGCCGGCGCAGGCGACGAAAGAGCGGCGGAAAACCCGGCGGCCGGCGGCGGTCGTTCAAGGAGCGCCGCTCCGCCGATCCAGGCCGGCAATGCTCGGACGACGCCGTCGTATCCATGTCAAGAAGCATATATCGGCCGCAGGAGAGACTCGGATTACGACCTCCGCCGCGGCCCGGCCGGATTCCGTCCCGCCGGCAGGCGTCACACCTTCAGAAAGATCCTGCGCCGGTAAAGAAAATACGCGATGGCCCAGAAGAGAAGGACGTAGGTGAGGGCATACATCAGCGAAGCGTTCTTCGGGGAAGCGAGCGGCGCATAAAGGCTCCTGAAGATCCAAGCGCTCAGCGAGATCTGCCCGCCCCCGGCCGCCGCGACCCGGATCAGCCCCAGCGATTTCGCCACAAGGCCCGCCAGGACGAACATGGCGATCGCATTCATGCCGTACACCACGAAAGGCTGCGCCCAGGCGCGCCGGCCCTGGACGTCCACGATCCAGTAGCAGAAGGCGAAGACCGTGGCCGCCAAACCGGCCATGAAGACCGCGTAGGAGCTGGTCCAGAGATTCTTGTTGATCGGAAGCCACCAGTTCATCACCGAACCGCACAGCATGAGCGAGCTGCCGAAGACGAAAAGCCAGGCGGTCTTTTCCGCATCCGCCAGGCGCAGGCGCAGTATGCGCCCCGCCAGGACGCCGAACAGGGTGGTGGCGATCGCGGGCAGGGTGCTGACGATTCCCTCGGGGTCCCAGACCTTGGTGGCCGACCACATGTGCCCGCGCAGCACCATGCTGTCGACATACTGCGCGAAATTGCCCACCTTATCCAGCACCCCCGCCCCGTAGCCGGGCACGGGCACGAGCTTCATCAGGACCCAGTAGACCGAAAGCAGGCCGCCGGTCCAGAGGATCATGCCCCGGAGTCCCGACATCAGGAAAATGAGCGCCGCAGCCAGGTAGCAGACCGCAATGCGCTGCAGAACCCCGGGTATTCGGATCGTCGCCAGGTTGTAATAGGGAAAGCCCGCCAGCAGCAGGCCGAGCCCGAAGATGATCGCCGAGCGGCGCAGTGCATGGAGCATCAGGGCCGACCTGCTCTCGCCGCGCTCGACGCGCCTGGCGAAGGACAGGGTCATCGCCACGCCGACGATCCATAGAAAGAACGGGAAGATGACGTCGGTGAAGGTCCAGCCGTGCCAGGGCGCGTGCAGCAGGGGCGCATACACCGCACCCCAATCGCCGGGATTGTTGACGAGCAGCATGGCGGCGATCGTGGCGCCGCGGAAGACGTCGAGCGACATCAGCCGCCCGCTCGCCGCATCGGGCCGCGCGACGTTGCCCGCATTCCCGGTACGCGCGCCTCCTACCCCCTCCGCCGCGGCGCTCATGGCATCACGCCGGCTCGCTACGCCCGCGCCAGAAGCTGGCGCAGCACGAACGGCAGGATTCCTCCGTGCCGGTAGTACTCGACTTCGATGGGGGTATCGATGCGGAGCGTGAGCGGCACCTCATCGACCCTGCCCCCGGCGCGATGGATGACCAGGCGTACCTCCTGGCGCGGGCGGATGCCGGCGGCAAAGCCGACCAGGTCGAAGGTCTCGCTGCCGTCGAGGCCGAGCGACTGCAGGCCGGTGCCCTCCCGGAACTGGCAGGGGAGCACGCCCATGCCCACGAGGTTGCTCCGGTGGATCCGCTCGAAGCTCTGAGCGATCACGGCGCGCACGCCGAGCAGCGCCGTCCCCTTGGCCGCCCAGTCGCGCGAGCTGCCCGAGCCGTATTCCTGGCCCGCCAGCACCAGCAGCGGCACCCCCTCCCGCTGATAGCGCATGGCGGCATCGTACATGCTTTCCTGCGCGCCGTCCGGCATGTGCCGGGTCACGCCGCCCTCGACCCCGGGCAGCATGAGGTTCTTGATGCGCACGTTGGCGAAGGTGCCGCGCATCATCACCTCGTGGTTCCCGCGCCGCGCCCCGTAGCTGTTGAAGTCCGCCACGGTCACGCCGCGCGCCTGCAAATACAGCCCCGCCGGCGACGTCGGCTTGATGGATCCTGCCGGGCTGATGTGATCGGTGGTCACGGAATCGCCGAAGAACGCCAGGGCGCGCGCCCCGCGGATCTCGCCCGGCGCGGCGGGCTCCATGCTGAATCCCTGGAAGAAGGGCGGCTCCTGGATGTAGGTGGATGCATCGTCCCACCGGTATACCGACCCGGAAGGCGCCGCGATCCGGTTCCACATTTCGTTCTGTTCGCCGAGGTTGCTGTACAGCCTCTTGTAGGTGACCGCCTCGAATGCGTAGCGCATGGCGCGCCGCACCTCGTCGGGGGCGGGCCACAGGTCGCGCAGGAACACCTCGCGACCCTGCTCGTCCCTCCCCAGGGGCTCGCGGTCGAGGTCGATGTCGACGCGCCCCGCCAGGGCGAAGGCCACCACCAGCGGCGGGCTCATGAGAAAGTTGGCCTTGACCGACTGATGGACGCGGGCCTCGAAGTTGCGATTGCCGCTCAGCACGCTCGCCAGCACCAGGTCGTCTTTCCGGATCGCCTCCTCGACGCCGGGATCGAGCGGGCCGGAGTTGCCGATGCAGGTCGTGCAGCCGTAGCCGACCACGTTGAACCCCAACCGGTCGAGATAGCTCTGCAAGCCCGTCCTCTCGAGGTAGTCGCTGACCACGCGCGAGCCGGGCGCCAGCGAGGTCTTGACCGAAGGCTTCACCTTCAGGCCCTTCTCGACGGCCTTCTTGGCCAGCAGCCCGGCAGCCACCATGACGCTGGGATTCGAGGTGTTGGTGCACGAAGTGATGGCGGCGATCGCGATATCGCCGTGGGCCAGCTCGACCTGAGCCCCCGTCCCGGCCTTGAGCTGCACGGGATGGCGCTTTTCCAGCTCTTCCGGCTCCTTGCCGTATCCGCCTTCCGCCGCAGGTTTCTGCAGGATTTCCCGGAAGGCCTCCTTCAAGCGGGTCAGTTCGATCCTGTCCTGCGGGCGCCTCGGCCCGGCAACGGCCGCCTCGACCGTTCCCAGATCGAGTTCGAGCACGGTGCTGTAATCGCACTCTCCCTTGCGCGGCATGCCGAACATGCCCTGCGCCTCGAAGTAGCTGCGCACCATGTCGACATGCTCGTCGGGCCTGCCGGTGGCGCGCAGGTAGGCGAGCGTTTCCTCGTCCACGGGGAACAGGCCGATGGTGGCGCCGTACTCGGGGCACATGTTGGCGATGGTCGCGCGATCCGGGCCCGAGAGCGTGGCCGCACCCTCGCCGTGATACTCGACGAACTTGCCCACGACCTTGGCCTTGCGCAGCATCTGGGTGATGTGCAGCACCAGGTCCGTAGCCGTCACGCCCTCGCGCAAGCGGCCGCTCATGTGCACCCCCACGACGTCGGGCGTGAGGAAGTAGACCGGCTGGCCCAGCATTCCGGCTTCGGCCTCGATGCCCCCGACACCCCATCCCACGATGCCCAGGCCGTTGATCATGGTCGTGTGGGAGTCCGTGCCCACCAGCGTATCCGGGAAGTAGACCCCGTCCTTTTCCGAAACCACGCGCGCCAGATACTCGAGGTTCACCTGGTGGCAGATGCCGATGCCCGGCGGAACCACCCGGAATCCGTCGAAGGCCTGCATGCCCCATTTGAGGAAGCGATAGCGCTCCTGGTTGCGCGCGAACTCCATCTCCATGTTGCGCCGCAGCGCGTCGGGGGTTCCGGCATAGTCGACCTGCACCGAATGGTCGATCACCAGATCCACGGGCACCAGGGGCTCGACCAGTCGGGGATCGCGCCCCATGCGCTCGACGGCGGAACGCATGGCCGCCAGGTCCACCAGCAGGGGCACGCCGGTGAAGTCCTGCAGCAGGATGCGCGATACCACGAAGGGGATCTCCTCGGTGCGCTCCGCCCTCGGACCCCAGTTGGCCAGGGTGCGCACGTCCTTTTCCGTTATCTTCCTGCCGTCGCAGTTGCGCAGCACCGATTCGAGCACGATGCGGATGCTCACCGGCAGGCGGGAGATCGGGCCGACCCCCTCCTTTTCCAGCTGCGGCAGTGAGAAAAAGCGGCCCGTACGGCCGCCCTCGATTGCGAAAGTCCGAAGGGCATGAAAGGGATCGTGTGTCATAGTCGTATCTTCGTTTCAGCGGTTGATGGCGAAAAAGACCGTTACCAGCAAGTACGGCGCCAGTTTAAAATCCTGCGCGCGAAAGGTCAAGGAACGCCATGCGGCGAAGGAACTGCCGGCGATCTTCCGGCAGGCCACCGGCGTGGATACCGGTGCCATCCCGGAGCGCTGGCTGCCGCCGCCGGCGAGGTGATCCCGTGACTGCGAAGGAGCTGATTCACGTCGTCCTGTACCGGCCCGAGATACACCCGAACGTGGGCAACATCGCCCGCCTGTGCGCCGCCAACGATCTGCCGTTGCATCTCGTGGGCGCCCTGGGATTCCGCATCGACGAGAAATCCGTGCGGCGCGCGGGGCTCGACTACTGGCCCCATGTCGATTTGCGGCGCGAACACGATCTGGAGGAACTGCGCCGGCGGCTTCCCGAATCGCGCTTCTACTACTTCAGCGCGCGCGCGGAACGTCCGTTCACCGACGTCGCCTACCGGCCGGGCGACTGCCTGGTTTTCGGCCCCGAATCCACCGGGCTGCCGGAGGCGTTGCTGCGCGCCGACCCTGACGCGGCGCTCCGCATCCCGATGCGCTCCGGCAAGGTGCGCAGCCTGAACCTTGCCACCGCCGTCGGCATCGCCGTCTACGAATGCCTGCGCCAGCTGCTCGGACCGGCATGGGCGGGCGCGGCCGGCCGCGGTCTCACTTGAAGTAGTCGGGCTCGTTGCCCCGCTTCCACTTGATGTTGCATCCCAGGCTGGGCTTCTGCTCCTGCGGCACGGGCCGGCCTTCGAGAACAGCGTCCAGAGCCGCACGCAGGTCACGGCCGTCGACCGGACGGCCGTTTCCCGGCCGGCTGTCGTCGAGCTGGCCCCGGTAGACCAGCCGGCGTTCCTGGTCGTAAAGGAAGAAGTCGGGAGTGCACGCGGCCGCATAGGCCTTGGCGGTCTCCTGCGTTTCGTCGTAGCAGAATGGAAAACAGAAGCCGGTCTCGACCGCCATTTCCCTGAGCTTTTCCGGCGCGTCCTCCGGGTAGCCGGCGACGTCGTTGGCGCTGACGGCCACGATGCCGACGCCGCGGCCGGCGTAATCGCGGCCGATGCGCGCCAGTTCCTCCTTGACGTGCTGCACGTAGGGGCAGTGGCGCGAAAGGAACATGACGAGCAAAGCCTTCCTGCCCGCAAAGGAATCCAGGGAAATCGTCTCCCCCGATACGGTATCGGGCAGGCGGAAGTCGGGCGCCCGCGAACCGAGCGGGGCCATGGTCGACGGGGTCGCTGCCATCGTCTCACTCCTCGGCGAATATGGTTGCATCCGGCGTGCCGCCGCGGCATCCTTGCCGCCGGCGCGCCCCGATCATTGTACCACCGGCCGCGCCGGGCATCACTCCGGCGCACTCGATGTATGTTGACTAGTGTGACTAGTCATGCTATCGTCGTTCCGTGGAATATTCGATTTACCAGGCCAAGGCACGGCTCAGCGAGCTCATCCGCATGGTCAAGGCGCGCCGCCGCGTCGTCATCACCGAACGCGGCGTGCCCGTCGCCGAGGTCGTTCCCTATGCATCGGGCCGCAGCGAAAAAATTGCCGATAGGATCCGGCGGCTGACGGGCACAGGCGCGGTCATTCCGCGCCGTGAGCCTTTTTCGGCGGAACCGCTGCTTTCTATGCCGGGCGCGGTCGGTCGTTTCCTCGAGCACGACCGGGAGTAGCACCGCGTGAAACCCGCCTACATCGACACCTCCCTTCTCATCGGGCTCAAGTTCCAGAAACCGGCGCTGACGGCCGCCCGCACGGTCTCGCGTTACGAATTGTTCTCCAGCGAGCTGCTGATCGCCGAGCTGCTCGCTTTCGGCAAGCGTGAGTCCATTGCCGAGGATCTCCTGTGGGAGGCGTGCCGCGGCTTGTCCTGGATCGTTCCCGCAAGCTCCATCGCGAGCGAGATTGACCGGGTATCCCATGCCGGCTATGCCCGGGGAGCCGACCTGTGGCATCTGGCTTGCGCCTGCTATCTGAGCCCGGATCCCGGCGACCTGGCCTTTCTGACGCTCGACGAGCGCCAGCGCATGCTGGCAGCCCGGTTGGGCTTCCAGGCACCGCACCTCGCATGATCGTGAAAGGACGCCGCGGCCGGCGTTGCAGCCCGATGGCGGCGTCGCGCCTGCTCGCTACTGCCGCACGAAGCGCACGTTGCGGATGCGGCCGGCCTGAACCGCAAAGCCGTCGACCGCGCCTGCGGGGCCGCGCGTGAACTCCAGGAACATCCCCGGCAGCGCGAAACCATCCCGATACGTGGGCTGCAAAGGATCCTTGGGAAGGTTCCGGCCCCTGACATGGAGCTTGCCGTCCTCGACGGCCAGTACGCACTTCGCGTCCAGTTCGGGGCTGTAATAGACCCCGGCATAGGCGCGCAGCTCGGCTGCGTCCGGAGAGGCGGCCGGCACCATCTCGAATATCTCCGGCGCGGCGCCCGCGCGCAGCACGGACAGCCGGCCGGTCCCCTCGAATGCCAGCTCCACAGGCTGCGACGCGAGACGGAAGCGCGTCGGCGAAAGCGGGATCAATTCCTGCGCCGGCCCGAAGGCATCGAGGGAAAGTTTTCCGGCGGCAAGCGTGATGCGGCGCAGCTCGCCGCTTTTCGGGTTGCGATACAGCCCCGCACGACGGGCAAGCTCCGTTTCGGCGATCTTTACCGCCGCCTCCGTCCCGCGTGCCTCCGCCTTTTCCGGGGCTGCCATCCGATCGCCAAGGTAAACCTCCGCCACCTGGCGCGCGAGGCGGCCCGGATTGGCGGCGGCCAGATTGCACAGGCACGCCACCGAAAGGCTCTGCTCGGGAAAGCGCAACAATTCGGCGCGATATCCGGCCCACGACCCGCCGTGGATGACGGTCTTCAAGCCCCGGTGCTCGCCCAGGGTCAACCCGAACGCGTAGTTGAGCTTCTCGCCGCTGTTCAGCATCCCCGGCGCGAGCAGTTGCCGGATCAAAGCCGTGCCGCCGACCCTGGGCTCGTAGAAATTGCGGTCCCACTGGAGCAGGTCCTCCACCGTGGTCATCACGGCCCCGTCGCCGGTCTGCTCGAAGCCGGACATCATCCCGGCGAGTCCGCACGGGCGTATTCGGAGAAGATCGCGTCCACCTTGGCGTTCAAGGCTTCCTGGCCGTGCACCGCCGGCGATTGCGCCAGAAGCAGCGCCACGCAGGCGGGAACGATGCGACTGTGCGAGCTCATCAGTGACCTGCCGGTACCGACATGCATCCGATCGGACTGTTTGACGTCCCGCATATAATCGACCAAGATGATCGCCGGTCAAACAGGTTTGTGAGGGTGCGGCAGGGCGCATGTTGATCCGGGGGGTCTTGTTCGATTTCGATGGAACTCTTACCGAGCCCGGCGCGCTCGACTTTCCGGCTCTGAGGCAGGCCCTCGGTTGCCCCGAGGGCCGGCCCGTGCTCGAATTCATCGAAGCCCTGCCCGCCGGGGAGCAGCGGAGCGCGGCGCGCGCGATTCTCGACGAGTTCGAACGCAGGTCGGCCGAAAACTCGCGCCCCAATCGCGGCGCCGAGGAGCTGCTCGACTATCTGCGCCGCAGGAACGTCAAGGTCGGGATCCTCAGCCGCAACAGCCTGCGCTCGATCCTGCGCGCATTGGAAAACTTCCGCGGCACGCAGCCCGGGGACTTCACCGTCATCCTCTCCCGCGACGACCCGTTCGTCCCGAAGCCGAGCCCGGAAGGCATCCGCGCCGCGGCCGCCAGGATGGGCATCGCTCCGGCGAACCTGCTGGTCGTCGGGGATTTCCTCTTCGACATTCAGGCGGGCCGCAGCGCCGGCGCGCCCACGGTCTATCTCACCAACGGGGATCCCGATCCCCGCACGGCCATGCTGGCCGATTTCACCGTCGCACGCCTCGAGGAAGTGCGCGACCTGCTTCGGCTATATACGCCTCTGCCGACGGGAAAGCTGCCCAACGATCTGCTGGCGGACTTCATCGAAGAGCTGGGCTGGAATCGGGCGGATCTCCTGGTTCCGCCCGGCATGGGCGAGGATGCAGCCGCCGTCGCCCTCGGGGGCGAAGAAGTCCTGGTGCTCAAGTCCGACCCGATAACGTTCGCGACCGATGCCATCGGCTACTATGCGGTGGTCGTCGGCGCCAACGATATCGCGGTCTGCGGCGCCGTGCCCCGCTGGCTGCTGAGCGCGCTGCTCTTCCCTCCCGATACCTGCGCGGCCGACGTGCGCCGCACGATGCACGCGCTCGAGCAGGCGGCGCGCGCCCACGGCATGCGCATCTGCGGCGGGCACACCGAGATCACCGACGCCGTCCGCAGGCCGGTCGTCGTCGCGCAGGCCGCCGGCGCGGTGGCGCGCGCCGGCCTGATCGAGAAGAAGAACATGAGGACGGGCGACCGCATCCTGCTCACCAAAGGGATTGCCGTCGAAGGCACGAGCATCCTCGCCCGGGAATTCCCGGCGCTGCTCCGCGAACTCGGAGCCGGGGAGGAGCTGCTGGACCGCTGCCGGGCGATGCTGCACGATCCCGGGATCAGCGTGCTCAGGGAGGCGCGGATCGCCGCCGAGAGCGGCACTGCGACGGCGATGCACGACGTCACCGAGGGCGGCCTGGCGACGGCGCTCGAGGAGCTGAGCGCCGCGGGCGGGCGCCGCCTGCGGGTATTTCGCGACCGCATACCGGTCCTGCCGGAAACCAGACGCCTGTGCGAGCTGCTTGCAATCGATCCTCTCGGCTTGATCGGCTCGGGCAGCCTGCTGATTGCGTGCGCGCGCGGGCGTTGCGACGAATTGCTCGCATCGCTGCGCGCCTCCGGGATCGATGCGTGCTGCATCGGCGAGGTGCTCGAGACGGGCCGCGGCATCGAGGCGCTCTCCGGCGAAGGCGGATCGCCGGCGCTCTGGCCTCACTTCGAAGCCGACGAACTCGCCCGCCTCTTCAGAAAGAAATAGGGACGCTCACCATTTTCCTTGAGATAGGGGAGCGTCCCAAAATAGGGACGCTCACCGTTTTCCCTGCGGGCTGGAGCTGACGGAGCACATCCTTGCTCGAAATAGGGGAGCGTCCCTGATTCCGCCGGCGACGGGGGTTGCTTTTCGCGAAAGGCCGAACGGATAATAGCGGCCGGAGGAGATTTTGACGGCGCCGGAGCAACGGAAAAAGATCACGGCCGCGAGCTTGTCGCGCGTCTTCCGCGAGCTGATATGGCCGCGCCGCTGGCTGCTCGCCCTCGGGCTGGTGCTCATCCTCGTCAACCGCGCCGCCGGTCTCGTGCTCCCGGGCGCCAGCAAGTTCCTGATCGACGATGTCGTGCAGAAGCGCAACACCGCGCTGCTCGGGCCGATCGCTTTCGTCGCCGCCCTCGCCGTCCTGGTGCAGGCCGGAACGTCGTTTTCCCTAACCCATCTCCTCAGCAAGACCGCCCAGCGCCTGATCGCCGACATGCGCATCCGGGTGCAGCAGCACGTCGGGCGCCTGCCCGTCGGCTACTACGACGCCAACAAGACGGGCGCGCTGGTTTCGCGCATCATGTCGGACGTCGAGGGCGTGCGCAATCTCGTGGGCACCGGCCTGGTCGAACTCCTCGGCGGAATCGTGACCGCCGTGGTCGCCTTCGGCCTGCTGCTCACGATCAACGCCGTCCTGACGCTCTCCATCCTGGCCTTCCTCGGGATTTTCGGCATCCTGGTGACCCGGGCCTTCATCTCGATCCGGCCGATCTTCCGCGAGCGCGGCAAGATTCATGCCGAGGTTTCCGGCCGCCTGGCCGAATCGCTGGGCGGCGTGCGCGTGGTCAAGGGGTTCCATGCCGAAGCGCGCGAGGCGGCCGTTTTCGCCGCCGGGGCCCTGCGCCTGTTCGAGAACATCCGCAAAACCCTCACCGCCACCTCCGCCATCAGCATGGCGGGCACGCTCCTGATGGGAACGGTCACGGTCGTGGTCATGGTGGTGGGCGGACGCATGATCATCCGGGGCGACATGACCCTGGGCGAATTCATCGCCTTCTCCCTTTACCTCGGCCTGCTCGTCGCCCCCATCTTCCAGATCGTCAACATCGGCAGCCAGCTCACCGAGGCCTTCGCCGGCCTGGACCGCACGCACGAGGTGCTGGCCGAGAAGCCGGAGGATGTCGATCCCGAGCGCACCATCCGCCTCGAGGACGTGCGCGGCGAGGTGCGCTTCGAGAACGTGGAATTCGCCTACGAGCCGGGCAAGCCGGTGCTGCGCGGCATCGACCTCGTGGCCGCCCCGGGTTCCATCACGGCGCTGGTGGGCCCGTCGGGCGCGGGCAAGAGCACGCTGGTCGGTCTGGTGGCCGCCTTCGCCAAGCCCACTTCGGGCACCATCCGAATCGACGGCACGGATCTGTCGCGCGTCCGGCTCGATTCCTACCGGTCCCGGCTGGGGGTCGTGCTCCAGGACGGCTTCCTCTTCGACGGCACCATACGCGAGAACATCCTGTTCGGCAAACCCGATGCCTCCCCGGAGGAAGTGGAGCGCGCCGCCCGCATCGCGCGCGTGGACGAGTTCGCCGCCGCCCTGGAGAAGGGACTGGATACCGTCATCGGCGAGCGCGGCGTCAAGCTGTCCGGCGGCCAGCGCCAGCGCGTCGCCATCGCGCGGGCCATCCTTGCGGACCCCAGGATCCTGATCCTCGACGAGGCCACTTCGAGTCTCGACAGCGAAAGCGAGGCCCTGATCCAGCAGGGACTGGCCGCGCTCATGCGCGGGCGCACCAGCTTCGTCATCGCCCATCGCCTGAGCACGATCCGCAACGCGGACCAGATCCTGGTCATGGAGGACGGCATGATCGTCGAACGCGGCCGCCACGAGGAGCTGCTGGCCCTGGGCGGCCGCTATCGCGATCTGTACACGCGCCAGATGGGCCTGGTGCGCGACCGCATTCTCTTCCCCGGCGAGGAAGAACCGGCGGCCGAAGCCGAGGTCAAGATCACAACCGCGGAACCGGCCGAGCTGACCCCGCTGCAGATCTTCCGCGCGCCCGGGCAGTGAGCCGCCGTCATTCGGAAAAGCGCGCGGCTTTCCGCTTGCCCGCACGGCCGCGTCCGATCTATGTTGTAGCCATACGGACATTCCATGGGAGGATCCTTATGAACAGGTTCCGTCATGCCGCATATCCCGCGTTGTTCCTGTTTCTGTTCGCTGCAGGGATCGACCTGCACGCGGTCGACGTGAAAAACACGCGGCTGCTCGCCCAGCCCGCCGTGAGCCGCGACCACGTCGCGTTCGTCTACGACAACGATCTCTGGATCGCCAACCTGGACGGCAGCGGGGTGCGCCGTCTGACGTCCGACGAAGGGGTGGAATCCAGCCCGGCCTTTTCGCCCGACGGCCGGCTGATCGCCTTCAGTGCGCAGTACGAGGGCAACACCGATGTCTACGTGGTGTCGGTCGAGGGCGGAGTGCCGCGCCGCCTGACCTGGCACCCGGGCCCGGACGTCGTCCAGTGCTTCACGCCCGACGGCAAGGCCGTGCTCTTCACCTCGCCGCGCGCGGTCTTCACCACGCGCTACACCCAGCTCTTCACCGTGGCCGCCGACGGCAGCGCGCCCGAGGAGGCGCTCAAGATTCCCAACGCCGACAAGGCCGTCTATTCGCCCGACGGCACGCGCATCGTCTACAACCCGCTTTCGCAGGCCTTCACCCAGTGGAAGAATTACCGCGGCGGTCGGGTTTCGACGCTCCACATCATCAGGCTGAGCGATTACGCCGTGGAAAAGATCCCGCAGCCGCCGACGCGCTGCAATGATACCGACCCCATGTGGATCGGCGACACCATCTACTTCCGCTCGGACCGCAACGGCGAGTTCAACATCTTCTCCTACGATCCCAAGAGCAAGGCCGTCCGGCAGCTGACCAACCTCTCGGACTTTCCGGTGATGGCGGCGTCGGCCGGGGGAGGGCGGATCATATACGAACAGGCCGGATACCTGCACATCCTGGACCCGCGCTCGGGGCGCAGCAACCGGCTGACTATCGGCGTGGCCGCCGATCTGGTCGAGACCCGGCCGCGCTACGTGAAGGGCTTCCGATACATCCGCAATGCCGCGCTGTCGCCCACGGGCGCCCGGGCGGCGCTCGAGTTCCGCGGCGAGATCGTCACCGTGCCCGCGGAAAAGGGCGACCCGCGCAACCTGACCGAGACGCCGGGCGCCCACGAGCGCTCGCCCGTCTGGTCGCGCGACGGCCGGCAGATCGCGTATTTCTCGGATGAATCCGGCGAATACCAGCTGTGCGTGCGCAGCCAGGACGGCAAGGGCGAGGTGCGCCGCTACCCGCTGCAGGGAGCGGGCTTCTATGAAGGCCCGGTCTGGTCCCCCGACGGCCAGAAGATCTCCTACATCGACAACTCGCGCACCCTTTACTGGATCGACCTCAAGAGCGGCGCCTGCAAGAAGATCGGCGCGGACTACCTCATGGGAGGGCGCCAGCCCATCCAGCACGCCTGGTCGCCCGATTCCAAGTGGCTCGCTTACACCCTGAACGGCAAGGTCTATATCCGCACCGTGTACGTCTACTCGCTCGAGCAGGACAAGTCCTTCGCCATCACCGACGGGTTGAGCGACGTGAGCGATCCGGTCTTCGACGCCGGCGGCAAGTACCTATACTTTTTCGGCTCCACCGACGCCGGCCCTGTGCGCCAGTGGTTCGACCTGTCGGGCGCCGACATGCGCATGACCTCGTCGCTCTACCTGGTCGTCCTGCGCAAGGACCTGCCGTCGCCGCTCGCCAAGGAGAGCGACGAAGAGAAAGGGACGCAGAAAGAGGAAAAGCCGAAGGAGCCGGCCGCTGCGCCCTTGGCCATCGATCTCGACGGCATTCAATTCCGCATCCTGAACCTGCCGGTCCCCGCCGACCAGTACTCCAGCCTCCAGGTCGGCAGTGAAGGCCAGATCTACTATCTCAAGGCGCTGCCCGCGCCCCCCATGCCCGAAGGGCCTCCCGCGCCGGGAGCGGGCGGTCCCAGTATGGAGCTGCACCGCTACGATCTCGGCAAGCGCAAGGAGGACGTCCTGATCTCGGGCATACGCTCCTACCAGATCTCCGCCGACGGCAAGAAGATCCTCTACGTGCAGCGGGATGCCATGTTCATCGTGCCTGTCGCCGACAAGCTCCAGCCGGGCCAGGGGCGTCTGAACATCGACGCCGTCGAGGTGCGCATCGACCCGCGCGCCGAATGGACCCAGATCTTCAACGAGGCCTGGCGCATCAACCGCGACTATTTCTATGCCACCAACATGCACGGGGCTGACTGGAACGCGATGAAGCAGAAGTACGCGGTCTTCCTGCCCGACCTGGCGGTGCGCAGCGACCTGAACCGCGTGATCCAGTGGATGTGCAGCGAGCTGGCCGTCGGCCACCACCGGGTGGGCGGCGGCGACACGCTGCGCGAGCCCAAGAACGTGCCCGGCGGACTGCTCGGGGCCGATTACACGATCGAAAACGGGCGCTACCGCTTCAAGAAGATCTACGGCGGCCTGAACTGGAATCCGGGACTGCGCTCGCCCCTGACCGAACCCGGCGTCAATGTCCGCGAGGGTGAATACCTCCTAGCGGTTCAGGGGAAGGATCTGAGGCCGCCCACCAACCTGTACAGCATGTTTGAGAACACGGCCAACAAGCTCATCGAGATCACCGTCGGGCCGAACCCGGACGGATCCGGGGCGCGCACGGTGTCGGTGGTTCCGATCGCCAGCGAAGCGGCCCTGCGCAACCGCGACTGGGTGGAGGGGAACCTCCGGAAGGTCCACCAGGCGACCGGAGGGCGCGTCGCCTACGTCTACGTGCCCAACACCAGCACGCAGGGGCACGAGTATTTCAAGCGCTACTTCTATCCCCAGGCCGACAAGGAAGCCATCATCGTCGATGAGCGCTTCAACGGCGGCGGGCTGATCGCCGACTACTACATCGACCATCTGCGCAAGCCGGTGATCAGCTACTGGAACATGCGCTACGGCGCCGATCTCAAGACGCCGAGCGCCTCGATCCAGGGCCCGAAGGTGATGATCATCGACGAGACCGCCGGCTCGGGCGGGGATCTGCTGCCCTGGATGTTCCGCAAATTCCAGCTCGGCACGCTGGTGGGCAAGCGCACCTGGGGCGGGCTGGTGGGCACCCTGGGCTTCCCGGTCCTGATGGACGGCGGCACGGTCACCGCACCCAACCTCGCCATCTGGACCGAGGACGGCTGGGTGGTGGAAAACGAAGGCGTGCCGCCCGATATCGAGGTCGAGCAGAATCCCGCGGACGTGATCGCGGGGCGCGATCCCCAGCTCGAGCGGGCCATCCAGATCGTGATGGAGGAGCTGAAGAAAAACCCGCCGCGGCAGCCGGCGCGCCCGCCCTATCCGGTACGGGTGAGACCGGCAAAGCCCTGAGCGGCGCTCGCCGGAGGCTCCGGGATCCTTCCGGAGCCTCCGCGGCCGGCCGGCGCGTCAGATTCGGATCGGAGAGCGCGGGGGCGAGAACACCGATGCCGTCTCGTCCGACAGAAGCACCCACAGCCCGTATATCCCGAGAGCGGTCCCGAGCGGCACATTGACGAGGTGGAGCGCAGACAGAACGATGCCGAGGATCCGGGCCCACGGAGCGAGGCGCAGCAATCCGATGCCGGCGACGATCGACGGAACGGAGGTGATCAGGAGCAGCAGGAAGATTGCGCCGCCGACCAGGCCGACGATGGGCGCGGCGATGGAAGCATCGGGATCGTGGCCCGCGGCGATGCCGATCACTCCCAGGATACCGCCGAAAACGAGCAGAACCACCAGGGCCGCAACGGCCCCGAAGGAACCCCAGACGAGGTTCAGGATGCCCAAAATCTGAATATGTTTCCGCATCGCCCGCCTCCTGGAGATATACAACCCGGCCGCCCGCTTATTCGCGCGGCGTGCCGGAGGGCGGCGAAGCATCCGCAGCGCGCCGCTTATTCCGGAGTTTCCGGAGAGCGGGGAGCAAGGCCGAAATACGCCCGGTAGCGGTCCGGGAGGCGCGCCGAGCGCGCGTTGCGGTCCGTGACCACGTGCACGGTTTCGCCGGTCGCCAGCAGCTCCCCGGTTTCGCGGTTGCGGATTTCATACGCGAAGCGAATCACTTTTTCCGAAGCGTCCGCCACGGTGGTGCGGATGAGGATCTCGTCCTCGAAGCGCGCCGGCGCCTTGTAGCGGCAGGCGGCCTCCGCCACCATGAGCATGCGCCCGTCCTGCTCCTCCATGTCGCGGTAGCGGAATCCCCGGGCGCGACACCACGCGGTCCTGCCGATTTCGAACCAGACCAGGTAATTGGCGTAGTAGACCACGCCCATCTGGTCCGTTTCCGCGTAACGGACGCGGATGACCTCGTCGACGAAGGGCTGCTCCGCGGCACTCTCCATGTCTTCGACTCCCCTCGCTCTCGCGATCGCAGAGCCTGCGCGCGTCACCGGACGACGACCGCAACGGAAACGTGGGACGGGAACTTCGCCGAGCGGTAGATCCGCTGGGTCGCCCTGCGATAGTCCTCGGCACGCGCCTCGAAGATATTGGGCACGAAGGTCTGCGGGTTGCGGTCGATGAGCGGGAACCAGGTGCTCTGCACCTGGACCATGATGCGGTGCCCGCTGCGGAAGCGGTAGTTCTGCGTGTGCAGATCGATCGTGTACGGCAGCACCTCGTTGGGCGGGATGGGCTCGGGGCGCTCGAAGCTCCGGCGGTAGCGGCCGCGGAAAACCTCGTTGGCCACCATCAGCTGGTATCCCGCCAGTTTCCAATCCTGGGGATAGCGCTCAGGATAGACGTCGATCAGCTTGACGATCCAGTCGCTGTCGCTTCCGCTGGTGGAAGCAAAAAGGTGCGCCGTGATGCGGCCCGCGATGGCGACGTCCTCCGCCAGCGGATCGCTCTCCCAGCTGAGCACGTCCGGCCGGTCGTCGACGAAGCGCTGGTCTTCGACGAGCCAGACGGGCCAGCCCGAGCCTCCGGGAAAGTAGGTGGCCTGGATCGGCCGCTGGCGATACGGCACCGGGTGCGCCGGATCGGAGACGTACTCGTCGAAGGCCGCCCGGCCCGAGTCGGCCGGCGGCTCGAACGACAGCTTTCCGCCCTCGCGGAAGTAGAGATTGCGCGCGACGGTTCCGGAGCGCGGCGGCCACGAATCCCACGAGCGCCATTCGTTGGCCCCGGCCTCGAACGTGCGGGCCTCGGGCTGGTCGGGTTTCCCCCGATCCTTGAGCAGGAAGGCGAACCAGGGAGCCTGTATCTGTTCCCGGAAGTACTTGGCCGTGGGGCTCCCGAAGTCGATGGCCCCGAGCCTGCGGCCCTCCGGCGAATTCCAGCCGCCGTGATTCCACGGGCCCACGACGAGGAAGTTCTGCCCCCGGGCGTCATGCTGCTCGAGAGCCTCGTAGATGCGCATCGGGCCGAAAAAGTCCTCCTGGTCCCACCAGCCGGCGACATTGAGCGTGGGGACGCGGACGCTCGTCAGGTGGGGTATCAGGGTCTGGCGCTTCCAGAATTCGTCGTAGTCGGGGTGCGCGACGAAGTCGTTCCACGTCGGTATGGTCCCGTGAAAATACCGGGCGTTGACGTTCGCCAGCGGCCCGAGCGCCAGGTACCACTCGTAGGTGTCGTAGCGGTCGAACTCGAAGTTCGCCTGCTCCTTCGAGGTCTCCATGCGCGCGGCGTACTCGAAGCCGTAACTGAGGCGGAAGGCCCCGTTGTGATGGAAATCGTCTCCCAGCCACATGTCCGCGGGCGAGGCCTGCGGCGAGGCGGCTCGGAGCGCCGGGTGCGGCTCGATCAGGGCCATGGCCGTCAGCCAGCCGCCGTACGAGACGCCCAGCATCCCGACGCGGCCGTTGTGGTTCGCGACGTTCTTGAGCAGCCACTCGATCGTATCGTAGGTGTCCGTGCCCTCGTCGATTGCGCGCGGATCGCTGCGGTCGCGCGCGGGCCGCTGCATGACGAATGTCCCCTCGGAACCGTAGCGCCCGCGGATGTCCTGGAAGGCGAAGATGTAGCCGTCGTCGGCCATCTCCTTGTAGGCGCCCGCGAGCGTGCGCGCCGACCGGGCGATGCCGTAAGGCGTGCGTGCGAGGATGATGGGCAGGGCCTGCGTGCTCTCCTTGGGCGTGAAGATCAGCGTATGCAGGCGGACGCCGTCGCGCATCGGGATCATGACTTCTTTGGAGTCGTATGCGGCAGCGGCGTCCGTCGCCTGCGGGCGCACGCTCGACGCCGCAAGCATCAATGCCGCAAACACGGCAGCTATCCGAAAACAGCGTCTCGTATCGACAGCGGGCATGGCGAACCTCCTCGCTCCGGCGGCGGTGCGGGCCGGCAGGCGCATCCGGAAAACGGCAACAGTCTACAGAATTCGCGCGCTTTTGTGGATAGTCAAGGTTGTCCGACCGGCGGGCGGGAGCAGCGTCTATTCTTCGCCGTCGCGCTGCTTGAGCTGCAGGAGATGTTCCGGCTTGAACTGGCGCTTGGACCAGCGGTATCCGGAATCGAACTCGACGCCGACAAAATAGCCTGCCGGCTGCTGTTCGCAATAGCGCACGCGCCCGTGGTAGCGCCCGCTGGGGTACAGCAGGGAGACCGGGGTTTCAGGGGCGAGCGCTTCTTCCAGCATGACGCAGGCACCGCCGGGCGAGATGTCCTCGAGGACGGCCGGGAGCTTGCGCTTCCGCCCGGCGCCGTCCCTGAAGACGACGTGGACAAGCTGGGCGCACTCGATGCGTTCTTCGCGTCTCCCGTGCTTCACACCTGGTTTATCGGCAGCTTCGCGCGACAGGTTTAACAGCGCCTCCCGAAGCGGGTTCCTCACGACTGCGGCATTTTTGTGTAGTCCAGTTCGGAACCCAGCAGGCTGTGCGGGATCAGGTAGACCGCCATCAGGACGATCGCGGCCGCCAGAGGCCAGCCGACATTTTCCGGGCGCTTCCGCAGGCGCCACAGAGCCAGGATCCACATGAGCGCCGCCGCCAGCGTCTTGTTGTCCGTCAGGTCCTTCCCGAAAGGCCAGCCTGTCCAGAGGGCGCCGAAGGCCAGCTTCTGCACGATCGGTCCCAGAATCAAGCCGCCCGCGCAGAGGGTGATCACCGTCCACAGAGCCAGCCGGTCGAGGGCCGGACCGCGCGCGAGCGCTTCCAGCCCGCAGCGGGTGGAAAACAGCATGGCGACGAACATCAGGATCACATGGGGCAGGAGGATGAACAGCGGGACTTCGCCTTTGTAACGCATGACGACCGGCTCGCGCGTCAGCGGCACCGGGTCGGCGCCGGCCTCGAGGAATATCTGGTACATGATCTTGCCCGCGGGCGGCTGGTGCGGGATCCGCGCGATGAGCAAGTCGCCGCGGCGCTCCAGGGGTTCCCGGCGCCACTCGTCATGGCTCGGCGTGCGCCGCATCCTGACGTAGCCGCCGACGGAACGGTCGGGAAGCGCCAGGGCGATTTCGGCATCGCGCGCGCCTTCCTGGCTGCGGGGCAGCCGGTACTTGACTTCGAATCCCGCGACGACCGTGCTGCCGCGCACCGGCCAGGTGGGGCCGGTCATGCGCTGATAGAGGGCCGCGGCCGCGACCAGGGTGAATGCCAGAACCCAGAGGAGCTTCGATCGATGTTTCATCCCTGCACCCACTTTCATGCATGTTATTCTTATCTGTCCGGGGAAGGAATGCAACTGTGCACGAGCTGTCCATCGCGCAGAGCATCGTCGACATCGTCCGGCAGCACGCACCCGACGGCGTTCCGGTGCGCGCGGTCAGGGTGGCGGTCGGCCGCATGTCCGGCGTGGTTCCGGAATCCCTGGAGTTCTGCTTCAGCGCCGTCGTGGGCGATACAATGCTCGAAGGCGCGCGGCTCGAAATCGACCGGATTCCGGTGCGGGCGGACTGCGCGCAGTGCGGCAATGTTTTCGTGGTGGAGGAGGCGGCCTTCGCCTGCCCGGCATGCGGCGGCTCCGACCTGAAACTGATATCGGGCACGGAGCTGCAGGTGATCGAGATCGAAGTCGCCGAAGGCGCGCACGAGGGCTTATGAGCATCATCACCATCCAACGCAAGGTATTGGAAAAGAACGACGAAATCGCCCGGCGCAACCGGGAGATCTTCCGCCGCCACCGCCTGCGGGTGCTCAACGTCGTCAGCTCGCCCGGGGCCGGCAAGACGAGCCTGCTCGAGCGCACCCTGGAATTCCTGGGCGGGAGCCTGAAAGTCGCGGTGATCGAAGGGGACGTGCAGACGGACTTCGACGCCCGGCGCGTGGCCCGCTACGGCGTGCCGGTGGTGCAGATCGTCACCAACGGCGGATGCCACCTGGAGGCCAAGCTCGTGCAGGACGCCCTGGAGAACCTGCAGCTGGACAACCTGGATCTGCTGATTATCGAAAACGTCGGCAATCTCGTGTGCCCGGCCGGATACGATCTCGGTGAAGACATGAAAGTGGTCGTGGCGAGCGTTACCGAGGGGGAAGACAAGCCCCTGAAATATCCGGCGATGTTCCGCAATGCGGCCGTGCTTCTCATCAACAAGATCGACCTGCTGCCGCATCTCGATTTCGATCTCGCCGCGCTGCGGCGCCACGCGCTTCAGATCAATCCCGGGCTCCGGGTATTCGAAACCTCCTGCCGGACGGGGGCCGGCATAGCCGAGTGGTGTGCGTGGCTGAAGAACCCGGGGGCCGGCACGCCGTGACCCTGCGCATCCGAATCGCCGTCCGCGGCGCCGTTCAAGGGGTGGGCTTCCGCCCCTTCGTCTATCGACTGGCTTCGGAGCTCCGCCTGGCGGGATGGGTGCGCAACAGCCCGCTGGGCGTGTTCATCGAGGCCGAGGGGGAAAAATCCCTTCTCGACCAGTTCGTCATGCGCCTGGAAAGGGAAAAGCCGGTGCATGCCCGCATCCAGAGCCTGGAGTTTTCCTTCCTCGATCCCCTCGGATTCGCCGGCTTCGAGATCCGCGCGAGCAGCGGCGAGGGCGACTCGGCCGCGCTCGTTCTGCCCGACATCGCGACCTGCGCCGAGTGCCTGCGCGAGATCTTCGATCCCGCAGAGCGCCGCTACCGCTATCCTTTCACCAATTGCACGCACTGCGGCCCGCGCTTCAGCATCATCGAGAGCCTGCCCTACGACCGCGGCAACACCTCGATGAAAGCCTTCGCCTTGTGCGAGCGCTGCCGCCGGGAATACGAGGATCCGACCGACCGGCGCTTCCACGCGCAGCCCATCGCCTGCCCCGCGTGCGGCCCGCAGCTCGAACTCTGGGATGCCGCGGGCAGGGCCGTCGCGCGCCGGGACGAAGCGCTGCTCGAAACCGCCGCGGCGATCCGCGCGGGAAAGATCGCGGCGGTCAAGGGCCTGGGCGGCTTTCATCTGATCGCCGACGCGCGCAACGACGATGCGGTCGCGCGCCTGCGGGCACGCAAGCGCCGGGAGGAAAAACCGCTCGCGCTGATGTTCCCCGACATCGCCGCCGTGCGCCGCGCCTGTGAAGTATCCGAACTCGAGGAGCGCCTGCTGCGCGCGCCGGAAGCCCCAATCGTGCTGCTGGAGCGCCGCGAGGTTGCCGGCATCGATCCGGTGGCGCCCTCGGTGGCGCCGGGCAATCCCTGTCTGGGCGTGATGCTCCCCTACACCCCGTTGCATCATCTGCTGATGCGCGAGCTCGGATTTCCCGTGGTCGCCACGAGCGGCAACCTCTCCGACGAACCCATCTGCATCGACGAGCACGAGGCGCTCGAGCGCTTGCGATCGATCGCCGACCTGTACCTGGTGCATGACCGGCCGATCGTCCGCCAAGTGGACGACTCGGTGGTGCGCGTCGTGCTCGGGCGCGAGCTGATGCTGCGCCGCGCGCGCGGCTACGCCCCCCTTCCCTGGAACCTCGGGAAGGCGCTGCCTGCCATCCTGGCGGTCGGCGGCCATCTGAAGAACGCCGTCGCCTGGACGCGCGGCGGCAACGTCTTCCTCAGCCAGCACATCGGCGACCTGGAAAGCGGCGAGGCTTTCGCGGCCTTCCGCCGGGTCATCGACGACCTGGTCCGGCTGCACGACGTCCGGCCCGCCCATGTCGCGGTCGACATGCACCCGGACTACATCTCGGCCAAGTACGCGCGTTCTCTCGGCCTGCCGCTCCTGGCGGTGCAGCACCACCACGCCCACGTAGCCGCCTGCGCCGCCGAAAACGAGTTGAGCGGGCGCGTGCTCGGCGTTTCGTGGGACGGTACGGGCTACGGGCCCGACGGCACGATCTGGGGCGGAGAGTTCCTTCTGGCTGACGAGGATTCGTTTCGCCGCATCGCGCACTGGAGATGTTTCCGCCTCCCGGGCGGCGAGCGCGCCGTCAAGGAACCGCGCCGCGCCGCGGTCGGCCTGCTGTACGAGATGCTGGGAGAGAGGGCTTTCGAGCCGCCGCTGCCGGCTCCGCTCGCGGCGTGCACCGCCGCCGAGCGCATGCTTTTCCGCCGGATGCTGGCCGGAGCGATTCACTCGCCGCTCACCTCCAGCGCCGGGCGCCTTTTCGACGCCGTTGCTTCGCTCGCCGGAATACGCCAGACTAATGCGTACGAGGGGCAGGCGGCGATGGAGCTGGAATTCGCCGTGCCGCGCGATCCGCCGGCGGATCGCTATCCGTTCCGCATCGCGGGCTCCGGCCCGGGCGGCGAGGCCGCCGGCGCGTGGGTGCTCGACTGGGAACCCATGATGCGCGACATCCTGCGCGATCTCCAGCGGGGAACCTCGCCGGGGATCGTCGCGGCCAGGTTCCACAATACGCTGGCGGCGGCGATCGTCGAGGTCGCCAGGCTGGCGGGCGAAGAGCGGGTGGTGCTCAGCGGCGGCTGTTTCCAGAACAGCTATCTCACCCGGCGGGCCGTCGAATGCCTGGAGGCTGCCGGCTTCCGGCCCTACCGCCACCAGCGCATCCCCCCGAACGACGGCGGCATCGCCCTGGGCCAGGCCTGCGTCGCAGCTGCGGCCCTGGAGAAAGGATGAGGCAACCCATGTGTCTGGCGGTACCGGGAAAGATTCTCAGCATCGAAGGGACGGACGACCTGCTGCGCAGCGCGCGGGTGGACTTCGGCGGCGTGGTCAAGCAGGTCAACCTCGCCTACGTGCCCGAGGCCAGGGTCGGGGATTACGTCCTCGTCCATGTCGGCTTCGCCATCAGCACCATCGACGAAGCGGAAGCGCGGGAGGTCTTCGAATATCTGCGGCGCATCGATGAGCTGGCGGCGCAGGAACCGGGAGGGGCGGCTTGCGATTCGTGAACGAGTATCGCGGCCCGGAGGCGGCGGCGCGCTTCGCCCGCGCCCTCGAGCAGGCCGTCACGCGGCCGTGGACCATCATGGAGATCTGCGGCGGGCAGACGCACGCGATCATCAAGTTCGGCATCGACCAGCTGCTGCCCGACCGGATCACGCTCGTGCACGGACCCGGCTGCCCGGTGTGCGTGACGCCGGTCGAGCTGATCGAAAAAGCGATCGCCGTCGCGCGGCTTCCGAGGGTGGTCCTGTGCTCCTTCGGCGACATGCTGCGCGTCCCGGGGCGCTCCGGCGACCTGCTGGCGGCCAAGGCTGCGGGCGCCGACGTGCGCGTCGTCTACTCCCCCCTGGATGCCCTGGCGCTCGCGCGCGCCCATCCCGACCGCGAGATCGTCTTCTTCGCCGTCGGCTTCGAGACCACGGCTCCGGCCACGGCCCTGGCCGTGCACCAGGCCGCGCGCGAGGGATTGAAGAACTTTTCGCTTCTGGTCGCCCATGTTCTGGTGCCGCCGGCCATCGAGGCCATCCTGTCGTCGGAGGCCGTGCGCGTGCAGGCGTTTCTCGCGGCCGGGCATGTCTGCACCGTTATGGGCTGGGAAGAGTACGTGCCCATCGCGCGCAAGTATCGCGTACCGATCGTCGTGACCGGATTCGAGCCGCTGGACATCCTGCAGGGGATCCATATGGCGGTGCTGCAGCTCGAAGCGGGCCGGGCGGAGGTCGAAAATCAGTACAGCCGAGCCGTCAGGCGTGAGGGCAATGCCGCGGCTCGAAGATTGATCGGCGAAGTTTTCGAGGTGGTGCCGCGCAAGTGGCGCGGTGTCGGGGAGATCCCGGACAGCGGCCTGGGCCTGCGCGACAATTACGCCGCGTACGATGCGGAAAGACGCTTCGCCCTCGAAGCACATTCCTGCGACGAATCCCCGGAGTGCATCAGCGGGCTGGTGCTGCAGGGCGTGAAGAAACCGCCGGAGTGCCCGGCTTTCGCCGTCGCGTGCACCCCCGAACACCCGCTGGGCGCGACCATGGTTTCATCGGAAGGGGCGTGCGCGGCATACTACCGCTACCGCAGGGCCGCGGCGGAACTCCCGGGCGGCCGCAGGCATTAGAGGCATCCCGTGAACGACAAGGCAGACGAAAACGACCGGCCCGGATTCCATTGTCCGGTGCCGCTCGACCGTTATCCCGGCGTGCTGCTGGCGCACGGCGGCGGCGGAACACTGATGCACCGGCTCATCGAGGAGGTCTTCGTCAGCGCCTTCTCCAACCTGGGATTGGAGGCCCGCCATGACGGGGCTCGGCTGGATGTCGGTTCCGTCAGGCTCGCCTTCACCACGGACTCGTATGTCGTCAAGCCCCTCTTTTTCCCGGGAGGCGACATCGGCTCGCTCGCCGTGAACGGTACGGTCAACGATCTCGCGATGTGCGGCGCCCGCCCCCTCTATCTGAGCGCGGGATTCATTCTCGAAGAAGGCCTGCCCATGGAAACGCTGCAGCGCATCGTGGGCTCCATGCGGCGGGCGGCGGAAGCCGCCGATGTCCGTCTCGTGACCGGAGACACCAAGGTGGTGGACCGCGGCAAGTGCGACGGGATGTTCATCAATACGGCGGGCATCGGGATCGTGGAGCATGCCCTGGACATCCGGCCGGCGTCGGTGCGGCCCGGCGACGCCGTCATCCTGAGCGGCGACATCGGGAGGCACGGCATGGCGGTGATGGCCGTACGCGAGGGGCTCGCCTTCGAGAGCACGATCGAGAGCGATTGCGCCGCGCTCGCCGGCCCGGTGCTCGCCCTCGTGCAGGCGGGAATCGAAATCCATTGCCTGCGCGACCCGACCCGCGGCGGGCTGGCGAGCGCCCTGGTGGAGATCGCCGAGGCGGCGGCTTGCGGCGTCCATCTGGACGAGGACGCCATACCGGTCCGTGCCGACGTCCAGGCGGCATGCGAAATCCTGGGATTCGACCCCCTGTATGTGGCCAGCGAAGGACGCTTCGTCGCGTTCGTGGCGGCCGGCGACGCCGAGCGGGCGCTGGCGCTGCTGCGCGCTCACCCGCTCGGGCGCGATGCCTGCCGTATCGGCTCCGTCACGAGCGGCGGTCCCGGCCCGGTCGTCATGAAATGCCGGCTGGGCGGCAGCCGCATCGTCGACATGCTCAGCGGCGAGCAGCTGCCGCGCATCTGCTGAGCCGAGCGCGCCCCGGCTTTTTTCGCGTTGCTTTCCGTGCGCCGCGCAGGCTAAAATAACCTCGTTAAATGATTTTGGACTATATAGTTATGGATCGGTCGAGAAAATGAGTCCGCGCAAGGACAGGATGCACTTATCCGACGAAGCGCTCGAAATGATCGCCGCCCGGTTCCGCTGCCTGGGGGAGCCGATCCGGCTGAAAATCCTGCGGGCGCTGGAGGAAGGCGAGGCCAATGTCGGCCAGCTCGTGCGCTTGCTGCATGCGAGCCAGGCGAATGTCAGCAAGCATCTGAAGGTCCTGGTCGAATCGGGGATCCTGGCGCGCCGGGCGCGCGGGACCTCGGCTTTCTATTCGATCGCCGATCCGGTGGCGCTCGAGCTTTGCCGGATCGTGTGCGAGGATCTCGCGCGCAAGCTCAAGGCCCAGGCGGTGGTTTTCGGGCTGACGGTGGCGGAAGAAGAGGCCGTGCGGCGCTCGTAGGATGTGCCTGCGTCCGGCGGAGCGGGGTCCGCGGGCATCGGCAGCGCGCAATCTTTCAGTTGCGCCTGCGGGCGCAAAGCCGTATATTTTTCGCCCCGGCCGGTTGCGGCAGCGACGGCATTCCCGCCCGCCATTCCGGGATTCCTCCCAGGCGGCCGTCGCATGTGCGGTGCGCATGCTATGATCTTTTTATTCTTATGTCGTCGACCTTCATAAGAACCAGGCAGTAACAACCCAAACCAAACAGGGAATCAACCATGAATCTGAGTTTGATTGGAAGATCCATCAGTGAATCGGTGACCCTGAAGCTCAACGAGATGGCGGCCATCCTGCGGGCCAAGGGGGAACCGGTGATTCATCTCGGCGGGGGCGAGCCCAAGTCCAAGGCACCGCTCGACGCCATCGTGGCGGCGGCATCGCTGCTCAATTCGGGGGAGGTGCGCTACACTCCTGCGGACGGCATCCCCGAGCTGAAACAAGCCATCATCCGATATACCGAGGAGTTTTACGGGCGCAAGGTGGAACCGGAGAACGTGATCGCCTCGGGCGGAGCCAAGCAGGCAATCATGGTCGCTCTGCAGGCCATCCTGAACCCGCAGGAGGAGGTGATTTTTCCCGCTCCCTACTGGGTGAGCTACCCGGAAATGGCGAAGATGATCGGCGCCGTGCCGGTGCCGGTGCTTCCCGAGGACGGCACCTTCTACCCGCGGCTGCAGGACATCGAGCGCTACGTCACGTCCTACACCAAGGCCGTGATCATCAACAGCCCCAACAATCCCACGGGCGCCATGTACTCGGAGCAGTTCATCGCCGAGATCGTGGAGTTCTGCGAGAAGCGCGGGCTGTTTCTGATCATGGACGACATCTATCACCGCCTGGTCTTCGACGGCAGGCGGCCCATTAGCTGCTACAAGTTCGCCAAGGACCTGAGCGAAAACTCCAAGCTCATCGTCATCAACGGCGCCTCGAAACAGTACGCCATGACCGGTTTCCGCATCGGCTGGGCGGTGGCGAGCAAGAAGATCATCGAGGTCATGACCAACATCCAGTCGCACCAGACCTCGGGGCCTTCCGCCGTCACCCAGGTTGCGGCCGCCGCGGCCCTCAACGGCGTGCAGTCCAGCGTCGAGAGCCTCCGCGTGACCCTGGAGAACAACCGCAACGTCATGATCGAACGCCTGCGCGCCTTCGACGGCGTCCATGTGACCAAGCCCGACGGCACTTTCTATTGCTTCGCCGATTTCCGGGCCTACAACAAGGACTCCACGAAGCTGAGCAAGTTCCTGCTCGACAAGGTGCGCGTGGTCACTGTCCCCGGCGTCGAGTTCGGGCTCGAAGGCTACCTGCGCCTGTCGACCTGCGGCACCATCAAGGACATCACGGAAGGCATCGAGCGGATCAAATGGGCGCTCGATCCCAACTCACCCAATGAGATTTACATCGGCGAACGCAAGCTAGTGAGGGATTGGCTATGACTAAATACCTGGAATTCGACACGCCTGCAACCAAGCACGCCGGGGAACTGGCCAGCGATTTCAAACTGAAGAACCACGGGCTGCTTTACCTGGACCGGGTGTTCTGGAACCTCCCGGTTTCGGCCCTGTACGAAGAGGCCGTCTTCCGCGGCGAGGGCCACATGGTCGAGGGCGGGCCGCTGCTGGTGCATACCGGCAAGTGGACGGCGCGCGCCGCCAACGACAAGTACATCGTGCGCGAGCCCTCCACCGAGGAAAAGATCTGGTGGGGCGTCTACAACCGGCCCATGGCCGCCGAGAAGTTCAGCGGGCTGCTCGCGCGCCTGCAGGCCTTCCTGCAGGGCGAGGAGCTGTTCGTCCAGGATTGCTACGTGGGCGCGGATCCCGAATACCGCATGCCCATCCGCATCATCACCGACAGCGCCTGGCAGAGTCTCTTCGCGCGCAACATGTTCATCAGCCCGCGCTCGCGCGACGAGTACAAGCGCCACATACCGGAATTCACCATCATCGCCGCTCCCTCATTCAAGCTGGATCCCACGGTCGACGGCACGCGCACCGAAACCGCCATCGTCATCCATTTCGCGCAGCGCCTGGCGATCATCGCCAACACCAGCTACGGCGGCGAGATCAAGAAATCCGTCTTCACCATCATGAACTTCCTGCTGCCGCTGCAGAACGTCATGGCCATGCACTGCTCGGCCAACGTGGGGGCACGGGACGACGTGGCCCTGTTCTTCGGCCTGAGCGGCACGGGCAAGACCACGCTGTCGGCCGATCCCAGGCGCAAGCTGATCGGCGACGACGAGCACGGCTGGGGCGACGACAGCGTCTTCAATTTCGAAGCGGGATGCTACGCCAAGGTGATCCGCCTCTCGGCCGAGCACGAGCCTGAAATCTATGCCTGCACCCGCCGCTACGGCACCATCCTGGAAAACGTCGTCTGGGACCCTCCGACCCGGCACATCGACCTCGACGACGACCGCATCACGGAAAATACCCGGGCCTCCTACCCCCTGGAATACATCCCCAACGCCCTGCCCGAGAAAATGGCGCGCTCGCATCCCAAAAACGTCATTTTCCTGACGTGCGACGCCTCGGGCGTGATGCCGCCCATCGCCCGGCTCGACCTGAACCAGGCGATGTACCACTTCATCAGCGGCTATACCTCGAAGATCGCCGGAACCGAGATCGGCCTGGGGATCGAGCCCGAGATCACCTTCAGTGCCTGCTTCGGCGCTCCCTTCATGGTCCACCATCCCTTCTACTACGCCAACCTGCTGCGGCAGAAGATGGAAAAGCACGGCACCAAGTGCTGGCTGGTGAACACCGGCTGGGTGGGCGGCAAGTTCGGCGTGGGCAAGCGCATCAGCATCCGCCACACGCGCAACATGCTCAATGCCGCCCTGGAGGGAAAACTCGACGCGGTCGAGTACCGCAAGGACAGGATTTTCGGTTTCGATGTTCCCCTGACCTGCCCCGATGTCCCGGACGATGTCCTCGATCCGTCGGCCGCCTGGGGGAACAAGGACGAATACTGGATGAAGTACGACGCCTTGGCGGCGCGCTACATCGAGAATTTCAAGCTCTTCGCCGCCGGCTGCCCGCCGGAGGTCGTCCAGGCGGGCCCGAAGCGCCTGCGCTAGAATTTCGTTGCCTTATTTCGGTGACATATCGACGCTTCAGGTCCGATCCCGCTTCGATCAGATAACGGGCGACGTCGTCATGTCCGTTCATGAGGGCATAAACGACGGGAGGAAACTCGTCTTCAGGGGCATCCAGCACGGCGCCCTTCGAAACGAGCAGCTTCACCATCTCGAGGTCCCCGGCCGTGGCGGCCACCCGGAGCGGAGTCATGTACATCTTGCTCTTGATCTTCACATCGGCGCCGGCTTCGACGAGCATGCGCGCCAATTCCGCCTGCTTCCCCTCCAATGCCAACAGCAGGGGATTCTGGTTATACTTGTTGACTTTGTTGATCCCCTTCCTCTCGAGGACCAGTCGACGAGCCGCCTCGTAATCGTTCTGTTCAATTGCCTTTAGCAACGCCCAACCCGTTCCGATGCGGATTTCCCCGACCGCAGCCATCATCCTGGCGAGCAGCGACACGGCCACGACCGCGATCATGAAACCGGCCCATATTTTTATGATCGACAGCACGCCATAGGTACCGATCAATGGTTCGGTCAGGCGCGGATGGATCTCTTCCTTCCACAAGCGCTCTGCCGCGGCCGCTGCTTCGGATTCCGTGGAGGCCGGGGGCGCTTCCAGCAGAGGTGTCGCTGCGCTCCGAATGAACCAGGGGACCACGATAAAGCCCAGGCCGATGATCAGGATCGACAAATCCCTTGCATAGAGGGAATAGAATCCTGCCAGGCGGGCACCATGGACAGGATGGATTATGATGTCGACCTTTTGTCCCCGCTTGTAATACTCGAACGGGTGGGCTTTGGATTCACAGACGCGATGCAACGACCCGCCCTTGGTCCGATACTCGAAACAAGGATAACTCATTACGGCGTGGGACCTTGCATGCTCCTGTCCCCCGAAATGGGACGGAGTCGAGCTCGTCGTCTCCACCTCCTCCCTGCGGTAGCCGACAAAGGTCGCCGTGGCACGCTCCGCGGAGCCGCGGACGACGTTCATGGTCTGCAGGATTTGGTAAAGACCGTATATGCTGAAGGCTGCGCCGACGAGCATGAAGGCGCCGAGTATTATCTTCAGCACATGAGCCATGGTACCGACCGCCGCCCCCTGCCGGCAGCTATTTGATATCCCGGACCTTGACTTCTACGGCGCTGATGTCCTCGAGGCGAGCCAAGGCATCGTAGAAGTCCCTTCCCGCCAGTTTTTCGAGGTGAACGTAATGCGTCCCGAGCGATTTGACGTAGCCCTGCAAGGTCTTCCCCGAACGGAGATGCACGTGCACATCTTTGCCGAGGAGGGACGCCAGATTGTCGTTCAGCGACGCGTGGGCGTCGAAGCGGGCGGCTTCCTGGGCCCGCGCCGCTTCTGCGCCCGGCCGCGCCTGGATGCTCGCAAACACAAAGTATAAGAGGCCGATCGCAGGTCCCAGCCTGACAACCTTCCTCAGTGCGCCTTTCATGATATCCCCCCTTCGACCGACGCTGGATTCGGACGGCGATTATGACCGTTACGAACCGTGGGCGTCGTGCAAGAGCTGCCGGACTTCGTCATTGATTTCTCCCGTGGGGCGCATGCCGTGGTCGCGCTGGAATCTCTTGAGCGCCCGCTCCAGACCTGAATCCCCATCGCCGTTTGCCCCGTCTCCCGTGAGGTATCCCATGTTCATGAGCCGTGCGCGGATCCCGCTCATCTCGTCTTTCGGATCCAGGTGCCCGACGGCCAGCGGGTATTCCTCTTCTTCCCGGCCGTCGGCCGGGCGGATGATCAGCCGCCCCTGCCTCGCATCCGGGGGCAGGCCGTGTTCGAGCCTTCCTTCGCCATCCGTCCTTCCGTGCAGGAGTCTGCCGTCGATTTCGAGCGTGTAGGGGACATCGGAGCGGGGTTCGTTGTTTTCATTCAGGAGGCGCAGGCGCAGTTTTTCGGGCACTCCCTTGCGCCGGAACCGATGCCGCTGCTCGGTCGCGGCCGTGACTTCCTTCGCCTGCTTGTCGGGAATGAACAGCACGTCGCCCGGTCTCAGGACATTGGGATGGTGCCGGCTTCTCCTCAATTCCGCATTGCGGGGATCGTTCCAGACGGTCCGCCAGTGGAAGCCGTGCGCATAGGCCACGCTTGCCGTGGAATCGCCCTGTTGGATGATGTATTCCGGCATTGCATTCCTCCTCGCGCCCTCGTCCCGCCGTCTGCAGGACGACATCTCGAGCCTGGTTTCGATGCTCCCTGTGCACGCCCCGTCGGGCTGCGGATCGGGCCGGCGCAGCTCAGGATCTCCGCCCGCAGGGCGCGTTCTCTTCCTCTTCGAACTCCGCCGGATTCTCGGGCATGTCCACTTCGAACCCCCGTCTGCCCAGGGCGTAGACCCGGTTTTCATCCAGCAGGCGGGCATAGCAGTTCCGCCGATCGCCGCCGTCGTTGTTTTGCGCACGCCGATTCCTCCCTCGCCGGATCAACCCGGCGGCGAATTCCAGCGCACTACCCGGGCTCCCCACATGCTGCGCGGCGGCAGCCAGTTCTTCGACGACTTCCCGGCCGTGGCGTAACATGTCCTCGCGGCTGATCGTCTTTCGGATCGTCCAGAGGCTGAATCTCGCCGCCTTCTTCAGGTTGTCCGCATACTCCTGGGGGCTGGCGACTTCCCTGACGAATTCCTCGACGTGATCGAACACGAGCGCGTCATTGACCGTGACGTTGCGGCACGTGAACTCCCACATCGAGCGCACCGACTGGGCATAGCATATGATCGAGACCCAGCGCCGGACGATGGCCTGGACCAACACGTCCGTTTCGATGCGGGGCAGCGGATCGCTGAGCGCCCGGGTGCGAGAGATGCTCATCTCTCCCGTGCTTCCCACGATGAATGTGCGCTTGGCGCCCTGGATTCCGCCGCGTTCAATCATGAAGGCGCTGATGCGCTGCAGGTGGCCGGAGCTCTGATCGTCCAGGGCTCGATTGGTCCGGCGGCCGAAGCCGGAATTCATGTGATCCCACACGTAGGGGACGACGTGGAAGTGGCCCAGGTCCAATTCGGCACACTGCTCTCCCGCACGACACCAGCTCTCTTCGGGCAGTCGTTCGTTGAAGGAGTCGTCGTAATGCAGGCGGCGCCCCCCCACGTTGATCTCTATCCAGTTGCCGTCATCGACGATCCGGTCGCGGGGCGGAGGCTGGGCATACCGCTCCCTGATCCGGCGCCAGGTCGCGGGCGAGTTCGCGTATCTTGTGGAGTACCCCGCGCGCTCCTGCTCATCGAGAGCGTCGCGCAATGCTTCGCCGCCGTACCAGTATGCTTCCGATCCGCCGTCGAGATCGATCGATCCCCGAGGCATATAAAGAAAATAGGTCAGGAGATAAACAATCGTGTCGTAATCACAAACGATCCTGGGGAGATCTTCGACTGCAACGGGCGGTCCTGCCAGCAGGTACTGGCGGCCGCGGTGGTCGGTATAGTTTTCCCCCTCCGCCGCCATCAGCTCCAGAAGGAGAATCGCGTCGTCGGCGTGGTCGAAGTGGGTATGGGAGAGGAGGATGGCCGTGATCGTGTAGCCGTCGGCCGCTGCGTTGCGCAGAAAGGACGCCAGGTTCGCGATTCTGGCTTTGGCTTCGGTGCTCGCGTTGGTCAGCTCCCGACGATCGGCAGTCGGCACCAGTTCGGTCCAGCGCGTGCAATACGTCGGCCAGGGGTCGACGAGCAGGATCTCCTGGTCGCAATGGTTGACGATGACCAGGCCGGTGACACCGAGAAACATCATATGCTGATAACACCCGTTCCGCAAGCTGGGGAGCATCCGGCTCGTGTCCGGCGTGAACCTCTGTCCCCGGAGAATGCCGCGGGGCAATTCCCCGCGCCGATCCTGAGCCGGGCAAGGCGCAGGACGCAGGGTATTGGCTCGTGTTCCGATAGAAACGTGGGCGCCCATACTGCACCCCCGGTCTCCTGGCAAAACGGAGCCGCACGGGGCCGGAACGTTCCGGCAGCCTTGCCGCTCCCGTGGAACAGTCGTTCAATCGGTATACGCGCGGGCAGGGCTTGCGGAATAAAAGAGAGGGAGATTGATGCCGCTCCTGTATACCGATTGGTAGACAGAGAACTCCGAGGCATGCATGGGATCGGCATGGCAGGGAGCAGGGGCGGCGGACGATCGCGCACGGCGCCGGCCGCCGCGGGAGATGCGGACCCTGTCGATCCCGCGGCATCAACGCCCGCGGCGCGCGCGCCAGATGAAATATGCGGGCACACCCAGCAGAATGATGCCGAGAGCGAGCCCGGTGCGCACCGGTTCCTCCGCCAGCTGGGACACGAGCGTGTTGGCCACGAGCACCCCGGCTGCGGCCGTGAACAGCAGCGGCGTCCACGGGTACCAGGGCACCCGGTAGGGAAGGCTCTCGACCGCCGTCCGCCGGCGATAAACGAAGATGCTGGCCGCGCCCAGGCCGTAGAAAAACCAGCCGCAAAAAACCACGTAAGTCAGCAACTGCTGGAAGGTTCCCGTCAGTGCCAGCAGTGCGGCCCACAGCGAACCTGCGACGACGGCGAAGGCGGGCGTTCCGAAGCGCGGATGCACCTCCCCCAGGCGCCGGAAGAAGAGCCCGTCGCGCGCCATGGCGTAATAGACCCGGGAAGCCGTGAGCGTGATGGCATTGCCGGCGCTGAAAATGGAAACCGCGATCCCCAGCGCGAGCAGCCGGGCGGCCGCCGGACTGCCGATGCGCTCCATGGCGTCGGCGGCGACGCTGGCGGAACGCATCACGCCGTGCGCGCCCAAGGCCTTGAGGTAGGCGAGGTTGGCGAGCATGTAGAGCCCCACCACCGCCAGCGTCCCGACCAGAAAGGCCCTGGGGTAATTCCTCCCGGCATCGACGATCTCGCCGGCGCTGTATGTGGCATACTGCCAGCCTTCGTAGGCCCAGAGCACCGCGATCATCGCCAGGGCGGCGCCCGACCATGCGGAAAAGCCGAAGCGTTCCGGCCACAGATCGCCGGTGCCGGCGGTGAAGTCGCGCCCGAACCAGAGCAGTGCGGCGCTCATGACCAGAACCACGCCCGCCTTCAGGGCGGTGGCCACGTTCTGCACGTCGGCGCTCTGGCGCGTGCCGCGCACGTTGACGGCCGCCACCACGAACACCATGGCGAGCGCGATCAGCCTGTGCCACAGCGGCGTCATGGGGAGCACGGCCCCCAGATTGTCGCTGAAGGCCACCGCCAGCGTGGCGACGGCGCCGTTGCCGATGGCGAAAAAGAGCGACCAGCCGAAAAGGAAGGCAGGCAGCGTCCCGAAGCACTCGCGGATGTACACGTACAACCCGCCGGCCTCGGGGTTCATGGCGCTCAATTCGCCGTAAGTGAGGGCTCCCAGGAGCGAAAGCACGCCTCCCGCCACCCAGACGAGCAGGGCCACGCCCACGCTGCCGCCCACCTGGCTCAGCACGGTCCCCGGCACGAGAAAAATGCCCGATCCGATGATCGCCGCCACGATCAGCAGGACCAGATCCCACAATCTGAGAACGCGCGCCAGCGGGCTCATGGGCAACGAACCTCCTCTCCTTTCGACGGCCGGCGGCCGCCGCGGGCGGCGCGCGCACGGGCCCGCCCGGCGCTCCGCCTCACCACTGGAACGGCCGCACGAACTCGCCCCGAGTCGGCCGGCGCAGCCGCTTGAAAAGCCCCAGCTCGAATTCCTTTTCCGCTCCGACCCACTGCTCTTCGGACGGCTCCGCGCCCACGCGCCGGCTGCCCCCACCGATGGCGCCGTGCCCGCCGGCCTCCTTGGGATCCGCGAAAACATCGCGCAGAACCTCGCCCGCCTGCGCGTAAGGCTGCGACGTGCGCAGCGAGACGTGCAGTCTTTCCCGATAGCGCCCGGTGCAGGCGGCCCACTTGACCCGCTCGTAGGTCAGGAGGAACTCGGCCATCTGCGAAACCAGGTCGGGGTTCTCGATGAAACCGAGATGGGAAACGATCACGCCGCGGTTGACGAAGGCGCCGCGGATCGCCTTCCCCAAGGTCAGGAAGAAGCGGCGCGAGCGCGTGGGATTCTGGATGCGGGCGAGCATCTTCATGTCGCAGCGGGCGAGCACCGACAGGTAGGTCTGGACCACGTCGGGCCTGCGGGCGCGGTACAGGTCCAGGGTGTCCGATATGATGCCGTAAGCCAGCGCCGTGGCGACGCGCGCGGGTATCGGCGCGCCGCGCTGCAGCAATGCCTGGGCCACGATCGTGCAGGTTGCGCCCGCACCCGTGTCCACCAGCACCAGGTCGGCCGCCACCCTGGCGATCGAGGGGTGCTGGTCGATGACGACGGCCGCCCGCCGGCGCGCAGGAAACGGATTGTTCTCGAAGCTGGGCTGGGTGTCCACCAGCGCGACATTGCGGTACTTGCCCAGGTCGCCCGCGCGCAACCTGCGCGCGGGTATCTTGAGGATGCGCACCATGGCGCGGTTCTCCGTGCGCCCGATTATGCCGCCGTAGGCGATCGCGGCCTGGATGCCGTAACACTGCCCGGCGAGATAGGCGAGCGCGTAAGCGGCGGCCAGGGCGTCCGGGTCCGGGTAGTCGTGGGTCAGGATCAATAGCGGCGACAGCGCCTTCCGGCGCCGCGCGAGAAAGCGCAGGAGCCGCCGCGCATGCCCGGCGGCTGCTTCTTCCGGCTTGCCCGCCTCGATCGCCGATCGGCCGGCGTCATCCATCATATGCGGCTTGCGTCCTCGGAAAGATCAGGGCATGCCGTTCACGGATTCACGCCCGTGTGGCAATCGGTGCACATCATCTCCTTCCACATGTCGCCGGCCTCTCCTGGGTGGCGGAACTCGAGCTTCTGCCCCACCACGGCGGCTTCCATGGCGCCCGGAGTGCCCTGCGCGACGATGACGTGGCAGAGGTCGCAGTCGCGCCGGATCACCTTCCCGTCCGCGGAGGCGTGCCGGTCGTTGTGGCAGCGGAAGCAGCCGGGGAACTCGAGATGGCCGATCGTGTTGGGGTAGGCACTCCAGCGCACCTTCATGTCGGGGAAAATGTTCTTGGCGAACGCGCGCTTGAGCCCTGCCACCGCGCGCTCGACCAGTTCCCTCTTGGCGGCGTATATCTCCGGGTAGTTCGCGCGGTAGTGACCGTGAACCGCCTCCTCAATGCCCTTCATGGCCGCCTCGGACGACGGGTATTCGCGCGCGCACGCCTCGACGGCCACCGCCTTGATCTCGGGCAACTCCCGCGGTATGTCGCCCGCCGTCATGGCATGGTTGACGAAAATCGCCGGCGCCCGGTAGTCGTGCGAGGGGCGGTTGTGGCAATCCATGCAATCCATGGTGCGCGCCGAGGCGCGGCGCACCTCATCGTCGCTCAGGGATTCGCCGGCCTCCTGGAAGATGCGCTCTTCCCCCGTGCCCCGATTGCGATAGCGCACCCAGCGGATCTTCTGGCGCGTTTCGTCGGAGATGTATTCGACCGTCACATCCTTGTTGATGTGCCAGTGGATGCCCTCGCGCAGGCCCAGCGCCGCCTGCTGCGCTCCGATCCTCATGATGAGGTGGATGTGCCACTCGGTGTTCTGCTTGTCGAGCAGATAGTGAGTCTCGTAGCGCACGCTCTGGCTGTAGAACTTCTCGGGCCAGTGGCATTGCTCGCACGTCTCGCGGGCGGGCCGCAGGCTTTCGATGGGCGTGGGTATGGGTCGCGGATACTTGTCGAACATGACGGCATAGACCTGGTAGAGGCCGGACATCTTGGAGCGCACGTACCAGCCGGCGCCGGGCCCGACATGGCAGCCGACGCAGGCCACGCGCGCATGCGGCGAGTTCTGGTATGCGGTGTACTCGGGATGCATGACCGCGTGACAGAGCGTGCCGCAGAAGGCCACCGAATCCGTGTAGTGGTAGGCCTCGTAGCTGCCGAAAGCCGACAGGAAAAGCAGCACCGTCGTGCCGGCGGAAAAAATGAAGAACGCGTTGCGGTGCCGCGCATTGTTCAAATCCACGGTCGGCCAGGCCGGAGCCTCGCTGACGCCGGTGCGCTTTTCTTTGCGGACCTTGAGGATCATCCCGACGGGGATGAGCACCAGCCCGAAGAGCAATACCGCCGGCAGCAGAATGTACGTGATCAGGCCGAAATAAGCCGGCCCGCCTCCGGCGGCGAAGGAGATCACCATGAGGAAGATGATCATGAAAAGCGAGATCGCCGCGATCACGGCGCCGGTCAGGGTGGTCCAGTTGTGGGTCGAGCGCGGCAGTCTCACGCGGCACCTCCCGGTATCGAAGCCGGCCCCGGTCCCGAAGCTTCGAAAGGCAGGCCCCGAGCACCGGACCGGACGGCGGTTTTCAAGATACTGAGTTCACCCGGCAATGTCCAATGGTATCCGCCCCAAAGAACCCCGCACGGCGGCCAGGTGTGCGACGCCGCCGGCCGACCAACTGGCCGCCGGTCCGCCGCCGCGCGGCGGATCACCCGCCGGCCCCGGCAGGGGCCCTGAGCCGGTAGCCGGGGGTGAGCCGCAGGCGAACCCCCGGAAAGGCAGAGGTGGATCAACCAAGCCCCGGAGGGGCGGCAGAGTCCCGGTTGCGCGCGGTTTTTCTGTCGGCCCTGCGGGGCTTGGCCATGGCGGGTCCGGCTCTCTCCGGGTTCGCTGGCGCTCACCCGGAGCTACCAGCATCCGTCCCTCCGGGACGGATGCGGCCCCGGAGGGGCCGAAAGCGGGTAGCCGGGGGTGAGCCGCAGGCGAACCCCCGGGAAGGGGCGCATCGATCAGGCGAGCCCCGGAGGGCCGACAGACCGGGGTCTGTCGCATATCCTTCTGCCGACCCTTCGGGGCTCGTCGGACGCGATCCCTCTTCTCCAGGTTCGCTTCGCTCACCTGGAGCTACCAGCTTCCGTCCCTCCGGGACGGATGCGGCGCGGCGGACCCTGCGAGGGGTTCGAGCAAAACACGGCCGGATGTGTTATATCTTTACCGCGAGGGCGGCCATGAGCGATCCGCACGAGGCAGGCAGCGACCGCTACGGAGCGGTCCGGACCGGAATCGGAACCGTGTTGCTGGCATTCGGCGCGCGGGGCATCAGGATGATCATGCCCGCTGCGCCGGGCACGGCAGACTTCGAGCGCGAGTACCGGCGGCGTTTCGGCCGTCCCTTGCGCCCGGCGCCGTTGCCGCGGCGTTATGCGCGCGCGGTGCGCGCGGCGGCCGCGGGACGCCCATTCGAAATGCCCGAGGTGGATCTCACCGGCCTGCGCCCCTTCGAGAGCCGGGTGCTCGGCGCGCTGCGCGGGATTCCGCGGGGCCAGGTGCGCACGTATGGATGGCTGGCGCGGCAGGCGGGCAGCCCGGGCGCGGCGCGCGCCGCGGGCAACGCCATGGCGCGCAATCCCCTTCCCCTGCTGCTCCCCTGCCACCGGGTCGTCCCGGCACGCGGCGGCCTGGGAGGCTACGCATTCGGCCCGGCGATCAAGCGCGAGCTGCTGCGCAGGGAGGGCCTGAGCGTGGCCGGGCCGGAGCGGCCCGGCCGGCTGCGCGCGGCGGACGCCGGCAAGGCATGAGCGTGCGCTCGCGCGCGCCGGGTTTTCGCCGCCGCGTCATTCCTTGCCCGCAGCCTCCGGGCCCGCCGTTTCCCCGACCATCCTTTTCAGTTCCTCTTCCGTGATCTGCGGTACGCCGAGCTCGCGCGCCTTCTGCAGCTTGGAGCCGGGATCCCGGCCGACGAGCAGGAAATCGGTCTTCGAGGAGATTGCAGCCACCACCCTGCCGCCGTGCTTCTCGATCAGATCGGTCGCTTCCTTGCGGCTGAGCGTGGGGAGCGTTCCGGTGATCACGAAGCTCTTGCCGGCCAGCGGTCCGGCGCGCGCCGGCGCCTCGCGCGGCGCGCTCAGCCGAAGGCCCGCTTTCTTGAGCTTTTCGATCAGGCGCCGGTTTTCCTCGCTGGCGAAATAGCGGCGCACGCTGGCGGCGATTTCCGGCCCCACGCCCTGAACGGAGGATATCTCCTCCTCCGTGGCCGCCTGCAAAGCGTCGATATCGCCGAAAGCCGACGCCAGCAGTTCGGCGATGGTCTCGCCCACGTGGCGGATGCCGAGGGCGAACAGCACGCGGGCGAAGGGCTGCTCGCGGCTGCGGGCGATGGCGTCCAGCAGGTTGCGGATGGACTTTTCCTGGAATCCGGGCACGCGCGCCAGCTGCTCGGCGGTCAGGAAATAGAGATCGGCCGGATCCGCGACCAAGCCGAGAGCCAGCAGCTTCTCGATCGTCTGCGGGCCCAGCCCGCGGATGTCCATCGCCCCCTGACTGGCGAAATGGATGAGCGACTCCTGGCGTTGGGCCGGGCAGGAGCGGTTGCTGCAGTAGGCCATGGCATCGCCCTCTTCGCGCACCACCGGCCCGCCGCACACCGGGCATTCCCGCGGATAGCGGAACTCGCGTTCGGCTCCGGTGCGTTTCTCCCTCACGGGACCCACGACCTGCGGTATGACGTCGCCGGCACGCTTGACGAGCACGATGTCGCCCTCGCGGATGTCCTTGCGCCGGATGTCGTCCTCGTTGTGGAGGGTCGCCGTGCGGATGGTGACGCCGGAAAGCCGCACCGGCTCGAGAACGGCGTAGGGATTCAGCGCTCCCGTGCGCCCCACGTTGATCCCGATGCGCAGCAGGCGCGTGGTGGCCAGCTGGCCCGGGAACTTGTAGGCCACCGCCCAGCGCGGATCGCGGCTGACCCTTCCGAGGCGCTCCTGCTGGTCCAGCCGGTTGACCTTGACGACCACCCCGTCGATTTCGTAGTCGAGCGAGTCCCGCTTTTCCTGCCACTCGCGGCAATACTCGACGACGCCGTCGATGGTCGCCTGGTGCCGGTAGTGGGGATTCACCGGAAAGCCCCAGTCGGCGAGGCGCTCCAGAACTTCCATCTGGCTCGCGATCGTCAGGCCCTCGATATGGCCGACGGCGTAAGCGAAAAACGCCAGCGGGCGCGAGGCGGTGACCTGGGGATCGAGCTGGCGCAGGGCACCCGCCGCCGCGTTGCGCGGATTGGCGAACACCGTCTCGCCCGCCTTCTCGCGCTCCTCGTTGATCCGGTGGAAGGCGGAAATCGGCAGGAAGGCCTCGCCGCGCACCTCGACGCGCACCGGCAGCGCCGACGGCCCGCGCAGCCGGAGCGGGATCGAACGTATGGTCTTGAGATTCGCGGTCACGTCCTCGCCCACCAGGCCGTTGCCGCGCGTCGCGCCGCGCACCAGGAAGCCGTCCTCATACGTCAGCGAAACGGCGTTGCCGTCGATCTTCAGCTCGGTGACGAAATCGACGTCGTCGGTGCCCAGCAGATTGCGCACCCGACGGTCGAAGGCGCGCAGCTCCTCCTCGTCGAAGGCGTTCGCCAGGCTCAGCATGGGGGCGCGATGGGCCACCTTCTGGAAGCGCTCCTGCGGCTCGGCGCCGATGCGCTGCGTCGGCGAGTCGGGCGAAGCCAGCTCCGGATACTCCCGCTCGAGCTCCAGGAGCTCGCGGAAGAGCCGGTCGTATTCGGCGTCGCTGATCACCGGATCGTCGAGAACGTAGTACCGGTAGTTGTGGTACTCGATTTCCTTGCGCAGCTCGGCCACGCGCGCCGCCACCTGATCGACATTTCTCTCCATGGCCTATGAATATACCAGAGGCGCCAGGGCGCCGCATCGGCCCGCGCAGCGTGCCCGCAGGTCAGCGCGGGATCACCACGGGCAGGCTCGCGAACACGTCTCCGCCGGGATTGTCAAAACGCAGCGCCACGGCGCTCACCGGGCGGCCGGCAACCACCTCCAGCGAACCTTCGAACTCGTCGAACCCGTATGGGAACCACTCGGTGAAGAACCGGGCCGTATGGCCCGCCGGGGGCAGCATCAGGAAAGCGCCGGCGGCGATCCTCCCGTCGCTGCGCCGCAGGCGGAGCGTGAGCGATACCGGCTCGGCATTGGGGTTGCAAATCGCCATTCCCGATCCCGCCGTCCCCTTGCTGTCCACATAAGTCAAGAAACGCGTCGCCGCGGGAGAGGAAACCACGGCCGCCTCGGACAGGATCCGGGTGCGATCGCGCGTCTGGAAAACGGCGCACCCGAATATCGGATTCGGGCACGTCACCCTGGCCCAGCCGGCCCTGACGCCGGCCGCGGTGCCGTCGGTGACCAGACAGACCGTGCCGCGCGCATTCAGGTGAAGATCCATCGAGGTGTATTCGGTGCCCCCTATCGGCAGGGCCATGGGAGTTCCGTCGCTGCGATAGAAATCGAGCCGGGCAGAGGTCGCGACGTCCTGTGCGTTCATCAGAACCAGGTCGGTGCGGAAGCCGCCCCCGTCGGCAACCTGCGGAAAATAGAGCTCGGTCGACATCTCGTCCACGAGCACCGGCGCGCTCGAAAACACATGTTCGGATTCGGGCAGGTGCAGATTGTCGTATCGCAGGGCAAGCGCCGCGATCTCGCGGCTGGAGATGACCTCGAGAGTCCCCAGGAATCCGAACGGCGCCGCGGCGGGAAAGCGCTCAAAGGCGAACTCGCCGAGGTGCTCGCCGGGATCCAGGGTCAAGCCGGCGCTGCCGACGACCTTTCCGTCCGCGTCGCGCAGGATCATCTGCAGTTCCGATGCGGCGCTGCTCCCATTGACGAGCGCATAGCCGCCGGCGGCGTTCCGGGTGTTGTCGACGTAGATCACGCAGCGGCGTGTCGCCCTGGAAAGTCCCACCCCGGCTTCACAGCGGACACGCGCGCCGCGCAACAGGCGGAAAAGGGCGCTCCCGCCGACGGCGGCTTCGCTCGCTATGCGCGCGTAGCCGACCTCGACCCCGCCTGCAAGCCGCAAGGGCAGCCGAAAGGTCCCCATGGAGGGAACGCTGAAGTGCGCCGGATTGTAAGGCGCCGCGGGCAGGCCGGCAAAGGGCCGGCCGTCGCGCCCAAGCAGGGCGACGTCGACGCCGGAAGCGGTGGCGCCCGCATTGATCCCGGTCAGGACGGTCTCGTAGTCGCCGCCGGCGACTATCCGCGGAAAAAACGCGAGGTAAGCGGGCGCGGCCGGGACGGGCGTGAAATAGGTCCACGGCGACCAGTTCCCCCAGCGGCCGGCCGATGCCGGCCGGATGCGCCAGCGATACTCCTGGTTTTCCGCCAGGGGAAACGGCAGAACCAGGCTGTCGCCGTAGACATCGTAGGAGGCCACCAGGCGGCTGCCGTCGGCAGACTCGACTTCCACGAGCGCATGGGACACGCCGGGAAACACCTGCCATTCGAATCGCGGATACAAGCCTGAAACGGCGCCGGCCGGTCCCAAGGCGGCAACCTCGGGCACCGCGGCACTGATGTCGGCCAGCCGGATCTCGATCTCGTTGGTACATACCGGGCAGTAGCGATTGCCGCTGACCATCATGCAATACTCGGTAGGTCGATACCGCCCGCCGGTATAGTATCCGGCGCCTTCAAAAAGGCCCACTCCGCCCGAGCCGGGGCAACTGGGGATTTCCTTGCCCGGCGTCAGGAAGGCCCTCCAGGGAATCGTCTCCGGATCGCGCAGCGCCGTGATGTTGCGCGATGCCGACTCGTTGCCCGCATAGGTCTCCTGGTATTCCGTATACTCGTCGGCCAGAAGCCCGACGTTGTGCCCCATTTCATGGGCGATCACATAATCGTTGCACAGCGTGGGAACGTCGCCGCCGTACTGGAATATGTAGGAACTGACGCGCCCCATGCGGATGGGCTGATTCACCAGCACGATCCGGGTGTCGCACTCGGGGACATACTGATTGATGTACTGGGACACCAGCGTGGTATTCGCATGGAAAAGATAACCGCGCGACGGCGTGTCCAGATAGGTTCCCAGCACGGTGTCGCGCTGGATGACGGTCGTGCCGCCTGCGTCCCGCACGTCGTGGCCCGCCTGGCGCGAGACCAGGCGGATGCGAAAGATGTTGAAGGCCTCCCGATGATGCCGCCACAGATCCTGACCGAAGAGCGAGCGCGCCGTATCCAGGGTATTCCGGTCGAAGAGCTCCTGGTCCCGGAGGTTGGGAACGCCGTCCCCGTTCAGGTCGACGAAGGGTTCGTTCTTGATGCGCGGGTCGGTCCCGTTGACGGGGGCCGATGCCGTTCCATAGCGCTGGTAGGGTTCGCCGGTGTCCCAGAGCCCGTTTTGGTTGAGATCGTAATAGAGCACGCCGTCCCACCGCCCGTTGCCGTTGACGTCGGTGTAGCTCTCGCTGATCCCGGTGTAGCCGTCGCCGATCATCACGATATTCCAGCGGTTCTCCCGGTCCGGCGTGCCGTACATCTGCGTCAGGGGCGTTCCGGTATCCTCGAACGGGGGGAAGGCGTCGAGAACGACGTCCTCGTATCGGTCCGCCGTCACCGCGCCGATGCGCTCCGTGCGCAGAATATTGCGGCTGCCGGGATCGCTGAAGAATTTGACGAATCCGCCCGGCGTGTACAATATCGAAAAGCGCCCCTGGGCATCCGTGGTCGTCGCTTCATATTCCCGGGCCAGATCCGTATAGGACTGCACGCTCATACCCGCAAGCGGCGCGCCGTCGGCTCCCACAAGCCGGCCGGTCCACAGGAAGGGCTGCGGCACATCCAGGGCGATCGCGGTTTCCGAGTCGACATGGACGGTGCCGGCCGCGATGGGACGGCATCCGGCAAGATAGGCCGTCAGAGAGTAGGAACCGTTGCGCAGATAGAGAAAATACGAGCGGTAATACTTTCCGGTCGCGTCGTCGTAGCCGCTCGCCCCGGTCATGCCGCTGCCCGCATACACGGTCATCCCCCATCGATGGAGTTCGAACCGCACCAGGGACTTGCTCGCAAACCGGCCATGCACGGCCTCGCTGGGGAACCTGAGCGTGACGGCCAGGACTCCCTCGGCGCGCGGCAGCTGGAAATCCGCCGCGTACGACGCTGCGACGGCGATATTCTTCATGGCGGCGGGCGCCAGGTTCGTATTGGCCGGAGGAAGCGCCTCGATCTCGTAGACGCCTTCGGGCACGCGAAAAGAGTATCGGCCGTCGCTGGTGGTCAGCCCGGAATTGACGAACATCCCGGAGGCGAACGCCCGTACGCGCGCGCCGCGCAGGGGATTTCCCGATGCATCCTTCACGATCCCCGAAATCTCGTTCCCTCCGAGGAGCTGGAAGTCGTAGGACGTATCCCCCCGAATCTCGAGGCCGACGGACTGGAGCACATAGGAAGACGCGTAGGCCGAGAGGACAAAGCTGGAAGGCACGAGATTGCCGGGCACCAAAAAGGAGTATCTCCCGTTGCCGTCGCTCCTGGCAGTCCAGTTGCGCGCCGCCGTGGTCGCGGGGCTGAGCTGCCGCAGCAGAAGGTAAGCGCCGGCCAGGGGCGCCTGCCCTTCCCCATAGACTCTGCCCGATACCGAATACTGAACTCCCGGCTCGAATTCGGCCGCGGCGCGGCCGGCAGGCTGCACGCCCGACTCCGCCAGCGCCGCCAGCTCGAGGGCGATCTCCTGGCTTATCTGCCGGCGCATATCTTCGGGAAGGGCTTCGAAATGCAGAGTTTCCCCGCCCGGCCGGCGAGCCGCTCCCGTGAGGCTGCCTGCCCGGGCTTCGCCCAGCAACCGGCGGTTCTCACGATCGAGCGCCAGGAATTCGCGGCGGTTCGCCGCGGCCCAATCCCTGAAGCGGCTGTCGATCGGGATCCGGAGCCGCTCGACAAGGTCCTGGTCGTAAACGGCGACCGCGGCAAGGCCTTCGACGGCGGGAACCTTCACCGTGAACGGCAGTTCTTGATCAGAGGAGACGATGGGCGACAGTCTGCCGGGATTCCGGATGCGTCTTGTTCCGATGGACTCACCGCGATCGTTGAGCAGCGCCAGCAGCCAGTCGTCCTCGGCCGCCAGGTGCTTGTTTTCCAAGTATTTGTCGATTTCGGCGGCACCCAGCAGAAAGACCCCGCCGTTCGCGGCCGCCAGATCGATGAGATAGCCGTTCCCTGCGCCCGATTCCCGGCCGGCCTGGAAGGCGCCGATTTCCGCCGCCGCGCGGGACGGCCGGCGGCCCGGTTTCTCCGAAAGCCCGGGAAGCACTGCGAGCACGCACGCTGCCAGGCATACCGCGATGCGTCGCATGCAGGGCCGCAATCCCCGGATTCCGGCAATCATGAAGCGCCCTCCTGTCGGGCCCGGAAAGACCGGCCGCGCGTTCGGGTGGCGCGCTCTCGCGCCGACTTCGGCCATCGCCGGGCGGCCGCCTTCCGCTGCGGCGGGCAGAATAGCACAGTCGAGCCCCAACTCGGTACGCTCCGGCCTCGGACGGGCCGGCGCGTGCCGTCCCGGCTGTTGTAGTTGACGCGGGCGGCCGCGATTGTTTAACGTAGCGTGCGCAAACGAAAGGCGGCAGCGGCCGTCCGGTCTTCCATGGATTCATCGCCACGCGCTCATGTTTATCCCGACCCGATCCTCCACAACGAGCGCTATTACCAGCAGCTGCAGCGCAGGAACCTGCTGCGCCTCGTCCTGACCTACCTCCTACCGATGGTGGTTCTCACCGTCTATTTCGCCATCCAATACCGGCAGATCCTGGACGTGAGCGCGCGGGCGCACCTGACGGCGATCGCGGAGAACCAGGCCAACACGCTCGATCTTTTCCTGCGGGAGCGCGTGGTCAACCTTTCCAACCTGATCGACAACCCCAAGCTGGAGCTGCCGCCTTCGCCGGCGGTCATGCAGTCGCTCCTGGCCACACTCCAGCAGAACAGCGAGACCTTCGTCGACGTCGGCTTCTTCGACAGCGACGGCATCCAGACGCAATATGCCGGACCCTATCCCCAGCTGGAGAAGCGGGACTACGGAAGCCAGCCGTGGTGGCTGGCGTTGCGCCGCAAGCAGGACAGTTTCATCATCACCGACATCTACCTCGGCTTCCGCGAGAAGCCGCATTTCACCATAGCGGTGAGCCGCACGCTCAACGGGCGCTACGTCGTGCTGCGCGCGACGATCGATCCCGAGCGATTCCTGGAGTACATCACCCGCCTGGAGCACCCGAGCGATGTCTATACCTCGATCGTCAATGCGAGCGGCGACTACCAGGTGGTGACGCCCCAGCTGGGGAACGTGCTTTCGCGGTCCCCGATCCTCCCGCCGCGCACGCCCAAGAGCGATGCCGGCGTACTGAAGACCGAACGAGGAAAAATCTATTACGCGTATACCTGGCTGCGCACCTGCGACTGGGCCCTGATCGTGCAGTCCACCTCCGAAGTGGGCACGGGATTCGGCGGGCCCAGCTTCATCCGCCTGTTCGGCTTCTCGGCGGTCGTCATTCTGGCGATCTTCGTCATCATCGTCATGCGCGCCCGCAAGATCGTGAGCGAAGTCCGCGAGGCGGACAAGACGCGCGCCGAGCTGTCCGACAACCTGCTGCACGCCTCGAAGCTGGCGGCGGTCGGCGAGATGGCTTCGGGGATCGCGCACGAGATCAACAACCCGCTGGCCGTCATCAGCGAGGAAGTCGGGCTGATCCAGGACGCGCTCAATCCGGCGTTCGGGCTCGGCAAGTCCATCGAGGACCTGAAGCCCAGCCTGGATCACATTCAGGAGGCGGTGTTCCGCTGTCGCGACATCACGCGCAAGCTGCTGTCGTTCGTGCGCCGCAGCGAGATGAACCTGCAGACGTACGACATCCACCAGGTGATCGACGATGTCCTGCAGGGATTCTACATGCACGAGATCGCCGTGTCCAACGTGGAGATCGTCCGGCAGTTTGCGCCCGTGGCGGCGCCGGTGGTCGTGGACAAGAACCAGCTGGAGCAGGTGTTCCTGAACCTGATCAACAACGCCATCGACGCCATCCGCGGGCGCGGCCGGATTACGATCGCCACATCGGTCGACCACGGGCGCGTGCGCGTCGACGTGTCCGACACCGGCATCGGCATGACCCAGGAGCAGCTCGACCGCATCTTCGTCCCGTTCTTCACGACCAAAGAGGTCGGCAAGGGAACCGGCCTGGGCCTTTCGATAAGCTACGGGATCATCAAGAGCCTGGGAGGGGATATTTCCGTGACCAGCACCTATGGCGTGGGAAGCACCTTCACCATCCATCTGCCGCTGGCCGCATCGCCGGCCGGGACACAGGAACCTCCGGCGGGTGCGGCAGGGGCAGGCCGCGGCTGAGAGGCGCCGCCGGAGGACCCCAAGCGGCCCCGCAGGGCGCCCGCAGGAGAAAGAGCATCGCGAGGCAAGACCATGTCCGAGAAAATCAAACTCCTCATCGTCGACGACGAAGTCCAGTTTCTGAATGCGCTGGCACAGCGCCTGGAAATCCGCGGCTTCCACGTCACCAAGGCGACCAACGGCGCGGAAGCCCTGCAGGCGGCGCGCAGCGACAGGTTCGACCTGGCGCTGCTCGATTTGAAGATGCCGGGGCTGGACGGCAAGGAGGTTCTCCAGCTGCTGAAAAAGGAGCACAAGCACCTGGAAGTGATCATCCTCACCGGCCACGGATCCCTGGATTCCGCGGTGGAATGTACCAAGCTGGGGGCCTTCGGCTACCTGCCCAAGCCATACGAGCTCGAGAATCTCATCAAGGTGCTCAAGGAGGCCTACGAAGAACGCTTGAAGAAAAAGTTCCAGCTCGACCAGGGGAAAATGGAAGAGATCATGAAGATCGCCACGGGAGACAGCCCGCTGGGCATCATGCGCCGCCTGCGCGAGCTGGACGACGACATCAAGTGAAGCCGGAGCGCAAGGCGAAGGAAAGGGGCAGCGTCATGACAGCCAAAAAGGCCGGAGATATCATGATTCCTCTCGACCAGTACCCGCACATCCCGGACTGGTACACCCTGCGGCAGGCGATCGCGGTGCTGCGCGCCTCGCAGATCGAGGTCGACGGCCGCATCTCCCTGCCGCGCGCCGTGCTGGTCTTCAGCCGTGCCTATGAGCTGCTCGGCATCGTGCGCCGGCGCGACATACTGCGCGGCCTGCTGCCGAGCTTTCTCGCCTCGGCGTCGATGGAATACGGCATGCGCCTCGTCGAGATGGACATGGACCCCAACCTGTTCGACCTGACCTCGGAAAACATGATCCAGGGAATCCGGGAGCAGGCCGAGCGGCCGGTGCGCGACATCATGGTGCCGATCTCCGTCACGGTCGATTACGACGACCAGATCATGAAGATCATATACGAGATGATCCGCAGCGACCTCAGCATGCTGCCGGTGCTCCAGGGCGGACGGGTGGTCGGCGTGGTACGTTCGGTCGACGTGCTGCACGAGATCGCGGAGCTGGTGCTGCCCTAGGCGGCACGCGCCGGCCGGAGCGGGAGCGGAGAATCGTATGGCCGACAGGGAAGCGGCGGTGCGCAGCGACGGCGTGGGCGCCGAGCAGGCGGCGATCCGGCTCGCCAGGGCGGAACGCCGTGTCGACTGGCGGCGCATCCTCGGCCTGTGCCTCGGCATCGGGATCTTCGCCGCCCTGTATGCCCTGCCCGCCTGGCCGGATGCGGTGGATCCGGCGGGGAACCGCTTCGTGCTGACGCACGAGGGCAAGGCGGCGCTCGGCCTGCTGGGGCTGGCGCTGACGTGGTGGGCGACCGAGGTCGTGCCCATCGGAGTAACCGCCGTCGCCATCGGCGTCCTCCAGGCCCTGTTTTTCATCCGGCCCGCCCGGGAGGCGTTCGCCGACTTCATGGATCCCGCCGTGTGGCTCGTCCTCGCCTCGCTCGTGATCGGCATGACCTTCACCAAGACCGGCTTCACCAAGCGGGTCGCCTACAAGATGCTGGCGCTCGCAGGCGAGCGCACCCGCATGCTCTATTTCGGCTGCTTCGCCGTGACCGCGCTCCTGACGCTGGTCATGACCCATACCAGCGCCGCCGCCACCCTGTTCCCACTGCTGATGGCGGTGCATTCGCTCTACGAAGACGGCGAACGGCCCACGCGCTTCGGCAAGGGGCTCTTCATCGGCATGGCCTTCGCGGCGGCCAGCTGCAGCGTCGCCTCGTTGCTCGGTTCGGGGCGGGCGCCGGTGGCCGCCGGCCTCTACCGCGACCTGACCGGCCGTGATATCTCCTTCTTCGAGTGGACCTACTACATGCTCCCGCTGGGGTGGGGGATGGCCCTGCTGCTGTGGCTCTATTGCCTGATCCGGTTCCCTCCGGAAAGGCCCGCGATCGCAGGCCTGGCAGCCAGGGCCAGGGCGCTTTACGAGCGGCTCGGCCCCGTGACGCGCAACGAATGCCTGGCCGCCCTTGCCGTCGGCGCCGCCTTCGTTCTCCTGGCCGCGAGGCATCTCGTTCCGGCGCTGGCGGGTTTGGACAAGAGCGCGGCGTTTGTGGCGGCCGTCGTGCTGTTCTTCGTTTTCCGCATTCTCAGCATCCAGGATCTCGAAGAGATTCCCTGGAACATCGCCCTGCTTTTCGGGGGCGCGCTGAGCATGGGAACCTGCCTGTGGCAGACCGGGGCCGCGCGCTGGCTCGCGGTCGCCTCGCTCGTGTGGCTGCAGGGCACGGGAGGGGTCGCCTTCCTGTTGCTCCTGGGCCTGGCTCTGATGATCCTGACCAATTTCGTGGTGAACGTTGCTCTGATCGCGGCCTGCCTGCCGGCAGCCCTGGTGGTCGCGCATTATCTGGGAGTCGCGCCGGAGATGGTCCTGTATACGACCATGGCGGCCGCCAGTATGCCCTTCATGCTGCTGCTCGGGGCGGCGCCCAACGCGATCGCATACAGCAGCCGGCAGTTCACGGCCCGCGAATTCTTTTGGGCCGGCGTGCCTGCCAGCCTGCTTCTCATGGCCCTGCTCGGCCTCTTCGTGTGGCTGATCTGGCCGCTGATGGGCATGCCGCTGCTGAACCCATAATCCGGAGAAAACAACGACAGGCGTCGATCCGCGGGCGGCTGCGCCGCCGGTTGCCGTGGAGGAGAAGCGATGCAGGAAAGGGAGTCGCGCTGGGCGCGGTTGTGGAAGACCGAAGATTACTGGGCCGTATGGCTGGGATTGGGGATCATTCTGGCAAGCGCCGCCGCCTACGCTGCCGGACACGCCCGGCTGCTGGCCGGAATTGCGGTCAAAGCCCCGTCGGGGTGGACCGCCGCGGGCGTTTTGCTCGAGCACTTCGCCGCAAGCTGGAGCTGGTACGCGGCGCTCTTCCTTCTGTTCCTCGCCGTCTTCACCCTCGGCATGCGCACCATGGGGCTGAGCGCCTCGCGCTTCGTACCCGGATTTGCCGCCATCTTCCTCGCCACGGTCCTGGTGCTGATCCTGTCGGGTTCGGCTTTCGCCGGCCGCTACAACCTGGAAGCCCCGCTGCTGGCGCTGATCCTCGGGCTGGCGGTCGGCAACAGCTGCAGGGTGCCGCAATGGGTGGAGGCCGCTCTCAGGACCGAGTTCTACATCAAGACCGGAATCGTCCTGCTGGGGGCCACGCTGCCGCTCACGCTGATCGCCTCGGCCGGCCCGATCGCATTCCTGCAGGCCACCGTCGTCTCCGTGGTGACCTGGCTGACGATTTTCCTGGCGGCGACGCGCATATACAAGGAATCCCCGCAGTTCGGCGCCGTGCTCGGCGCCGCCGGAGCCGTTTGCGGCGTGAGCGCTTCCATCGCGGTGGGCGCGGCGGTCAAAGCCAGGAAAGAACAGGTCGCCATCGCCATTTCGGTGGTCACGATCTGGGCGATCGTCATGATCTTTTTCATCCCTCTCGCTTCCCGCGCCATGCGCCTGCCCACGGCGGTGGCGGGCGCCTGGGTCGGCACCTCGGAATTCGCCGATGCCGCCGGCTTCGCCGCGGCGCAGGCCTATTCGCCGCCGCTGCCCGAATCGCTGGCGCGGGCGGTTGCGGCCGCAGCGGCGGGCACCGCCACCGAAGAGCAGCGGGCGTTGATCGAAGAACGCAAGCACCTGTACGACAACGAAAACGCCATCCGCGCCTTCACTCTCATGAAGGTCATCGGCCGGGACATATGGATCGGCATCTGGTGCTTTATTCTATCGATCGTGGCCGTCACCGTGTGGGAGCGCAAGGCGGAGGGCGCCGCGGGCCGAGGGGTCGGGGTGGGGGTGATCTGGGAGCGATTCCCCAAGTTCGTCCTGGGCTTCGTGGCCGCTTCCGTCATCATGACGGTCCTGGTCGAGCACTGGGGAGCGCAGCGGGGCGCAGCCTACGCCGATCTCGACAAGATGCTCATCGCTCCCATCAAGACCTTGCGCACCTGGACATTCGTCTTCGCTTTCCTGTGCATCGGGCTGACGACCCGTTTCCGCGAGCTGACGCGTTTCGGCTGGCGCCCGTTCTGGGCGTTCAGCATCGGGGTGCTGGTCAACGTCCCCCTGGGTTTGCTGCTGTCCGGCGTGCTGTTCCGGGATTTCTGGCTTCGTATCCGATGAGGAAAATGGGGACGCTCACCGTTTTCGATGAGGGGCGTTCGCGGACGATCGGATCCCATCACCGCGAAAATAGGTGAGCGTCCCTGTTTAGTCGGTGCGTTTGCTTCTGGCGGCGACCTTCTCCACTTCGCGCCAGACGCGCAGCAGGTTCTCGCCCCAGATCTTGCGGATGTCCTTTTCCGAATAGCCCCGGCGCAGGAGCTCGACGGTCACGTTGAGCGCTTCGGAATGGTCGTTGAAGCCTTTGATCCCGCCTCCGCCGTCGAAGTCCGTGCCGATGCCCACATGATCGATGCCCGCGATCTTGACGGCGTGGTCGATGTGGTTGACGAAATCGCCGAGGTCGGCCGTGGGGTACTTGCGGTCGATGGCCTCCATGCGCTCCCGGTAGGTCTGCATCATCTTTTCATAGTCGGTGCGCTGGGCCTCGGTGAGCGCCTGCATCTCCTGCGGGCTCATGCGGCGGAATCCCAGCTCCTTGCGCAGATCCTCGAGCGCTTTGCGCCGCTCCGGCGGATCGGCTTTCAGAAAGCTGCCGAGCGCCACGACCTGGACGACGCCGCCGTTCTTGGCGAGCGCGCGCAGCTGCTCGTCCGTCAGGTTGCGGTCGACCGGATTGAGGGCTGCGCAGCCGGAATGCGATGCGATGACGGGCGCCTTGGTGATGCCGATGACGTCCCAGAAGGATTTCTCCGCGATGTGGGAAACATCGATCATGATGCCGAGCCGGTTCATCTCGGCCACCACCTGCCTGCCGAAGGCGGATAAGCCGTTGTGGCGCGGGGGCTGCGCCGGATTGGAGGAATCGCAGATCTGGTTGTGCCCGCTGTGGCTGAGCGTGATGTAACGGGCGCCCAGGTCGTAGAACCTCTTGACCATCGCGAGATCCTCGCCCAGCGGGTAGCCGTTCTCGACCCCGATCATCACGGCGCGCTTGCCGGTCTTCGCAATACGGACGACATCGTCCGGGGAAAGTGCCAGGGCGCAGAGCTCGGGACGCAGCTTTTCCGCAAGCCGGTGGATAGCCTCGAACTTGGCCATCGCCTGATCGAGGGCGCTCTTGTACGCGGCCTCGTCGAACGCGTTGCGCTGGCCCACGAATACGGCGAGAAAGACGCCGTCGAGACCGCCCCGTTTCATCTTGACCAGGTCGCACTTGAGGTTGGTCTCCTTGCCCGGATCCAGTTCGGGCGTGGCATATTGGGCGCCGCTGATATCGACGTGGGTGTCGATCGTGAGCGCGCGCTCATGGATAGCCTTGGCTTTCGCGAGCAGCTTCTCGTCGGCCGCTGCAGCCGTCTGCGTCCGGGCATAGGCTCGAGGCAAGATCGCCAGGCCCAGAGCGAAAATCCCAACCTTCAGCGTGATCTTCATGGCGCTTCCCTCCCTTGGGGAAAGAACACGATGCGAGTCATAATCGATTGCTCGGCGCGATGCAAGCACAGAATGCGCCGGGGGAACCGGCGGCGCGCAAGGCTTACGGCGGCGAACCTGTCGCGGTCGAATCCCCCGCCCGGGTTTTCCGCTCCCATGCCTCCAGGGCGCGCAGCACAGCGCTGCATACCTTGTTGTAATCGGCCTCGACTTCGAGCGGGGGTGCCGCCAGCCGCTGCTGGAACGAAGTGAATTTGAGCCCATGCGCGGTCGAGATCACCACGATTCTGGCGTCATGCCGCAGCTCGCCCCGCTGCAGCAGCTTGCGCAGGGCGGCCAGAGCGACGGCGGTGTGCGGGCAGCAGTACAGCCCCGCGGCGTTGGCCGCGGCCGCCGCGGCCGCCAGCTCCTCCTCCGAAGCCTGCTCCACGATTCCCTCGCACTGCTGCAACACGCGCACGGCCCGTTTGATGCTCACGGGATCGCCGATCTGGATGGCGCTCGCCGCCGTCGGCCGGGCAGCCACGGGGGCATATTCCTGAAAACCTCGCCGATAGCTGCGATACAGCGGATTCGCATTCTCCGCCTGGGCGCAAACCAGGCGCGGCAGCCGGGCGATCAGCCCCAAGTCGCGCACAAGCAAGAATCCCCGGCCCAGCGCGCTGAGATTGCCCAGGTTGCCCCCGGGAACGACCACCACGTCGGGGATCTGCCAGCCCAGTTGCTGGCACAGTTCGATGGCGACCGTTTTCTGCCCTTCGAGGCGCAGGGGGTTCATCGAATTCGCCAGGTAGATGTCGTGGCGGCCGGTGACCTCGCGTACGAGCCGCATGCAGCCGTCGAAGTCGGTGTCGATCGCCAGGGTTATGGCCCCGTGCGCAAGCGGCTGCACCAGCTGCGCCGCCGATACCCGGCCGCGCGGCAGGAAAACGACGGCCGGAATGCCGGCGGCGGCGCAATAGGCGGCCAGGGCCGCAGAGGTGTCGCCCGTCGACGCGCAGGCGACCGCAGGGATGCGCAGGCCCTGGGCGCGCATCTGCCGGACCATGCTGACCAGAACGGTCATTCCCAGGTCTTTGAACGAGCCCGTATGGCTGTGGCCGCACTGCTTGATCCACAGTTCGTCCGTTCCCCAGCGCCGCCCGAGCAGCTCGGCCCGTACCAGGGGCGTCCGTCCCTCGCCGGTCGAGACGATGTTTTCGTCGGCGACCGCGGGACAGACCATTTCCTTCTTGTCCCAGACCCCGGAAGCCCAAGGCCCGGCGCGCAACAACGACCTGCCGTCGAGCACTTGCTTCCATTCGCCCGGCAGAGTCATGCGCAACGGGCCGAGATCGTGAACGACGTCGAGCAGATCTCCGCAAGCGGGACATCTGTATACGATCCGGTCGAGCGGGTACTCCCCGGGACACCCCTCGATGCAGCGGTACGCCGCCCGGTAACGAGCCTGCGGGTTGGGATGCTTCGCGCCGACCATGCAATCTTCTCCCTTTGCTCGGACGCCGGCAAGCATAACAGATCCGGCGCCCGGCACGAGAGCAAACAGGAAACGACCTGCACGCTGGCCTGCAGGCCTGGGATGTTATAGCATTGTCGCCGGCGGCCCGTGGCAGCCGCACGAAGCCATGATTCCATTGCGCGACGACAACCCCACGCGGATCAAGCCGGTCCTTACCGTTACCCTGATCACGATCAACTGCCTGGTCTTCTTCTACCAGCTTTCCCTGGGCCCGCGCGCCGGCCGGCTTTTCCTCTTCCAATTCGGAGCCATACCTTCGGTCATCGTCGGCGGCGCGGCCCTTCCCGCCAATGTGGCCGCCGTGCCGCCGTTCGTAAGCATCTTCACCAGCATGTTTCTCCACGGGAGCATATTGCATCTGGCGGGAAACATGCTTTACCTGTGGATCTTCGGCAACAACATCGAGGAGGCGCTGGGCCGCTTCCGCTTCCTCGTCTTCTATCTGCTGTGCGGCTTTGCAGCCGCCATGGTGCATGTCCTCAGCAACGTGGATTCCACGATTCCGACCATCGGGGCGAGCGGCGCCATCTCCGGGGTGCTCGGTGCCTATCTGCTGCTGTATCCGCGGGCGCAGGTGCTCACACTCGTGCCGTTCTTTTTCTTCATACAGCTCGTCTATATTCCCGCCGGAATCGTCCTGAGCCTCTGGTTCCTGCTGCAACTGGCGTACGGCAGCCTGGGCGAGGGAGGGACCGGAGGCGGGGTAGCCTGGTGGGCGCACGTCGGCGGCTTCGTAGCGGGCATGCTGCTGGTGGGCATGTTCAAGAAACGCAATGTCAGGTTCTTCAACCCGCCGCACTATCACCCGAGCCGTTTCCGCGGCTGGTAGTACCGAGCTGTCAGCTTTCAGCCTTCAGCTATCAGCAATCAGCTTTCATGCTGCACCCTTCTGCATGGAAAACATGATGGCTGAAAGCTGACGGCTGATCCTCGTCGGACTCCCGCCCGAAACAGACCGACGCGCACGGTCGCGGAACTAATGGAGTCCGGCCGAAATGCCGATGCGATGAGCGGAGATGCCGGACGAAGGCCGAGCTGGGTGGCTCAGGCTTGTGGCTAGAGGTGAGGGGTTAGCTAGCCTCGGTCCGCATCTCCGCCCTTCTCGCGATCGGCCCGGAGACTTCCAAGGCGTCACCGGGCCGATTTCACGCAATATCCGTGCCGCGATCTTTCCGCGGCCGCCGATTCGGGATGCCCTTTCACCGCAAAGATTGCCCGGTCAAGAGATCGGCGCGCCGGGTTCGATTCCATGAGAACAATCCGGGCTGCTCCATGCCCCGATGTCATGTAAAGACACCCGACATTCATGCCGGTCGGTTTCCAGCCGTGAGCTTGCGATTCCGCGACGATCGCGGTCCCGATGGGCAGCCGCCTGCCGCACCCGCATGTAAGATGGGCCGACGTGCCGCGGCAGGTCACCTTGCAAAGGCACGGCCGCCTTACGGTCCGGTCTGGACGGCGGCGAGCGCCTTCCCTCCTTCGACGATCCCCTTGTTGACCAGCACCTTGACCTCGACACGCCGGTTTTCTGCCCGACCCGACCGGGTGGCGTTGTCGGCCACGGGATTCGTGGCACCGAAGCCGAACGGCGTGATGATGCGCCGCAGCGGCACCTGATGATTGAGCACCAGGTACTGCACGACCGCGTCGGCGCGCCTGCGGCTGAGCAGGAGGTTGTATTCCGGATTGCCTTCGGCCGAAGCGAAACCGTCGACCTCGAGCATGTACCCCTTCTCGTTCTTGGCCTCCTGCGCAAGCCGGTCGAGCGCCTCTTTGGCCTCGGCGCTGAGTACGGCGCTTCCCGCCTTGAAGCGCACCACCGTGCCGCCCATCACCTCGTAGTCATCGAGAGCGGTGATCCGATTGTTGACCTGGACCTGGTTCTCCGTAATGCGCAGGTTGGCCTCGCGCAAACCGGCCAGCGCCTGATCGGCAGTCTCCTGTGCGGCCTTGGCGCCCCCGCGCGCCGCGTTCGATATCGCGTTCAGCTCCTCGAGCTGTCCCGACATGTGCTTGGCATTCTCCTCGTTCTCGGCCAGCCGGGCATTGGTCTGCCTGAGCTCGCTCTCCACGGGGCTGACCCGCGCCTCCACCACCCGCGCGGTCGCCAGCTCATCCTGGGTAAAACGAATCCTGGAGGCGGCCAGCCTGCCTTCGCCGTCTCCCCGCCCCTCCACCTCGACCCTCAGGCCGCGCAACAACTGCGTTACGGCGTAATTCCGGGCCCTGCGGAAGGGATTGGCCTTCCTTTCCCTGACCTCGGTCAAGTCGGTGAGTGCAATCACCACGTCGCGCCCGCCGGCATCGACTATCGTCAGGGTGTCGGCGTCGCGCTTGACAATGACGCCTTCCACCTTCATCTGCTGTCCCGGAGCGACGGTCACCCTTGCCGCCTGCGCGGCTCCCTGAGCGCGCGCGGCCGCTGCCGGCAAGAGCGCCGCGATCAGGACCGCAACCACCAACCGGAGAATCGTTTTGCCTTTCATTTCTCGTTCCTCCTCGCCGGAGACCCCGGATCTCCGATCATCCCTACGACCGCCCATCATTCGCGCAATAAACGTGCCATCCAGGGCAAACCCTGTATCCCATTGAAAAGAAAAGGCTAGGATTTGGTGACGATGAGAGATCCTCCAACTTCAACAGGTAATTTTTCCCCTGTTCGCACAGGGAAATCATTCCGCCGCGGGCAGCCGGCATGACCGATCTCGCCGCCGGCACGGGCTGTCTTGACGTACCGTCCGCCGGGGGCTATATTTCCACGTCGGTTTTGCAGCTGAAAAAACTTCTCACGGAGTGTGAATGATGAAGAGGATCGTACTGCTGAGTCTGGCGGCTTCTCTGATCATGGCATACGCATTCGCGCTCGGCGCGGCGGGCGGGGATGTGGAAAAGGGCAAGGCCGTCTACGAAGCACAGAAGTGCAAGATGTGCCATTCGATTGCCGGAGTGGGAAACAAGAAGTCTCCTCTGGACGGCGTGGCCGGCAAGCTCAGCGCCGAAGATATCAAGAAATGGATCGTGGATCCCAAGTCGATGAAAAAGGACACGGTCATGAAAGCCTACAAGTTGTCCGATGCCGACCTGGACAACTTGATGGCTTACATGCTGTCGCTCAAGTAGCGATCCGCGAAAGGCAACGCCCCCGGCGATTTCTCCCTGTCTGCCCCGGGGGCGTTTCTATTTCCGCAGGCCGGCAGGCAGGGCGCCCGCAGCGCCGGCTCCAAGCCGCGCGTTCTCAATCGCCTTCCGGTTTCACGAAGCCGGGTTCCGTGAGCCGCCTCAGGTCCAGGATGCGCCGCAAGTGCTCTTCGGGCAGGGCTGCGCGCTCCCGAGCGACTTCGAACACCGTCCTGCCCGAACGATAGGCCTCCTGAGCGATCGCTGCCGCGGTGTCGTAGCCGACGTACGGCACCAGGGGAGTGACCAGCGCCAGGCTGCCCGCGACAAGGGACTCGGCACGCTCTCTGTCGACTTCTATCCCCGCCACGCAGCGTTCGGCAAGATTGCGCGCCCCGTTCGACAGAAGCCGGACGGACTCGAGCACGTGGGAGGCCATCATGGGCATCATCGTGTTCAGCTCGAAATTGCCGTTCTGGCCGCCGATATTGACCGCCACATCGTTGCCCATGACGGTGGCGCAGAGCATCATCGTGGATTCGGCTATGACCGGGTTGACCTTCCCGGGCATGATCGAGCTGCCGGGCTGCAGCGCGGGCAGCCGGATCTCGCCGATGCCGCAGCGCGGCCCGGAGGCCAGCCAGCGGAGGTCGTTGGCGATCTTGAAGAGGCTGACGGCGACGGTCTTCAGCTGCCCGCTCGCTTCCACGAGCGCGTCGCGGGCGGCAAGCGCCTCGAAGTAATTGCGGGCGCACACGAACGGAATCCCCGTCCGTGCCGCGATCTTCCCCACCGCCAGCGCGGGAAATTGCGGCGCCGTGTTCAAGCCCGTCCCTACGGCCGTCCCGCCGAGAGCAAGCTCCCGCAGGTGCGGGCGCAGGCCGGCGAGGCGCTCGAGGGAGTGCTCGACCTGTGAGGCATAGCCGCTGAACTCCTGCCCCATGCGGATGGGCACGGCGTCCTGCAGATGGGTGCGGCCGATCTTGACGACATCGTCGAAGGCGCGGGCTTTTTCATCGAGAGCCCGGCGCAACTGCTCGAGCGCGGGGAGCAGCGCGCGCTCGATCGAGTCCAGGGCCGCGACATGGATGGCGGTCGGTATGACGTCGTTGCTCGATTGCCCGAGGTTGACGTGGTCGTTGGGATGGACCGGCGACTTGCTCCCGATGCGCCCGCCGAGAAGTTCGATGGCGCGGTTGGCGATCACCTCGTTGGCATTCATGTTCGAAGAAGTCGCCGACCCGGTCTGGTAGACGTCGACGACGAAATCACCGTCGAACTTGCCCTCGGCCACTTCCCCCGCCGCACGGATGATCGCCTCCGCGATCCGCACCGGCAGCAGGCCGAGTTCCTGGTTCGCCTCGGCGGCGGCCTGCTTGACGATCCCCAGGGCGCGGATGAACTCGCGCGGCATGCGCATGCCGCTGACGGGAAAGTTTTCCAGCGCCCGCTGCGTCTGTGCACCGTAGTATGCCCCGGCGGGCACCCGTACCGTGCCCAGCGAATCCGTCTCCAAACGATACTCCTCCATGCGGCACCTCCTCGAAGTGGCGGCGGATCCTGCCGTACTCTCCAGTATCGGGCAAAGCCCGGAACGATCCGTTTCGTCAGCGGACGGGTTGCGGCAGCGCGGCGACCATCCGCGCCGCTTCCACCAGCGCGTCGTGGCAGGCCACGACCTCGTCGAGTTTGACGAACTCTTCGAGGCCGTGCAGGCCCCCTCCGCCGGGCCCGAAGATCACCGAGGGGATTCCGGCATGCCCCAGGACGGCGGCGTCGGTCCAGAAGGACATGCCTGTGCGCGCGGCCGGCCGGCCGATGCGCGCCAGGGCGGTCTCCAGCATGGCCGGGAGGAAATGATCGCGCGGCGTTTCGTAGGGCGGCCGTCCGAAGACGAAGCGCGCCGTGGCTGCGAACTCGGGGTCCTCGCGCCTCAGGGACTCGATGATGACCTCCGCTTCCTCGAGCGCGATCTCGACGGTTTCGCCGCTCACCGTGCGCCGTTCAACCCGGAGCGCGCAGCGATCGGGGTAGGTGCTCCATTCGCGGCCCCCCTCGATGAAGGAGGCGTGCAGCGAAGCGGTCCCCTGGATGGGATGCGCCTTCCTGCTCTGAAGCTCGCGATCCAGCGCTTCCAGCCGCCCGAGGATTCTGCCCATCTGCAGGATCGCGTCCCGGCCCTCCTTGGGGCGGCTGCCGTGCGCCGCGCGGCCCTCGGTTACGATCTCGATCCACGAAAATCCCTTGTGGCCGACGGCAATCTGCAGGTCGGTCGGCTCGCCGACGATCGCCGCATCGGCCTTCCAGCGGCGCACGAGCGCTTCGGCTCCGAGGCTTTCATACTCCTCGTCGATCACGCAGGCGACGATCAGGCGGCCGGCTCGCAACGAGCCGTCCCGTGCGAGCGTGCATGCGGCGCCCACCATGGCGGCCAGCCCGCCCTTCATGTCCTGCGCCCCGCGGCCGTACAGGCGTCCGTCGCTCTCCAGCGGGGTGAACGGCTGGTGCATGCCGGCGGTGCCGACCGTGTCCAGGTGCCCGCAGAACATCAAAGCCGGCCCCGGACGCCCGCTCTCGAGCACCCCCACTACATTGGGGCGCCCCGGCACCACTTCCTCGATCTCCGCGCCGAGGCCTGCGGCCCGCAGAGCGTCGGCAACCGCTCCGGCGATCGCGGCCTCGCCCGCTCCCCCCGGAACCAGCGAAGGATTGACCGAGTCGATCGCAACGAACCGGCGCAGGAGCGAAAGCACGTGATGTTCCATGATCCTCCTCCTCTTTACTCTTCGGAGTTCGGCTCCGGCGGCCCTCCGTTGCCCCGGCCCTCTTCGATCAGCCTGCATGCATCTTCCTCGTCTTCCCTGCATACGAGCACCGTCGCTGCCAGAGCCTGCGAGCGGAACAGGCTGCCCGACATGGTGATGGGGAAAAGATGCAGTCCCTCTTCACCCTGCACGACAAACCGGATGCCTGCCGACTCGAGCAGCGACTTGACGACGGCGAGATACCCTATGTCGGTCGTACTGAGCAGGGGAACCAGCCCGGAAAGCGCGCGCGACTCTCCCGACACGGTATCGGGCGCGAAAGAAGCTCCGCAGCCCGGGCAGCGGGGGGCATCATCCGGGCAATCGCGGCCGCAAACAGGGCAGCGCATGGCGCACCTCACGCTTCACTTGATCAGGTCGTCGAGCCGCAATTCCAGCTCGACGAAGAAATAGTTCGAATCCTTCGCAGTCGGGCTCTGGGGAGCCTCCCTGGCGAACCTCCCCTTGAAAAAGCGCACGTATCCGATCTCGGGGCGGAAATAGGGGGCGAAATCGTACCGCAGGCGCCACTCCATACTGCTGCCCACATAGGATCCGGCCGCGCCCGTCGGGTCCCTGAGCGCGCCGCCCACCCAGACGGCGCGCTTCTGCGCCAGCCACTGCCACCGGATATCCGGCAGCAGCTCGAGATTCCTGGCGGGCTTGAACCCGAAATAGAGCGCCGGCGAGTTGATATTGGTGCGGCTCATCCATTGATAGATGCCGGTCGGCCCGTATTCCCAGCGGCGCGCGCCGAAGAGGGAATCGAAGTTGTCGTTGCGGCGGTCGTAGGGATCCTTGTCGCC
>Ga0129301_1000023_pt1 | contig 71271 bp, 71 predicted proteins | sample ConPoolayeHmetaG_FD_94489 | JGI IMG/M metagenome (GOLD analysis project Ga0129301, IMG submission 94489) | Hot spring microbial mat communities from California, USA to study Microbial Dark Matter (Phase II) - Cone Pool mat layer H metaG ...
ATGTTAAATTTTGGAGTATCATGCAAATGATTTTTCACTCGAATAAACCTTATCCTTCTGTTGCTGTTGTGATGCATTTTTTGAGTGTTGCGAATATTGTTTCTGCCTTGTTTAATGTGGGTGCGTAATGCGCTGTTTTTGCAGAGTTTGTCATAATCGTCTTTATTCCTAGTTTATCTGTCCATGTTACTACGGCGCATGTATCCGTTATTATGTGTGCTCCACTTCTTTCTATCTTTTTAATGTAGTGTTCAGCTTTCTTTTTATTATGACGTGAGGTGCAAATCCATAATTCTGTTCCACTCTTAACTTTTTTGCCATCTATCAAGTATGCAATTTCTTTTATCTCGTTTAAAGAACAATGGGGGCATCCTATAAAAACCAAATCTGGTTTTGATTTCGAAGTTGTTGACAGATTTTCTATTGTCTTTCTCAAGTCTTTGTCTTCTATGGTTATTTTTTCAAGTTTCTTCACCTTTGCGGAAGCATCCTTAAGGTGAAACATGTTTATCATACCCATTGTTGCAAGTGCAGCGCTTAGCTGTTTCAAATTTTCTTTTGAGGCATTTTTTATACCTTGAATCACTGGAATTTTGTCTTCCAAAATGTTGCCCAAGCAAATTCCTAAAGCCCCAAATTCCGTTTCATTTTGAAGCCGAGTTTTTAGCGTAACTAAGACTTTTGGTTGCCTATTCTCACTCTTATGTATTCCATAATCAGGTGTTTTTCCAACTATTGCCGCAGCAAGTGCGCTGGGTCCTCCTTCCCGATTTGTCCAAGCGCCAATAACAGAATTAGCATATACTACCGCCGAGGATTCAGCCCATGCCAGATGAGCACCTTGTGTTGGTTCTTCTAGATAATAAGGTGTACATGTAAAAGATGGCATGAAACCCATTTTTTCAAATAGTCTAAGAACATTCCACTGTTTTCTGCGTAAATCTTCATCTAATCTCTTGCTCAAATATTCGTTATCAAAACTCTGAGGATTCAAAGTTGCTCTGACCTTTACTTTTCCGCCAGCATCCAACAAAGCTTTCAAAAATTCTGTCGGGGCATCGCCTAGAGTTTTGTACGAGACCCCCGAGACATGTGCTGAGTTTATCGAGATGAGTTTTGTTGCGTTAAAAAGTTCACCTAAGTGAACAAGGATTTTCATGCATATTTGGTTAGCCCACCCGCATTCGCCTTCATAGATGCGTTCTTCATCCTTTGTCAAAAACATAGGAATCTAGCGCTCCTTTCGTTCCAAAATTTTAACAATACCGTCGCAAGCATTAACTTCTAATATATCGCCTGTTCTGATTTGTTTAATGTCTATCTTGTCAATCATAGGGATATCAGCGATTATCGCACCCACAACCACGACTGGATCAGCCGTCTGGTTCAGTATAGCTTTTGGCGCCAATCTTTTCTTTGCTAAAGTATATAGCACGTAGCTGCCAACAGTCGATCCATGTCCATGTGGGAAACATAAAACCTTATCTTTTATACATTCACTACACAAATCGTGATTTTTCTCAATAATTCTGCCGTCAGCTGGGTCGACTCCCCCTAAAAAGCTTAATGGTTTTGCGGATACAAGGGCTTCAGCTTTGCAATGTCCTTCGACGATTCCTCGACCCTTCAATGTTATTGTTCTCATTTTTGAGCACTCTAGTATGATATTTTTGCTGAAGAGGGGATATCTCCCAAAGTTTTTGACGCTGCATTGCCGACTCTTTCGCGGTTTTCTTCATCTGTGTAAACCCTTAATATGTTTATGAAGCCTTTTAGAACCTCGAAAATCTTTGAGATTTCACTCAAACGTTGTGGAATGTGATTGCCTTCCCATGTTTTATGGAAAACTGGTATTTCCATGGGTTCGAGGAGAACTGAATGATGGTATGGAACTGATGGAACAGTTGGAACATCAATTATCACGCTTTCTGAGTTTACTTTAGCCTTTTTCGCGATGTCGGCCTGCAATTGTTTTCTGTGTGACTCTTTGCCAAAAATGTTTGAAATCATCGTATCTTTTTCGTAGAAGGTTCTTTCATAGGCGCATTTGAGCATTTTTCTTCGCTCAAGATTTTTCATAATTTCGCTTGATTTTTTGCAGTTCTTCAGCTTAGTCCATACGGTATAATCGTCCATGTTTAGGTATTCTTCTGGAGTTTTAAAATTTGTTAAACCAAGTTCTTCATTTGCGTTTTCCATAGCCAAGGCAAGCATTATCTGTGCAGCCCTTCCTACGCGATGAAAATATATGCTTTTAAACGATTCTATCCTAGCAATTATGAAAGATTCAAGAGCGGAAAGGGCGCCCAAATCCACAGCCAAATTTTCACCTAAAATATCCATGGCATATATTAGTCGAAAGATGTCAATGTAGCCATATTCAGCTCCTGTGTGGTGCGTATCTCTGACAACAAAGTCTAGTTTATCTACGTCAACAGCGCTACTTATTACTTGGTCTAAGAAAGCTTTTTGGGGTTTATGAAGAGTGCCTATTGCTAGTTTTCCTATTTCTTCTGGATTATATCCAGATTTGCAGAGTTTATCTTTTAATTCGCCTTTTTCAATTATCCATCGTGTCATGTCTTCATGTGTTTTACCAAACTCCTTGTCGAGTAGTAGCTCAAAAACATGTGAGAAGGGGCCATGTCCAACATCATGAAGCAAGGCTGCAATTCTGACCATTTCTGCTTCATCTTCGGTTATCTTTTGTGAAATATTGGGGTTTTCTACAACTCTGCCAGCCAAATACAAGACGCCAATAGAATGCTCGAAGCGTGTGTGATTCGCTCCTGGATAAACGTATTCTGCGCCTGCCAGTTGGCGTAGTCTGTGTAGCCTTTGGACGGGGAATGAGTCAATTATTTCTTTTTCTTGTTCAGTTATGTAAACGTATCCGTGCACTGGGTCTTTAAGTTCGCCCCAATAGTTTCTGGGCATTGATTTTCTCTCCTCTTGTTAAAGAATTATTAATGTATTTTCACTCTTATAATGCATAATGTCTCAAGTCACGGAGAATAGGAAAAAGATGGATGGGAAAGGCGTTTTTATTTGCATTGAGGGATTGGACGGTTGTGGAAAAACAACTCAAACTAGACTTCTTGTGAGACGGCTGAAGAAGATGGGTTATGATGCTCTATATACTGCGGAACCCAGTCGCGGAAAAATTGGGGCATTTATCAAGAAATACTGCTTGCATCGTGGAAAAAGGGTCTCAGCTGTGATTGAAGCATTGCTTTTTGCTGCTGACCGTTTCGAACATGTGGAAAAAGAGATTATTCCAGCTTTAAGTGAAGGAAAAATCATTATTTCTGATAGGTATGTTTATTCTTCTCTGGCTTATCAAGGGGCGTCTAGGCTTGATTTGAGATGGATTGAGAAGATAAATGAACATGCAATAAAGCCCAATCTTGCAATATTTGTGGATGTTAAACCTGAGATGGTAATCCGAAGGTTGAAGCCTAAAAAATCTGTTATGGAAAATCTGGAGACTCAGCGCCAAGTTCGTAAGGTTTATATGAAATTTGTTGGGAATGGAGAGCTTGTTAGAATAGATGGTAACAAGCCTAAAAAGGATGTTGCTGATGATATTTTAAGAGTTGTTCTCAAGTTTTTGGAAACAGCAACTTAATTAGACTTAAACTTTTTTTAACATTTTCCTTGAAAAGATTCTGTTAATTCCATTAAAGACAAATTTGGTTATGTCTTCTGGTGATGTGTATCTAGGTCCTCTTTCATGAAAAATTTGCATTCTGACCAAGTTTTTGTTAAATGTGAAGCGGATCATGTAGTAATCGAATCTTAGCGGGATTTTCTTGTCTTTTTGTGTTTTATAGTATTTTAGAACACAATAGAAGTCTATTGTTTGTAAGATTTTTTTGTATATGGCTCTTAATATTTTGTTTGTTTCTTCTTTGTCCAAGTAGTTGAAGTTGTTAGCTTCAGCGATTCCGAATTCAAGGGTTACTGTGCATTGGGGTATTGCAGGCTCCGTGACATCTTCTAAATCGAAGGTTTTGTTGTTGGCTTCGTTTAATAGTTGTATTAGTGTTTGTTGGAATCTTTTAGTTGAGGTTGAGATGACAAAATCTGTTAATTTATGAATATTTTCTGGGAAGTTCTCGTAAACTCCAAGCATTGTATGTGTCTCAGCCTTAGGCTCTTTTTATTTTTCTTATTTTTTCGAGGTTTTGTAGTAATTCGGAAAGTGTTGTTCCGAGTTTTTGTAATTCTTCTATATTTTCTGTGCGTTGAATTTTGTTTTGTATTTCTTGTATTTTTGCCATGAGTGTTGTTTCGAGGGTGTCCATAACCATCGTGCTTGTTATTTTTGTAGTTTCTTCTCCTTCTTTTATTACTATGACTTTTTTTTCGCATTTTGCACACCATAAGTCGTTGCTTTTTAGTTTGAAGAGAGGAGAAGAACATGCTGGGCACGCTAGATCTGTTAGGGTTGCACCTTGTCGTAGTAAATCTGCCATTCGTTTAATGTGTTTTTCTTCTGGTTTTTGTTTCGACAAGTTTTAAAGCCTCTGTGTAAGATAATATAAGGGTCTATAATAATTTGGTTGCTGATGTTATTGTGAGGTGGCTGGCTTGGTGCGTAAGAAAAAGTTGGAGGAGTATGAGGAGAGGATTAAGCAAGCGCTTGTTGTTTTGGGTGCTGTTTCTGAGGATAATACTACGCCTAGGAATATTAGAAGAGCTGCTAAAGACAGCATGGAGGCTTTGCAGAGTGGGGAGTTCACGCCTGCGGTTAGAGCGTCTAATGCCATTGGAATATTAGATGAGATTTTGCAAGATCCGAATATGCCTCCTTATACGCGAGTGAAACTGTGGAATGTTATGAGCTTAATTGAAGCCATAAAAGATTAACCGTAAGTATAAAAGGCTGTCTTAGCTTGCTACTTGAAAATTTGGCTACTAAAACTTGGAGAAATATGATGAAAGATTTAAACAAGTCTAAGCCACGAAGTCACCTTTTATCGATTTTAAGAAATTAAGCGTATTACAAGAAAGGATTGCATAAGACACTTCTACTTTGGTTTGTTAGAAGCATTCTATTAACGCAATGTTTATTTGTTTAGTCAATTTGTCAGCTAATATCAGCTTCAACTATATATAAGGGGGCTATATTCTCTTAGACTACTACAAAAAGAGACATTCAATGAGGCGGTGTTAATGAAAATATTTCATTACGAGAATGTTGAAGCAAAGGATGCAGATGAAGGAGCCTCTAAATTAAAAGTGCGTTGGCTTATAACAAAAGAGATGGGTGCTCCAAACTTTGCAATGAGGTTATTTGAAATGGAACCAAAAGGGCACAGTCCATATCATAGTCATCCTTGGGAGCATGAAGTTTTCATCTTAGAAGGCGAAGGAGCAGTGGTCAGCGAAAAAGGAGAGAAAAAGTTTGCGGCTGGCGATGTTGTTTTCGTTCTTCCGAACGAGAAACATCAATTCAAAAACAGCGGCACAAAAACGCTGAAGTTCCTCTGTCTCGTGCCTCACACACAAAAGTAAAATACTCAAATTTTAAACATCAATTTGCTCGCTAAAAATATATGCAAGTTGCCACACTTACTTTTGGGTTTCAAGGGAGAACAAGCCCATTGAAATATGACGTAATAATCGTCGGAGCAGGACCAGCAGGGATATTCTCAGCACTCGCCTTAACAGAAAACAGTGATCTCAACATTCTCATGCTCGACAGAGGACCAGACATAAACCAACGCAAATGCCCAGCAAGCCGCGGATTTGAATGTGTCCACTGCGAACCATGCTTTTTGCTATCTGGATGGGGAGGAGCAGGAGCCTTCAGCGACGGCAAACTCACTCTGTCTACAGAAGTAGGCGGTTGGCTTAACCAATATGTATCAAACAAGGAACTTGAAGAACTCGTTAACCAAGTAGACAAAACCTACCTAAAATTTGGAGCAACCGAACACATTTATGGTTCAAACATAGAAAAAATAGAAGAAATCGAACGAAAAGCGTCGTTAGCCGGATTAAAGCTTGTCCGCCAAAAAATCAGGCATATGGGCACAGAAAGATGCGCCCAAACACTCAAGAAAATGCGCCAAGAACTAAACAACAAAGTTGAGTTCAAATCCAAAGCAGATGTAAAAGGGCTCATAATAAAAAACGGCACAATCGAAGGAGTCGAAACTACAAAAGGCGAAAAATACTTCGGGAAATATGTAATAGTCGCCCCAGGACGAAGCGGAGCAGAATGGCTTCAATCCGAAGCACAAGCCCTAGGCTTAAAAACCCTCAACAACACAGTTGATGTTGGATTAAGAGTTGAGGTTTTAGCATCTGTCATGGAAGAACTAACAAGCGTTCTTTATGAACCAAAATTTGTCTACTATTCAAAATCCTTTGACGACCATGTTAGAACTTTTTGCGTCGCACCCTACGGTGAAGTTATAACAGAATCCTACAACGGAGTCTTAACAGTTAATGGTCAAAGCTATGCAGAAAGAAAAACCAAAAACACTAATTTCGCCATTCTCGTCAGCACATCATTCACAGAACCCTTCAAGGAACCAATAGCCTACGGAAAATACCTCGCAAGACTCTCAAACCTACTCAGTGGCGGTGTAATGATACAGCGCCTAGGAGATTTAGAATCTGGAAGAAGATCAACACCTGAAAGAATTGCTAGAAGTGTTGTAACGCCAACATTGAAAAACGCCATACCAGGCGACTTGAGCTTTGTCTTGCCATATCGATATCTGGCTGACATAAGAGAAATGCTTCAAGCTTTAGACAAAATCTCTCCAGGAATGAACTCGAGAGACACGCTTCTCTATGGCATTGAAGTGAAATTCTACTCTTCAAGACTACAATTGAGCAATTGCCTAGAAACCAAAGTCCACAATCTATTCACAATCGGCGACGGTGCTGGTGTCACACGAGGCTTAGTTCAAGCATCAGCCTCCGGTTTCATCGTTGCTAAGGAAATATTGAGACGAGAAAAACAGAAGGCATAGAAAAATTGTCAATCGTAGATAAAATAAGCTGTTCCCATTGCGGTGCACCAATATCTTTTGAACCAGGCGAGATAATAGCAACGTGTAAATACTGTGGCTACACTATTGTAATAGAAACTGGAAAAGCCTTCATTTTTGAGCACTCTATGTTTTTCAACAAGTATGACCAAACGCAAATTGAAGAGCCAATTAGAAATTGGATGCGTAAAGGTTTTCTAAAACCTCCAAACCTTGCTAAAAAATCAAGAATCATAGAAAAAAACTTAACTTATGTGCCATTCTGGATTGTGACCGCTGAAGCAGAAACAACCTACAAAGGAATATTTGACCGCATAACTCCACCAGTAATCAAAGAAGGACGCATCAATAAAAAGTACAATTGGCTAGTTTTAGCTAGAAAAGCCACAGAATTTCCAACCAAAGAGTATGATGTGCCCTTAGAAGGCAAGGTTCCCTACGATTTCAGAAAAATTGAAGACTTCGCCAAAACCCTTAACAGCGAAATGGACAAAAACGAGGCTGTTGAGCATGCCAAGCAAGAAATCGAGGAACACCATCGCTTTTTGATTCAGCAAGATATAGATAAGATAATCGAAATTAAAACCGAAATAAAAATAAACCAAACAGTTTACCTTCACTCTCCAATCTGGTTCATAAAATACGAGTATAAAGGCAAAGAGTATCAGTTATTGATAGATGGCGCAACAGGCACCGTCATAAGGGGCGATATTCCCTCCAATTAACATGAAAGCGTTTAGCAACGCTTCTGACGTTAATCGCGTGTATTTACAAAAACGCATAGCTCTGTAATTTCTCATAAACATCTTTTATATACAGTCTAGTTTATGGTATTAGAGGATAAGAGAAGTATGAGCGAGAAAATAATCGGTCACGGCACATGGTATGATAAGATGGCTGCAAAAATAATCGAAAGAGAGCAAAAGCTAGATAGAAACATGAGCCTTCTCAGGACTGAAATGGGAATAGCGGCTTCCGGCTTCCCACATATAGGCAACTTAAGCGACGCTGCAAGATCTTTCGCTGTGACCTTGGCTTTAAGGGCACAAGGTTATAATTCTGAACTCATCGCTTTTGCAGATGACAAGGATGGATTAAGAAAGGTTCCTGCAGGTATGCCTAAATCTCTTGAGGAACATTTAGGGCGACCAGTGACCGATATTCCTGATATTTATGGATGCCACGAAAGCTATGGCGAACACATGGCTCTCCTTCTTCTTGAAGCCTTAGACAAGTGTGGAATAGAATACAAGTATATGTCTGGCACAGAAGTTTATAGTAAAGGCTTATTCAATGAAGAAATTAGAACAATACTTCTGAATGCCAAAAAAGTTGGCGAAATCGTTAAGGAAGAAGTTGGTCAAGAAAAGTTTCTGGAGGCATTGCCATATTTTGCAGTCTGTGAAAATTGTGGGCGCGTCTACACAACCAAAGCCCTCGAGTTTTTACCAAAGGAAGGTAAAATTCTCTACGTATGTGAGGGCATGGAAGTCAAGGGAAGGTGGCTTGAAGGCTGCGGGCATAAAGGCGAAGTAGACTATAGAAAAGGTGATGGTAAGCTAAGTTGGAAAGGCGAGTTTGCTGTTCGATGGAAAGCGTTAGACATAAGGTTTGAAGCTTTTGGTAAAGAGGTTGCAGATTCTGTACGTGTAAATGACCGCATATGCCAAGAAATATTTTGTTGGGAACCGCCTTGCCATGCCAAATACGAGTTGTTCCTCGATAAAAGTGGCAAGAGACTTTCAAAGTCTGCTGGAGTGGTTTTTACTCCGCAAACATGGTTTAAGTATGGTTCTCCCCAGTCGCTCATGTTATTGATGTTGAAGAGATTCGTTGGAGCCCGAACATTAGATGTGACTGATATTCCCTCTTACATGAATGAACTTGACTATTTAGAAGACTTGTACTTTGGACGGAAGAAACTGAAGGATGAAAAGGAGCTTGCGAAGCTTCGAGGTTTATATGAATATTGCTGGGCAATGAAGCCTCCATCAAAGGCTAGTATTAGTGTGCCGTATAATTTGTTAACGTTTTTGGCTAAGATGGCGCCTAAAGAGCGTAGAGATGAATTTATTGTTGAAAGGCTTCGAAGCTATGGCTATTTGGAGAAGAATCAGCCCCTTGATGAGGGCCTAAGGAAGCGTATCGAGTATGCGTTTAATTGGATAAAGGATTTTGAAGAGATAAAAGAAACCACTGTAAGCTTGACTCCAGAGGAAGAAAAAGCAATAACTGAATTAATCAAGATTCTAATCGCTGAAGAAAATGCGGAAAAAATACAGAACGCAATATTCAACATTGCCAAAAAACATGGAGTAGAACCAGCGAAATTCTTTCAAACCCTTTACACAATTCTCATAGGAGTGCCACAAGGACCGAGATTGGGACCATATATTCTTGCTATGGGAAAGCAGAATGTAATTGACGCGTTAAATCGTGCACTAAAAAAATCAATAGTCTCTTAGATGATAAACCTATGCAAATTCACAAGTTACTACCAGAAGAACTTGATTATGTTTCTAGACTTTAGCGCATCCTCTATCCATCAAAACGGATACAGTAATATTTCTGATTTACTGACGCGATTTTTCCATTATTAAAAAATATCTATACTTGTCAACGGTCGATTTATCAATAGTGCACGATAGGCTTACTCAAAAATCTTAAGAACATAAATTTCTCAATTAACGTTTCTAGTGTTTAAAATGATAGAAAGCTTGCCGCTAGTTATTGCTGATCTCTCTCCTATAATAGAATATTTCGCAAGTAATCTTCTGCTGTTAGCTATACTTATCACATATGCGATTCTTACACTTTCTTTCATACTTGTTTTGTTCTACGCTCGGATGACTTCTGACTCTTGGAATTATAGTAAAATCAAAGCTGTCTGTTTGCTTCTCGCAATGTTGATGTTTTTGGGACCTCTCTTGTTCTTTGTTTCATTATTCTTTGCTGCGGTGCTTTTGTTTGCGGCTTCGTTGCTGTCAGGGTATAGTCTTGTTTATCCATCTTCAAAGAAATCACGCGCCCATGCAATAGCAGACTTGGTTTTGTTTTTTATTGTTCTGTTTCTCACTGTTATCCTTTGGATTACGTCAACCCCCCAACAAAATATTTTTCCACCAATTGCGTTGAATGAATCCTTTATTCCTTTAGCGATTTGGATAAAGCGCATCGCTGTTTTTTGGGGAACTATAGGGGCTGCCAAAGGTTTCATATATTCGTTTATGAAGCGAGGTAATATACCTGCGAAAACAGGTACTTTTTTGTTTGCTTCTCTTTTTGGATTGTCAATATTTACTCAAGACATTACAGGGAAGAATGTGTTTGCTATAATTGCAGAAGAGCTTTCGGATTACGCTTTTATTGCAGGAGCGGTGCTGGCTGTATTAGCGTACATCCTACATAGAATTGCACGTTAGCCTGTTTAACACTCATCTCTTTAAACGCCCGCTGTATATGACTTCTTGTATTTTCTTGAAGTTGCTTTTGTCAATGGATTAAAAAAGCGTTGAGAATGTTGAAAGCGCTTGTCATAATTCAAAATGGACAGACAAAAGAAGTTGCGCATTTCTGGCTGTGGCTAGAACTGAGACTCGCAAACATGAGCAGTCTGACAAAAAACCCGTCTATTCTCGCTTTGCAGTCTTCCAGAGCAAGGCGTTTACATAGCAGCTTACGAAACAATGCAACCAATAGAACTTGGCTTCGACCACATTACCTGCGAATACGCAGATAGTGGAAAACTGTTTAAGAAGCGGAAATCGCTATATTTAAGCTCAAGCTCGGAAGGGCTATAGGCTAGGTGTAAGGGCCCGTAGTCTAGGCTGGATTAGGACACTGGCCTGCGGAGCCGGAGTCCTATGGTTTCGGCACGGAAAGCCGGAGATCCTGGGTTCAAATCCCAGCGGGCCCGCCAAAAACAAATTGGTTCAAATATAGGTTGTCTTTTGCCCTTGTTGTGCGGTATATTTTTGCATGTTTTACTTTTCAATTTTACAGTTATTGTAATCTTTCATCAGAATTTAAGCAAAAAAGGAGAGTTTTCAAGAGCGGTGCGTGGTTGCTAAATCTCTTTTGCGGGAACCGCTATGAGGGTTTCCATCGTATATTGAGTTGCGAATCCTGTTTCCATTATGAAACTCATGGCCGCCCTTTCGTCAGGTGCCTCAAATATTATTACACCGTCGTATCTGCCGAAAGTGAAGTATACATTCAGAATCTTTATTCCTTTAGGCGCTTTAAGCTCTTTGAGATATTTCACGGAATCCGCTCCTTTCCCTTTAGGCAACATCAAAGTCACAAATAACATATTGTTCACCGCAATATCATTGTTTTAATACTTTAAATAGTTTTGAAAGCTTCAAGTGAGAATCTTGGTGTTTTTAAGGCGCTGAAAAATTAGATTATACTATGTAGGATTTTCGTAAGCTCTTATTAATGCGTTTATGTTTTTTCCTACATTTTCGCCTTTATACCCACCTTCCAACACAAAAAAAGTCTGCTTCCCTAATCTTCCAATCTTTTTCCCAATATTGCCATAACTTTTCTCAGTCAAACCGAGACTCGCTAAGTCGCCAACATGTGCATCAAATCCAGCCGAAACCGCAACTACTTCAAATCTGTCTACATCCACCGAGCTTAGCGCCTTGTCAAGTATTTTATTGTGCACTTCGTCTCCACAATCTGGTGGTAGGGGAAAATTCAAACAGTTTCCTTCATGAATCACTCCAGTGCCAGGGTAATTCGGGTGTCTATGCAGAGAGATGTATGTCACCTTTTCGTCGCCTAGAAAAATTTCTTGTGTACCATTTCCATGATGCCCATCTATGTCTAAAATCAATGTGGGTTTATCAAGATATTTTACTGCTATGGCAATATTGTTGAAATAGCAGAATCCTCGCGTGTATGCGCCTAATGCAGCGCCGTTTCTGCCTGCGTGATGCCCAGGAGGGCGCATTATGGAAAACCCGCCGACTTTGGCAGCGAGAATCGCTCCACCTGCTGAAAGTCTTGCGAATTCAAAAATATTATCATAGGCAGGTGTGTCTGGGTCATCAACTAAACTTTTCTTAACATTCCACACGTAGTCAACATCATGCACTCTAAGTAAGTCATCTTCTGATGCGGGCTCGGGTTCCAAAAATTCGTAGCCCAGCTTCTTCAAAATTTCTGCTGCTTTCTTAACTCTCTCTGGTCCTTCAATATGATATTGCCCGTAGCCTAGGCATTTTTCTGAAAAGATTATCTTTGTCTTCATATTTTTCACAGCTGATAAGCTATCAGTTTTCAAATTAAAATATAACTTCATCCTTTTAAGAGTGGGAAATCCGCATAGTAATAGAGGCAACACGTGATGCATTCAGCAAATCCATTTGCTATATTTCGTCAAGAATGTGAAAGAACATTAGCAAATGCTGTTAAGAAGACTTTCCCAAAAATTCAAGTTGTAGACTTGGCGTTTGAGAAGCCACCAAACCCTGAGTATGGGCAACTGGCCTCTTCAATATGCTTCGAACTAGCCAAGCAACTTGGCAAAAAACCCTTAGACACAGCTAAACTTCTTGTGAAAGCAATCAATACGTCAAAATTCAACTTAATCGAACATGTCCAACCTGCTGGTACAGGCTACATAAACTTTCACGCAAACTTTGCGAAGTTTGCTGCCATCACACTTGAGTCAGCTCTTCGATTTGATGTTGAATATGGTTGTGTCAAAACAGACAAGCCTCAAAGAATAATTGTTGAGCACACAAGTGCAAATCCGGCGCATCCCATACACATTGGAACAGCGCGTAATCCTATGCTTGGCGACACAATTGCAAGATTGCTCCAAACTAGTGGGCACACAGTTTATAGACACTTTTACTTTGATGATGTAGGTCGTCAAACCTCTGTTATGGCTTATGGTTATGACAAGCTTGGAAGACCAAAACTTAACATCAAGCCAGACCATTTTCTTGGCAGAATCTACACGGTTACAAGTTGTTTAGTCGAAATCTATCGTCTTAAAAAAGAACTTGCAAGAGCAAAAGCTGTTCAAGCCGAAGAGGAAATAATTAAAATTAACAAAGAATTGGATGAATGGGTATCTGTATCCGCTGAGCTGCAAAGCAAATTTCCTCAGCTGTTTGAGGAACTTCTGGACAAAATAACTAAAGAACAAGACCCAGAAAGTACTGTCAACAAGCTGAATAGAGCGTATGAAGAAGGAAACCCTGATGCGAAGACACTCATACGTGAAGTCAGCGAACTGTGTCTTGAAGGCTTTAAACAAACTCTTAGCAGAATAGGTGTATCTTTTGATTCGTGGGATTGGGAAAGCGATTTTACGTTCAGCGGCCAAGTGGCAAACGTAGTGAAAAAACTGAAAGAATCCCCCTATGTTTTTTTTATGAATGGAGTCTTAGAATTTGATGCTGAAAAGGTGGCTAGAGAACTGAATCTCAAGGCTAAATTGGGTTTGAGAGAAGATTACGAGATTCCTTCTCTGACGCTTGTACGTTCTGATGGTACGACTCTTTACACAACGCGTGATGTCGCCTATACTTTGTGGAAATTTGAGAAAGCTGATAAGGTTATCAATGTGATTGGCATGGAGCAGAACCTATCACAGTTGCAACTGAAACTGGCTCTTTTCGCTCTAGGCTTTGACAAATACGCAGAAAACCTTATTCACTTCGCTTATAACCTTGTTTCGTTGCCAGGCTACAAAATGAGCAGTCGTCGGGGACGCTACATCACATTTGATGAGGTGATGGACGAAGCAGTTAAACGAGCCTACGAAGAAGTCTCGAAGCGGTCGCCACAGCTTTCAGAAGACGAAAAACAGAAAATCGCCGATTTCGTTGGTATAGGTGCAGTCCGCTATGCACTGGTTGAAGTTGACCCGGCAAAGCCCGTTATGTTCACATGGGACAGAGTGCTGAATTTCGAAAAAAACAGCGCACCTTACATTCAATATACTCATGCAAGAGCATGCAGCATCCTAAGAAAGGCGGCGAGAAAACCAGAAAAGCCAGCTTATGAATTGTTAAAAGAGAAATTAGAACGAGAATTAATCTTGGCGCTTGCCAGTTTCCCAGATGTTTTCATCGAAGCAGCACAGTTTCTTAAACCCAACTTGATTGCTGATTTTGCGAATACTTTAGCAGACAAATTCAACACGTTCTACAATGCTTTGCCGGTTATAAAGGCTGAACCTCGAGAATTGAGCGATGCGAGGCTGGTCTTGGTTGACGCTGTAAGAATAGTGCTGAGAAACACGCTGAATCTACTTGGCATAGTTGCACCAGAAAAAATGTGAAAACCTTATGATGCACTTTCCATTATTGCCACTGCCGCACTTGTTCCCAGCCTGTTTGCTCCTGCTTCAATCATAGCTATAGCATCCGTGTGTGTTCTTATGCCGCCCGCAGCTTTAACACCCATACTATCGCCTACAGTTTGCCGCATTAATCTGACATCTTCCACCGTGGCTCCTTTGCCAAAAAAGCCTGTTGAAGTTTTAACAAAATCTGCGCCAGCCTCTTTTACGAGTTTGCATGCAATTATTTTCTCATCCCTTGCTAACCAAGCAGTCTCAATGATTACTTTAACAACAATATCCTTAGATATGCGTTTGATGTCCGCAACTGCTGCTATGTCTCGCTTTACAAGCTCATAGTCGCCAGTTTTAAATGCACTCAAATTAATGACCATGTCCAATTCTTCTGCTCCATCTTCAACTGCTTTGACTGCTTCCAAAGCCTTTATCTCTGGCAAAGAAACGCCAAAAGGAAAACCAATGGTTGAGCAAACCTTAACATTTGAGCCTTCTAGAAGTTTTGCACCAAATTTTACATAGATGGGGTTGACTACAGCGCATCGAAAACTGTATTGAATGGCTTCTTTGCATAATTTTTCAATTTCACTCTTTGTTGCTGTAGCTCTAACATTAGTGGAATCAATCATCCTTGCTAATTTTTCTCTTGAAATCTTCATTTATTTTGCTCCTCAACATAGACTAAACGTGAATGCTTTTTATCATTTCTCTAAGAATGTGCCAATCTTGTTATAAGCGAAGCCACCATTATTGGCAAAATAAGCGAAGCATCACCCTCAATCATTATACGTTTTGCCTTCGCTCGTATCTTACCCCATGAAACTGCTTCACGTGGTCTTGCGCCAGAAAGGCTGCCATCCCATTCTTCCGCAGTACTAACATACACTGCATAGTCTAGTCCTTTTCTAAACTGATTCCACCAAAGCGTGTGATGCTTTGAGATGCCTCCACCAATTATTAAGGCACCTGTTTTCTTCGCCGAATAAATTATATCATTAAGCTCTCCTGAGTCCTTCAGCAAATTAAGCTTAAAGTCATGTTCTTGTGAAAACAACCATAATTGGTATCCAACTGCCCCATCAGTTATGCCGGGCACATAGACTGGTATTTTGTTTTTGGCTGCCCAATATAGGATGGAGGTTTCGTTGCATATTCTATTTCCTATTTCGTAGCATAGCTGGTTGGTTGAAATTTCTTTGATGTTTTCTTTCCACAAATTTTGCAACAGTGTTTGCATTTTCTTTTCGATTATTATGCCGTAGCTTTGGTTTGGAACCAGAATGTTTCCCAGACGGTTTATGCCTTCTTTGTGAAGTTCAGCGTCATCCATTTGGAAGGAGCCTTTGTAATAGTTTTTCCAGCATCTTGCAATATCATGGTCGAGAGTTCCACACGTAGTGATTATAACGTCAATAAGCTTTCGTTTAGCAAGTTCTCTTAAAACTCCTCTTGTTCCTGTAGCGACAAGATTTCCAGTAAAGGAAAGAAATTTTGTGCAATTCTTTTCTTTAATCATGTTTTCTAGAATTCTTACGCCTAAAGCCAGCTTGCCCGCTGTGAAGCCCCAAGACATTTCCATTTGTAAAACAAGATCTTCAACAGACATGCCGTCGAAAAGTGTATAATCTTCCACAATGTCTTTCAACATGAAATTTCTCCGTTAATTTGTGAGTTTAGATTTAACAGAATAATATGAAGAAAACATTTAATAATTTCTTTTTGTATTATGATGTGAAAGTGATAGAAATGGGCGATTGCGTTCCACATTGCTAAATTCTCGCAATATTTAGCCCATGTAAGGATTTGTTTTGCACTAGAATTATATTTGAGTAATAAGCAACAATGGAGAGATGAAAATGTCAGAGATGGGAATGACCGTTAAAAAAGCCGAAGACTTTTCAGAATGGTTCACACAAGTGATAGTGAAGTCGGGATTCGCAGACTATGCCCCTATAAAGGGTTGCATGATTTTCCGTGAGCTTTCCTATGCTATTTGGGAGAAAATCCAAGAAATATTCGACAAAAAAATAAAGGCAACAGGACACAGAAACGTCTACTTCCCCATGTTTATTCCTGAAAGCTTCCTTAGAAGAGAAGCTGAACACTTTGCCGGCTTCGTGCCAGAAGTCGCATGGGTAACGATGGGCGGAGACAGTCCACTTGAGGAAAGACTTGCTATAAGACCGACATCTGAAACGATAATGTATGCAACATTTGCAAAGTGGATTAGAAGCTGGAGAGACTTGCCAATGAAACTGAACCAATGGTGCAACATAGTGAGGTGGGACACGAAAGGAACCAAACTATTTCTACGGACAAGAGAATTCTTGTGGCAAGAAGGACACACCGTGCACGCGACAAAAGAGGAAGCAGACAAAGAAGTCATGGGCATCTTGAATGAGTACAAAGACTTGATGGAGAACTATCTCGCAATCCCTGTGCTTGTTGGAAAAAAATCGGAAAGTGAAAAATTTCCAGGAGCCTTCTACACAGCAGCCCTTGAAGCCATTATGCCTGATGGAAAGGCACTTCAAATGGGGACATCACATAATCTCGGTCAAAACTTCTCAAAGGTCTTTAACATTAAATTCATTGGAGAAGACGAGAAAGAGCATTACGTTTGGCAAACTTCATGGGGAATAACTACTCGAATGATAGGCGCAATTGTAATGGTTCATGGTGACGACAAAGGATTAGTTCTTCCTCCAGAAGTCGCGCCCATACAAATTGTAATAATTCCTATACCCTATAAGGACGCCGATTCAAGCATGATATTTGCAAAGGCCAAAAAGTTCTTTGAAAAGCTACGAAAAGCTGGGATAGCTGTTGTTCTCGACGACAGAGTAGAATATACTCCAGGCTGGAAGTTTAACGAGTGGGAATTAAAAGGCGTGCCGATAAGAATAGAGATCGGTCCAAGAGATGTGAAACAAAAGCAACTGACAGTGGTCAGACGTGATACATTGGAACGATTTTCTATAAAAGAAGATGGCGCAGTTGACATTGTGATAAAACTGCTTAAAGAAATCCAAAAGAATCTCTTCAATAAAGCTAAAAAATTCCTTGAAGAAAACACCACAAGTGTGAAAACTTATGATGCGTTCAAGAAAACCCTGAAAAAGAAAGGCGGCTTTATAAGAGCCTCATGGTGCACCAGTTCAGCATGTGAAGAAAAGATAAAGGAAGAAACAGGAGCAACAATCCGGACCATTCCTTTCGAGAAAGAGAAACCGTTTTCAAGTTGTGTTTACTGTGGAAAAGAAGCAAAAAGTGTAGTATACTTTGCAAGAGCATATTAGACAAACAGTAGCATCATTTTTTAATCATATAATTTTACACGTTTTTTAAGCTGTTTTACAGCATTTTCTAATCCCAGTTTTTTCAGTGTTGTTTTTGTTGGTATTCCTCTCTCGTCCCAGCCTCTTTTCTTATAATATCTCTTTAGCATAACATCGTATTTTGCTCTGTCAAGTTTCGCACCTTTTTGCGAACCTTTGGTTAATGGGTTCTCAAACCATCTTGCCGGTGGAATGTCCATTTCTTTACCCCATTTTCTGCCGTATTCACGAACCCAAAAGGCACGAATCAAATTAAATATTCTGTCAGCAATCAAGTTTAGGTCATTCCATGTCATTTCCAAACCAGTTGCAGCGTACAAAAACCTCGTATATCGCTCAAGCTCGAAGCCAAGCTCAACCCATGGAAGCCTACAAACTGTGAGAGATTCAAAGACTCCTCCGCGAATACGTTGCAATTCGATGACTTTGTCGACTTTCTCCTCTTCATAGCTTTGTCTTCCAACTTTAACTTCCCAAGAAATAACCCAAGCGTCTTTATGATGGGCGCCTATTGAACTGGTGGCGTAGGATAATGCCATGGCAGGCGCAGCATGGCAATCATAAGCAGAAATTTCCAGTCCTTTAATATGCATAGCCCAGCGTTGTGAGTCTCTGCCTATCTTTTCTGCTACGTAGCGAACACCTTCTGCCAGTAGATAACCTAATCCACGTCTATACGCTATATCCTCAATCAAGGCTTTTGTATCTTTGAATTTTCCCCAAACAATTTTCTCTTTTATTATTCCTTTTTCTGAAGCTTCCATGGCAAAGGCTAAAACATTGCCCAATGAGATTGTGTCTAAGCCAAATTCGTCAGCAATCCTGTTGAGAGCTGCAACTTGCTTAAGATTGCCTAACCCTATGTTTGAGCCTAACATTGCAACATTTTCATAATCAAGTTCAGACTCTTTTCTGTCAGAACCTTTGACGACATTACCGCAAGTCATATTGCAATGGGGGCATCCGCGATTGGAAACCTTCATTTTTTCCATGGCGAAACCACCTATGGCATCAGCTTTTTCAAAAGTACCCTCACAGTAATTGTATGTTGGGAGAACGTTGTTTTCTTGACTCCATTCAATAGTTGACATTGTGCCCTGTCTCTTCCAGAAGACATAATTAGGCTTCGTCAAGACTTCTCTGTAGGCTTCTGCTCCTTGCTCCTTCATTTCTTTAGGATAAGCTGCAGATAATTCTCCAGAACCAAGAAAGATAACAGCCTTTAAATTCTTGGAACCCATAACTGCGCCGATGCCAGGTCTTCCACCTGCCCGTCCTTCTTGGGAAACAATATTCGCAAATTTGACGAGGTTTTCTCCCCCTTGACCTATGCAAAGAATGCCTGCGGCGTTTCCATACATTTCCCTCAGTTTCTTTTCAGTTTCAAACGAGTTTAAACCCCAAAGGTCTTTGGCGTCAAGAAACTCGACGTTTTCATCTTGAACAAGCAGAACTATTGGTTCTTTGGCTTTATCCTCTACAATTACAGCGTCATAGCCTGCCTTGCGCATTTGAACAGCTGCATGGGAACCGACATTTCCATCTCCATAGCCTCCAGTCAACGGACTTTTGGCTGCCACGACAAGTTTGCTACTGCTTGGCAGAGCGAAACCAGTTAGCGGACCAGCAGCGAAAACGAGAATGTTTTTTGGGGATAATGGGTCGATTTCTGGTTTTAGTCTGTCCCACAGAATTTTAATTGCAAAACCTCTGCCGCCAAGGAATGTTTTAGCGAAACTTTCACTATATCGATTAGCTACAGCCTTTTTTTTGCTCAGATTTACGTTCAAGAAAAGTCCATTCCAACCATACATGATGTTTCTCACTCGCATGGAATTAGATATTTATCTATACAGAGCTAAATAAAACTTCAACTCAAAAAAGGAATGATTGACTTCTACTTCGTGCTATCCTATTGAAACTTCTTTACCAATTCAATAACATCAGGAATGTCTATTCCAAGCTCCTTTATTTTCTGCAAAGTAGGAACACCTTTATGGTTCCATCCTCTTCTTTTGTAGACAGCGTCCTTAAGCTTCTCGTACTCTGCTTCTCGATACTTTCTCAAAACTGCCAACTTCTCCTTCGTTGATTTGCCTTCTGGGTTAAAACCAACTTTCTCCCTAAGTTGCTTGTCATAACGATCTGCACGGCTTTCATACTCTTCCTCAGTCACTGGTCCAACAGCTCTATAGGGGATTTCATCGTATTCTCGTGTTCCAAAACCCATCCTCAGGTTAAAGATGCGTTGAAAATTGTAAACTTTTTCGCTCATAGAGATGATGTCGTCTGTGGTTATCTTTCGACCAGTCACTGCATAGTAAAATTTGGCGTAATTTTCTACGTGAGCCATTACTTTAGCGGGTTCTGGAGTATTCTTGTTGTCTTCGGGCACAATGTCGTTCCAAGGAAGTTTGCACAAGCCGTTCAGACCAAACCATGTACGGAACATTGGGAACCAGTGTAAGGCTTCTGCCTTTTGTTCGAAGGTTGGCATTAAATTGTGGACCATGTCCAAGAAAATAAGCCAAGCTTCATCGTGTTGTGGACCTTTCAACGCAAGTCCGTAACCACCCTGCTGTGCAAGCGACTCTTTAGTGACATATTCGGAAAACTCTAATCCTTTTGCCTCCATCCCTATGTCTTGCATTATTTTGGGGTCCGCGCCATATTTTTCTGCAAAAAGTTTTTTCATTCTTCGTATTCCCTGACCGACTATCACGCCAAAGCCCTCGCCCCTAGCCATCTGATGGAGGAGTTCTATAGTTGCTTCCTTGTTTCCAAAATTAAGTTCTAGACCACCTGTTATTTTTTTGTCAATTAGTCCCATCTCGTAACATTCCATTACGAAGGCTATAGCTGTTCCTAACGAAATTGTGTCTATACCATAAACATCGCAATAAAAGTTCATCTCGATAACCCAGTCGGCGTCAAAGATGCCGAGGTTGCTGCCAATGCCTGCAATGGTTTCGTATTCTGGTCCATTCACGAATACACGTTGACCCTTGTATGGACCTGTTTTAAGTTCAAAATCTTTGACACCATGAGCACAAGAAACTGCGCAGCCTACCCAACATCCATCGAATCCTGAATGAAACTTCTTCTCGTAAACCTCTTCACCAAGTTTATGTGCCTCTGGATGGCTTCCAAACTTGAAGTTCTTTGTGGGAAGTAAGTCGAAATTGTTCATTATATCAACCAAATGTGTAGTTCCCACAACCGCCATCCTGTGCTGTTTAGGGTCAAGCGTTCTGATTTCCTTGTTGTAAGCAGGACCTACCTGTTTTAGCAAATTAGGATTTGCAGGATTGTTTGAATCCACGGTCAGATTAGAGAATTTGGCGACTATTGCCTTCACCTTCTTATTCCGCAATACTGTACCTGTGCCACCCCTTCCAGCCTGTTTGAATCTTATAATCTTACGGGGCGCATCATACCAAGAGAAGTTAAGACATCCAAACCTTGTATGCTCTGCACCCGGACCAGTGGAAACTACCGAAATGCTGTTCTTGTTCTCTCCACTATACCTTTCTGTTAGGATTTCCGCAAGCAAATGCGTCTCGCTAGGGAGCCCTTCTGCATCATCGATAATCACTTTTCCTTCGTCTCCGTCAATAAATATCACTACTTCTGACTTGGCTTTTCCCTGTATCTCGAGTGCATCCCATCCAGCGAACTTCAAGTATGCGCCAAAATATCCGCCAACATTAGAGTCTATCACCGAATCTGTTAGGGGAGAAATTGTGACTACAATGCTCTTTCCACTTCCTGGATATATTGGAGTTCCGCCGAGAGGACCACAAGCAATACATATTTCGTTTTCTAGGTCATCCCATTTGACAATACGGTCTTTGGGCAGGGCGTTCCATAGAAGCCATAGATTGAAGCCTCGACCGCCTATAAATGTATCCTTCATGTATTGCGTGACAGGTTTGCTTTCAATTTTGCTGTTTGTGAGGTTTATGTAAAGGGTTCGATTGTTGTATCCTTTTTCAACTTTTCTAAGGGGATATGTGAACTCAGCAATCACCAATTATATTCACCTTTTGGAAACTTTAGCTAATTTATCTAGATGTTATAAATTTATTCCCCGTTCATGTCCTAGTTTAATGATCATAATTGATTACAGAACTCAAGACTGTTTCGACTTAAGTGATCATTTGTTGAATATATTAAAAGGTGAAAAACTTAATAATTGCTCGATCGATATAACCCGAAAGTAAAAATTGGAGACGATTTACTTGGACGAAAAAAAGTTGAAAGTGGCGCTTATTGGCGCTGGTAAAATGGGTGAAGGCATAATTTCTGGGCTTCTCAAGTCAGGCAAGTATGAGCCTCAAGATATACGAATATTTGAAATAATCGAAAGTCGCAGCAAGTACATAACCCAAACATATGGTGTAAAATGCGTAAATAATGCTAAAGACGCTGCTTTCTTCGCTGATGTCACAATAATCGCTGTAAAACCCGCTGATGTAAAAAGTGCTCTAGAACAAATAGCACCAGCGATGAAACCTGGAAAAACAGTTGTTTCTATAGCAGCCGGAGTAACGTTAGAGTTTCTCAGAAAGTATCTACCAACCACAATCTCTGTTGTTAGGGTTATGCCTAACCTAGCATGCGTTGTTAGGGAAGCCATGATAGTTGTCAGCCCATCCGAAAATACAAAACCACAAGAACTTGAAAGAATAATAGAAATGCTTTCACTCTTAGGACGTGTCATAAGACTAGACGAAAAATACTTGAATCTGGCAACAGGATTGGTAGGAAGCGGCCCAGCATACATATATTTGGTAATAGAGGCTTTAGCTGACGCAGGAGTAAGATTAGGCTTACCAAAAGATGTTTCAACAATTCTTGCCGCACAAACAACTCTTGGTGCGGCGAAGATGGTTGTAGAAACTGGAGAACATCCAGCTAAGCTTAAAGATATGGTTACTACGCCGGCTGGCACAACCATTGAAGGGCTCTTAGCCCTTGAGGAAGGAAAACTAAGAGCGGTAATTATCAACGCTGTGACAAAAGCAGCAGATAGAGCAAAACAACTTCAACCCGCTTAGAAGATATTCCATCTTGTTAATTCAAGTTTTTCTATGGCTAGTTGGGTTCTGAAAAGCTGTAGCAATCATTTATAAAAATTCAACAAATATTCTTGGTAATATGGCAAGAGAACGCTTATTTATTCCCGAAGAATATGAGATAGAGCAAATATCTTGCAACATTGGAGGACTATGTACGAATGTTAAGTGACAAGAAAGCCTTTTCAATTTTTATACTAATAATCTTGATGTTGGGCTCCGCTGTTTCAGGGGCTCTTCTATCCTATATGTTTGTCATAGCAAGCTTTTATCTGGAGCCTGAAAACGTAAATTTAGTCATAACTGAAGTTAACTTTCCAGTTAATCATGCTGATTATTTCTACGTGACTCTTATGAATCCATCACATTCACCATCAAACGCGCGTATAACAGCAATCTCTTTTACTGTTGAAGGAAACAACCAAGTCTACATGGTTACCAGCACTTCTCCGGAATCGCTTCCTATAACTGTTGAAAAGGGGTCGTCTAAAACTATCAAATGCTTCAAGTCATGGGGCGAATTTGCTGGAAAGACAATCACGGTGCATGTATCCGTGGCTGATGGTTCTGGGGCTGTAGCGTCTGTGGAAACTGGTTTAGTAAAATTAGGACTCACGGTCAAATTTAATTCTACAATAAGTTGCAGACACTTCAACATTACCATTACAAATAACCCTGAGTCAGTAATAGGTCTCACCTTAACAAAGTTATACGTCAATTTAGAATCCATTGAAACTGCTAAACAACTTCCAGACGGTCAAAATGTTACAATCTTTGGGATTAATCTGCCTATTGGGCAACCAGTTTCTCTTCAATGCATATACAATTGGGAAACTTTAGTAAACCCGAAAGTTAGAGTGGAAACGTTGGAAGGTTATTATGTTGAAGTCACGGCAAATGCGAATGCAAGTGTGCTTCTGCTGATAACTGATGTTGTGTTTAATGAAGTGAATCCAGATGAAGTCAATATAACCGTTTCAAATTCGAAAGACTCGGGCTCGCTTGTCGACATAACGAGTATTGTTCTAGCTTATAATGAAACAGAATACATTGTTAATGGAAGCCTGTCCAACCCACCAATTCCTTATCCCCTACAGAGAGGCAATAATGTTACATTTAGCTGTATTTGGCCGTGGAGAGATTACCGAAACAAAAACGTGACAATAACGGTCTATACCAAACAAGGGTACACTCCAGTTTCAAAAACAGTAAAAACTCCTAAAGAAATAATCTTCAAAATAAGCTCAATCTTCAATCTGACTGATACAAACTATTTCTTGGTTAATGTCACAAATGTGCCATGTTCTCTTCAGAACATTACGGTTACGGAAATAAAGCTGAACACAAATCCATCAAACTTCACTTCTCAAACAATACCCATAGGAAATTGGACTCAGTTCAATTGTACATTTGATTGGCGAGCTTTCAGAGGAAGGACTGTTAGCATTACGGTTAATGCGTCTAATATAATTGTTTCTCAAAATGTAACATTGCCATACGTGCTGTTAAAAATAATTTATGCCAATTTTACAACAACTGAAAACGGCAAGATATTCAACGTAACCATTGAGAACAGTGGAAACTCGTTAGTAAACGCAACTGTTGCCAGAATAATCGTGCGCTTCGAAAATGAAATAGTTTTTCAAAGTGAAGGCGTAGGATACGTAATCGAAACTGGCAAAAATGCTACACTTACATTTTCATGGGATTGGAACGAATATGATAATGAAGAGGTAACAATAAGCGTTTACACTGCAGAAAGCCTCGAATTCGTCAATACATTCATAGTTTAGCAGAAGCTTTTCCATAATCTTTATTTCCTTTTTAATCCAGAAGCCTAAACACTAGAAGGAAGGGTCTTGGCAAAAATAAAAGTTACAGAAAGAGTGCGCACTATAGAATATGCTATCCGCGACGTTATTGTCCACGCAAAACAACTTGCTAAAACTGGTAAGAAAATCTATTATTTGAACATAGGCGACCCAGTAGCATTTGATTTTAAAACGCCGCAACACATTTGCCAAGCTTTAACAAAGGCTGTTGAAGAAGGAGCAAACGCTTATTCACCTTCTGAAGGAATACCTGAACTACGGGAAGCCATAGCGCAGAAGGAAAAGAGGGTCAATGGGATAGACATTTCCTCTGATAATGTTATTATCACACAAGGAATCTCTGAAGGCATACAGATGGTTATGGCTGCGCTTATTGATGCTGGTGATGAGATTCTTCTTCCTGGTCCAACCTATCCACCGTATATTTCTTATACGAAATTTTTTGGTGGAAAACCCGTAACGTATGAGACTGTTGAGAAAAAGTGTTGGCAACCAAATATTGATGATTTAAGAAGCAAGATTTCGAAGAAAACCCGAGGAATCGCCATTATAAACCCTAACAATCCTTGCGGTGCGCTTTATGAAGAAAAAATTGTAAAGCAAATATTGAATTTAGCAGGCGAATATGGCTTGCCTGTCTTGTCTGATGAAATTTACGACCAAATAGTATATGATAAAAGATTTGTAAGCACTGCTTATCTTGCCAAGGACGTTCCTATAATAGGGTTGAATGGTTTTTCTAAAGCGTATTTGATGACTGGTTGGCGTCTCGGTTATGTTTACTTTTTCGACCAAGACAATCAACTGCAAGAGTTAAAACAATGCATCGAAAAAGAAGCGAGAATAAGGCTTTGCGCAAACACTCCTGTTCAGAAAGCTGGGGTAGTTGCGCTGAATGGTCCACAGCATCATGTAAAAGAGTTAGTTGAAAAACTTAGGCAGAGAAGAGACTACGCATTAAAAAGATTGAATAACATTGAAGGAATTAGCTGTGCAAAACCAGAAGGAGCCTTCTATGTTTTTCCAAAAATTCATGCCATAGGTTCAAAATGGAAAACTGACATGGAATTTGCTTTTGATCTCTTAAAAGAAACTGGTGTGCTTTTTGTTCATGGTTCTGGATTCGACCCAGTTTATGGTGCAGGGCATGTTAGAGGAGTTTTCCTTCCACCCATTCAAACTCTGGAGCAAGCTTTTGACGAAGTGGAGTGTTTCATGGAAAAGAATAGATAAAGAGTGAAGCATGACTTTTTAGACATGCCTTATTTATAGATTGGTATTCCTTCATTCGGGCTACGGACTAGTTTTGAAAATTCTTCCATCAGTTTTCTAGTTACTGGTCCAGGGTTTCCTTTACCTATTTGTCTCTTGTTTATTTCTCTCACAGGCACAATTTCTGCGGCGGTTCCAGTGAAGAATACTTCGTCTGCATTGAACAATTCATATGGCGTTATGTTCTTTTCTGTAACCTCATACCCTAACTTCCTTGCAAGTTTTATCACTGCATCTGCTGTTATCCCTGGCAGTGCGCCTGTGTAGCTTGGTGGAGTGAAAAGATTTCCATTTTTTACTATGAATATGTTTTCTGCCACTCCCTCGCATACAAAACCGTTTTTGTCCAGACATATTGCCTCGTCCACTTCATTTATGTTTGCTTCAATTTTTGCCAATATGCTGTTAAGATAGTTGAGCGACTTTATCTCATGTGTCGTAGCATCTACAGGGTCTCTTTTGACCCATGAAAGCATAGCTGTCACGCCCTTTTCTTTGGCTTCGCTCTTGTGCAATGCAATTGTGTCTGTTATCACTATTATTGTTGGTTTGACACATTTTTTTGGGTTTAATCCAAGGTCTCCTATGCCGCGGGTGATTACTAAGCGGATATACGCGTCTTTCAAGTTGTTTTTTCGCAGAGTTTCCAGCACTATGTTTATCATATCTTCTTTTGATATTGGAATTTGCAACATTATTGTGTGGGCTGAACGGTAAAGCCTGTCGATGTGTTCTTTAAGTTTAAATACGATGCCATTATATGCACGGATTCCTTCAAAGACACCGTCTCCATAAAGAAGTCCGTGATCATAAACTGAAATTTTCGCTTGTGATTTTGGGTAGTATTCTCCGTCAATATAGACGAGTAATTCTTTCTCCAATGATTTTGTCCCCCAAACTGGAGAACTTTATTCTTTTAAGGTTTGATATAGTTTTTGTAAAAATTAATTGTTTTCACCATTACTAACCATAGAATTGGGGTCTGTTTGAGAGATACTTGGGCAGAGGCAACTGTTTGAAAGGTTTATCCTTCATTAACTCTTCAATTTCATTTATTAGTTCTTCTAACTTTATTTTGCGGATTTTTCCAGTTTTTCTGTCTCTCACTGGAAGCACTTCAGAGTCTACTTCCCTTTGCCCCACAACGATTATGTAAGGAACCCATTCCATTTCAGCTTCACGAATTCTCTTTTGCAGAGTCAATGCCCTATCGTCGATATCCACACGTATGCAACGCGTCTCTATTTTCTTGGCAAGTTTTTCAACATTCTTGATGAATTTGTCTGACATTGGGATTATGCGTATCTGAGTAGGGGAAAGCCAAATGGGAAGCATTGGTGATTTGCCACTTTGCTGTTCTTTGTAGGCTTTTTCTAATAGTGCATATATGCATCTTTCAATTGCCCCGCTGGGGGAGCAGTGGAGAATAAGCGGATTATGTCTTTCACCTTTTTCATCAACATATGTTATGTCGTATCTCTTGGCATTTTCAACATCTATTTGGTCTGTTGAAAGGGCGGCAGCCTTGTTTTGATTGTCAACAAAATTGAAGTCCCATTTTAGTCTAAAATAGAAGAAGGGTTTTTCCCACATTTCCACCAGCACTGGTCGTCCGAAGATTTTGACCAAAGAATTTATGAAACCTCTGTTTTTCTCGTAAAAGTCTCTTGTAAATCGTATTGCCACTTCATAATCATCTTTAGATAATCCGATTTCTTTGCAAATTTGTATGCACAATTTGAATCTTGTCATGAACTCTTCTTTAGCTTGTTCAAGGTCTCTGCAGAATGCATGGCAATCTGGCATTGTAAACGCTCTTAAACGCCTTAACCCAACAACTTCTCCACTTTTTTCACGTCTAAAACTGTAGCGAGTTAATTCGTAAACTTTCAGTGGCATATGCTTATAGGAAAATTGTGCATCATGCACCATTAGAAATTGCCCAAAACAAGCAGCAAACCGCAGAAAAAGCTCCTTATCCTCCGACTTCAGCAAATACTGCCTTGCGGGAAAACGGTTAATATAATCTGCTAAGCTTGGATGCTGGAAATCATACATTACTGGAGTTTCTACTTCCATGGCACCATACTCTATCATCCTTGCTGTGACAAATTGCTCAAGTAAAGATTTAATTAACCGTCCTTTGGGATACCAGCGTATGTTTCCTGGGTCGCTTCCAAGTTCATAATCGGCTATTTCCAACCTTTTCATTAATGGCACATGAGGTGGCATTTGTTGGCTTGCTCTTACTTTGGTTATTTCATAGTTTGCCAATTTTTGGAGGGTCTCGTTTCCTCTAAAATTAAATTCTTTTACTGGGGTCATTTTTCCATCGGGTTGAAGGATATGCCAAAGTGACTCTAGTTTTTCTTCCGCTTTTACTGCCTCAGAAACTTTTTCTTCTTTCTCTATTTTCGCTTTGGCTGGCAAGATTACACGTGATTGCTCTGCAAGTGGGTGTCCTTTTATTGATATTGCGAATTGCTTGTTCCAGCCGAAAGGTGCACGGTATGTTTCTATACCGTTTTCTTTTGCACATGACTCCATAGCCTTAATTACTTTCAATGCGTCCGTGGGTTTAGCCAAGTTGCTACTTAAATGCGCATAAGGATAAATCAAGATTCGATTAACCTTTAGCTTTTCGAGGAAAGCTTGAGCCTCATCTATGGCTTTTCTGGCCACTGATGTGTCATCGCCTTCTTCTACTGCTGTGAACAGCACGACAATTTCTTCTAGGCGAGTTGTTTTCTTTTCAGTTTCTTCAGCCACGGCTATTTCTTTCTGTATGGGCTTATATTCAATAAAGTTGGAGTGAAGCTGTAATATTCGCATTCCAAATAACCCTCTTTTTAGGCGCTATAACGCCATTTCTCAAGTTGCTTATCCTTTTTTGTTCGCTTCTTAAACTCCTTATAATGCTCTTTACATAGATAGGCACGTCTTTCATTGCTACCCACATTCAAGCCAGCAGACCTGACCTTTTCTCCTGAAAGTGAACGAATCGCTTCTGCGCTACAGCCTGTTATGCTGCATTTTACGCCTTTATCAACGCGTCCCAAAGGTTAACACCTCTTGCAATAGGAATGTGCATTATTCCTTAATTTCTTTTTCATAAAGTGTACGTGCTCTCTGATAAATCTCTGCTTTGTCTCCAGAAAATGTTGGACCTAAAGATTCGACAACAATTGATGCAACTGCGGAGCCTACACATGCGCATCGCAGATAATTCGCATCGTTAACATATTCTGCTAAAAAACCTCCGATAAACGCATCACCAGCTCCAGTCGGGTCGATGAGCTTTTCTGGTTTATATGCTGGAATATTATGAATATCGCCATCTACAGAAAGTATTGCACCTTTCATTCCTAAGGTAACGATGACTATTTTTATGCCGTAATCATGAATTGTCTTTATCGCTGAGTTAAGGTCTGATTGATTTGTAACCGCTTCAATTTCAGCTAAGGAGGACTTGTAAATGTTTACGAGTTCTAGTATACGTTCGTTTCCTAACAAACCTAAAGTAACATTACCGTTTTCGTTAAAATTTCGCACTAATCCTTGCGGGTCAAAAGATAAGCAGTCAGCACATGATTTCAGTTTCTCGACTGTGTCGTGTGTGATTTCACCTACTATTGGCGCGATGTGAATAGCTTTGGCTTTTAGAGATTTTGGTAAGTCTTCTATAGTAATTGCCGGGGCACGGCTTGTTAATCTTAAGGTGCGTTTAGACAAGTCGTCGCTATATTTAAGTTCGAAGCGAGTGGTAAGTGCATTTTCCACTTTGACGGTGGCAGTAATATCGATTCCTTCTTGTTTGAGCCACCACAAGTAGGCATTTGGGAAATCATCGCCAACTTTTGATACCACAGATACTCTAGCATCTAAGCGTCTGGCGGCAAAGGAGACATAAGTTGGAGAACCGCCTAAAACAATAAATGGGTTTCTCCTATTGGGCAAAAATATAGAGTCTATGCTGAAGTGTCCCACAGAAACAATGTCAAACACTGTGAGCTAAGCGCCTCCGCTGAATAATATGCGTAATAGAACTTAAAAGCAATGGATCACAACAGCTAGTCTTATCATTGTCAAAGTTTTTTAATAACTAAATGATGCATTATCTTGATGCCTCATTTGGGGGCGTTTGGAATGAAATTCCACTAGTTTGCCGAGCACTTACAGTTTAGCTTGTAAAGTTGTGAAATACTCTTTTAGATTATAGGATTTTGAAAAATCAAATGAAGGTGACTGTTTATGTTTACTATTCGTAATATGAGAGGCGAAGATGTTGAAGTAGTTGCGAGAATGGTAGCTTTAGACCCATGATAAGAGTGTAGAAAAAAGGTTACCGAGAAGCCAAGGAGCATACATTGGACCATTTAAGGATTATGCCTCAACATTGCTATGTAGTGGAAGACAGCGATAGACAAATTGTTGGTGTGATGGTTTTACATCCTCAAGATAAGGTTTTTGAAATTGAAGATTTTTACGTGAAAGAAATTTAGCGAAACAAGGAATCTTTAGCCTTACTTAAAACAAAACTTGCGGAATATTTGGAAAATGTTCAAACCGACGTTTTATGCTGCCCATAAGCCATAAGAAGATTAATGGAGACATACTAAATCTTTGACTGTAGCAGAAGAATTGCCTTTGCTAAGTCTCCACCACTTTCTTCTAACGCCCTTCTGGCTTCTTCTATGCTTTTGCCTGTTTGATCTGCAACAAGCCTTATGTCCTCTTCTGGTATAGCTATTTCGCGTTCAGTGAGCTTTTCACTGATTTTTCCACCTGCCACTTGAAAGATTTTTTGTCCTTGCATTTCAAGTATTGCCACTTCTGGCTCTTCTATGGTTATTTCTTTGTTGCTTGTTTTAATAATGACTTGTTCAACATCAGGTATTGCATCCATACTCATACCCATGCGTTGCATCATGCGCTTTGCTTCACGAGGATTAATGCGCCTATGCATACAATCACCTTTCTTTCATCTGACAGTTACTTTTCTAACTTCATAAACTTAACCTTCTCGCAAGCATCCACGTCTAACTTTCACAGCCACACCTTTTTTGAAGACTCTCATCTCCTCACCCGATAACACAGCTCGTCCAACTGCTAAAACCTTGTTATCTTTATTGATAACAATCACTTCATCTTTTGGACGAATCTCATCATCTGCTTTAATAACATGCACCGCAAATACATCGCCACCTTTAACAATAAACTCTGAAACATCGCTTCTAACAGTGACAAAACATCCTGCATCAACAGAGTTTTCAGCAATTCGTTTCGCCCCTACAATACTTAGCGAGAATAATCCATCTGTTGGGCGAAGAGTTGCAAGCCTCTTTCCGTCCAAATAAACATGTCGTATTCTGCCAGTTCTTTTGGAATAATGGATTTTCACGCTTTCAGGGAAAAACTTGTTGCCTACGCCTTTTCCAAACTGATAATCAGCAATGCTTCTAATTTGTCTAATTGCGTCTTTCATGTTTCAAGCACCATTAACTAGAACTTTTGCCATTCGACAACTATAAACATAACCAAATAATAAAAACAGTTTGGGTGTGTGTCAACTATTGCGATGTGAAGTCTGCGGAAGCAAAATCCATGGCAAACCATACACGGTCATAATTGAAGGGGCAAAACTAACAGTATGTAATGAATGTGCAAAACATGGAAAAGCAGTCTCGGATGAGGCAAAACCTAAAACCACAACTTTTAAACCAAAAACTGCATCTCCACAGTTTAAAGTCCACAGTAAAAAACCTTCAGAAAATACAGTAGAGGCGACGCAAGAACTTGTAGAAAACTTTAGCTTAAAGATAAGACATGCAAGAGAAAAGCTAGGAATTTCTCACGAGGAATTAGGCAAAAAAATTAACGAAAAAGTATCGGTTCTCAGGAAAATTGAAACTGGAAAAATGAAGCCAGACAATATGCTCGCAGCAAAACTTGAACATACATTAAAAATCAAATTGATTGTTCCTGTTTCCGAGGAAAAAATTCCGCAAGCCAAGCTTCCTAAATCAGTAACCCGTGAACTTACAATGGGCGATCTGATTCAACTAAATAAGAAAGATAAGGGAAAGGAGGAGCCAACTGAACGAAAGCTATCATAGTTCAACGACGACAATCTTTCGAACCCTCAAGCTTAAAAGAACTTAAAAATCTAGCAGAATCAGCAGGCTACAATGTAGTCGGTGAAATAGAACAAATCAGAGAGCCAGATGCTCGTTATCAAATAGGCGCTGGAAAAGTTGAGGAGCTGGCAAAGCTTGTGAAGGAAGTAGGTGCCCAGAAAATAATTTTTGATAACCCTTTAAAATCAGTTCAAGCCTACAATCTAGCAAAAGCCACGGGTGTAGAAGCCATTGACCGCTTTCAGTTAATCCTCGAAATTTTCACAAGGAGAGCAACAACTACAGAGGCACAGCTACAAATTCAATTAGCGAAGGTAAAATACGAGTTGGCGCATGCAAAAGAGAGAGTGCGACTTGCAAGGATGGAAGAGCAGCCTGGGTTCATGGGACTTGGTGCATACGAGGTAGATGTTTACTATGAAGCAGTAAAAAAGCAAGTGCACACTATACGTAAAAAGTTAAAGAAAATCAGAGGAAAGCGTCTTCTACATCGTGAAAGAAGAATAGAGCTAGGTTTTCCATCAATTTCGCTAGCCGGATACACTAATGCTGGAAAAAGTTCGTTGTTCAATGCTGTTACTGAAGAAGAGGTTCCAGTGGATAAATCTTTATTTACAACGCTTTCTACAACAACGAGGCTTGTGGAATTTTCTAAAAAGAAGTTTCTACTAACCGACACTGTTGGCTTCATAGATCGGTTACCATTAACATTAATAGAGGCTTTCCGCTCAACACTTGAAGAAACCATCTACTCAGACCTAATACTTCTAGTCGTAGACATAAGTGAACCCATAGACATTATCAAAAAGAAACTAGCCGTTTGTCTGGAAACAATTGAACGTATAGGAGCATCAGGAATCCCGATAATAACAGCCCTGAACAAAATTGACTTGCTAACAGAAACACAGATTCATCAAAAACTCGAAAATCTAAAAGAAAAAGCTCCAATTCCTGTAAGCATATCAGCCTTGCACAAGATTAACCTTGATTTACTGAAACAAGAAATAACGAGACTGCTGAAAAATTATGTTCGCGCTTCACTTATAATTCCATTAAAAAGTGAGACTATGTCTTTTATCTCATGGCTTTTTAAAAGCGCCGACGTTCAAACATTAAAGTATAGAGACAATTTTGCCTACATAGTTTTTGAAGCAGTTCCATCATTTGCGGAGAAAGTCAGAAGTCGAGTGGAAGAATTTAATGGGAAATTCGAAAAAATCAGCAAGTGAAAACATGCCTAAAATTGTAGTGTTACGATGGGGTCATCGACCACGCAGAGATGCAAGGCTTACTGCCCATGTCGCATTAGCCGCTCGTGCGCTTGGCGCCTCGGGTTTTATTCTATCTGATATAGAAGATAAAAAAATCAAGGAAACAGTTGAAAAAGTCAAAAGGAATTGGGGAAACGGCTTCTTTTTTGAGATGGGAGTATCTTGGAAAGAAGCTATAAAAAGATGGAAAACAAAAGGCGGAATAGTTATCCATCTTACAGCTTATGGCGAAAACATCCAAACAAGCGATGTGCTGCAAAGAATAAAAAAGCCTGGGAAAGACATTTTAATCATCGTCGGAAGTCAAAAAGTTCCTAAAGAATTCTTTTCCAAAGCTTTTTCTGATTTCAACGTAGCTATTGGTAATCAACCTCACTCGGAATGTGCCAGCCTAGCCGTTTTTCTAGACCGTCTATTTGAAGGAGAAGAATTAAAAAAGAGTTTTGAGAATGCAAAGGTTAGGATAATTCCTCAGAAAAGAGGAAAGAAAATAGTAAAAAATTTGTAGTTTGAATTCATAGTAGATAAAGAGATTTAAGCAAAGGATTACAAATAATAATATAGAGTCTGGTCAATAGTTTGGCAAAAGGTTCCCGATGTTGTCGACAATAGACGATGTAACATTAATTAAAATCGCAGAGGCGTTAGGTGAAGAAGAAGCTGTTAAATTAATTGAAATTCTCAAAAACTCAAATGAAACAACAGATGATGAAATAGCTAACAAAACAGGTATAAGACTAAATTCAGTGCGCAAGATTTTGTACAAACTCTATGATCATTCTCTCGTCAGCCTAAGAAGAACGCGAGATCCTAAAACTGGCTGGTTTATTTTTCATTGGAAACTGCAGCCAGATCAAGTTGAAGGCTTTATACTGAGTCAGAAACGTCGTGTACTCGAGAAACTTGGCATTCGACTTGAGTATGAGAAGAATCACGATTTCTATTATTGCTATACGTCTGGATGTAGACGAATTCCATTTGAGGAAGCGGTGGAACTTGTTTTTCAATGTCCGACATGTGGCAAACCTTTGATGCATTATGAAAACGATAAAATCATTCAGACGTTAACAAGGAAGGTTGAACAATTAAGGAAGGAACTTGGTGAGTGAAAGGCTTCTATCGAGAGAGCAGGCGTTGCATTTTCTTCGTAAAAGCGGATGTTCAAGAAACGTAGTTAAACATTGTGAGGCTGTTGCTGACCTCGCTGTAGAAATAGCAAAACATTGCAAAAAAAGAGGAATCAATGTTAATTTAGAACTTGTGGAAATAGGCGCTCTTCTCCATGACATTGGACGGGCAAAAACTCACAGCGTTCATCACGCTGTGATAGGAGCTAAAATTGCCGAATTATATGGTTTACCCAAACCGGTAATTTCAATAATTAAAAGACATGTTGGCGGCGGAATAACGGTGAGAGAAGCCAGGAAATTAGGATGGCCAAGAGACGTTTATGTTCCTAGAACTCTTGAAGAAAAAATTGTTTCCTATGCTGATAAGCTTGTTGAGGGTTCGCAGCGGGTACCCTTAGAGGTAACTATTAAAAAATTTTCTAAGGAGTTGCCGCTGTCCGCAATCGATAGAATTCGAAAATTGCATGAGGAAATGTTGAATTTGATTGGCGACTGTGAATGCTTCTGGTAAATTTGCTTACAAAAGTTTATAGCGATTCACTATTCGTAGCTATTGACGAATTTTTGCAGTTTGCATTGAAAGGTTTGAAGGTAGAAACCAAGATTAGTGGGTTCACCACCCGCGGATGGGTTCAAATTAGTGTTTCTGGCGAAGATGAAAAGGTGGCGTTACATTATTTAGCCGAAGAAATAGGTTTGTGCATAACACGCTTAGAGGACGTAAAGAAATTTGCAATAGTTAAAGGGTATGTAACATCCATCAGTAAAAGTAAAGACAAGATTTATGTGGACATAGGCATACACTCACCTAAAAATGTTGATGTTGCCGTTCCATTGCAATGTTTACAAGCGCAACTTCTCGACGGAAAAAAAGCACCACTTAGAGAAATAGTGGGACTCTTTGGCTTTTGCGAGAATCTACCATTAAGCATCAAAATTTTCAAAATTGACAAAGAGAACTACAGTATTGAAGCATTACTTTCGGAAAGCCAACTTGGACGATATAGGCATTGGAAAAAGTCTCTACTACAGAGGCTAATAGTCTTAGGCGCATCCTTAGAGGAAATAAAATTGGCTTTAAAAACAGCAAAATGCAATCGTGATATAGTAGAAATTGAGCCTTTAGGATTGTTTGAATATGCAGTTACATGCAAACTTGGAACCGATGCAACGGGCTTAATTCCAAAAATCGGCAAGAATTTACGAAACGCAACCTTAGCCGTTTTTAATCCAGAAAAGTGGTAAATTTTTTGGGTAACTCGCTCTCACCTATTTCTTAGCAACCATGTACACCCCTATAAAATTAGAAAACCTTTTAAAAGAATATGTGAACTCGATTTTTTCTCCAGAAAGATTATTGCAAATGACGCTGTGATTAATAATTCTGCAAAAAGCATTAAACGTGTATTATTACTTTGTATTTCAGGATAATAAATGCGTTCTTGTTGCAGAAATAATAATTTAGAAATGGCTGTTTTTCACTTATTACAAGATGAAAATACTGAAGCAAAAATCATTAGACATCGGATACGACATGAAACATCTCAAGATTACATGTAGTGGGCCGGGCCGGACTTGAACCAGCGACCTTTGGCTCGTAAAGCCAATGTCCTAACCAAGCTAGACGACCGGCCCAATATCAATAGATTCATACAAAACTTAGCCTATTTAAATTTAAAATATGCAGATTTTATTCATTTTTTACTTGGCCTTCTGGTTTATATGGCTGAAACTATTTTTTCAATAACGTCTATAGGGTTTTCAAGTTTGTTCAGTAGATGTTTCACATTCCATTTGCGTCCCAAATTCTTTTCAGCAAATTCTAATACTTGTGGTATGCTATTGAAAGTGAAAATTGGAAATCCCTTTTTCTTCAAATAATCGTTTACATGAAAACGGTCTATCGTTGAGATGACTATGCTGCATGTTCCTTGAAGCGCTGCTTCTCGAGCAATTGTTCCTCCAGCACTGACTACAAGGTCAGCCTGAGCTGCCAAATTAACAGTGTCCACCAACTCCTTTGGAATAATCATTTTGTGTTTAGGCTGTCTAGAGTATCTTGACAAGAATACAACATTGCCCAGCGCAGTCAACTTCTCAGCCAAAATCATTGTAGTATCTGGTTTGTCCTTAGCATAAGAAGCCATTGTTTGCAATTGTCTAACAACAATCAAGGGGTGTTCATATTTTTGCTCAATTTTCGGTTCAAAATCTTTCACCCAAGCAACTTCATCAACTCCATCAAATTGTATAATTTGCCTAGCTCCATAACCCTCAAAAAAAGACCTTGGAATAGCCTTGGGAATTATCAAGTAATCGGCAAGAGGCGCGGTCAGCCTCTTTGCAGCCTCAGCATGAGGAGTATCATTAGTGCATACACATGGAAATCCCATACCGAAAGCAACTCTGCATAGTTCTACTGAACCATGCGCAATACCTATGGCTGGTGGATCCTTTTCAAACATTCTGCAAAACTTGAGCTGACGCTTAGTGCTTTCCATCAATTTTCTTGAAAGAGAACCACCACCATATTTCCCTACGACAATGAAATTCTCATTCAATAACTTTGCAAGCTCCAATGTATCTGGATGTTTCCTAGTGGTTAAGATAACCTCATGTCCAAGCTTTCTGAAACACCTAGCAACTGCAACTGCATATCGAACGTGTTTTCCAGTGCACGCGTCATACCAAATTTTCACCCGGCAACCTCCAGAAGACTACTTGACTAGCAAATAACTATTGTTTATAATCGCTAAGAACTTTGTCTAAAAATTTGGCTAAGTCCTCTTCGCTGACTCTTCTTCGAAACTCCTGGTAAAGCTCTTCTGGAAGCCTCCATTTCTTGTCTACAGTTTTCGCTACTCTTGCTGGAACACCATAGGCAATAGAAAAGTCAGGCAAATCCTTGGTAACAATTGAATGCGCTCCTATTACGCACTCTCTACCTATAACAACTCCTGGGAGCAAAGTAACGTTCACAGCTATTCTCGTGCCAAATTTGATGCGAGGGGCTTGGGGTACAAACTTTTTTATATATCTTCTTCCATGCAGCATGTCGGGGTCGTTGGCGCCAACGAATTCTGTAGCTATGAATACCCAATCTTCAATAATAAGCCCTGCAGTCAAGTGACATTGACTTTCTACTAGAACGTTGTTGCCAATCCAATTCTTGCCTTCACTGGCACTAAGGGATCCAAATACTGAATTGTCGCCTATGTTTGTTTCCCTTCGCAGCACTGAATTTGTGCCAATCCTAGTATGTTTTCCTATATTGCAGTCATGCTCTATGAAAGCGCCGAATTGTATGATGCAACCATCACCAATTTTGGTGTTTTCGCCAATATATACATTAGGAAATATTGTAACATCATCGCCTATGACCACATTATCTTTGATGATGCTATTTTGTCCAATCTTTACATTTTTACCAAGGCTTACGTTTCCACCTATCATTTTCTCATGCCTCTTCTAAACTAATCGCGACTCATTATTATTTTTTATATAATTAGCAATTTATTCATAAATTGATACTTTCTATTTGCTAATCTTTCGGCACTTAATTCCATAAAGGAATTATAAATAAGTTTTTACTATTTGTACATCAGAAATTATTACATACATGTGTAGCCAATTTACTATTACAAATAACTGAATTAAGGAAAGAAAAATGCATGAAACCAAAAATTGCCTTAGTTGGTGTTGGAAAATTTGGCAAGAATCATCTCCGAGTACTGAAAGAGCTGGAAAACGATGGTACGTGTATACTTTATGGAGTGGTTGATAAGCAAGTCGAAATCTTGAAAGAAATTAGGAAAAACTATAATGTTTCTGTGACTACGGATTTGGCTGAACTCTTGAAAGGTGACATTGATGCTGTGGACATAGTAACTCCCGCAAACACACATTTTGAAATATGCCAAAAATGTTTAGCGGCTGAAAAACATGTTTTCGTAGAAAAACCTTTAGCTGTAAAATACGTTGAAGCAAGAAAACTTGTTCAACTAGCTGCTAATAAGGATAAAATTTTGATGGCAGGGCTTATTTATAGGTATAATCCAGCTATAAGAAAAATCAAAGAATTAATTGCCCTTGGAAATCTAGGGAAAGTCTACTACATGTTTGGGCATTACATGGGTTTTAAAGAACCAAGAACAGATGTTGGTGCATTGCTAAATTTTGCTGTACATCACATTGACATTTACGATTATTTACTCGAAGAAATTCCTGAGGAAGTCTCATGTAATGTTGCCCACTTTTTAAGAAGAAAGAATTTTGAGGATTTGGCGATACTTATCCTAAAATATGAAAATGGTGCTGTTGGGATTATTGAAAGCAGCTGGTTGCCACCAGGAAATTATAGAGATTTAACGGTTGTTGGAAGCAATAAAAGCATAACATCTGATCTTTCAAAGCAAACAGTACTTCTTCATGATATTCATATGCAAAAAAGAAACAGAGTTTTCAAAACCATTGATAAAGGTTCATTGCCTTTAGATGTGAAGTTTGAGGAACCGCTTAAACTTGAACTTAAAGATTACATTGAGTGTATTAGGACTGAAAGAAAACCTATAGCGCATGGTGAAATAGCATCAAGGGCAGTCATGATAGCAGAAAAAGCTTTAGAATCTGCACGTCTGAAAAGAAGCGTGAAAATTCATGAGAACAAATAGAAATGTGGTTATTCACAAGCCTATTAAAATTGGAGAGAATCCGGTTATTGAAGACTTTGTGGTCTTAGGCAAACCACCAGCTGAATCCAAAACCAGCAAAAAAAAGTTAATAATAGGAGATTTTCCTATCATTAGATCTGGAACCATAATCTATGCTGGAAACGTTATAGGAAACAACTTTCATACCGGTGATAATGCAAGAATAAGAGAGAACAACCGAATAGGCAACAATGTCAGCGTAGGCGCTGGAACAATAATAGAACGTCAATGCGACATAATGGATAATGTCAAAATTCATTCTGGCTGTTTCATACCTGAATACACAATAATCAAGGAGAATGCATGGATTGGACCAAGTGTTGTCATGACGAATGTGCTTCATCCACCTTGTCCAGTGTTCAAGAAACACGCCCCACTTCATGGGAAAAAATGTTGTCATGGGCCTATTGTCGAAGAGAATGCGGTTGTTGGTGCTGGGGCAATTATTTTACCAGGCATTGTCATTGGCAAAAACTCTCTTGTTGGTGCTGGTTCTGTGGTTGCTAATGATATACCATCTGATTGTGTTGTTTCTGGCAACCCGGCTAGAATTATTAAGAAGATTAGGGATATAGATTGCCCTCTGGGATTTTATAAGCGAGGAGAGGTTTATTCATGGCGAAGGAAATGAACATACCATTAATGAAAGTTCACATGGATGATGATATAAAGAAGGCTGTTCTGAAAGTTTTAGATAGCGGATGGTATATCCTACATGAAAAGGTTCACGAATTTGAAGAAAAATTCGCAAAGTTTTGTGGCGTGAAGAATGCTGTCTGTGTTGCTTCGGGAACTGCTGCTATTTTCCTGACTTTGCGGGCGTTAAATATTAAGCAAAGCGATGAAGTGATAGTTCCGTCTTTCTCGTTCATAGCAACCGCTACACCCATCATGGAAGTTGGGGCTAAACCCGTTTTTGTAGATATAGAAACAAGAACATACACAATTGATCCTGAAAAAATAAAAGATGCTGTGACAAGGCGGACTAAAGCCATAATGCCTGTTCATTTGTATGGTCATCCAGCAAACATGGACAAGATTTTGAAGATAGCAGAAGAGAATGACCTTTACGTAGTTGAAGATGCTTGCCAAGCCCATGGAGCGGAATACAAAAAGCAAAAAATTGGCGGAATTGGGCATGTTGGTTGTTTCAGTTTTTATCCATCTAAAAACATGACGGTTTGTGGTGACGGTGGCGCTGTGGTCACTAACGATGAAGAGATTGCAGAAAAAGTAAGGAAACTGAGGGATCATGGGAGATTGGATAAGTATGTCTTTGATTTGAAAGGCTACAATTTGAGATTCAACGAGATTCAAGCGGCCATTGGAATAGAGCAGTTAGAAAAGCTTTCTAAATGGAATGAGGCTAGAAGAAGGATTGCAAAAATGTATAATCAAGCCTTAGATGATTTAGTAACAACACCCATTGAAGAATCGTGGGCTAGGCATGTTTACCATTTGTATGTGATAAGAACCAAAAAGCGTGATGAACTTAGAGACTTTTTAAGTCGCTACGGAGTATCAACTCTTGTGCACTATCCAGTTCCAATCCATATGCAACCAGCCATAACTAATATTTTGGGTGTTCAGCAAACATTGAAAAATACTGAAAAGTTTGCTAAAGAAGTGCTTTCAATACCGATGTATCCTGGATTGACTGAGCGTGAAGTAGAGTATGTTTCAGGTAAAATTAGGGAGTTTTTCGAAGGCAGCAACTGATTATTTGTCTATCACTATTGACTTTAGCATTTCCATGTATAATTCAGCCGTGCCAATGTCTATTCTTCTTTCTTCTGGATCAAGTTTTAGACCATAAACTTTGCAGTTCCATTCTATCAGCTTTTTGAGAGCATCTGCAAGCTGTATTTCGCCATTTTTGTCTGGATTGACCTCGCTTATTGCCTTATATATTATTGGTTTAAAAATGTAAAGTGCAACAATGGCTAGGTTTGAAGGTGGTTTCTTAGGCTTTTCAACAATTTTTGTTGCTTGAAAAAGGTTTGGTTTTACTTCTTTTCCTACTATAACACCATAGTTTCTCGGATCTGGGACTTCTTCAAGCAAGAAGAGAGTGTCTGCGTCATGTTTTTCGAATGTTCTTATAAGTTTTTTTAAGTGACTATTGCTTTTGGAGATTATTAGGTCATCGCCTGCTTGCATCAAGAAGTTTTCGTTTCCAGTGAATATGGATGCTCTCGCGACTGCATCTCCGAACCCTTTTGGTTTAGGTTGGTTTATAAAAAGTATGTTTGAATTGTTTATTTTATCATAAAATTCTTGTAGATCTTCTGCTAAATCTCTCTTGTTTTTGCTTTCTAAGTATTGTATGAAGTCTTCGTCTGGTGAAAAGTGGTCTTCTATTGCTCTTTTTCCCCTACCTACTATGAATGCGAATTCTCTGAAGCCTGCGCTGTGTAGTTGTTCGAAGATTGCTTGCAGCATAGGTTTTAAGCATAGTTGACCATTTTTCATCCGAGCAGCTAGTGGAAGCATTTCTTTTGGAAGTTCTTTCGTTATTGGCAGCAATCTTGTTCCTAGACCAGCGGCTGGAATTACTGCTTTCTTAAGCAAGATATACCCTCATGTAGTTTTTATTATGAAACGAATTTAAAGTTGCGGTTTTAATCAAGATTCGCCTAAACCTATTGCTATGTATCGCATTTTTTTGGAGAACTTTTTTGGATCGTATATTCTTCTGCCATCAATTAAAATTGGTTTTCGCATGTTTTGAATAAAATCTTCAGGCTTTAGTTTTTTGAATTCCTCCCACTCTGTCACTAATATTGCGCAGTCAGCACCTTTAAGACAGTCAATCGCCGAAGATGCATAGTTTATTTTTTCTTTCATGATTGCTTTGGCGTTAGATGTTGCCATCGGATCGTATGCTGTTATTTTTGCTCCTTTCTTTAGTAATTTTTTCATTATTTCTATTGATCGGGCTTCTCTCATGTCGTCTGTGTCTGGCTTGAAGCTTAAGCCTAGAATAGCTATCTTCTTGCCTTTTAGTGTTTTGAGTGCTTTTTCTACTTTTTGTGTTGTAAATTGTATCTGAGCTTGGTTCGCTTTGTATGTTGCTTGTACAAGAATTGGGTTGTAACCTAATTTTTTAGAAAAGATGATGGAAGCTTTTACATCTTTTGGAAAACAACTTCCACCCCAGCCTAATCCAGCATTTAAGAAGTGCGGGTTAATTCTGTGGTCTTTTCCTAGGGCTTCCGCTACTTTTTTAATATCTGCTCCAGGGATTCTTTCGCATATGTTTGCAAAGGTGTTTATGAAGCTTATTTTTGTGGCTAAGAAAGCATTGTTTGCATATTTTATGAGTTCTGCTGTTGGAAGATTTGTTCTTATTATTGGTGGGGTAATTTCGCCATAGAATTGTTTGTAGACTTGTTCTAAAGTGTCTCCTGATTTTTTATCATGTTCTCCTATGGCTATATAGTCCGGGTGTAGTGTATCATATATCGCATTTCCTTCTCGTAAGAATTCTGGATTAAAGCATAATAGGAAATGTTCACCACAGATTTTTCCACTTTGTCTTTCTATGTTTTTCTTAACGAGCTTTTCTGTTGTGCCCGGTGGAACTGTGCTTTTTACAACGACAAGGTGGCTATTTTTCTTTTCTTTTAATGCTTGTCCTATTTCTTTAGAGGTTTCTTTAATGAATTTGAGGTTGACGCTTCCATCAGAATTTGGTGGAGTTCCAACCGCTATGAATGATATATCTGTTTTCAGAACAGCTTTTTTTCTTCCTACAATGGCTTCCAATTTTTTAGTTTTTATAGTTTTTTCCAGTAATTCTTCAAGCAGGGGTTCATAAAAGGGAGGTTTTCCCTTTTTTACCATTTTTACTTTTTCGGGGTCTTTGGAGGAGATTATGGTTTTAAATCCTTTGTCTGCAAAACATACGGCAGTGCAAAGACCAACATAGCCCATACCAATAAAAGAAATTTTATACATTTATTTGTTCCTCAATGTTTCAAACCAAGAAAAAGTAATGATTAATTTTTAGATATATAGTTTTAGTTGTAGGATTATTTGCAAAAGTTATTGGAAAAAATCTTGAAGCGTTTATTCTTCTTTTTGACAAATTGCAATTATCTCATTCTTTCCAAAAAATAAAGCGACAAGGTATGTTTTAAAAATTGAGAGTCTCCATTTAAGTCTATTCTGATTTGGGCTACGCACAAATCTGTATCCTTGTATTATTTTCACTTTTTCAAAAAACCGTGAGAGCAAGTGCTCAAGAGTTTCTGGTGTCCAGCTATAGATGTGATCAGGGTTTTCAAAGAACCCTCGGTAATGCGCTGCATTTGGAACTTTAATTATCACATACTTTTTTGAAACGCGTTTTAGCTCGGCTAAAGCTAAATAGGGATTACAAATATGCTCCAAAATGTGGCTTGCATGAACAATTTCAAAAGCATTGTTTAGGAAAGGCAGGTTATGTATATCACATTGAGCTTCTATATGAAAACCTGTTTTGACAATGTCTATGTGAATTACATTAGGTCTATCCAAGTAAATATGAAAATAATCATCATCTTATGATCCGGAACCAGCATCTAAAATTTTCATGGTCTATTTCTCCATTCTTATTAATTCGTCTAATTCAAACAACATGAAGATCACATATATCAATATATCTTTGGAATTTCACTTTGTCTTTGAAATCGATAAGGAACTGTTCATAAACTTTTTTCATCATTCCTTTTCTTAATAATGTTAAAGGAATTTTCATTAATCCATGACTCTGCACCGTCCTCAAAAATCCTTCTGGATGAACAAGAACTGTTGCAATTCCATCTTGCTCTAGCTGCTTTTGTAAATCTTCTCTAAACTTTTGGTAACCTTTTTTCTCGCCAAAATTTCGGACATAGTAAATATCTAACGATAAATGTGTTGGGAAAACAAAAGTATTCACTTTGAACATGGGCATGCCATGACCTTCCATATATTTTAGTTTAAAAGACTCCATAATCTTCCAAGTAATGTCTCCTTTAAATCCTATTGTTGAACCGCAAGGAGTTACACCATTGATTGGGGCATCCACGAGTTTTCTCAATAGCTTTAACTCGTCTCGGGGAGGAATTAATCTATGATTATTTATTGTATTTATTAAATGTAAACCTATTTCCCATCCTTCCTTAGCAATTTTATTAAGAATAGCTTGATCTTTTTGGGAACGAATAACATCAACTCTAACAAAGAAAGTAGATTTGACATCGTATTTCTTCTCGGCAGAGATTATTTTAGGTAATCCCCATCTTAAACCATAAACCGTGTCAAGATCATGCCTTAAACCAATAATCTTTTTATCAAAGCCTTTGACCACTAGATTACTCACCTTTTAAAGTTCTAAGCAAGATTTGACATTTAATATAAAAAAACAATACACGATTTTTACAATTTTTGAATTTTTCCCGTTCTTTTCCACTCTTCATAACATTTTACCAGTCCATCATACAAGTTAATCTTGGGTTCCCAGTTCAAGAGGTTTTTTGCTTTCTCTATGCTAATATCTTCGATAAATACATCATCTTCCCTTTCTGGCAAAAATTGCACTTTGTAAGACTTTTTTGAACCGGAAACTATCTGATGACAAAATTTAGCCAGTGTTTTGACTGAATAGTTTGGCTGTCCAACAAGGTTGAATATGTGATTCTCTTTCGAGTCAAGTATGTACTTCATTGCTTTTATACAGCCATCAACTAAATCATCAATATAAATCCAATTCCGAGTTTGATCGCCTCTTCCTTTTATTGTGAAAGGTTCATTTTTTATTGCCTGTCTAAGAAATATATAAGTACATAATGCAGAGCGCATTTCTGGGCCATATGTGGTTCCAAAACGTAATATCACCCACCGTTTAAGTAACCCCTTAACAAGTTCTTCCCCAGCAAGTTTAGTGATTCCGTATAAATCAACAGGATTTGTTGGGCCTTCCTCTGTTGATGGATGCTGTGGGGTGTGACCGTATACACAAGCCGTGCTTGCGAAACCAAGCGGGATATCATACTTTCTGCATGTTTCCACTACATTAAATGTTCCATACAGATTTACTTTAAATGCCAAATCTCTTTTATCTCGAACCTCTTCAACATTTGCCATAGCCGCCAAATGAAAAACAAAGTCAACATTATTCCACAAATCTGAAGTTTCATCGGAATCTACTAATTTGGGGTTTGTAATGTCGCCAATAATGGATGTCAAGTTTTTACGTTTTATTTGAGTCTCGATAACATCCAATCCAATGACAGAATGTTTTTCTTCAAGTAATTTTCTACACAATGCTCTTCCGATGAAGCCTGCACTTCCTGTCACTAACACACGCATTTTTGTTCCAACTCCGTTAAAACTCTCCTCAATTATTGTTTAAAGAGGCACATGCTTCTTCTATATCTCAGATGACCTACACTAATAACAACAAGCAGATATGCATTACGTTAAATATGTAGAACTTCTCTAACTCTTTTCCAAAATTGCATCCTTTGAAAGGCAGGGACAAAATTTTCAATATCTCGATATTTTTCCACTTTTGAAAAGTATCCTTTCAATAACGATAGTCCATTCATAGGTGATCGAAGTGAAAACAAAAACGCTCTGCCTAGAGCATAGTATACATCATAATTCAACGCCTTCATTCCTTTTCCCCAAAAATACGCTTTTTCAGGAAAAAGCATCGTTTTTCTGCGCAATCTAAACTTTAAGTCAAAGAAAACAGTGACTTTTCTGCCTTGTGAGAGAGCTTTATAAACTAAATACGCCTCATAGATGTAGTTTTCAGGATATTTGAATCCAATTGTTCTAAACCAACATGCGTCAACGACTCTTCCACATCCTCTAGGCGAAAAAGACCGAGAAGTTTCACCATCAGCCACTCCAGAAGCTATTGTGATATTGTTATGTCTCATTCGCTTAACAATGTCGTCTATATAATTAGGTGGATAACATGCTTCTCCATCGCTAAACATCACAAAATCTAAATTTTCTTTCTTTAAAACATTAAGACCTGCATTAATAACTTTCGCCAACTCTGGTCTACCTACCCAGCTTTCCTTGTGCCTTGGCAAATTAACAACTACATTAGCATATTTAGAGGCAATTTCGCCAGTTCTGTCCACGCTCCCATCGTCCACAACTACAATAAAAGGTTTCAGCTTTTGATTCACTAGACTCAAGAGACTCTCCTCAATGGCATCTTGCTCATCCCTAGCTTTCACTACAACACTACATACAAACTTCAAACGGTCTTTCTCCTTTCAGCACTAACTTCTTTTTTCTATTTGAGAAAAGTCATCAGTGTTTAAAAATCTTTAAACATAAAATTATACCTAATTCAACCAATGTGAAACAGTTTGGTTAAGAGCGAAATTAGAGTTCAATATTCTGGCTTCATAATATTTGCCGCTAGAATGCTTAGCGTAGCAACAGGCCTAGTTTTTACTTTAATGTTGACTCGATCCACAATTCCGGAAGAGCTTGGAATATGGTCCAATGTCAACGACGTAATTGCCTATTTTGCATTTCTTGCCCCTGCATTTCCATTCTGGGCTATGCGATTCACAGCAAGGAATAAGGAGGGAGCGGCAAAAACAGGATTTTTAGCAAATCTAGTAGTTTCCTTAATAGCGACTGTAATTTATCTTCCAACAGTTCCGCTAATCATGTCATTACTCGGCATAAGCGGAATCTACATAATCATTTATTTAGTTGCTTCAATGCAAATAATTGAAACTTATCTAATAGTCATTTTGGAGGGATGTCTACGTGCAAAATTACCTCAAGCTATTGGGTATGGGCTGCTCATTGAGGAAGGCTGCAAGGTTCTATCCGCCTATCTACTCCTATATTCTCCTTACAGACTTCAGCAACCACTATTTGGAGCCTTAGTAAGCCTAACAGTAGCCTTTGCCATACAAATTGTCTATTACCTCAAATTGCTCTCCAAAGAACTGAAACAACCTATTCAACGAAGCTACATAAAAGAATGGTTAAAAGGCTCAACAATAAACATATACTATTACATAGGAGACAGAATAGCAGCACTAGTATTTATAATGCTAATCGCTTATAATCCAATTGTTGGCCCACAAGCAAGAGGCATATACCAAGCTGCATGGACCGTAGCGAATATAATATTATATTCTTTTTTCCTATCTTTTGCATTATATCCAAAGTTGCTAGCTGAAGACAGCAGAGAAGATATAATAGCATCGTTAAAAACTGTTTTAATGATCGCCATACCAATGACAGCTGGAGTAATTGCACTATCAGACTCTTATCTTACAGTTCTAAATGAAATTTACAAAGAAGCAGCGCTAATTCTCACAGTCTTGGCTGTCGGTGCTTTCATCCAAACTATCTCGCAGTTTTTTGCCTCTGTACTTTTCGGACTTGAAAGAATTGATGAAAAAGCAGAAATACCATTACGAGAGCTCATGAAAAGTCCCTTATTCAAAGCGTTCACTTTACCCTATGCGCATTCTGCAATAACGTTGCCGACAACATTCTATGTATTAAAAAATTTCGCAATAGATCCACTATCAGCCGCTTTCTATGTTGGTATAATCGACACAATAGCCCGTTTAATAATGCTTCTGATTTTATGTTTCATTATGCGCAAAATAATCAGATTAACCATTCCATGGAAAAATATCGCAAAATATGTTTTTGCTTCTGCTGTCATGGCAGTATTTCTCTATTTTGTTTTTATTCCTCATCCAACACGGTTAACCGTCACTTTGGCCATTACAGCATTAGGAGCAATCGTTTATTTTATATTGCTGATTGCTACGGACAAAGATGCAAGAGAACTAATCCGTTCTGTTTGGCAAGAAATCAGATTTAGGTTTAAGGGATAATTTTAAGAATTATTGTTCCACAACTCAAGGAAAAGCGCCTTCAAAGCTTTTACGAAAGCATCATAATTTGTCCATAGAGCGGCGATTCGCTTTTTTCCATTATCCTTTCTGATTAGCAAAAGTACTTGTTCATCATCAACAAGTATAAATGTGGGTAATCCCTCAACATTGCAAAGTGAATATTTAGCTTTCTTCAACTTTATTTTTTCAATGAAGAAACAACTCTTTGGAGAATAATTAGTCAATAACTGAACGTCAACGTTCTCCTTTGATTTTTTCTCAAGTTTATCCAAAAGACCTGAATGGTAAAAGTTTGTGATGTCATATTCAGATATAAAGATAAAAATTTCCTTCTCTGAATTGCCAAGGATTTCTTCAGCCTTGAGGTTAATTTGTTCCTCACCCTCTAATATCTGAAATACTTCTTTTCTTTCACTTTCTGTTTCTTGTTTAGGAAGAGACAGCCAAAGATCAACCAAACTTTCCTTTCTTTTCTCTAAGAGATTTATTTTCATTTTTTTAGTTTCAATAAGTATTTCTAATGCTCTTTCAAACGGTATTGCAATAAATTTTAAGGGTTTCTCAAAAACAGATGACACTAAGCCTTTTTTCTCCAAATCACGCAAAATCCTATATGTCTCGGTTCTATGAAGGGACAAAGCTTCTGAAATTTCACTTGCCTTATGTTCTCCTGTTCTTGCAATGTAAATGTAAACTTTAATTTCGTTTTTGGATAATCCCAACCTATGGAGAGCTTTTTCAATCATCTCTAAAGATTTAGATATTCCGCTATCGGTTTTTACGAATCTCCATAATCCTGTGTTTTCATCATATAGTTTAATGATGTTTTCGGGTTTTTCAACAGATAACTCCATTCGATAACCTTACTCCTTATTCAAACTCTGAAGCAGAATCCGATTCTATTCCGCCACTATATTTTATACTTCTGAATCCCAAATATGAATCCTAAATACATGATTCAACTTTAGCAAACGACAACGTTTTAACCATGAACGTCAAAGTAACACTTGCAACTAACAAGGAGAAAGGAAATGCAAGACAAAAGAAACTTTGCCTTTAGCATAAAGCATTTTTTTCTTCCAAGAAATAATCATTGGTTCAAAAGGACCATTCTGATCTTTTCCTTTATATTTTTTGACTATTTATCAACCCTTGTTTTTTGTCGTGTTCCATGTGAGGAAGCCAACTACTATGCGAGAAACTTTATGGAAAACTTTGGCATACCACTAGGGCTGACGCTATTTGTTTTATTAGCTAACATGCCTATTTACATAACTCTATGTTTAGACTCCCATATCATAAAGCTTCCGCCAAAATCTGCGATTCTCATTGAAGCTCTTGTTGATCTTGTATTTGCATGGTTTATTGCTGGACTACATTTTAGCGGGGGCTCTAGCTGGTTTTGGCGGGAGACAGATCTGACACGTCAGATTTTAGGAGCCTTTTTGTATTTGCTTATTGCTTTTTTGTTTATAAAACCTCATAAAGTGCGTTATAGCTAGTAATCGCTGATTAGTGCGTAACAACCAGCAACATACTAATTCTATTATCTCTAATGATTTTGATTAGTTACCAATGGTTACTGCCGAATTTGTAAGAGATGAATCTTATGGAGAAAAAGGATGTTAAAACAAGTGAAAGTGCTAACCCTCCACAGCAAAAGCAAGAAGAAACTCGAGAGGGAGCTGTCGAAGAAGCATACTTTTTCCATCCTGTGCAGCTTTCAGAAGAAAGTGGAGAGTTTTTGGATGAGAAGGAGATAGAGAAGTCTAAAGTTGAACTTGAGCAGAAACTACAAGAGCTTTTGAAAAGCATAAGTGAGGAAACCCTGCAATTAAGTGAATTTTTAATGGAAGAGAGCAAAATGATGGAAGAACTTTGCTTATCTTTAAAGCAGATTCTGAAGAAACTCAATGTTTCTTTTAATGTTCCTCCACAAAATGTACCGATTCGAAAGAAAATCAAAAAGGTAATTTTGAACGAAGAAGGTCATCTAATACTAGTTCACGAAAAAGGTGAGGTAAGCTCAGCATTTTTGGCTGAATATCCACCGGAAATTGTTATGGCTGTTTTATGGAGTATAATGCCTGAACTAGCCAAAGTTGTAATGTTATACAGGAAGAAAATAAGCACAAGAGTCAATTTCTTTGGAAAAGTAAAAAAGGAGCTAAAAAACGTTGTCAAAGCGATAGCTGGAAAAGAAGGGTCCTTTGATTCTAGCAGTGAACAATCGATAGATGCTGTGAAAGACTCGTTAAAACCTGAGAATCAAAGCTAAAAACTTGTTGGTGTCCAGTTTTGGATGGATTTTTGACAGAAATCCGAACATTTTATTCTCTTAAGGAAATTCGAGAAAGCATTGATGCGGAGATAAGCCAATATAAGCTACTTCTTGAGGATTACAGTCAATGGTTAGGAAGTCTTTTGAGAAATCCCGAATCCTCAAAGATTCAAGCATTAAAAAAGAAAACTGCCGAGCTACAAAGAGTTTTGAAGGCGGGAAGCAGAAAAGGAAACAAGAAAGAGGACAAAAAAGCAAGTTCTTCCGAATGGGTTCAGTTTAAAGATGTCATGATTAGTAGTGACGATTTAGGTGAAGCAGAGATACTTTTTGAAGCAACTGAAGAATTGAAAAGTAAGATTGATAGGCTGGAAAAAGCAAAGAACTCCATAATCGACTTGGAACGCTATGGCCTGGGAAAGGAATTGCTTTTCATAACATATATGCATGATGGAGTGCCTGAAAAAATAGTTTTTAAGTCCAAGAAGAGTGGTGAAGGTTCTGAAAAATTCGAGTTTGTAACTGAATTCTCCATTGCAAAGCAAACTCGAACAGAGAAAAACATTTAAAACTTTTTAATGACTAGTTAGGAGCTAAATTCCATAAAGGCCTTAGTGAACTTTTTCATTAAGTCATAAGGATTTTCAACCACACAGCTTACACGAATGTACTTTTTGACTGCATGACTGTTAACTCCAATGCCAATAACACCTATGCCCATTCGCTCAATTTTCTTTATATTCTCCATAAATTTTTCCTCTGCATTTTCGTATCCAGCAGGGAAGAAATCAGAAACAATAACCAAGACTTTAGCCTCTTCTAGGCGTTTAGTCAATGCTTGAGCCGCAAGCATAACTGCATCGGGCAGATATGTAAAGCCACCATAGTTTAGGCCTCCTATTCTTGCTCTCACATGGGTGTCATACTTTTCAAAAAAGTCTTTGATAACATAAAATTTGTTGTTAAAGGCGTACATACCCCATGCTTCTGGGTCGAGAATGAGCATTTTCGCTACTTCAGCTAGGCATAAGGCTATTCCGCGAACTTCTCCTTTGAACATGCCTAGGCTGTGGCTTGCATCTATTAGTATCGACCATGCGTCCTCTCTTGTCTGAAGTTCCTCTCGTGAAAATATGTCTGTTCGTTGACTTTTGCTGGCAATTACTTGTATAGCTTCTTGTAAATCGACGAATCCGCTTTCTTGTCTAAAATCTTCGCCGCCGACGTTTTTCAATAGTCTTAATCGATACAATACACGTCTTATTGGACTGCTCAGTAGTTCTCTCTTTCTTTGGAATTCAGCATAGTCTTCTATTGGAAACACGAAATCTTCAAAACATGTGTTCTTTCCTATTTCAACATAATTTTTTAAAATCTTTAACTTCGAGTCCTCCCGTTCCTCCCATGTCTTTAAAACTTGCTGTGCTTCGCTTTCTTTCAAACCTTGAAGTATAGTTTTGAACCCTTCTTCACTCTTTATTTCTGGATTAAGAATAGTTAATGCTTCGGGCAATATCTGGTGTATTTCCTCTTCTCTAGGTATATAAGTATTGTAAAAGATATCGTTTGTTCCATGGCTTTCTGCATATAGAAGGGATGGAATTTCAAAAGTTTCCCCATAGAAAGCTAAAGCATTATAAATTTTTGTAGCAGCATCTATTCGCTCATCAATTGTAGGATTTTCTTCTATCTTCCAAAAAATAGAGGTGATAGCCTCAACATCTTTAAGCATCTCATCAGTCAAATTTCCCTTGAACCTTCCTAGGTTGCAACTCAGAAGAGTTGAAACCATAATTCGTGACAATTTGTTCGGGAGCTCTTTGACGTCTTTCATTCGTGCATAAGAAATAGCATTTGCATAAGCAATTTCTGGAAGCATCCATTGAAATGACCCTGCCAAATTCTTGTTTATTGCAGAATCTTCAACAAGGCTAATTACAAACGTTGATAGAGTGGGATTTTTCCCCTGCGCCCATTTTGAGTACGCCGAAAAATCTGACAAGTGCGAATGCATACTTAGGTGATATACTGATGCTTTAAACAAATTCCATATAATTTTCTTATGAGTAGAATCATGTAGACTGAATTTTAATCCTTGGAAATAAACTTGTTTGTTCACGAGTTTTCTGGGCATAACAAAATGAAGAACAAAACCTTTGCTGTCCTTTCCTAGGTAGGGATACCTCAAATCATCATGAAGAAGAATCTTCAGCTTATCACTTGTCTTTTTTGTTATTTGGTGTGCTGTAGACCATGCAAAATCAGAAAAGCTCAATTTTTCAACCCATATTTTATGATTCGAAAATAGATTCGACTACACGTTTTACAGCAGCTTGTATCTCTACATCATCGCTTGTTGTTCCAACTATTGTTTCTACAGCAGCCTCTATAGGGCTGCATCCATCTGCAACTAAAGTTGCCCAATTGATCAAGTCTCCCGGTGAGGGGCCATAGGGTAAGTCACCGTTCTTGTACTGTCTTCTAAGTTCTGCACCAACTTGAACTATTTTTTTAGCCATTTTTTCGTCTACTCCGCCTCTTTTCTTGATGAGTTCTATTTCGTCACTTGATATTTTGTCGCCTATGCTTAGGTAATCAAAATTTATCCATACAGACATTCGCCTTCTTAAAGCGGCGTTTAATGGTTTTGTACCCACGAATTCGGCGGAGAAGGGGTTCATTGAAATTACCAAGTAACCAAATGGGTGTCTGTGGACTATTTCGTTGTCTTTCTCTGTGAGAACAAGATGGCCTCTCGTGTCTAGAACTGGATTTAGCCTTGTTGCTATATCTTGCTTCATCATGTTTGCTTCGTCTAAATAGAGTAATCCGCCATGTCTACACCACATTACTATTTGACCGTCAATCCAGTTTTCTTTTCCTAGTCCTATGTATCTACCAAACAAATCATAAGCGGATGTTTGTAAACCACAATTTATTTCCCACATAGGAAGCCCGCAGAGCTCAGCTATCAAGTAAACTATGTGAGTTTTTCCAGTTCCACTTGGCCCGATTAAGGCGGCTTGCTTAAAATAAAACAATGCACGAACAATTCTTTCGACATAATTAAATCCTTTGTCTATGTATTCTGGAGTGCCATGTGGCACAAGTGAACGTACAGAATCTGGGAAAAAGTATCCTTGATGGAGGTCGTACTTTTCTATTCGATATTTTTTTCGAAGTTCAGGACGGGACGATAAGCCTATATCTGCTGATTTTGTTATTGAGACTGATAGTTTTGTGTCATTAACATTGGTTTTTATTTGTTCTTCTACAACGTATACTGCTTCTTTGTTTTGTTTTTTTCCACCTTGGAATCCGAAGCCGACAGCTTCTGCAACTATTGGCTTTTCTGTTAATTTTTGTTTAATGTTGGGCAGAATTGTCCCTCCTAAGTCTTTCACAACTTTATTCGTGGGAAGAGATATAAATATTACTTCTCACGATTCAATACATAGAATTAATCCACGCAATTACAATAAAAGCTCACTCAAAATTCTCTGCAGCTCGTTTTTGTCTTTTATACTTCTAAAAATTGCCTTTCCTGTGCCATAAAGCCGAAAAGAGATATTGTTATAGGTTAATTCAAATATTATGCCTGAAATGGATTTTTTTGTTTTTGATTTTTTCAGAATTTTTGCAATAGCCTCGCCTTTTTTCTCATACTTAAATATAACTATAACATCTTTCTCTTCGCCACATGTTCCCTCGATTCTTGCCACATAATCTTCTAAGGTAAGCATTAAACCTGTTCTATCTCCTTCAATACTTCTATAAATCGGTCAACTTCCTCAGGGGTATTATAGATGTAGAAGCTTGCTCTGGTTGAAGATTTTAGCTCTAATACTTGATGCAATGGCTGAACGCAGTGGAAGCCACTTCTTATCATTATTCCATAATTGTCAAGAAATAAGGCAACGTCATGCGAGCTTAACCCTTCAACATTAAAAGGAATTATGCCACATTTAACAGATACATCTGTTGTTCCATAAATCTTGACTTTTCGGCATTCTTGCATGCGTTGCAAGGCGTATTGTGTCAACTTGCATTCGTGTGCCTTAACGTTTTCCATACCTATTCTTTGCAAATATTTTACAGCTTCCATAAATCCAACGCCACCACTAATATTTGGTGTTCCAGCCTCAAACTTCCAAGGCAAATCATTCCATGTAATTGAACAATGTTTCATTGCTTGGTTAAAAGAAACTTCTCGTATCATCTCGCCTCCGCCTTGAAACGGCTCCATTTTTTCAAGAATTTCATGTTTACCATATAAAGCTCCTATGCCTGTTGGACCCAGCATTTTATGTCCAGAAAAGGCGAGAAAATCTACATCTAAGTCTTTAACATCAATAGGTAAGTGTGGAACTGATTGCGCCCCGTCTATGAGCGTCAATGCACCATACTCATGTGCAATTTTCGCAACTTTTTTCACATTGTTTATGACACCACTAAAGTTTGAAACATGCGAAATGCAGACAATCTTGGTTTTTTTAGAGATTATCCTCTCAAGAGCTTCATAATTTAGGGTTCCATCATCATTTATTTCTGCGTATTTGATGTTAAATCCGTTTATTCTTGAAAGGATTTCCCACGGAACAATGTTGCTGTGATGCTCCATCAAAGACACTATAACTTCATCATCCTTCGTTAAATTATGAAGACCCCACGCATAAGCCACTAAATTTATTGCTTCTGTTGTGCCTCTTACAAAAATTATTTCTTCTATGCCTTCTGCGTTTATGAATTTGGCAACTTCTTCATGTGCATTCTCGTAAAGTTCAGAGGCTTCTTGTGAAAGCGTGTGGACAGCCCTATGAACGTTTGCATTATGATTTTCATAGAAATTTTTGATAGCCTCGATTACCTGTTTTGGTTTTTGTGATGATGCAGCATTGTCAAAGTAGATTAATGGGTGATTGTTTATTTTCCGTTTCAATATTGGAAAGTCTTCCCGAAGCTTGTATGGATTTAACATTATTTTTCCTCTTCCAATTTCATTCTTTTCGAAAGAACTTTGGCTAATTCTTCCTCTTCTAATGCTTGTTTTTCCTCAAAACTCAACTCGTCATGCAGCCAATTTGGCGTTAATTGTTTGTTCTTGTAGTATTTTCTTATGGCTCTTTTTAGTGCTCCTACAGCCAGTATTCCACAATGAAATTTTACGCTTGGCAATCCTCCTACAGCTTCTGCAACATTTTTCCAAGAGATTTTCCATGCATTTTCAAGAGTCATTCCTTTAATCATTTCAGTAACTATGCTTGAAGTTGCAATGTTTGCGGCACAACCATAACTTTCAAAAGACGCCTTTTCTATAACCTCATGTTCATTAATTTTCAAATAGAAAGTTATCATGTCTCCACACGCTGGGTTGCCTGCAATCGCCGTCACTGTAGCGTCTTCCATTTTTCCCAAATTTTTCGGGTTCTTAAATAGTTCAAGAACTTTCGGATTGTAGGGTAAAGGTATTCGCGACATAATCACTCCGCTCCTGTAGAGCCTGTTATTCTCCTTATCCTTTCAACAGCCTTGGGGAATACTCTTAAAACATACTCCATGTCTTCATCCGTATGATATCGTGTGACTTTCATAAGTATACTCCCATGAGCTTCTTCGTATTTTCTCCCTATGGCAACAAGGACGTGGCTGGGTTGAAGAAGCCTTCTTGTGCATGCACTTCCACTTGAAACATAGACCCCGCTGAGGCTAAGCTCTATTGTCAAGGCTTCACCCTCACATTTAAGAAAGCTTATATTTACATTGTCTGGGGCTCTCTTCGAACCTTTTGGTCCATTTAGCCTAACATCTTTTACTCTTTCAAAAATTCCTTCCATTAGTTTATCTCTTAATTCTTTCATACGCCCCACGTTTTCCTCAAACTTGTCAAAGGCTAGTTCAGATGCTTCAGCGAAACCCACAATTAAAGGCGTATTTTCGATTCCAGGCCAAAGCTTTTGCGTTCCTATTTGACCTTCTAAAATTTTTTCTATGCTAACGCCTTCTTTAACATATAAGACTCCTATTCCTCTTGGTCCCAGAATTTTGTAGCTGCTTATAGTTGCTAAATCAATAGCCAAATCTTGCATGTTCAGGCTGGTTTTTCCGTAAGCGTCTGAAGCATCTGTGTGGAAAATTGTTTCTGGATTTTTGTCTTTAACTATTTCCAATGCTTCTTTTGTTAGTTGTATAGTTCCGATTTCATGGTTAACGGCTGATAGGCTTACAAGAATTGTTTCTTTATCTATTGCTTCATTCAATTTTTCAAGATTTATGAAGCCTTCTGCATCAACAGGAATTTTTATTGTGGTGAATCCATATTTTTGGAGCATTTCAGTTGTATGTAAAACGCTTATAGGCTCAACTTCTGAAATTACAATTTTTTTGCCTTTTCCTTTTTTAGAGAAGGCAGTTCCCATTAATGCTAAATTATTTGCTTCAGTTTCCCCAGGAGTAAAATTAACTTCCTCTAGAGTTTTACATCCTAGAAATGTAGCGATTTTTTGCATTGATTCCATAATTGTTTCGAAGGCTTCCCATCCAGGTCTATGCGTCAGCGTCGGGTTGCCGTATGCTCTTTGATTATAATATGGTAACATTGCATCAATTACTTCTTTTGGGACTATGCTCGAGTTTTCTATGTCTAAGTAAACTTCATGTTTTAATCTTTCATGTGCTTTAAGCAGTTCTTTTACGTTTTCAATCATTCCAACTCAATCCTCTGAAAGCAAAGCCTACGTTCCAATGTTTAGTATTGACTCTTTCTTATAGAAAAACATAACTTATAAGGAACACAAGTATTCACATAAGATTTTAAATTGTTGATGTCGTAATTGCTTTTGTAAGAGAGAAATGGGCGCATACTCGTGAAAATAACAGATTTATCGATACCTGAATTCGTCAAGGAGATATTAATGCGGTCTGGGATTGTTGAGCTTTATCCCCCTCAAGAGGAGGCAATAAAAGCTGGGGTTCTTGAAGGAAAAAATCTTGTTTTAGCTAGTCCAACGGCGTCTGGAAAGACTTTGATTGCAGAGTTTTGCGCTCTTAAACATGTATTGGAGAAAAATGGAAAAGTTGTCTATTTGACGCCTCTGCGTGCTTTGGCAAATGAAAAATTTGAAGAATTCAAAAAATATTCTGTAATAAGCAAGGCTGATGGAAAACGAGTTAAAATAGGCATAAGCACCGGTGATTTTGACACTGGTGACCCATGGTTAGAGAGATATGATATAATTATAACTACGAATGAGAAGGCTGATTCGCTTCTGAGGCATAGAGCCAAATGGATGGATGAGATTTCGCTGATAGTAGCGGATGAAGTGCATCTGCTAAATGAAGCAGAGCGCGGTCCAACTCTTGAGGTTGTTTTGGCAAGACTTATGCAGATTAACCCAGACATGCAAATTCTAGCCTTAAGCGCGACAATTAATAATGTCGAGGAAATTGCAGGATGGCTTAAAGCTGACTATGTTACAACAGAATGGCGCCCAGTCATTTTAAAAGAGGGCACAATCCTGCATGACGAGATTCTATTCAGGGATGGTGACGCCCGAAAAATAGAAAGAAAAACAAAAAATACAGCCATAAACATGGCTTTGAACGCTGTGAAATCTGGTGGACAAGCATTAATTTTTGCATCAACACGAAAAAATGCAGTTATACTTGCAAAAAAAGTTGCAAGCGAAATTGAAGAGGTCTTATCCAAACCAGCTAAGAGATCTCTAGAGCATGAAGCCGAGAAAATCTTGACTACTGGTGAAAAAACTAGGATTAGCGAAACTTTGGCCACGCTTGTTAAGTGTGGAACAGCTTTTCACCATGCTGGTTTAGGTGGGGGACACCGCAAGATAATAGAAGACTCATTTCGACAAGGAAAGATTAAGGTGTTAACAGCCACGCCTACATTAGCTTTCGGTGTGAACCTTCCTGCTAGGGTAGTAGTCATCCATGACTATAGACGGTATGAACCTGGCTATGGCTTCTATCCAATTAGTGTTTTGGAATACAAGCAGATGGCTGGTAGGGCTGGAAGACCAAAATATGATAAGGTTGGCGAAGCCGTACTTATTGCGAAGACTGCTGATGAAGCAGACTATCTGATGGAGAGTTACATTCTAGCGCGTCCAGAGCGGATATGGTCGAGGCTTGCTGTTGAAAGAATCATGCGTTCGCATGTTCTTGCAACAATTGCAGCAGATTTTGCTCATACAGAGCGTGGCATTTACGACTTTTTTGGTAGAACTTTTTACGCTTACCAATATGATGTTAGCGTCATTAGAAGCATCATTACGAAAATTCTCAAATATCTTTACGATGAGGAAATGATTGAAGTTAGCGGCGAAAACATTTTTGCCACAAAATTTGGAAAACGAGTAAGCGAGCTCTACATTGACCCGGTTTCAGCAGTCATCATACGCGATGCATTAAAACTGAAACCCTCATACTTGACAGACTTGGGTCTACTTCATATGGTTGCGCATACGCCAGATATGGGTCCAATATTGCGACCCTATTCACATGAATTAGATGAAATTGCGGTTTTCATGGAAGATCATAGAGAAGAATTTCTAGTGGACGTGCCCGATGAGTGGGAAAATCGAATCGTCTATGAGCAATATCTTGCCGAAGTAAAAACAGCCATGGTTTTGAAAGCGTGGATAGAAGAAAGAAGTGAGGATGAAATAATTGAAAGATTCAGGGCACAGCCTGGCGACCTTTACAGAACAATCGAAAACGCAAAATGGCTGCTTTACGCAACACACGAGTTGGCTGTGCTTTTCGGCATCAGACTAGTGTTGCCAAAAACTCTTGAGCTTATGGAAAGGGTTGAAAAAGGAGTAAAGAAGGAACTGTTGCCCATTGTTAAGTTGGAAGGAGTTGGGAGAGTTCGTGGGCGCATACTATATAACACAGGATATAAAACTTTAGATGACATAAAAATTGCAAAAATTGAGGATTTAACAAATCTGCCATTAATAGGACCGAAGCTGGCGAGGAAGATTAAAGAGCAAGTTGGTGGTTTCGTGAAAAAGGAAGCATGGGAAAAGCTTGAAGAGGAAGAATGGAAACAAAAGGCTTTAACAGAATACTAAGCCAATCCTCTAGCCCTACGTTCCCTCATTGTTTTTTTAACTGCATACTCTACTTGCTTTTTGGCTGTTCCTAAATAATTCTTCGGATTTAAAACTGCATCAATCTCTTTTTCCGCAAGTTTCCTACTCACAACCTTGTCTTCGTGAAGTATTTCTTTGAAATGTCGTTTTTCTGTTTCACTTTTTATTGTCAATTTTCTTAGAAGCTCATGTGCTTCTTGGCGACTCATGCCCTTCTTTGTCAATGCTATCATGACAGCTTCTGACATGGCGCGTCCTTGCGTCAGTTCAATGTTTTTTAGCATGCGTTCTTCGTCCACACGTAACTTAGCCACGATATTAGTCATTAGGAAAAGCATGTAATCAACTAAAATGCATGTTTCAGAAAATATGAAACGTTCTGCAGAGGACTGTGTCAAGTCTCGTTCATGCCAAGTTACAATATTCTCCAAAGCTGGAATAACCATGCTTCTAACAATTCTAGCTAGCCCACAAACCCTTTCACAAAGCTCAGGATTTCGTTTATGAGACATTGTTGAACTTCCTACTTGCCTTTCTACCTCAAAAAGTTCAAAAAGTTCTCCAATTTCAGGTCTCTGCAATTCACGAATCTCTGTAGCAAAATTGTCAAGTGAGGAAGCAATAATAGCCAGCAAACATATAAGCTCTGCGTGATGGTCTCTCTGCACAATTTGCGTAGAAATCTCTGCAGGTTTAAGCCCTAAACGTTGCATAACAAGCTCCTGAATTTTCATGGCATTCTTGCCTAAACCCGCTTGTGTGCCCACGGCACCACTCATTTTTCCAACCAGAACACGTTCTTTGCATTGCCTGATTCTTTGGATATGCCTGGAAATCTCGCGCATCCAAACCGCAAATTTGAAGCCTAAGGTTATGGGTAAAGCATGTTGACCATGAGTTCTACCCATCATCAGCGTATTTTTATACTGTAAAGATTTTTCCATCAGAACTTTCTCAAATTCGTTTAGCTTCTTCTCAATCAACTTTAAGGCTTCTTTTAATTGAAGTGCATTAGCCGTGTCCACAATGTCATAGCTTGTTGCTCCAAGATGCACATATCCGCCGCTTGGTCCGCAAACTTCTGCCAAGGCTCTGACTAAAGAAGTAATATCATGCTTTATTTCACGTTCTATTTCCTTTATACGGCTCAACTTGACATATTCTGTCGAAGCCATAGCCACAATCTTTTCAGCATCCTTTCGAGGAACGTTGCCAACCTCGGCATGCGCCCAAGCTAATGCGGCTTCTACATCAAGTAGCCTCTGGATACGTGACTCTTCTTCAAATATTCTCCGCATTTCAGCTGTTCCATAGCGTCCCGTATCAATAGGACTTGTTTCTATTGGTAGAATAGGCATGTTTCACTCTCCTCGCCAGAAAGTAAAGCGATTAAAGATTAATGTTTTACGATAGCAGTGCATAATGTCATGTAATTAAAGGCTATTCAGTATGGGTGCGTTGATAGCAATCATAAACAAAAAAGGCAGAGATGCAACAGAAAGAGCAGTTGCAATGCTCAAAATGCTGAAACATGATGGTATTAAAGCCTTTGGAATTGCATCATCCACAATTGTAAAGATAGAGAAGTCTATTGAAGATTTGCAGAATCAAAACTTAAATATGCCAACGATTGTTGGGCATGCTTTCTCAAAAATTTTTGCTTCAGACAAACCTCAACCAATAAAACTTGAAAATGCTGCACTAGTTTTTGAGGGAAGATTTTATCCGACATCGCCAAAATTTTCTGACATGGAAATTGTTGCCCAGAAACTTCAAAATCGAAAAGAAGCAGTCAATACACTTTTTGACTCTGAAGGATGTTTCGCTTTTGCAATGGTTAAATCAGAAAAAATTGTTGCAGGTAGAGATGTTATGGGTATTAGCCCCTTCTATTGGGGCGAAAACTTGGAATTTGCGGCTTTGGCTTCGGAACGTAAAGCCTTATGGAAAATAGGGATAAAAAATGTAAAATCATTTCCTCCGGGACATGTTGCGCTGGTTGATAGAAAAGGCTTTCAGTTTCAACGTGTAAAAACTCTTGCCTATTCCAAGGCAAAACAGGCATCAGTGCAAGCTGCTGCAAAGCAATTGGAGAAACTTTTGCTTCGCTCTGTTCAAGACAGAGTATTTGGGATAAACAAAGTTGCTGTGGCTTTTTCTGGAGGGCTCGACAGTAGTCTAATCGCGTTTTTAGCCAAAACTGCTGGAGCAAATGTACATCTAATACATGTAAGTCTTAAAAATCAGTCAGAAACAGAACACGCGAAAAAAGCGGCAGAAATGCTTAACCTTCCACTTCATGTGCACCTCTATAGTGAAAAGGATGTGGAGAAAATTCTTCCGAGAGTATTTTGGTCGATTGAGGAACCAGACTCAATCAAGGCAAGCATAGGGGTTCCTTTTTTTTGGACGGCTGAGAAGGTTGCAAAAATGGGTTTAAAAGTGTTGTTGGCTGGGCAAGGCGCTGATGAACTCTTTGGTGGCTACAAGCGATACGTAAATGATTATTTACGATATGGCAACGAAAAAGTGCATAGAATTTTGTTTAATGATGTTCTTAAGATGTATGAAACCAACTTTGAAAGGGACTTTAAAATCTGCAATTTTCATAACGTGGAACTACGTTTACCCTTTGCAACGTATCAATTATCAAAATTCGCCATAAATCTGCCTGTAACACTAAAAATCAGATTGCCTGATGATGGATTGCGAAAACTTGTTTTAAGGCAAGCTACAGAAAATCTTGGACTACCGCAACTCATAGTTAAAAGACCAAAGAAAGCGATGCAATATGCAACTGGCGTAAATAAAATCTTCTCAAAATTAGCAAGCAAAGCCAAGCTTTCAGTTAAAGAATATTTGCAGCAAAAATTCCAAACAACCGTCAAGAAGATGATTGAAAATGAATAAAACAGCCATAATTTTTTCACCCAAATATTATCGGCATAGCACTGGCAAGGGTCATCCTGAATCGGCAAGGCGTCTTAGTGCAATTATCAAAGAATTAAAGAAGAGCAGACTCTCCAAAAGCAGGAATTGGCAGTTTATCGCACCAGAAAAAGCCCAGATAAATGATGTTGAATTAATCCACGATATAGACTATATCAGATTTATCGAGACTTTTTGCAAATCTGGGGGAGGGCTTCTTGATTTGGAGGACACCATAGTGTCTCCTGAAAGCTTTGATGTGGCTCTCTACGCTGTTGGTGGGACACTGAAAGCCGTAAACCTTGTCATGGAAAAGAAATTTGAGAACGCTTTCGCTCTTGTGCGTCCCCCAGGCCATCATGCCGAAAAGTTTTGCGCGCTAGGGTTCTGTATCTTCAACAATATTGCCATCGCTGCCAAATATTTAATCAAAAAATATGGTCTTAAAAAAATCTTGATTTTGGACATAGATGCACATCATGGAAACGGTACACAAGTGGCTTTCTATGAAACCAGCAAAGTCTTATACATAAGCCTTCATGAGAACCCTCGAATTTTTCCTGGAACAGGTTTTGTAGATGAGATTGGAGAAAACGAAGGCTTAGGTTATAACATCAATATTGCTCTTCCATTCCGAACAGGCAATTTTATCTATCTAAAAGCAATGAAAGAAATTGCGTTACCAATAATACGTCAATATGAACCGCAATTTGTTTTGGTGTCAGCTGGTTTCGATGGGCATTACACGGATTCTGTTGGTAATCTCTTGTTGTCTGGGTCATGTTATGAAGAAATCTATGAAATGATAGTGAACTTGGCGTCTGAAATGTGTAATGGTAGGCTTGTGTCGGTTCTTGAAGGCGGTTATAGTCTCAATTTTGTTGGAAAAATGGTTGTAGCAGCAATTGCAAAAATGAGCAGAATCCACTACTCTCTAAATGATAAGGTTCCCTCTACAAGTAAATATGTTAAACAGCAAGGTGAAAATAATATAAAGAAAATGAAAAAGGTTTTTAGGACTTTTTGGGATATAGCTTAGCAACTTGTCTCCTATCGTGGTTTACTCAATCACTTGTATTGCATTTTCTGGGCATTGAGCTTCACATGCTCGGCAAATTAAGCACTCTTCTGGCTTAACGGGAACACTTTTACCGTCCTTAATTTCGTAGACGCCCACTGGACAAGTTTCAACACATGTGCCGCATCCAGTACACTTATGGTTATCAACTACTATTTTCACCATCTCTATACCTCTCTGACAGAGTTTTCATTGAAATTCAAGCTGTAGAATAAAAGTTTTTAGGTTCATTAGTGGATTTCTTCACGAAGTCTTACCAAAATTCCATTAGTTGTTGTTTCAGCTTTCTCTTTTCTATGTAGATAATCAGTCAGAAGTTTTCGATAAGCTTCTAATGAAATCTCCCCACGGCTATGACGTCCCTCAATGCTTTTAATGCCAGCTTCGGCCTCATTAATTTCAATTTCTGCAATTTCCAGCTGTCTCATCAAATCTGCATATTTACCTCCAGCTGCACGCATTTTTTCTTTTAATTCTTCCAAGTTTCTGGACAATGTGTTAAGGCGTATTTCCAAAGTTCTCTTCCGCACCTTATATCGGCGTCTTGGGATCCTTCCTTTCCGTACCATGCTTTCAAGCGATTCTGATTCCTGAATTATTTTCCTTTTCTCCTCGTATAAGTTGACAAAAGACTTTATGTTTTCTGGACGGAGGGTCACAACAACTTTAGGCATTGCAATTGGTGCGGGAGCAACTTTAGGTCTTTTCCAAACCAGAATTACTGCGCATCCAAGTATTGTCAATGCCCACACCCAAAGTGTAGGGCGGAATGATGCCCATAAGGGGTTATATTGATATGCAAATTGCAGGACATTTGTTGAAGGTAAGAGATTGTCTAAATAGCTTATGCCTTCTCTTTTTATGGCAATTGTTTCTTGGAAAACGTTTCTTGTTATGCTGTAAGCGCTATCTATTAAAGTGATTTTGAAACTGGTTATTTTCGCTCCTTCTGGCAAAACAAAGGTTAATGACGCTTGTTCAATGTAATTGTTCAGACCTTTGAATAGTGGAAATTCAAAAACAAAATTGTTTGCTTCTGTTTGTATTGCGTAATCACTAGGCAAGAAATATTTCACATAAAACCTTGTCGACCTGTAACTTTCCAATGCCATATTAAAACTGACTTTATAGTGACCTGTTTTCTTATCTACCCATGCAGACGCCCCCATGCTTCTTCCAAATTGATCTTGTGCTTTTGGATTTAATGCGTTTGGAGGTAGGATTATTTCTATGGAGCTTATTTTTGCAGTTGTTTTGCTTGTGATATAATAACTGTCTAAGCATTCTATTGCACCATTCTCGCTTATTCTAAATTCACTTTTCAGTTCGTTTATGTCAAATAATTGTATGGTAGTGCTTGTTAATGTAAAGGTTATGTTTGCTGGAGAGGAGGTAAATGCCGGTAGACTTTCATTTCCATATGTAAAGCTTGGAACTGTTCCATTTACGCGTGTTGCTCCTTCAATTTGAATTGAAGCGTTGACAGCTGCAGATTTTGTGAAGCTTGGGTAAGCTGGAAAGTCTAGGATGTAGCGACTAGTGTTTAAAGTTTGGGTCAGAAGATTATTTGAAAGTACAACTCCAACAGTAAACGCTGATGGCGTCGAACCATGAGGAAAGTCTATTCTAATGCCATAGAAACCCATAGCGTTATCGAAGGGCACATCAAGGCTTACGGAAAAAATGTCAGACGAATTATAAGCCACACATTGAAGAATATATGGGCCGTACTTGTATGGAAATCCTATAAGGAAGCCGTTGGGTGCTTGTCCAGTTATTTGTATGGTGTCATTTATGAAAATGTAGCCGTTGTACATGATTTTTATTGTATGATTCACATGCTCTATATTGTAATCCGAACCATTTGACGCTCCAACAGTTTTCATGTTAAAAAAAATTGAAGTAAGAACCATTATTGTAAAGGTTAATATTATGAATGCTGAAGCCGCTTTTTTCAATCCTTTTTTTCCTCCGTTCATTTTCTGAATTTTAGGTTTTTTATTATTGGCATGCACATTTATTTACTTTTAGAATTACACAATCTAAGTCCCGTATATACTTACCCATTCTCAAAACAGTAGTTAGCTCCGCGAATATCATAATTGCAGTTTCAGAGAGGCTTAATATTACTATTACGTTTCTCCATGTTTAAGATAATAATCATTTTCTTTCTTTGAACCAAAGCTTCTTAGACCTTTTTCTTTCAGCTGTTTTCTAAGTTTCTCAGCATATTGCCTTTCTATCTCGCCTCTTTTCTCTAAATAAGCGATTATTTCCTCAGCTTGCTCGTCAGTGTCGCATCTGCGTATGAAGTCTATTACGTCGGGTGTGTAATTGACGAATCTTTGGGAAGATGCTTTTTCTGCTGTTTGTTCGTTTGTTCGCACAGAATTTACTGTAACTCTGTTTTCACCTGTTTCAAGTTCCCTAGCTAGGTTTGGAAACATTTTCTTTAGAGTTTTTTTGTCGAATTCCATAGGTACACCTTCTGTCAAGGCATTCTCACCTTAAATATTGGAAAAGAATTATTTAAGCGTCTTCAAAAGGGAACAAATTTCCTTGTCGGGTTTTCTTTTAGCAATTTCTCCAATTCCTTTAAGCTTAGGCCTGCCATTTCATCTCCATATATTTCGCATTTTTCCTTACAACTAAACTCTTCTGGGCCTCGGATAATGATTTCGCATTTTTCTTTTGTTGGTAATTCTAAATATATGTGAAATGATGTTTTCTGTTGTCCTTTTTTTGTTACAGTTACATATTCTTTCTGCGTTATTTTGAAATTGTTTTCTTTAAGAATCTTTAAAATGTCGCTTTTTTCATCATGGTATATCGTAATGTCTATGTCGCTTTCACGATGAGCTGTTCCACGCCAAACACTGCCTATTAATAGGGGACTGTATTTTTTTAATAGGTTCATCAATTTTAGGGCTTCTTTTCGCATGTGGATTAAGCGTTTTTTTCTTAATGAACCCTCATTTTCCTCTGCTATTTTGTCAAGTTCAATTGCAACATCCAGATTTGTTGGAAGAAACTTGCATTGAAATGTTCTTGCAGCCTTTAGCTTTGCTTGTTTATACTCTTTTTCAACTCCATAATAGAGCAAGCAAGCGGCTTCTCTTGCAATCTTTTTCCTTAATTTTAGGGAATCAAAGTTCAAAAGTTCACCAATGATTATGAGTAAGCAAATTTAGCGCTTGATTATTTGCTCATATATCTCTATGGTTCTTTCAGCTATCTTATCCCATGTGAACTCTTCTAAAACTCTGCGTCTTCCGTTTTTGCCTAGCCACTTCTTTTTTTCAGGATTTTCTAGTGCGCTATTTATGCCCCAAGCGATGTCTGCGGGATTATTGGGGTTTATATGAAAGCCGCTTTGTTCTTCACCACAGCAAATGACTATTTCACGCATTCCGCTGACTCCTGCTGCGCCAACAACAACGGGTTTTTCCATGCTCATGGCTTCGAGGGCAACTATTCCAAAAGGTTCATAGAGGCTTGGGAATACTGCAACGTCACATGCGGCATAATGGAGAATGCGCTCTTCTTCCGAGATGAATTCAAAATTTAATTTTACAGAATCCTGTATTCTCATTGTTTTAACCAAATTAACAAGATACTCTTGTAGGTCGCCTAATCCTACAATAACCAATTTGGCTTTTGGTATTTTCTGCAAAACGTGCGGCATAGCCATTATTAGTCTGTCAACACCTTTAACACCAACAAGTCTCCCAAGGAAAAGAATCATAGGCTCCTCTTCTTTCACACCATATAATTCCCTTATTTTCTTAACTTGCGCCGCATCCACAGCTTCAGGATTGTATTTTTGGGGGTCAACACCATTGTAACAAACTTGAATTTTTTCTTGTGGGAAACCAAGTTTTATAAGTTCATCTTTCATAGCGTAGGAGACCGTTACAATTAAGTCAGCAGCTTTTGCGCCATGAAGTTCTATGTTGCTTACAACTTCTGAGCCGTTTCCAAGAGTTCTTCCTTTCTCTGTTGAATGGACATGAAACGCGAAGGGTAAGTTTGTCTCTTTTTTAATTGTTATTCCGGCGATAGTTGAAAGCCAGTCGTGCGCTATTACAATGTCATACTTGAAGTTCTCTTTTCTAATCAGTTCATTAACAAGTTTTGAAGCACTTAGATAATTGTAGACGAGGATTTTAGAGAACAATTGGATGCCTCTACCCCATTTCTTAATGTCCTCAGCAAGCACATTTGGCAATGAATCAGAAATGTCAATATGTAATGGTCGGTGAATTTCTATGCCTCTCCAAATTTCTCGTGTTGGAAGACTACCCGCATCATCATTCATCGTGAAAATTGCGACATCATTATCCATTAGTACAAATTTACGTGTAATCTCAGCGGCATATGTTCCTAAACCTCCTACAATTTTTGGCGGATACTCGTAAACCAGCACAGCCATCTTCATTACTTTTTCATCCTCTTCGTCTAACTCAATATGTTCTATTGCTTATTGAAGAATCCTTTATTTACGTTTCTTACTTCATGTTGCATTATGATTAACGGTTTCTATTAATTTGTAAACCCAACTATGTTTACAATGTTGCTGTCACTATCCAGCGGCTTCGAAACTTCCCTTCAACTTCTCTTTCGCTTAATTCTAGGGTGACAATTTTAAAATTTTTTGAAAAGGCTTTCTATTTCTTCTTTGTCAGTAAAAATGATACAGAACTCCTTTTTCCACACCTTCCAACTCACTTAAAGTGTTTTTATCTTCTTTCCCTTTCCATAACTATACGTTCTTTTTGACAGAAAATTAATCAACAATAATCCATTTTTCCTCATTAACCTATGAATTTCAGAAACTATTTTTCGATTTCTGCAAGTTTTTGATGGTAAATGGTGTGAAGATATATTATGGCGTCAAAACTAGAATTTGCATAAACTACCATTTTCACATCACATTTTACAAGATAACCATCTAAATTTTGCCCTTTAAGCCTTTTTTGGTTAAGTTTAAGCCAGTTTCCGAAATGTCTATTCCATGAGCTTCAAATCCTTGCTTTGCCATGTATATCAGATGTCTTCCAGCATCACAGCCTAAATCTAGAATGCGCATTTTTTATGCTTCTTTTTCAACAGTTTTGCAAAGTTGACAACAATTTCGTCGGGTTTTTCTTGGCTATACCATCTTTCGGTTAGTATTTTGTTCCATTCGATCATTTAATTTCTTTTCTTCAATAGCTTAACAACTTTCACTTTATTGAGGAGTACTCGTTTAAAGTGTTGCCTCTAGCCCATTGTATGCATAGAAAATTTGAAAAATATATTAATGGGCACATACTAAACTAGAGAGGAGTGCACCGAGATGAGTGTATCACCAGTTAAAAGGTTAATTCTCGAAACTATTTGGGGACTTGACAAGCCTGTTAAGGCTAACGATTTGTCAAAAGAAACCAGATTAAGTTTTCCTACTGTTATGATGCATATTATTGGGCTCACTCGGATGGGGTACTTGAAGCAGCTTGAAAAGGGAGTTTACGTTATAACAGAGAAGGGCAAGAAAACGCTTGGTTTTCCTGAAATCGACAAGGAAAAAGCTGAGGGGATTTTGGCATATCTGCCTATTGAAAAGTCGTTTCACTTTTACGTTGACATTGGAAAACCTTTGAACGTTCATGCAGCAAGTCTTCAAGATTTTTGTGATAAAATACTGAAAATTGACTTAAACTCTGTGGAGTTTCATACTCATCGTGGAGATTTTGAGGCATGGTTCATGGATTTAGGAGACATTGAACTTGCAAGGAAAACTCTGCTCATTAAAGAGCAGAAAATTTTTGGAGAGGAACTGCGCAACAGACTTTACGAAATTGTGAAAAATCGATGCGAAAAGCTGGCTAAAATTAGAAAATCGGCTGTTACATCAGGATAGATCCAGTTAACCTTAAGTTGGCTCGAAGCGTTCCTTGAGTTTAGCTAGAATCTGCTGTAAAGTTGTGTATTCCATCTCTTCGGGGCCTAGACGGGCTGGTTCAAATTCTCCCATACGTCTGAGCATTGAAGCGTTTTCTAAGGCTTCACGTCTTGCTAATGCAAATGCTGGATCATCAAATAAGTCGGCAATCATTGGTTTTCCATTATCGTCGCATGCAATTTCGCTATTTGTGATTTGAAAGCCAAGAGCAACTATTCTCGGCGGACCATCAAATAATGTGCATTTTGCATCTTTCAACCCGACAGGCATAATTGGTCCCCAATGACTTCCTCGCATCCATCCCTCTACTAGATAACTGTGCATGAAAGGTGCAAGAATTTCTCCTACTGCAGGCAGTCCATATTGTGCTCGTAAAATCACCACTGGGTCGTCTTTTCCTACATATTTTCCAGCGATTTGCGAAAGCCGACTTACACTACCTACTGCGCATATTAACTCGTCCCTTGCTCGCCAAACACGTGAAATCATGTAACGTTGCACAGTTCCAATAAGAGCAATCAATTCGTACATCTCTTCTGGGCATTTCAGCACCACCTTTTTGTTTTCTATGGTGTCTACAACTTCAAATTTGAAACCGCCAGCCATATTTGGGTCAATTACAAGCCCTGCACTATTCATTGGGTCAGCGAAAATGTGAAAAAGTGGAAGATTATAAGCACCAGCAGAGGTTTTGTCTGCTGCAAAAACCACCATAGGTTCGGAGCCTCTTTCTTCTATTTCCATTTCGGCAACGCCAGGACCCATTCCACGAATGTTTCCGCTGAATGCTGTTTTCAGAAGGTCTTGTCCAGCACCGTAGAGTTTCATTTCTAGGGCTCTATTTGCTGCTTCTCTGAAGGTGTTCCATGCAAGTTTGTGAATGTCCGGGTTTGACTCGCCCTTTTCATGCACCATAAGAAGTTGAAGATCATCTCCTACATTGAAGATATAATAACTGTTTATTAGATCATTTTCCTCTGCTGCTTTAAGATTTTTTTCTGCGATTTTTAAAAGCGGTTTTGGAACAACATGATGTCCTGCCAAAGAGCCTACGTCACATTTGATTAGGGAAATTGTTGTTTTTCTCGGCATAACTAATCACTTAAATTCAGCTTTGATTTAGAATTGGAGTGCAACTCTTAAAAGATTTCCGAAAGAAAATTTGTAAATAAATTATACTATAATAGAAACTCTATAATTAGGTGATGGAGAAGTTGTAGCAATGGAGAAGGTGAAGATAGTATCACTGAAAATGCCTAGAGAAGTTTACAAAGAATTGCTGTTGCGTATTCCTGAAGGCGAAAGAAGTAACTTTGTCCGAGATGCAATATTGGAAAAGCTTCAGAAAACACCTAAACTTGACAAAATCTTGGAGTTAGAGCAAAGAATAAGCAAAATTGAAAGCGAATTTTCAGAATTACGGAAGTATTTGACTGATTTGGAACTGCTCACATATAGTAAAGGAAAAATAAACCCTCACGCCTTCTGCGCTGATGAAATGGATAACAAAATAATAGATTACCTTATTCACTATAAGGGCGCAACCACGCCAGAACTGGCAGAATATTTGAAGACAAATAGATGGCTAGTTCTGAATAGACTGAGAAGATTGCAAAAGGTGTCGAGAAAGCAGCTTGGAAAAGCTATAATAGATTATTATTCTTGTGAAAAGTCTGGTAAGAAGAAAGCATGGTGGATAAACGAAGAACTAATAGATACTTAACACTGGTACTGGTTGATTTTCTACCACGTTTGTTATTATGAGATTTTTGATTTCCCAAAATAGACCGCCTAGTTTTTCTGCAGTCAATTTCCTTCAGTCCATAAATAGGCGATTGTTTGAAGGCCTTAACTTGACTAGAATCCAGTTTTTATTGGATTACGTGGTTTTATTATTTCCCTTAGTGTTATTGTTGCGTAAGAACCACGATATAACGTAAA
>Ga0129301_1000025_pt1 | contig 70725 bp, 58 predicted proteins | sample ConPoolayeHmetaG_FD_94489 | JGI IMG/M metagenome (GOLD analysis project Ga0129301, IMG submission 94489) | Hot spring microbial mat communities from California, USA to study Microbial Dark Matter (Phase II) - Cone Pool mat layer H metaG ...
CGCGGGCCCTGCAGCGCCTCCCCTGCCGCCGGATTCTCCGTCAAGGTCGAGGCCGTCGGCCCGTTCGGCGGCAGCGTGCGCTCGATTCTCATCAGCCGGCACGAGCCGGCCGCGGCGTACCTCGGCACGGCCGACGGGCGCATTCTCAAATCCGCCGACGGCGGAGCCACATGGAAGACACTCCACCCGGGCATCGGGCGCCGGCACCTGGCGGTCGACACGTTGGTCGAGCATCCGGAAGAGCCCGGGCGCCTGTATGCCGGGGCATGGGATCTGCGCTCGCACGGGGGCGGACTTTTCGAATCCCGGGACGGGGGAGCGCATTGGTCGGCCGCGCGCCTTCCCGGGGGGGACGTCGCCGTCCGAAGCCTGGCGATCAGCAAATCGGCGCCGCACCGCATGGTGGTGGGTACGCTCGCGGGTGTCTATGTCACCGAGGACGGCGGCGCGGAATGGCGCGAGGTGAAGCCGGCGGAGGGCGGCTTCCGCAACGTGGAGTCGGTTGCCATCGGTCCCCAGGATTCCAACGTCCTGCTGGTCGGGACGTGGCGGCTCGGATCCCGCTCGCGGGACTTCGGGCGCACATGGGCGGCAAACAGCCGCGGCATGATGTTCGATTCCGACCTGTTCTCCCTGGTCTTCGACGAAACGAACCAGAAGATCGCCTATGCGGGCGCATGCACGGGGGTCTATCGTTCCGTCGACGGCGGCGCTTCCTGGACGAGGCTGCGGGTACTGCGCGACACCTATGTGATCCGCACCCAGGTCGTGCGTATCGATCCCGTGAACCCGCGGCGCGTCTATGCCGGGACCACCGAAGGGCTGTACGTCAGCGACAATGACGGGCTCAACTGGCGCAGGCTGACTTCCGGGCGGCTCACGGTCAATGCGCTCGATATCGACCGACGCGATAACCGGAAGATCCTGGCCGGGACCGAGGAAGAAGGGGTGCTGCGCAGCGGCGACGGCGGCAGGACATGGATTCCCTCGAACACCGGCTTCTCGGCGCGCCGCGTCGCGCGCATCGTTGCCGTCCCCGGCCCCGATCGCCGCACCCTGACGGGATTGCTGTCGGACGGGGACAAGGGCGGCTTTTTCTCGTTCGACGCGCAACGCAACGAGTGGATTCCGCTCCCCTCCCGCGACAATCCCGCAACAGCCATCCTGTCGGCCGTGGCACTGCCCGGCGGGCTGGGGAGGCTGTTCGGCACGCCGCAGGGAGTGTATCGGGAAAAGGCCGGCGCACGGGAATGGCAGAAGCTTGCGGGAACGATCGGGCGGCTCGCCGTCTACGATCTCGTTGCGGACGAGCGGAGCGGCTGGATCTTTGCAGGCACGAGCCAGGGGATCTATCGCGCGCGGCCCGAGACTCTCGATTTCCGGAGGCCTGCAGGATACCGCCTGCTGCCGCGAGTCTACTCGCTCATTCTCTCGCCCGCCTCTCCCGACGTGGTTTTTGCAGCCACGCATATGGGCCTTCTCCGCTCCTCCGACTCGGGAGCGACGTGGGACATCCTTTATTCCGGGCTGCCCGCGGACACGCCGGTCGAATGCCTTGCCGTCGACCCGACGGACGCGCGGCACATTTTTGCCGGCACGGCGGCGGGCCTCTACGAATCGAAGGACGGCGGCGATCGATGGCACGAGGTACCCCTGGGGAGTGCGGGCGGACATGTTCCCGCGGTCGTTTTCCCTCTGCCCCAAAGGTCGCTGGTGATGGCGGCCAATCGCACCCTGGCCGGAATCTGGGTTTCCGAGGACGGCGGCCGCCAATGGTTCAGGCTGGACGTGCCCGAACTGCGATCTCCGGTGCAGTGCCTGACACCGGACCCCACAAGGCCTTACTCGTTTTTCCTCGGGACGGAGTCGGAAGGGATCTACCGCCTGGATTGGGGAGATGCGGGCGCCGGCCGCGGGCGCCTGCACGCCGATCGCGCCGGCAGCCCCCGGCGCTGAGTTGCGTCCGGCCTGCGGCCTTTTGGCGGGTATTTCCTCGATTAGGCTATAATTGGCGGCGGAACGATCCGAGATGAACTTCCGAATCTGGCTGGTCATGCTGGCGCAGCTTGGAGCCCCCGCCGCATTCCCATTCCCGCAGGCGCGTCCCCAGCGGCCGGCGACGCCCCGTGCCGCTTACATGACCCAGCTGGCTTCCTATGAGCAGAGCGGTTCCGTGGTGCGCGCCGTCCTGAAAGACGGCACCAGAGTGCTCGTGCTCGAAACCCGCTCGCAGCCGGTCGTCTCTTTGCTCGCCGTATTCCAATCGGGATTCGCCCACGAGCCCGAAGGTCTCGAAGGCATCTCCCGGCTGCTCCAGCACATGATTCTGGAGCGTTCTTCGGCATCGCTGACGGGCGATCTGGTTAAGGATCTCCAGGCGGTCGGCGGGGAACTGCGGGCCGAGGTGGACTATGACCGCACCTGCTACGAGATCACTGTGCCCGCCCCGCAGTGGAAGAGGGCCATGGAGATCCAGGCCGCCCTGCTTGCCGGGCCGGAATGGAGCCCGGACGAGTTCCTGCGCGAGCGCGGGCGCTTTGCGGAAGAGGCGCGCCGGCGCATCCTCGCCAAGGAAGATGCCGCATACGAGAGGGTGCTTTCCCTGGCTTATCCGGACGGCGCGTTGGCGCGCCTGGCCGGGTTTCCCTTTTCCGGCGTGGACGATATCACTCACGAACGGCTGCGCGAGTATCGCCGGACGAACTACGCTCCGGGCCGCACGCTGCTCGTGATTGCGGGCGATGCCGCGACCTCCGAGGTGCTTGCCCAGGTCGTGCAACTGTACGGCAAGGGCGCAAAATCGCCCGCAGCGGGCCGCATCATGTCCCGCGGGGCAGGCGCGGGCGGTTTCCGCTATGAGCAGGCCCGGATGAACATCGCGCTCCCGATGGTATGGATCGGCTTCCGTACGCCGGGCACGTCGTCGCCGGACTACGCGGCGCTGGAAATCCTCGGCGCCATGCTGGCCGACGGCGAGGCATCCCTGTTGCATCGGCGGCTGCGGGATCGCAAGAAAGTGATCTACGAAGCCAGGGGGAGGCTGCTCGGTTATGCCGACCGCGGGCTCCTGAGCCTGGCGATGCTGGTGGATGCGAAGGATGTGGATCGCTGCGAAATCGCCGCCTTCACGGAGCTGGAACTGCTCCGGCGGGCCAAACCCGATCCTGAGGAGATGGCGCGCGCCGTCGCGCGACTCGAGACGGCTTACTGGGAAGGGCAGCAGACCGTTTCGCAGAAGGCCCGAGCGCTGGCGGCGCTGGAATTGCGCGGCGAGTGGAAGAGCAGCCCGGGATCCTACCCCGCCCGCTGGAGAAAGGTGAAGGCCGAGGACGTCCAGCGTGCGGCGCGGCGATATCTCGGCCTCGAGGACGCCGTGCTCGTGGAGTGTCTGCCGCTCGGCCACGAGGAGAGAAACCTGACCTCCGAGGGCATTCAGGAGCTGTTGCGCGGCCTGCTGGAATCCTCGACGGCGCAGGAACTGGCCGAGAGGGAGAAGGAGACCAGGCCGGCCTTCGAGATTCCGGAACCGACTGCGGGTTTCAAACCGAGCGAGCTGATCTACGACTGGCGCAAAGCCTCGATTCTGCGCGGCCCCGATCTCTATGTGCGCGAGGACCACACGCAGCCGGTCGTCTATCTGGGGTTCTACTATGCCGGCGGCAAGCTGCTCGAAAGCGCGGCCGATTCCGGCATCACCGCCTTGATGCTGCACGCCATGCTGAGGGACACCACCGAGCGGAGCGCCGGCGACGTGCACCGGCAGCTCGAAATCTACGGCGGCCGCTTGACCCCGGTCGTGGACCGGGACTACTTCGGGATCGAGCTCGCGGTTTCATCCGCGAATGTCGAGCCGGCGCTCGACGAACTGATCGGGCTCATCAAATCGCCCAGGTTCGATGCCGAGGAGATCGCAAGGCGGAAAGAGATTCTGCTGGCCGCCATCCGGCAGCGGGAGAGCGACGTCGCAACCTTGATGCAGAACGAGACCGACCGTCTGTTGTTCGGCGAGCATGCGTACGGGCTGCCGGGGCCGGGGACGGAAGCCGGCGTATCTTCCCTGACGCCGGAAGCGGTGCGCTCCTGGTATGACCGGACGGTCCGCTACCGCAAGCCGGTCGTTGTCATCATGGGGGACACGCGCGGGACGAGCCTGGCCGAGTACTTCGTCGAGAACTTTTCCGGTTCGCGCTACCAGGATGCCCGGCTGCCGGAGGCTTTCCCGCAGGCGCCGGAGAAGACGATCACGAGCGACCGGATCTGGGGCGGCCCGCGCACCCTCGTGGCGGCGGCATTCCAGGCGCCTCCCTTCGGCGACGAGGGCTGGTATCCGCTGGCTGTGCTCGCGGAGCACCTGGCGGGAGCGGCGCGCGAGTACTTCGCCGCGGTCGGCGCAAAGCAGGGCCGCGCCTATTCGTTCTCGGTGTCGAGCGATGCGGGCTTGCGCGGCGGGGCCATAACGGTCTGCAGCACGGGCCCGGCGGCCGACACCGAAAAGCTGGTGCAGGCGCTCGCCGAGGTGATCGCCCGCCGGGCGAGCGGGGAGATGTCGTACAGGGATTTCCGCGCGGCGCGCCAGGCAGCGGCAGGCCGCTTCGAAATCGCGCGCCAGCTGCGGGTGCAGCAGTTCCGGCACCTGGTGCGGACGGTGCTGGCCGGCCGGGGACTCGAGGATTTCACCGGCTGGCTCGACCGGCTGCAGGAGGTCATGCAGGAGGATCTGCCGGAGGTCGCGAAGCGCGTCTTCGACCGGGAAAGGGCGGTGACCGTGATTCTGCGCGGGAGGGATGAGAGCTAGGCCGGCCTTGCCCGCAACGGCAAGACTGCCTTGTGCGGAGGAAATGTGAGGCGAGCGATCCCGCGGACGCGGATGGGGATCTTCACCGTCTGCCTGATTCTCCTCTGGCTCCTCAAGTCGCTGTTCGTGGCGCTGGCCGGGCGGCAGGCGCTGCCCGCCGGCCTTCTGTTTTTTCTCGACTCCCTGACTTTGCTGCTGGCGCTTCCGGCGCTTTACTATGCCTGGGTGCTTTCGGCTGCGCTCCGGCGCAGACTCCTTTGGCGGATCCGCCGCCGGCTGATCCTGGCCCATACCTTCATCGGCCTGATCCCGGTGCTCCTGGTAATCGTGATCCTGTGGATCTCCGCCCTGCTTTTCTACTATCAGTATACCTATTACCTGATCGTGAACCAGATCGGCATCCATCTGGGGCAGCTGCATGCCTTCAACCTCTCGCTCGCTTCGGGACTGCAGCAGGCGGCGGCGGGATGGCCCGCGGGCCGCGGCGATCCCGATGCGCTGCTCGGCCAGGTTTCCCGGTATCTGCTGGGGGCGTATCCGTCGGCTGCCGTGATTCTGCAGGTGACGGACTCGGCCGCGGGCCGGCGCCAGACGTTCGGCGCCGGCAAAGTGCGCCCGGAGCGGCTGCGCGAATACCAGGAGCCGCCCCGCTGGATCGAGGGCCGGGAATACAGCGGCCTGGTGGCCGAGGATCTGCAGCCGGGTCTTTACCAGCCGGACTTGCCGGCGGCGGACGGGGAAAAGCGCGCGCGCCTGTACCTTCGCAGTTGCGTCGCCGGCGAATTGCGCCCCGGGCTGCAGTTCTTCCTGGAGAGCTCCGTGCCTTTCGACGGCTACATGCTCGATCGGCTCAAGGCCGCCACCGGCCAGGAGATGCTTCTGGCGGATCGCGTGCCGACCGGCGGGCTCAACATCATGCTGCAGGACAGCAGCATTCTGCGGCAGAACATCGTCGGCTCGACCTTCGAGACGGAGGGCGCCGAGGGCGGCGCCGGCCGGCCGATGTGGTCGATCCTGCTGTACCCGGTGTCGTGGGCCACGGGCGTGGAGACCGAAAGCGCGGACTCGCAGGTGCTGTTCGTGGAGCTTTCGACCTCGAAGCTGTTGCAGAATCTCTTCCGCTCCGACAATCCCGTGGGCCGGACGATACTGGACGTGCTGCGCATCGTCATCGGGTTTTTCATCGTGGTGGAGATTCTCTCGCTGCTCGTCGGGATTCTCCTGACCAAGTCGATCACCACCGCGGTGCACAACCTCTACCGCGGGACGGAATTCATCCGGCGCGGGGATTTCAGCCATCGCATCGTGGTCAAATCGGACGACCAGCTGGGGGCGCTGGCGCGTTCCTTCAATCAGATGACCGAGTACATCCAGACGCTGGTCAAGGAGCGGGTGCAGAAGGAAAGGCTGGAGCGCGAGCTGGAGATCGCCAAGGAGGTGCAGGAGCGCCTTTTCCCGCACCAGGCGCCGCGTCTGGAACGTCTGGAACTGACGGGGCTGTGTCTGCCCGCCCGGGTGGTGAGCGGCGACTATTACGACTTCCTCCCTTTCGACGCGAACGCCGTTGGGGTGGCGCTCGGAGACATATGCGGCAAGGGAATATCGGCGGCCCTGCTGATGGCGAACCTGCAGGCCGCACTGCGCAGCAATGCGGCCAACTTCGTCCACGGTGCGGGCGATGGCGGCGGCGCGCGCGCCGGCAGCCAGGTGTCGCGGGTGGTGACGGCGCTGAACCGTCATATCGTGCACTACACCTCCACCAACAAGTTCGCCTCGCTTTTCTATGGGGTTTTCGAGGAGGGCGGGCTTTGCCTGACGTACTGCAATGCCGGCCATAACCCGCCGCTGTTCCTCGGCAGGGACGGGTGGCGGCGCCTGGAAACCGGCGGTACCGTCGTCGGCATCTTCGCCGAGGCCGACTACGAGCAGGAGACCATCCGGCTCGCTCCGGGAGATCTGCTGCTGGCTTACACGGACGGCATCCTGGAATGCGTCAATGAGTACGGCGAGGAGTTCGGCGAGGCGCGCCTGATCCGCCTGGTGCAGGACCACCGGCAGCTGCCGGCCTCCGAGATCCAAAAGGTTGTGGTCGAGGAAGTCTTGAAATGGACCTTCGAGGAGGAGCGCGACGACGACATGACGCTCATCATCGGCAAGGTCCGCTGACGGCCGGGCTTGGCCGGCTGGGCGCCGCAAAGCCCCATGCGCGCCGGGGCGCCGCAGGCTGCTGGGGGGATTGAAGGGAGGGACGATGCAGGATCTCGATCGGCCGGAGCTGTGGCAGGAAGCGGATCCGCGTGCGATGAAGGACCTGGTGGCCTCTTTTCCGGCGCAGATGCGGGCTGCCCGCGGCCTGGTCGGAAATCTCCGCCTGCTGCCCCGCGACCGGATCGACAATGTGATCGTAGCCGGCATGGGCGGTTCCGCCATCGGCGGCGAGATCGCGCGCGCGGCCGCATCGGATCGCCTGCAGGTTCCGCTCGCCGTCCAGCGCGACTATGCCCTGCCCGCCTTTGCCGACGCGCGCACGCTGGTGATCGCCAGCAGCTATTCGGGCAATACCGAAGAGACGTTGCAGGCGGTGGGCGAGGCCCGCCGTGCCGGGGCGGCGGTCGCATGCGTGACTTCAGGCGGGGAGCTGGCGCGCCTGGCGGCCGCCGATCGCATGCCCCTGGTCCTTATACCGCCCGGCCTCCCGCCGCGCGCGGCATTGGGCTACTCGACCGTGGCGATCCTCGGCCTTCTGCGCGCCGCCGGCGTGATCGGGGGCATCGACGAATCCCTGGCGGAGACGGAATCGTTGCTCGATGCCCTGGGGCGCCGCTGGCAGCCGGAGATTCCGGAGAGCGCCAACCCCGCCAAGCAGCTGGCACGCTCGCTGCACGGAAGGATCGCCGCGATATACGGATCGGCCGGGTTGCTCGAACCTGCCGCCTATCGCTGGCGCTGCCAGATCGAGGAGAACGCCAAGAACCTCGCCTTGCACCACGCGCTGCCGGAGATGAACCACAACGAGCTGGTCGGCTGGGAGATGAAATCGCCCGTTCTGGAACGTATCGGGGTCGTGATGCTGCGCGATCGCGAAGACCATCCGCAGGTGCGGCGGAGATTCGACCTGACGTGCGGGCTCTTGACCGGCCGCTGCGGCGCCCTGCATCAGGTGTGGACGGAAGGGACTTCGCGCCTTGCGCGCATATTTTCCGCTGTCTACCTGGGCGATTTCGTCAGCCTGTATCTTGCCTACCTCAACGGCGTCGATCCGACCCCGGTCGAGGTGATCGAATACCTGAAGCGGGAACTGAGCCGCTGAGCCCGCGACCGGCGGCGCGCGGCGCTGCGTTTGACAGACTTGCCGGCGATCGGCGACAATGCGCCCCGGCGCGGGCTCTCGAAGGCCTGCGCTTCCGGATGCCGGCATGAGCCTCCGGCCGGCAGCGGCTACGGCCATGAACTTCGCAAAACTGCATGGGCTCGGGAACGACTTCCTGGTGATACGCATCGACACGGCCGGCGATTCCGCCGTGCCGCTGTCCGATCTGGCCAGGCGGGCCTGCGATCGTCATCGCGGCGTGGGCGCCGACGGGGTGGTGTTTTACCGGCCCACGAGCGGCGACCCCGATGCCGACTGCTCGGCCTTGATCTATAACGCCGACGGCAGCAAGGCCGAAGTATCCGGAAACGGCATTCGCTGCCTGGCGGCCTACCTCCACCATTCCGGCGGGCTGCTGCCGCCGACGGCCAGGATACGGACCGTGGCGGGCATCCGCTGCTGTACGCTGAAAGATCGCCGGGGCTGCAGCTACACTTACGAAAGCTCGATGGGCGGGCCGGTGACGGAACCGGCGCTTGTTCCCGTGCTTCTGGGATCCGGAGCAGGCCCGCTGATCCAGTATCCTCTCGAGGTGGGCGATGAGGTGTACCCGGTGACCGTACTGTCGATGGGCAATCCGCATTGCGCGCTCTTCTGGCCGGATGTGCTCGCCGTGCCCGTCGACAGGCTGGGCCCGCTGCTGGAAAGGCACGGCGCCTTCCCGAGGCGGACGAACGTGGAGTTCATCCAGGTGCTGGACCGGCACAACTTGCGGGTTCGCTTCTGGGAAAGGGGGGTCGGCAGGACCGAGGCTTCCGGGACGGGGAGCTGCGCGGCCGCCGTCGCCGCCATTCTCTGCGGTCTCGCCGCGAGCCCCGTGCGCGTGCACACCGACGGCGGCGAATTGCAGGTATCGTGGGATCCGCCGTCGGATGTCGTGCTGACGGGCAGCGCCGAGCTGATCTGCGAAGGAAAGCTGCACGCCGTCGTGCCGGAAAACGATTGTCGATGAGCCTCGTCCTGCAGGAACTCCGCGGTTACTTCGAGAGAAGCCTGAGCGCCGACCTCGCTCTGCTGCAGGCGCTGGTGAATCTGGAGTCCTGCTCCGACGACAAGTGCGGCGTCGACGCCCTGGCGGCGTTTCTCGCTCTCGAATTTCGCAGGCGCGGCGCGGCCGCGGCGATCCTGGAAATCGAGTCCGGCGGAAATGCGCTCGAAGCCCGGTGGCCGGGCGAATGCCCCGGGCCCGCCGTCATGGTGCTGGGCCATCTCGATACGGTCTGGCCTGCGGGAACGGTCGCTCGCCGCCCGTTCCGCATCGAAAACGACAAGGCCTTCGGCCCCGGGATTTTCGACATGAAAGCCGGCATCCTGCTCTGCCTGCTCGCGTGCCGGGCCTTTCACGAGGGGGTGGCACACCCGGGCCGGGACGTCGTTTTTTTCTTCACGCCGGACGAGGAGACGGGCACGGCGCACGGCTTGCCGCTTCTCGAGGCCGCCGCCCGCCCGTGCGACACTGTTCTGTGCCTCGAGCCCCCTTTGCCCGGGGGCAAGGCCAAAACATCGCGCAAGGGGGTAGGGCAGTTCCACGTGGCCGTCGAGGGGATCGCAGCCCATGCCGGACTCGATCACGAGCGGGGCGCAAATGCCATAGTCGAGCTGAGCCGGATTGTGATACAAATGCAGGAGATGACCGATTATGGGAGCGGCGTCACCTTCAGCGTCGGCACGGTGCGCGGCGGGATCGCCGTGAGCGTCGTCCCTGCGTACGCCGAAGCGGCGGTCGATTTCCGATTCGTCACTCGGGAGCAGGGGCGCTTCCTGGAGGAGCGGGTGCGCGGCTTGCGGCCCTCCGATGCGCGCTGCCGGCTGGCGGTGACGGGAGGCATCGAGCGGCCGCCGCTCGAGAGGACCCGGGAAGTGGCCGCTCTCTACGAGAAGGCACGCTCGATTGCGGCGGCCGTCGGCATGCCCTTCGGCGAAGGGTCGTCCGGAGGCGGCAGCGACGGCTCCTTCACCGCTGCCATGGGCAAACCGACCCTGGACGGGCTGGGCGTGGACGGCGGCGGTGCGCATGCGGAAGACGAACATATTGTCATACCCGATATACCGCGGCGGGCCGCATTCCTGTGCGGGCTGCTGCGGTCGATGCGATAGCCTCGAGGGATGCGTATCATGGACCGGCCGGCATGGATGCGCCGCTGGTGGAAGATAGGACTGCTGGCCTGGCTGCTGGGCGCGACGGAGGTCCGATCCCAGGAGCCGTTCCGCTGTTTTGCGTTCGTTTCACCCCAGCTCATCATAACGGCGGAGGTGGCCGGGCCTCACAGTTTCATTCTCAACCTGATCAACCTTTCCGAGTTCGTGCTGGTGATCCAGCCCAATGAGTTCATCTACAAGGGCGCGTCGGGCGCTTTCTACATAGGCCAGGTTTTCGAAAAGCCGACCACCGACAGCCGCGGCCAGACCTACAAGTACTCCGCTTCCACGCTGATCAAGAGCAAATCCTTCACAGGCCTGACCGTCCTGGGCGCTTTCCGGGAGCTGGACGGCATCGCCGAAGCGAGCATCCGCATCGGCGCACGGCGCTACTATATGCAACCTCTGGGGCGGGCCGAATTCGAAATCCTGGCGGCCAAGATCGGCGAGCTCGATCTCGAAAGCGAGGATCCGCAGGACGCCCTCGAGCAGGCCAACCTGCGGCCGATGGGGAGCGTGCGCACGACCGACGGCACGTCGGAATGGGACCGCGACTGGCAGAGCCTCATCAGGGAAGACGGGGTGAACGTCCCCAAGATCATCGAGCGACCGCCCGTGGCTCCGACGGAGGAGGCGATACGCACGAAGACCTACGGCCGCGTGAAGCTTTCGGCACTCATCAACCGCAACGGGGGTCTCCAGGACATTCGGGTCGAGAAGGGCCTGGGGCGAGGCCTGGATGAGCGCGCCGTGGAGGCCGTCAGGAACAGCTGGGTGTTTTTGCCCGCAACCAAGAATGGCGAAGTGCTCGAAGGGCGGATCGAGTTCTACGTCGATTTTCCTCCTCCCGAAGCCGCCAGGAAGCCCTGAAGCCGGCGGGCGCGCTTCATGATTCCCCGCGCGGAGCGCGCGCCCGTTCGAAGTGGCTGCGGATGGCTTCCAGGAGCGAGGCGACCGTGTTTTGCGGCGGAACGATTTCGGGCTTCCTGCCGTAGGATTGCACCGTTCCTGCCGTGATCGGGCCCAGGGCGGCGACGGTGGCCGATGCCAGAAGCCTGCGCCCGTCCCGATCTCCCAGCAGCGCGATGAAGTTGCGGACTGTGAGCGAGCTGGTGAAGACCAGCAGGTGCGGCGGATTCCGGCGCAGGTCTTCGACCACGGCCGGATCCACGGCCGCCGGCACGTTTTCGTAGCACGCGACCACATCCACGACGGCTCCTGCAGCCGAAAGCTCCCCCGGGAGCAGGTCTCTGGCCTCGCGCGCTCTCAAAAGCAGGATGCGGCGGCCTGCGAGGCGGGCCGTACCGCCATACCATGCGGTGAGGGCGGCCACGATCCCCTCGGCGGTATATTCTTCGGGCAGCAGCGCCGGCTCCAGGTGCGCCGCCCGGAGCCGAGAGGCCGTTTCGGGGCCGATGGCGCAGATCTTGACGTCGGCGAGGCGGTCCGGCGGCAGGCGGCGCTGCTTCATGCGCTCGAGGCAGTGGAGCACGCCGTAGGAGCTGGTGAACACGACCCACTCATAGGAGCCGAGGGAGTCGAGAGCGGCATCGAGCAACCCGGGCGACGCGCTCGCGCGGATTTCGATGACGGGAACGGCACGCGCATGCGCTCCCTGCAGCCTCAGGCCTTCTTCCAGGCGCACGGCCGTCTTTTCGCTGCATGCGACAAAAGCGCGCATGCCTGCGAGCGGTTTCCCTGCCGGGCCGGATGGATGAACGCTCATGGCATGCGACCTATGGAGCGGAGAATCTCGCGCCCGCCGCGCGCCAGGAGCGTTGCGGCGAGCTCCCGGGCGATCTCCTGGACTTCGCCCGCGCCCGCGGCGAGCGTCTCGCGCACGACCCGGGTGCCGTCGGGTGCGGCGATCAGCCCGGTGATCGAGAACCGGTCGCCTCGAGGCTGCGCGTGCACGGCAACCGGGCTGTTGCACCCGCCGCCCGCGTGCTGCAGGAAAGTTCTTTCGGCAAGCACGGCCGCCGCCGTGGACTCGTGGTGCAAGGCGGCGAGCAGGGAAGCGGTCGCCAGGTCGCCGCTGCGCGTTTCCAAGGCCAGGGCCCCCTGGCCCGGTGCGGGAAGCATTTCCTCGAACTCCAGCCGCAGTGCGGCGCGGTCTTCCAGCCCCAGGCGCCTGAGGCCGGCCGCGGCCAGCACGAGCGCGTCGCAGTCCCCGCGCTCGAGCTTGTGCAGGCGCGTGTCGACGTTCCCGCGGATATCGCGCACCTGCAGGTCGGGACGGGCCGCGAGTATCTGGGCGCGCCGCCGGAGGCTTCCCGTGCCCACGACCGATCCGGGGCGCAGGTCCGACAGTGCCCGGACGGGCTGCCTGGTTACCAGGACGTCGTGCGCGTCTTCGCGTTCGGGAATCGCGCCGATGGCGAGGCCTTGCGGAATCCTGGTGGGCAGGTCTTTCATGCTGTGCACGGCCAGATCCACGTCGCGGGCGAGCAGCGCCTGTTCGATCTCCCTGACCCAGACGCCGGTGGATCCGGCGTCGCGGATCGGCAGGTCGGGCCGGGTGTCGGCGGCGGTCCGGATCACGCAGATGACGGCCTGCATGTGCGGCCGGCACGCAAGGATGCGATCGCGGACCCAATTCGCCTGCGCAAGGGCCAGGGTACTGCCGCGGCTTCCGATTCTCAGGACCTGCAGGGGCATCGCCACCCAGACCGGAAAAACGCAATTTTAGACTCCGAAGCCCGGTCATGCCAGCGATATGTCCGGAGACCTGCGGTTGCGGCGCCACGGGCCGGTTGTCTTGTGATATATTGAAATCCGGGCCGGATCTCGGGTGAGGTCGGAAGCTCCGGGATTGCTCGCCAGGACCCGAGCCCGCGCGAATCCCGGGGGATCGCCGGTTTGCCGTCTTCGATCATGCGTGCCGGGCGGATTCGGGTCCGGTGCGCGCCGAGGCGACCCGTCGATCGGATTCGGGAAGAGAGACCGTGGATTTCCTTCACAACTTCAATTTCGGCAGTGCGCTGATCCAGCTGGCGGTACTTCTCTTTTCCCTGAGCCTGCACGAGGCTTCCCATGCCTGGACGGCCGACCGTTTCGGCGATTATACGGCCCGCTATCTGGGCAGGGTCACCCTGAATCCGATCGCGCACATCGATCCGATCGGCACGCTGCTGTTTCCGCTGCTGCAGTTTTTCACCGGCCTTCCCCTGATCGGCTGGGCGAAGCCGGTCCCGGTCAACGCAGCGCACCTGCGACGCCCGCAGCGCGACCAGATCTTCATATCGCTCGCCGGCCCCGGTTCGAATCTGGCGGCGGCCGTGGCGGCCTTCGCGGCGCTGGCGGTGCTCAAAGCGGTGTCGCCCCAGGCGAACGGGCTGCTGCTCAACATGATGGTGACCATGAGCGTGCCGCCGGAACGTTCGCTTCTGGCTCCGCTGGCGGGGCTGCTGTTTTTTGCGCTGGTCATCAACCTGGCCCTGGCCCTTTTCAACCTGATCCCGATCCCGCCGCTGGACGGGCACTGGATCCTGTATGGAGTGCTGCCCTATAATGCCGCGCGGGCGCTCGAGCGCGTCAGCGGCTTCGGCATTATGGTGCTGTACGGCATGATGTTCCTCGGGATTTTCCGTTTTCTCTTTGCGCCCCTGTGGTGGGTGATCGGCCTTCTGTTTCGTTTCTAGCGGAGCCTGCGGACGCGTATGGAGAGCGAGGGCAACCAGCAGCGGGAAGCGATCGACGCCGGCGGGCCGGGAATCACGATCCGCCTGGATTGCTTCGAGGGGCCGCTGGATCTCCTGCTGCATCTGATCAGGCGCGAGGAGATCGATATCTGGAACATTCCCATCGCGCGCATTACCGAGCAGTATCTCGAGTACCTGGAATGGATGCGCGATCTCAACATCAACGTCGCCGGGGAATGGCTGGTGATGGCGGCCACTCTGATCTACATCAAGTCGCGCATGCTGCTTCCGCCCGATCCTGCGGCGGAAACCGCCGAGGAGGAGCGCGAGGACCCGCGTACCGAACTGGTCTGCCAGCTGCTCGAGCACCAGAAATTCAAAGCCGCCGCCCAGATGCTGCATACGCGCGAGGAGATCGAGAGCTCGGTCTGGTCCTCCCCTCCGCCGGAAGTCCTCGAGGAGGGCAAGGAGGCGGTGGCCGTGACGCTTTTCGACCTGCTGAAAGCGTTTCACGAAGTGGTGCGCCGCTTCGAGGACCGCAACAGGATGCAGGTTGCCGCCGAGGAGGTGTCGATCGAACAGGCGATGGAAGAGATCCGGCTGCTGCTGCTCGTCCATGAGAGCCTGTCGTTCTCGACCTTTTTCGAGAGTGCTTCGTCCCGGCGGCACCTGATCGCGACCTTCCTGGCGCTCCTGGAGCTCGTGCGCCTCAGGGAGATCTGGATACGCCAGCGGAAGACGTTCGGAGAAATCCGCATCGGCAGGAACAACACTTCCGGAGGTACGGCCTGAGACCCATGGAAATCGAAGACATCCAGCCCATCCTGGAAGCCGTCATTTACGTGGCCGACGACCCCGTGCGCGTCGAGCAACTCAAGGAGCTTTTCCCGGACGAGAGCTATGACAAGCTGGAGGTCGCGCTCCACAGGCTGGTCGAGGAGTTCAATGCGCGCCGCGGCGGCATGTGCATCCGCGAGGTCGCCGGCGGCTACCGGATGAGCACGCGCCCCGAGTACCACGAATATATCCGGAGTTATCTGAAATCGAAGCCCGGCGCCAAGCTCTCGCTGGCGGCCCTGGAGACCCTGGCGGTGATCGCCTACCGCCAGCCGGTCACGCTCGCGGAGATTCTGGCGATCCGCGGCAAGAAGTCGACGACCGCCCTGCACACATTGCTCGAAAAGAAGCTGGTGACCATTCTGGGGCGCAAGCCGGTCGTGGGCCGTCCGATCCTGTACGGGACGTCGAAGGAATTCCTCGTCCATTTCGGCCTGAAGGATCTGTCCGATCTCCCCACGCTGGAGGAATTCGCCCAGATGGCGGGAGAGCAGCTGTAGATCCATGGCGGTGAACATTTGTCTGTTTCGGCCGGGACGTCGGCAAGGATGGAGCATGATGGCTGCTGCTTGGAGCTCTCGGCTCTCAGCTTTCCGTCATCGGCTGCCGGCCTCCGCCCTCATGTCGGCGAAAGCTGATTGCTGAACGCTGACCGCTGAAAGCTGTTATGGCGCCAACCGAACGTCTGCAGAAAATACTGGCTGCCGCCGGCATCGCATCGAGGCGCAAGTGCGAGTCGTATATCCGGCAGGGACGCGTCTCGCTCAACGGCCGGGTGGTGACGGAACTGGGCGTGAAGGCCGATCCCGAGCGGGATCACATCAAGGTCGACGGCCGCCGCATCCGGCCGCCGGGGCCCAAGGTATACCTGCTGCTGAACAAGCCCAGGGGGGTGATTTCCGCCGTGAGCGACCCGCGCGGCCGCACGACGGTCCGGGACCTGGTCAGGGCCGGGGGCAGAATCTTTCACGTCGGGCGCCTGGATTGCCAGAGCGAGGGTCTGATTCTGCTCACCAACGACGGCGAACTCGCCAGGATCGTGGGTGACGGGGGCGAACGCTTCCCGCGCGTCTATCATGTCAAGGTGCGGGGTGTGCCGGACGGACATGACCTGGAGCGCGTGCGCGCGGGTGTGCGCCTGGCCGACGGCACGCAGGCGGCGGCGGCCCGCCTGAAGCTACTGCGCGGCGGGGCCAACACCTGGCTCGAAGTGACGTTGACCGAGGGCAAGAACCGGGAGATTCGCAGGATGTTCGAGGCCGTCGGCCATCCGGTGGTCAAGCTGCGCCGGAAGCGGATCGGGTTCTTGACCGACCGGGGGCTGGCGCCGGGCAGCTATCGGCCGCTGAGCCCGGAAGAAGTCGCCGAGATCTACCGGCTGTCGAGGCGGAAGGCTCCACAGGGCGGAGAGCGCCGCGGGCGCGCCGACCGGGGCGAGCGGCACCGTGAGCCTGCAGCCGGCGACGCGCCGGATCCGCAGGGAGGCTGAGTTGTTTACGGGGATCATAGAAGAAATCGGCCGCGTCCGTTCTCTGCGCAGGGAGCGGCAGGGGGCGGTTCTCGAGATCAGCGCCCCGCAGCTTGCGCCCGCCCTGAACCCGGGGGATTCGGTGGCGGTCAACGGCGTATGCCTGACGGTGACCGGGCGACGGGGAGAGCTCTTTTCGTGCGATCTTTCGGGCGAGACTCTGGCGCGCAGCAGCCTGGGGCTGGCCCGGGAGGGGACGTACGTGAATTTGGAAAGGGCGCTTCTCGCGGGAGCACGCTTCGGCGGGCACATCGTCCAGGGTCACGTCGACGGCATGGGGGCCCTGGTGTCATCGGCGCCGAGCGGAGGGGGAGGTGTCATGGAATTCTCCTTCCCGCACGAGCTCGAGCGATATCTGGTTCCCAAGGGGTCGATCGCAGTGGATGGCATCAGCCTTACGGTCGCCGCACTCGGGCGGCGGTCTTTCCGGGTGGCGGTGATACCCTACACCTGGAAAGGGACGAACCTGCAGCATATGAGGGTCGGCGATCCGGTGAACCTGGAAGCGGACCTGCTGGCAAAGTACTTCGAGCGCTTTTTCCAGCTCGGGCTTGCGGGCGGCAGGCCGGTGCGGCCGCTCATGGAATCGCTGTGGGAGGAGGGTTCCTGATACGATGACCGCCCTGGCTCATATCGGTTTCGCTGCTTTCCTGGCCCTTCGAGTGGCCATGGCGCACGGCTTTTCCGAGGATGCACTCCCCAGGTTCGGCCGGGATACGGTCCTGGTATGGGAAAGCCGGCATCAGGAAGAGAACAGCGAGCTCGTCGTGCGCATCGCCAGGTTTCTGCCCGACCGCTACATCGAGTGGGAGAACCGCACGACGCAGGGCACGGTCTACATGCCTGCGAAGGCCGTGCGCGAGGCGAAGGTCTTCGTGCACGGCAGCCTCTTCCAGGGCGGATCGGACACGACGGGGAAGAATGCAACCATCCTGTGGCTCAGCGAGCGGCTTTTCCGGGAGCTGAAAAGCCGCGGCAAAGTGAAGGTATCCCTGGATTCGATTCCCGGCTGGGTGACGGTTACGGGCGCCGAGCGCATCAGCGTGCAGGTCAACCGCTCGCCGGTGGACCTGCCGGTGGTCAGGACGGTCGACGATCGGGGCTGCGAGCGCTGGTTTCTGGACGCCCCGGACAATCCCCTCTTGGTGAAGCTGGCCGTGCGCGGCTTCGTGCAATCGCTGGTGAGCATCACCACGGACAAGGCGAACACCCTGCGCTGGATCAAGGGGCGCAAGCTCGAGAATCCGCCGCAGGCTCGCTGAGCGCCGAGGCTATGGCGGCGCGCGTCCGCTGCGCCAGCTCGTCCCGATCCGCCTCCGTCATACCCTCCGTCGGAATGGGGTCGTGGAACAGGAGGTCTACGACCCCGGGCCTGATCGCGTAGGAGCCCGGAGGCTGGACGGCGCGGCTGTGGTTGATGGTCACCGGAACCACGGGAACCTGCGCCCGGATGGCCATGACGAACACGCCCTTCTTGAAGGGCCCGAGCCTGCCGTCGCGGCTGCGCGTACCCTCGGGAAAGGCGATGAAGGGAAGGCCGCCGCGCAGCCGTTCGGCCGCACGGTCGATGGCGGCGCGCGCCCGCACCGGGTCGCGCCGGTCGATCGGCACGAAGTGCACCTGCCGCAAAACCGCCGACAACAGCGGGATGCGCATCATCTCCTGCTTGACCAGTGCCCGGACGTCGCGGCCCGTGGCATAAAAGAGTATGGGGCCGTCCAGGTTTCCCTGGTGGTTCGAGAGGAAGAGACAGTTGCGGTCCGCCGGAACCTTCTCGCGGCCGCGCACGCGCACGCGAATGCCGCCCATCCAGCCGGCGGCACGGATGCAGCAACGCGCCAGGCGGTAGCTGAACCCGGGGTCGCGCGAGAGCGCGGTCCAGATCAGGCCCACGGGTCCGAGCAGGAGCACATAGATGGCGACGAACAGGTACACGGCGGTCGCTCGTATCATAGCGCGATAAATATACCAGCGGTTGCGGCGCGGGCAAGAAGCGCCGCCGGGAGGCCGGCCGGAGGCGCTTGCGGCAGGTTCGGCTGCGGGCGGCGCCCATTGACACGATTGCATGGGTAATCTATTCTGCTCGCGCCGACGATCGACAGAGAGGAGAGAGGTCGTGAGTTTTTGCAGTGTCGAAGAGGCCGTCGCGGAGATCCGCGAGGGCAGGGTGGTCATCGTCCTCGACGACGAGGATCGGGAGAACGAAGGCGACCTCACGGTGGCCGCCGAAAAGGTCACGCCCGAGATCATCAACTTCATGGCGAAGTACGGGCGCGGATTGATCTGCCTGGCATTGACTCCGGAGCGCGTCGAGCAGCTCCGGCTTCCCATGATGGTCGAGGAGAACACGAGCAAATTCGGCACGGCCTTCACCGTCTCGATCGACGCGCGCTACGGGGTGACCACGGGCATTTCCGCCGCCGACCGGGCGACCACGATTCTCGCCGCGGTCAATCCGCAGGCGCAACCCTCGGATCTGGTCCGCCCCGGCCATGTCTTCCCGCTGCGCGCGCGGCCGGGCGGCGTGCTGGAGCGCACCGGCCAGACCGAGGCCGCCGTGGACCTGGCCCGGCTTGCCGGCCTCCATCCGGCGGGCGTGATCTGCGAGGTCATGAAGGACGACGGCACGATGGCCCGCCGCCCGGAGCTGGAGGAGCTGGCGCGCGCCCACGACCTCAAAATGGTGACCGTGGCCGACATCATCGCTTTCCGGCTGCGCACCGAAACCTTCGTCCACAAGGTCGCCGAAGCGGAGCTGCGGACCGGGTACGGCCATTTCCGCGCTGCGGTGTTCGAGAACTCCCTGGATCACGAGCATCACCTGGCCCTGATCCGGGGCGAGATCGACCCGGAGGAAACCGTGCTCGTGCGGGTCCAGACGCAATCGACGCTCGGCGACGTGTTCCGCGCGCACCACAGCCCCAGCTGGCGCCGCCTGGAGGCGGCCCTGAAAGCCATCGACGAGGCCGGCACGGGCATCCTGGTTTACCTGCGCCAGGAGGGCCGCGGAATCGGGATTGCCAACGAGATACGTTCCTGCGGCCGGGAGACTGCGGATGCGCCGTGCGCGGAAAAGAAGAGCGCCCAAGGCGCCGGCTCGGACCTCAGGATCTACGGCATCGGGGCGCAGATCCTGCGCGCGCTCGGAGTGCGCAGAATCCGCCTGCTCACCAGCCAGCCCAAGAAAATCGTCGGCCTGCAAGGTTACGGGATCACGGTAGTCGAGCAGGTGCCTATCGTCGAGGTCTCCACCGCGCACGCCCCGGCAAGCGCGTCCGTGCCGGGCCGCGGCATGCGGTGAGCGTTGCGGGCGCCGCCCTCCGTGCGCCGCGCGCGCCGTTCAATAGCTGAAGCGGTCGAGGCGCACTTTCCCGCGGAATACCCAATGGATACCGGCCGTGTAGGCGAGCACGAGCGGCATGCCGATGAGGGCGATGATCAGCATGATCCCGAGCGTCTTGGGAGAGGAGGCGGCGTTGTATATCGTCAGGCTGTTGGCCGGATCGTTCGAGGCGCTGACCAGCTCGGGGAACATGCCCACGCCGAAAAGGGTGATGAGGGCCGCGATGGCGGCCGCCGAGGAAAGGAAGGCGCGCCAATCCCGGCCGTGATGGATCTCCCTGGGGATGTTGGCGATCGCGAGCATGTTCAAAAGCGCCAGGCCGAACAGCAGCGGGTGCTCGCGGACCGTGTCGGTCATGTGCGGAACGTAAAGCAGCGTCGCCATCGTGGTCGTGACATAGAGCATGGTGAAGCCGATGATCGCGTTGCGCGCCCACGCGTGCGCCCGTTCGTGCATCTCGCCTTCTGTCTTCAGGGCCAGGTAGATGGCGCCGTGCATGGTGAAGAGGGCGAGCGTGGTGATGCCGACCAGCAGCGCATACGGGTTCAGGAGATCCATGAATCTGCCAGCGAATTCGTGGTCGGGGCCGAGGGGTACGCCCCAGGCGATGTTTCCGAGAGCCACCCCCAGCAGAAGACTCGATCCGATGCTGGCCATACTGAAACTGACATCCCACGTGCGGCGCCACCAGAGCATCGGCTGCCGGCTGCGGAACTCGATCGCCACGGCCCGGAAAATCAGCATGAGCAGCAGCAGCATGAATGCCGTGTAGAAGCCGGAGAATACCGTCGCGTACACATGAGGGAAGGCGGCGAAAAGAGCTCCTCCGCCCGTCACCAGCCAGACCTCGTTGCCGTCCCAGACCGGGCCGATGGAGTTGAGCATCAGGCGCCTTTGCTCGTCGGTCCTGGCCAGCAGGTGGAGCGCTCCCACCCCGAGATCGAAACCGTCGAGGACGGCATAACCGATAAAAAGCACGCCTATCAGGACGAACCAGACGACATTCAGATCGGCGATCATGCGCGTGGTCCTTTGAACGACAGCTCCATGCCCTCTTCGGCCGGCCCCTGCCGAATCTTCCGATCCAGGAGGTAGATGAAGAGGGCGAATAGCAGCGCATAAACGAGGACGAAAAGGATCAGCGAGCTCAACGCCTGGCCTGCGCTTACCACCCGGGAGACCCCGTCTTTTGTCCGCAGCAGCCCGTAGACGATCCAGGGCTGGCGTCCCACCTCGGCCGAAAACCACCCGAGCTGGTTGGCCGCCTGCGGCAGCGCGACCGCAAAAACATAGAGCCACAGCAGCCGGCGGCTTTCGAAGAGGGTGCCCCGCGCCCACAATAGCAGGCCGACCAGGCTGAGAGCAATGAGCGCGAAACCGATCCCCACCATCAGATGGTAGGACTGAAAGACGGGGTTGACCGGCGGCCGGTCCTCCGGCGCAAAAGCATTCAGGCCCGTCACCGGCTTCCGGGAATCCCCGGTGACGAGCAGGCTCAACAGGCCGGGGATCGCGATCGACGCGCGCACGCGTTGCTCGCGCTCGTCCACCCAGCCGAACAGGTACTGAGGCGCCGGCGCGGATGCCTCGAAGTGGCCCTCGAAAGCGGCAAGTTTGGCGGGCTGGTTCCGGGCGACGCCCACAGCGCTGGCATGTCCGGAGACGAGCTGCAGCAGCGAGGCCGCTGCGGCCACGATCAGACCGACCTTGAGGGCGAACTTTGCCGGTTCTTCATGGCGTTTCTTGAGGAGATAGTATGCCGCCACGCTCATCGCCAGGAAGGCTCCGGCCTGGAAAGCACCGACCAACACGTGGCTCAGGCGATCCAGGGATGAGGGATTGAACACCACGTCCCAAAACGAGGTGATTTCCGCCCGCAGAGAGCCGGCGCTTTCGACGAGGCGGTACCCGGCGGGCGTCTGCTGCCAGCTATTGGCCACCACGATCCAGACGGCGCTGAACACGGAGCCCAGGAATACCATGACCGTGGAGAGAAAATGGACCTTCGGGCTCACCCGATCCCAGCCGAACAGCATGATGGCAAGGAAGCCCGATTCCAGGAAGAACGCAAACACGCCCTCCGCAGCCAGCGCGCTCCCGAAGACGTCCCCCACGAAGCGGGAGTAAGCGGCCCAGTTGGTACCGAACTGGAACTCCATGACGATGCCGGTGGCCACGCCCATGGCGAAGATGAGGCCGAAGATCCGCGCCCAGAAGCGGGTCAGGTCGCGGTACATCGGCCTGCCGGTCTTGAGGTAGAAGGCTTCGGTGACGACCAGAATCAGGCCGAGTCCGATGGAAAGAGGCGGGAAAATGTAATGAAAGCCTACCGTGAGCGCGAACTGCACGCGCGCCAGCGTGATCGCGTCCATGATTCCTCCTGTTCTTCCCGCGCCGCGTGCGCGCTGTTGCCTGCGGCCCGGGCAGGCGATCATGGGGTGCGTCCGATCTTATACGACAGCCGGCAGCGGGCTGCAAGGCGGCGCGGGCATCGGCACGAGGAATCGGCCCGGCCCGAACGCCTACGCCAGGTTTTTCTCGGCGAAGCTCCAGTTGAGCAGCTTGTCGACAAACGCCCGTATGTAGTCCGCCCGCCGATTCTGGTAGTCGAGATAGTAGGCGTGCTCCCAGACATCGATGGTGACGAGCGGCCGGAGCCCCATGGTGATCGGCGTGTCGGCATTGGCCGTCTTGATCACGCGCAACCGGCTTCCCTCCTGCACGAGCCAGGCCCATCCGCTGCCGAACTGCGTGGCCGCGGCATCGGAAAAGGCCTCGACGAACTTCGCGTAGGAGCCGAACGACTCCCTCAGCATTTCGGCGATCCTGCCCTTGGGCTCGCCGCCCCCTGCGGGAGACATGCTGTCCCAGTAAAAGTTGTGGTTGTAAACCTGAGCGGCGTTGTTGAACAAGGCGCTGCGCTCGGGCCGCCCGGCACTTTTCCGGACGATTTCCTCCAGGGGGGCGTTTTCCAGATCGGTGCCCGCGATCAGCTTGTTGGTGTTGTTGACGTACGCCAGGTGGTGCTTGCCGTAATGGAAGGATATGGTGTTCTCCGAAATGACGGGCGCAAGTGCTCCCTGGGCGTAGGGCAGCGGGGGCAGGCTGACGCCTGCAGCGGCCGTCGAGCGCGCGAACAGGCCTCCGCCTCCCGCCCGGGCAAAGGTCAATGCCGCGGCCGCGCCGGCGCTTTCCGCGAGGAACCTCCGGCGGCCCCAGATCACTGTTCGTTCGTCTTTCATGGATCCCCTCCTTCGCGTTCGGGCTCCGAAACCCGGTCTATTGTCCACGACGGGCGCCGCGAGGTCACGGCAAAAAAGCCCGCCGCTCAATGCCACTCCCATTCGATGAATCCGGGCTTGACGTCGACCATGGCGTTGACGATCAGCTCCACCAGGCCGCCGTACAGTATGCGATACTTTTCCCACATGTCATAGTAGGCCAACATGTCGCGGAACTGCCCCTTGCAGTTGCTGCAGGGAGCGCACAGGTACTTGGGGATCGAGGGGTCGAGGCAGTCCGCGAACGCGTTCAGGATCTGCTCCATTTTCTTCCGACCCGCGACGCGGAAGCGCCAGTCGGAGAAATTGTTGGGGCTCATGATGGCGAAGCCGCTGCCGCCGCCGCAGCAGTAATTGTCCACGCCGTGGGGTTCCATTTCGCGGAACTTCGGGCAGATCTTGCGCAGGATCTCGCGCTGCGGCTCGACGACGCCCATGAGACGCACGAGATTGCAGGGGTCGTGGAGCGTGACGGGGAAATCGTTCCTCGAGGGATCCAGCTTGATGCGGCCGTTCATCACGATGTCGTGCAGCAGGGTCATGGAGCTTTCGCGCGGTATGTTGTACTCGCCGTCGAGGACGCGGTCGGCGATGACCGAGAGCGACTTGTGCGCGTGGCCGCACTCGCCCAGGACTATCTTCTTGACCTTCAGCTTCCTGGCGGCCTCGGCGTGCTTGAGCGCCACGCGCGCGAACTGGGCGTCGTCGTACCACACGCCGTAGTTGATCGAATCGTAGCCCGCCAGCTCGGACGACAGGGTCCATTTGATGCCCGCGGCGTTCAGGATGACGGCGAAGGCACCGGGGTTCTCCGGCCACGCCAGGATCTCGCCGGCGTTGTGAATCAGCAGGACGTCGGCCCCTTCGACATCCCACGGGGTCTCGACCTTGATCCCGGTCTTTTCCGACATGTCCTCGTCGATGAACTCGATATTGTCCTTGACCACCAGGGCATTCATCCCGGTGGAGGAGCCCACCTTGAGTTGAAGCATGGAGCCGGAATCGTGAATCTCCTTGGCGGCGATCCCCATCTCCTGGCTGAAGAGCTTCCTGAGCTCATGGGCCACGAGGCCGTTGTCGGCCCCGATGGGGCATGTCTGCGCGCAGCGCCGGCAGAGATTGCAGCGGTAGGAGAGTTCGATCAGCCTGGCGACCAGGGGCCAGTTGACCTCGATGTCGCCGTGCTGCCATGCCGAAAGCAGGCCCCCGTGCTTGACGTACTTGTAGTAAAGCCGGCGCATGATCTCGGAGCGGAAGGTGGGCCGGTAAAGCTCGTTGCGGCCGCTGGCTTCGTAGATATGGCAGGCTTCCGAGCAGGTCTGGCACTTGGCGCAATGCTCCATGGTGAGCACGAGCGGCAGCAGGAAGGTCCAGTTGTTTTCCTTGGAGAAGAGCTTGTCGAGTCCGGACAGAAACTTGCGCACCAGCTCCTCTTCCTCTTCCTTGGACTGCGGCCGGGGGACGTTCACCGCGCAGGTGTCGTCGAGGATGCATTCGTACTTTTCCCGGATCTGCTCGGAAAGAGGCGTCCACCGGCGTTCCGTCACCACATCGGCTGAGGGAACCGGCAAGGGCATCAGGTCGCCGTCCTCCAGATGGACGAGCGGCTCGCGCTCCGTCCGGGACATGTCTTTGAGATCGATCTTCTTGTCCTTCATCGCTTCGCTCCTTGAGCCGGATTGGTGGTCGCGACGTCCGCCCACGTCTTGCTGCCGTCGGCCCCTACGTGCGCGGCGGCCCAGGTGGGCCGGTAGGCGAGCTGCTCGGCGAGCTTGCGCGCCAGCCTGCGGCTGCGCGCGATCGGCTGGTCGTCCCAGCGGATTTCGTGGTAGGTGAACCACTTCGCGATAAAGTGGGACATGTGCGTCATCGGGATGTAGGCGATCAGCAGCCCGGCGAGGGCCAGCCCGACGGCGAGCGTGGCCGGGATCTCGAGACCGGTGTCGAAACGGACGAGCCCGCGCACGATCGCAGCCGGCCCGGGAGTGTCCGGCCCGCCGAAGGCGAAGCCGGCGAAGAGCAGCGCGACGGCGACCACGAAGAAGACCAGATTGAATATGTCTCCCGGGGTTGTATAGAGCCGCAGTTTCGGGTCGGTCAGGCGCCGGTGCAACAGGCCCAGAGCTCCGACGACGCACAGGATCGCTCCGGCGAGTCCGGTGACCGTATAGAGCCGGGCGATCGCCCAGCCCAGGCCCGTGCTCGAAGTCCCCGCGGCGATCAGGTCGAGCACCGCCGCCACCGCCGCCAGGGCTGCGGTACCGATGAGCAGGTACAGTCCGAAGTGGAAGGGGAAGGAGCGCCGCCACATCGGCCGGTTGAACTCCCAGAGTCCCTTGAGAAAGATCATCTCGGGGATCATGAACTTGAGTTCGCCTGCGAGGTTGAAATGGACGGGACGCGTCCACCAATCCGGCGCTTCGAAGTAGGACCCGCCGTGTCGCACCCGGTGAGGCTCTTCGTGGGGGACGGGATAGAGCTCCCAGCGCAGGTGCATCGGGGCGGTCGCGTAGCGGTAGATTCTGACGGCGCATCCGGCGGCGAACACCAGGATCATCGCGTAGAGAAACAGATAGAGAGCAGCGGTCATCGGGCTTCCTTTCTCCGGGGCACGGCCGCTCCGACGGAATGGTTCCGCCGGCAGGCGGCGGTGCGCCCGCCGCCGGAACGGCGGGCGCGCAGCGCCTCTGCGACCTCGTCGGCAGCCTGGGGCTCGAAGAGAGCCCGGGCACGGCCATGCAGATCGGGCGGCAGGCTAGGAACTCTTTTTCTCACCCGTGGCGAATCCGTGCAGCTTGATATCCACCTTCTGCTCGAGCTTGTCGTAGTACTCCTTGAGCACGGCGATCACCTCGGGCTTGGAAAACTCGGGCGGCACGGGTTTCCCCTCGCTCATGAGCTTGCGCAGCAGGGTTCCGGAAAGCAGGAGCCTGGCGCCGCCCTTGTAGACGCCGTTTTCGTCGATCACCGCCTTGCTTTCGTGCGGGCAGGTCTTCATCGAGGCCATGCTCTTGCATTCGTAGCAGTAGAATGTCCAGTCCATGCAGAGCGGGCGCAAGACCAGCGCGTTCTGCGGGATCTCGTTGAATATCTTCTGGGCGTCGAACGGGCCGTAGTAGTCGCCGACCCCCGCGTGATCCCGGCCGACGATGAGATGGGAGCAGCCGTAGTTCTGGCGGAAGACCGCATGCAGCAGGGCCTCGCGCGGGCCGGCATAGCGCATCTCCATGGGATAGCCGCCCTGAACGACGCGGTCCTTGCGGAAGTACTTGTTGACCAGCACGTCGATCGCCTTCACGCGCACGTCGGCCGGGATGTCGCCGGGCTTGAGCTTGCCCACCAGCTGGTGGATATAAACGCCGTCGCACACTTCGATGGCGATCCAGGCCAGGTAGGCATGGGACGAGTGCATGGGATTGCGCAGCTGCAGCGCGGCCACGGTGCTCCACCCGCGCTCCTCGAAAACCTTGCGCGCCTCGGCCGGGCGCTGGTAGATGCCGCGGAACATTTCCGGGTAGTAGGACTCGGAGATGACCTTGACCGGTCCGGCCAGGTTTACCGGCCCCTGCTGCATCACCTTCTCGACGCCGGGATGCGCCGGGTCGGTCGTCCTGAAGATCTGCCGGCACTCATGCTCCTTGTCGATGGTGTACTTTTCGACGACCTTCATGGTTCCCATGACGGCCTCGGTTTCGAGATCCCAAAGGGCGACTTCCTCGCCGATCTTGATGGAATCCGCCAGATCCTGGGCCGCCGATAGGGTTATGGGAATAGGCCAGAAAAGATTGTTCTTGCTCGGCATGGTATAGGTGTCGCAGCATCCCTGCCAGTCGGCTCGCCCCATGAAACCGTCGAGCGGCGTGAACGCGCCGATCCCCATCATGATGAGGTCGCTCGTCTCGCGCGTCGACATGGGCACTTTCTTGAGCGTCTGCGCCTTCTTGAGCTCTTCCTTGGCCTCCTCCTGTCCGAGAAGCAAGGGTTTCAGCGTCGGGCTGCCATGCGGGGGTACCAATTTGCTCATCGAGGTCCTCCTTGCGTATCAAGGGCGAAAGCGGCACGTGAATCGCCTCGCCGAAATGATCAATCTGAAGTCCCAAATCATGACCGTTCTCAACCTGAGCGCGATCCAGATCCCCCTGGATCTTTTCGCCGGTTAATAATAAACGCTGGAGCTGCCGTTGTCATCGCCTTTAATTAAAATTCTGCAACAAAGCCATGCCCGGGAGCGGACCTGTCGTCCAAGAATCGTTTACCGCTGACGTCATCATCGCAATTCGCACCATTGGTCGGTTAAGCTCCCGATCCGGCCGGGCCTTCGCAATCGGCTTGCAGTAGACCGGCAAACAAAGGGGCCGAGGAGCCGGGAAGCACTGGCGCGGGTTCGCCTGTGAGTCGCCCGATGCCTTTTCCCCTTTGGGCCTATGCCTCCCGGTCCCGGAGGTCGGCGAGCGGAGCGAGCCGATCTCTCTGTTATCTTGCGCTGTCGGCGAAGCGCCGCGCGCATTGCACGAACGCCGGCGCCCATTCCGGCGTCGCGGAGGCATGGATGTGCGTATAGCCCGCCCAGGTGTTGGCGCGCACGATGCCCTCGCGGCCGTGGAAGCAGCCCGTGCCGCGGCGCACGGCGCAGGCCGTCCGCGGCTCTTCGGACTGCAGGGCGATTTTCGAGTAATGGAACTCGTGGCCTTTCAGGGAGAGGCCCGGCGGGTAGAACGGATTGGGCCGGTCGACCAGAAGCTCGGCGTAGCCATGGCCCTGCGGCGTCTCGCACATGTGGACCGGGAAGGGCAGCCAGCCGGCCATGGGGTATGAAACTCCGCGCCAGACGACGGCTTCGGAGAGGAGCATCAGGCCGCCGCACTCGGCATAGATGGGCAGCCCCGCGGCTGCTGCATGGTGCAGGCTGCCGAGAAAGGAACTGTTGCGCGCGATCGCCGCGCCGTGCGTTTCCGGGAAGCCGCCGCCGATGTACAGTGCGGCGAGATCCGCCGGCAGCTCGGGCGATTCCAGGCTCGACAGCGGAACCAGCTCGGCGCCGTGCTGCTGCAATGCTTCGAGGTTTTCCGGATAGTAGAAATTGAAGGCGCTGTCGCGCAGGAAGCCGATCCTGACGGTGCGGGCCGGCGCTCCCTGCATGGCGGCGGGTGCCGGGACGGCGAGGGGCGGTGCGTCGCGTGCGATCGATCCAATCCCGTCCAGATCGAGCCTCTCTGCCAGGGTGCGCAGGTTGCGCTCGAGGTCCTCGATCCCCGGATGTTCCGCCGGAGTCACCAGGCCGAGGTGGCGTTCGGGCAACAGCGCCGGGGCGGCGATCCGGGGAATGACACCGAGCACCGGAAGGCCGCACGCCGTCACCGCCGCGCGCAGCATGATCTCATGGCGCTGCCCGGCGACGCGGTTGAGGATGACGCCGGCGATGTGCACGTCGGGATCGAGATCGAGGCATCCCAGGATCGGAGCGGCGATGGTGCGCGTGACCTTGGCGGCGTTGATGACCAGGATCACGGGGGCCTGCAGCGCCTTGGCGAGCTCGGCCGTACTGTGGGTGCCGCAGGCATCCACGCCGTCGTAGAGGCCGCGGTTGCCCTCGATGACGTTCAACCCCCCAGGCAGTGCGTGCCGGCCGAAGGAAGCCGCGCATCCCGGGAAGCCCGCGAGGAAGGAATCGAGATTCCTGGCCTGCCGGCCCGACGCCCAGCTCAGCCAAGCGGCGTCGATGTAATCCGGACCTTTCTTGAAGGCGGCGACCTCGAGACCGCGCGCGCGCGCCGCAAGCAGCAGGCCGAGGGCGGCAAGCGTCTTGCCGGAGTCCCCGGACAGGCCTGCGATCACGACGCGCGGCAGCGCCCGCGCTTCATCCCGATCACCGCTCATTACCGACCCAGCCGACCACTTGCGTTTCAGGATACATGAATCGCCGGCGCTTGCACAGGCCCCCTTGCGCGCGATGCCCTCCTGCCCCGGTCCGCCGCACCGCGGCGGACGGTGAACTTATTGATTCAAGCTGGCGTTTCCGCGCGGCGCATATCCGTCCCGGAGGGACGGAAGCTGGTAGCTCCAGGTGAGCGGAAGCGAACCTGGAGAAAAGGTGACGGCATGCGACAAGCCCCGAAGGGCCGGCAGAAGGATGAATCAGAAACCTGGTCTGTCGGCCCTCCGGGGCTCGACTGATCTAACGCTCCTTTCCGGGGGTTCGCCTCCGGCTCACCCCCGGCTACCGGCTCAGGGCCCCTGCCGGGGCTGGTAGGTCCGCCGCGCCGTGGCGGACCGGGGGCTTATTGCTTCAAGCCGGCGATCGCGCGCGGCGCGCGGGATCTGCTTGCCTTCGCCTTCGGCTCACCCTCGGCTGCCGGTATCTGAATCGCAATGCCGGTGTCAGAGTCGCCGTGGGGGCCAATCGCGTGTTGCACTGCCCGAGGCGGCGTGATAAAGAAGAGTGCCCTCGGCGAAGAGGCCGGCGATGACAAGCGGCAAGGTATACCTGGTGGGGGCGGGCCCCGGCCCTCCGGAGCTCCTCACCTTGAAGGCGGCGGAGCTTTTGCGGGCTTGCGACGTGGTGGTTTACGACCGGCTGATCCAGGAGGACACGCTGGCGCTGGTCGGACCCGGCGCCGAACGCATTTACATGGGCAAGGCCGTCGGCGGGCAGGATGTGCGCCAGGAGGAGATCCACCGGCTGCTCGTGCGCAAGGCGCAGGAGGGCAAGATGGTGGTTCGCCTCAAGGGAGGCGATCCTTTCCTTTTCGGAAGGGGCGGCGAGGAGGCGGAGTTTCTCGCGGAGCACGGCATCCCCTTCGAGGTCGTCCCGGGCATCTCGTCGGCGCTGGCGGCCCCGCTGCGCGCGGGCATCGCGGTGACCCACCGTGATGCGGCGTCGTGCGTGGCCATCGTCACCGGGCACGAGGCCCGCGGCGAACCGGGCCGCCTGGACTGGCGCGCCCTGAGCGCGATCGAGACCCTAGTCTTCGTCATGGGGGTGCAGAACGTCCGGCGCATCGCCGCGCGCCTGATGGAAAGCGGGCGCAGCCCGCAGACGCCGGCCGCCATGATCCAGACGGCTTTCTGGCGCGACGAGCGGGTGGTGACGGCGACGCTGGCCACTATTGCGGACGAGGTCGAACGCGCGGGCTTGAAGCCGCCGGCCACGCTGGTGATCGGCGAAGTGGTGCGCCTGCGCGAAAAGCTGGATGCGGCCCGGCGCGCGCTCGATCGCCGGCCGGACGACGCTTCCCGCTGACCGGGGTGCGTGCGGCCTGCCTGAGGGAGATCCATGGAAACAAACAGAAAGGTCATCATTGTCGGTGGAGTGGCCGGCGGTGCCTCGTGCGCTGCGCGTCTGCGTCGGCTCGACGAGGGCGCGGCCATCGTTCTGCTCGAGCGCGGCCCGTATGTTTCCTTTGCGAACTGCGGGCTTCCCTATTACGTCGGCGGTGTCATTCCGGACGAGGACGATTTGCTGATGGTGTCGCCCGATCTTTTCCGCCGGCGATTCAACATCGACGTGCGCGTCCTGCACGAAGCGACCGCCATCGATCGGCGGCGGCGCGAGCTCGTCGTCCGGGACGGTGCGACCGGCGGGGAATACCGCGAAGGATACGACGCACTGGTTCTCGCTCCCGGCGCCGCTCCCTTGCGCCCGCCCCTCCCCGGAATCGACCTTCCCGGGATTTTCTCGCTGCGCACCATCCCCGACAGTCGCGAGATCCGGGAATGGATCGCGGCGCGCCGGGCGCGCAAGGCGGTCGTGGTCGGCGGCAGTTATATCGGTCTCGAGATGACGGAGAATCTGGTGCGTCGCGGCCTGGCGGTGACCGTCGTCGACGTCCTGCCGCAGGTGATGGCTCCTCTGGATGGCGAAATGGCAGAGCCGGTGATGCGCTGTCTGGAAGAGAACCGGGTGGACCTCCATCTGGGGGACGGGGTGACGGGCTTCGAAGCGGACGCGCGCGGCGGGCTGGTCGTGCGCACCGCAGGCGGCGCGTCGCTGACCGCCGATATCGTAATCCTGGCGATCGGGGTCAAGCCCGAGGTCGCGCTCGCGCGTGCTGCGGGACTGGAGATCGGGGAGCTCGGCGGCATCCGCGTCGACGAGTCCATGCGCACGAGCGATCCGGCGATCTGGGCCGTCGGCGATGCCGTGGAAGTGCGCCACGCGGTCACCGGCAGATGGTGCCTGATGCCGCTCGCCGGGCCGGCAAACCGCCAGGGGCGTGTCGCGGCCGATGCCATATGCGGCCGCAACGCGCGCTTTCGCGGCGTCCAGGGCACGGCCGTCTGCGGCATCTTCGGCATGACCGTCGCCATGACGGGCGCGAGCGAAAAGGTCCTGAAGCAGCACGGCGTGCGCGACTACGAAGTCGTCTACCTGCACCCATACCAGCATGCTTCCTACTACCCGGGCGCCAAGCGGATGCACATCAAGCTCATCTTCTCCCGACCGGAGGGGAGGATTCTGGGGGCCCAGGCGACGGGGGAAGGGGGCGTGGACAAGCGCATCGACGTGATCGCGATGGCTTTGCAGAAGAATGGGACGGTCTTCGATCTGGAGGAGTGCGAGCTATGCTACGCTCCCCAGTTCGGCAGTGCCAAGGACCCGGTGAATCTCGCGGGAATGGTCGCGGCCAACGTGCTGCGCGGAGATATGCCCGCAGCCGGCTGGAGTGGTTTGGCGAGCACGGACGCGCTGCTGATCGACGTGCGCGAGCCCTTCGAGTTCGCCGCGGACCATCTCGACGGGGCGGTCAACATTCCGCTCGGCGATCTGCGCGACCGGCTCGCCGAGCTGCCGCGCGACCGCGAGCTTTTGGTCTATTGCGCCATCGGCGAGCGCTCCTATACGGCCGTGCGCATTCTGGTGCAGCACGGCTTCCGGGCAGGCACTCTGTCGGGCGGGTATGTGACCTATTGCGGATTCAATCCCTGAGGCATGCCGGCGCGAGGGCCGGCATGCGATCGCGGCGCGGCACCATCTTCTTGGGGTGTCCGGGCTCCTTCAACTGGCCGGGCCAGCCTGTTTCGCGATGCGCGCCTCGGCCGGCAACAACTTGAACACCTTCAGGCCCGCGAGGAACAGGAATCCGATGATTCCCAGCACCCCCAGCGCCTGGCAGAATTCGACGAGCGTCGGCGCGTAGCTCGCCACCCCTTCGATCAGGCCCGGCCCGCTGACTTCCATCCCGGGGAAAATCTCCGGCGGGCGCGTCAGGCCGGGGATCACGATCACGTACCGCTCGCACAGCACTCCCAAAACCACCAGGCAGCCCGCCGTCACCACCCAGGGGATCGACTTCGAGGTCCGCGGGTAAAACAGCAGGAAGAGCGGCACGGCGCAGCCGAGCCCGATGAGGCCGACCCAGAAGATCACGCTGTGGAATCCGCCGAAGAGGTAGTATAGGGCCGCCGCGCGCCACTCCACCTGGTAAACCAAATACAGGTTTTCCACCGCCAGGAAATAGAGGACCACCAGAACGAACAGCGCCAGCAGGCGTCCCAGCCCGAAGACCAGCTCGTCATCCAGGTGCCTGCGGGTGAGGCGGAAGAGGGCGACGAGCAAGGCGATCATCAGGCCGGTGCCCGAGGCCATGGCGGCCACGACGAAGCTGGCCGGCAGCAGCGGCGAATCGTAGAGCGTTCTGGGACCGAAGCCGAAGATCGCCCCCGTGCCGCTGTGGACGCCGAAAGCCCAGGCGAAGGCCAGGGTGGCGACGACCCGGGTGAGCTTCTTTTTGTCCCGGAAGAGCGCGTAGAGGTAGACGATGCAGATGAGGATGTAGCTGATATACAGCATCGGGTTGATCGAGAACAGGGAGAGGAGGTTGAAATGGACGAAGGGCTGGACGAAGACCCGGTCCATCCGGCCCTGGTCGGTGAGAATGGAAAGCAGGCCGGCGATCATGAAGAGCATGCCGAGATAGACGGCGGTTCTGGCGAAAGGCTTGTACTCCAGCTTGCCGAAGACGCCGTAGAGGCCGGAGATCACCAGGGAGCCCGCCGAGAGCCCGATGTAATAGATTGCCATGACGATTTGCAGGCCCCAGGGCACGCGGTTGTACATGCCGGTCACCCACAGCCCCTGACCGAGAACCCAGAAGGTGCACAGCACCCCCGCCAGGCCGACGGCGGCGAAGGCCGCCAGCGCCAGGTAATAGTGCCTGGAGTTTCCTGCGATGCGCTCGTATTTGACTTCCATGCCGTCCCTCACAGGTGAACCGTCATAATCCGATGTAGTAAACCTTGGGCTCCGTGCCCAGATCCTCCCTGAGCCGTTTGACGGAATTCTCGGAAACCAACCTGGAAATCTCGCTCTGCGGATCGTTCAGGTCGCCCACGACGAGCGCTCCGGCCTGTGCGCGCTCGCAGGCCTGGACGCACGCCGGTTTCTTGCCGACGTCGAGGAGATGGGCGCACAGCGTGCAGCTTTCCGCGACGCCGTGCGAGCGTTTGGGGAACTCCTTGTTGGGCCACTCCTCGCTTTCCTTGAAATTGAAGTAGCGGGCGTTGTAGGGGCAGGCGATCATGCAGTAGCGGCACCCGATGCAGCGGTGATGGTCCACGATGACGATGCCGTCCGCACGCTTGTAAGTGGCCTGCACGGGGCACACCTGGGCGCACGGCGGATGGTCGCAATGGTTGCACAGGAGCACCACGGAGCGCTCGGCCCCGCCGTTCTTCGGCTTGACATGGACCTTGCGGATCCAATGCACGTCCCAGCGCGCGTCGCCGACGGAAGCCGTGTTGTTTTCCAGCCTGCAGGCCTCCAGGCACGCCGTGCAGTCCGGTCGGCACTTGCGCAGGTCGACTACCATGCCCCACCTGTGCCGCCCTGCCGTGACCGCTTCGACGGCCCCGGCCTGCGTGAGCAACCGTACCGCATAGGTGCCGGCGGCGCCCGCCAACAGGAGGCCCCCGCCGGCCGTCAGAAATTCTCTTCTGTCCATTTTCGCTCGACCCTCCAAGGCTGCTTGCATTTGCCGACCGCCGGCTGCGTGCTCACGGATAGTAATGGCATCCGAAACAGTCGGGGTTCAGAGTGACCGCGTTGTGGCACTGATTGCAGAAGCGCTCCCTGCTCGTGTGACAATTCTTGCATTGCTTCAGGCCCGTCTCGCTCGGCTTCCCCTGGCGCACCACCTCCTCGCGCACCGTTCTGAGCAGCTCCCAGTGATGGAAACGCATGTAGGCGGTTTCGCGCACGCAGTTCCGATACTTGGGATCGGGCTTTTCGAGGAAGGGCCGGGCGGCGGCGGTGTCCGCGCCGGCCACGTAGGCGACCAGGCTGTAGGCGAAAGGCAGCAGCAGGATCAGCGCCGGGACGGCCAGGAAAAGAACACTGCGCGAACTTTGCGGCGTTTCGTTCATGGTTTTCTCCTTCGGGGTCACCGCCCCGTCCTTTCAGCGCCCGGAGTCGGGGCGCTTCCCAGGATGCGCCCGATGCGGTCGGCATGGATCATGGCCAGGGCGCGGTAGACCAGGTGGGCCAGTTTCGAATAGGGCAGGTAGATCAGCAGCGTGAAGACGAAGACCAGGTGCGTGAAGTAGGCGATATGTCGGTGGGGTTCCAGGCGCAGGTAGTGCAGCACCTCGGTGGCGAATCCCGTGGCGACGACCAGAAACAGGTCGGCGAGCAGCACCCAGTCGAAATAGGCCCCGATGCCCATCGAGCCGCCCTCGCGCAGGCGCTCCCAGGCCATGAGCAGGCAGCCGGCCAGCACGGCGATTCCGCCCACGTTGGCCAGCATCTTCCACGGATTCCAGAAGCCGAAAGGATAGACGAAGTCGGAGCGGATCAGGGGGTTGTATTCGGCGGTGATCACCCATAGCGTGACCAGCGTCAGGGCTACGAAACCGGCGAGCACGCAGAGATGGGAAAGGTAGCGCGGCCGCGCCGCCGTGCACAGGTCGAAATTCCTGTGCGTGGCGATGCTGCGCAGCGCCGCCCAGGTGCTGGCGGCAAGCCCCCGGATGCGCGGCATGCGATCCGCTTCTTCGAGAGCCCGCCAGAAGCGCCGGGCGCTCACCAGCATGGCGAGCAATGCCAGCAGGCTGAAGAGACCGAAGAAGCCGTTCAGCAGCCAGTGCGGGAAGACGCTCGAGTAGGCATAGATGATGCGCGCCCCCGGTTGAGGTGAGAAACCCAGGGCGGCCGCGAGCGTATCCCGCAGCAGCAGGGCCAAGGTCAGAAGTGCTATGGGGATGGCCAGGAGCAGGGGGACGTACTGCGGCCGGCTCATCCAGCGCGCCAGGAAACGGGGGAAGGCATAGTGCGCGACGCATTCCTGGCGCACCGCCGCCAGCACGTCACCCGGCCGCGCGCCCCGCGGGCAGCGAACGGAGCAGTCCTGGCACTGGTGGCACAGCCAGACATCGGGATCGCGCACCAGCCGGTCCTTCCAGCCCCACAGCGCCCAGGCCATTTCCTTGCGCGGAAACGGCTCGGGATCGGGCGAAAGGGTGCAGGTCGCCGAGCACGTTCCGCACTGGAAACACTTCTTGACCGTGTCCGCCCCCCCGCTGATAAGCGCACGGATGAACTCCAGGTCCGGTTCGATGCGCACCGGTCGCGTGTCGCCGGAAAGCCCGGGCCCCGGCGCCGCAGGCACCGGCATTCCTGCGCCGCTTTCCCGCTTGACGGCACTTTCCACTGTCATGTTTCCTCCGCACCCTGCATGGTTCTCGAGCCGCGGGCGGTCGCGCCGCGCTCACATGCCCTTGAATGGATTCATGCCGAACTTTTCGATGACTTTCATGAAGTTGTCGAAAATCATCGGCAGCTTGTCATACTCGTTGATCTGTAGCTGGTGGAGTTCGACCCTCTCGTTCTCCATGGACATCTGCTTGAGCTTTTCCCGGATGTTCCCGCCGCGGGTGAACGCCAGCTCGCTCCCCTTGATGAAGTGGCACTGGTAATCGTCGCCGTATTTGCAGCCCACCAGCAGCACGCCGTCGTAGCCGGCCGAAATCGCCTCGGAGACCCAGACGGCGTTGACCGAGCCCAGGCAGCGCACCGGGACGACGCGCACGAACGGGTTGTAATGGAGGCGGTGCAGACCCACGAGGTCCAGGGCGGGGATGGCGTCGTTTTCGCACAGCAGGGCCAGGACTCTCGGCTTTTCCTCGGCTTCGTCCGGAACCTCCACCGCCTTGATCATCTCGGCGATGATATGCACCGAATAGTCCTTGAAGGACACGATGCGCTCGGGGCAGGCCCCCATGCAGACGCCGCAGCGCCGGCAGCGGGTGGCCTGGAGCAGGGGGGTGCCCTTGACGTCCTCGTTGAGCACGCCGAAGGGGCATTCCTCGGTGCAGCGCTTGCACTGGGTGCAGCGCTGGAGGAAGAATTCAGGGTAGGATTTGTCGCCCGCGCGCGGGTGGACCGCTTCGCCCCTGGCGGTCATCTCCACGCACTGGATTGCCTTCAAGGCGGCACCGGCCGCGTCCTCGCGGGCGCCGACTCCGTCCATGGGCTGGCGTACGCTGCCCGCGGGATAGATTCCCGTGCGCCGGCTCTCATAGGGGAAGCAGATGAAATGGGAGTCGGGAAAGCCGTACTGCAGGATCGGCAGGTCGGGTCCCTGGCGGTAGACCAGGTTGAGTATCTCCGTGCCCTCGTGGTGCTTGAGCCGTTCGGCCTTTTCGGCGGCCTCCTTGCGCTGCACCTCCGATTCGCCGCGCGTCGCCGTAGCCTGGGCGTCGTGCAGCGCCCGGATAGCCTCGCCGTCGGCCGAATTCGGCACCATCCCGGCCGCGAGCACGACCAGGTCGACCCGGACCTGGATCCGCTCGCCCAGCATGGTGTCCTGGGCCGTGACCAGCAACGAGCCGTCCGACTCGCGGGTCACGTCGGTCACCTCACCCTTGGTGAGGAACACGCCGGGATCCTGCTGCACCCGGCGGTAGAAATCTTCGTAGTGCCCCGGCGTCCGGATGAATTCGTAGAAGATGTAAGCCTTGCCGTCGCTCTGCCGCTCGCGCAGGTAGAGGGCCTGCTTGAGCGAGGTCAGACAGCAGATCGAAGAACAGTAGGAATGGTGTTCCTTGCGCCGCGATCCGCCGCACTGGATGAAGGCGATGCTCTTGACCTCCCTGCCGTCCGAAGGGCGGATGATGCGCCCTTGGCTGCGCACCATTTCTTCCAGCTCGACGTTGCGGATGACGTCGGGCAGCCGGCCGTAGGGCAGGGTATCTCGGAGTTCCGCCGGTCTCCAGCCGGTCGCCTGGATGATCGCCCCCACGCGGAAGGTATCGACGACTTCCCCGGCGGGGCGGCCGTTGCCGGTCGAATGCAGGGTCACGTCGAAAAGTCCGGGGGCGCCCGCGATGCGGCCGGTGGCGGCCGACTTGTAGACGGTGATGTGCGGGTCGCTCTCGACCTTCTTGATGAGATCCTCGACCCCCGTCGGCTCCAGTTCTCTGTAAGGCGGCTTGGTGGGCACCGACTTGTGCTGCCGGGCGAGCCAGCCTCCCAGGCGGTCGCTCTTCTCGACCAGGCGCACGCGGTACCCGGCCCGGGCGCCTTCGAGCGCCGCGGTCATCCCGGTGATCCCGCCTCCGACCACCAGGATGCTCTTGTCGAGGGTTTCTTCCGGCTTGAAGGGCTGGGGAGGTTCCATCTCGCGCACCTTGGTGACGTACATGCGCAGGTAGTCCTCCGCCATCATCTGCGTATCCTCGTCGCGCGCCGGTTGCGTCCATACCACGTGTTCGAGGAGCGCAAACCTTTCGACGACGACGCCCTCGGGGAAAGCGACGTCCGGGTAGCGGCGCGGCGAAATCCCGGCAATGACGACCTTGGCCAGGCCTTCCCTGGCAATATCCTCGATGATCCCTTGCAGGGCGGGCCCCTCACAGGAATCCACCGTCTTGCAGAAGGGCACCTTGCATTCCGAGGTGACCACCTTGCGCAGCGCTTCGATATCGAGCGCTTCCGCGATCCCGTATCCCGTGCAGATAAAGACGCCGATCTTGTCTTTCATCGGTTCATTCTCCCCTCTGAAGGCACTGGATGGCCTTCAACGCAGCCGCGGTGGCGTCCTTGGTCGTACGCGCAACGTCGCACGGGCGCTTGACACAGCCGGCCGCATACACGCCCTCGATGTCCGTGGTGCCGTCGATGAAACCGTAGTCGTCGCATTGGAGCTGCAGGGGCAGGCCGGCATCGGCGGTATTGGGCACCATGCCGGTCGCCAGGACCGCAAGATCGAATCCGCGATGCTGCTTTCTGCCGGCCAGCGTGTCCTCCACGTCCAGGATCAGGTTGCCGCTTCCGGGTTCTTCGCTGATTCCGGCCACCTTTCCCTTGACATAGGTGACGTTGGCATCCTCGAGCATGTCGTAATAAAACTTCTCGAGGCGGCCCACGGCGCGGATATCGATGTAGAAGATGGTCGCCTTGGCGTTCGCGTTCTTTTCCCTCAGGTACCTGGCCTGCTTGAGCGAAGCCATGCAGCAGACGGCCGAGCAGTAGGGAAGATGGTTCTCGTCGCGCGAACCGGCGCATTGGACGAAGGCCACGTTCTCCGCTTTCCTGCCGTCGGAGGGCCGCAGGATCTCTCCGCCCGTCGGCCCGCCGGGCGCCGCCAGCCGTTCCATCATGACATTGGTGATGACGTTGCGGCATTTTCCGAAGCCCAGATGGTCGAGCTTGGCGGCGTCATACGGGCGCCATCCGGTGGCGATGATGACGGTGCCCGCCTCGACCAGCAGCTCCTCTTCGGCCATGTCGAGATCGACGGCCCCGGCGGCGTTTTTCCTGAGGATTTCGGCGTCGGCTGCGGAGAGGGCGTCCCGGTCCAGCACATACTGCGGCGGGTAGGCCATTGCGTGCGGCAGATAGAGTGCCTTGGTCCGGCCCATGCCCAGGTTGAAGTCGTCGGGACGCTCGGAGGTCAGCTGTTGCGCCAGGGAATCGCTCAGCGGTTCCCGGCCGGTCACGTATCGGGGGCGCTTCCTGATTCTGGCGCGGAAAGCACCCGCGCGGCCGGTGATCTCCTCCACGGTCGCAAGCGTGTGGACCGTGATTCTGGGATTCTGCCGGATCCGGCGCACGTTGATTTCGAAGCCGCAGGTCGGGGGACACATCTTCGGGAAGTAGCGGTAGGTGCGCATTACGCGTCCTCCCAGATACGCTTCCTTTTCCACGAGGACGACGGGATACCCTACCTCGGCGGCTTCGACCGCCGCCGTCATCCCGGCTATGCCCCCGCCGATTACTAGAATGGGTTTTGCTTTGGCATTCATATTGTGTCTCTCGCGAATATGACTTCTGGTCGATGGCTTCGGCCCCGGCTTGTCTCGCGCCCGGCGGGAGCGTCCGGCCGCCGGCCCGATGCGAAGGCGTCGGTAGCCTCGAGACCGGGTTGCCGGGCACGTCGGCCGGCTCAGCCGGTGCCTGCGCCTGTCATCGCGCGACGAGCCCGGAGCGCCGCGGCTCCGAGCTCGGGGCGAGCGTCGTACACCTGCCTTTCTCTATCGCAGGAACAGGCCGCAGCGCTGCCCCGGGCCGACGGGGGAGGAGTCGAGGGGATGTGTCGCGGGGTCCGCCATGACGGGTAATGCGATGATGGCGATCACGGGCCGTTTTCATAGCTTGCCGAATCGATGATGATGACCTCGCTGCCTCCGCTCTCCGACTCGACCCGGGCCGGAGCACTTCAGGAACCAGTCCTGCTCACAGGTTCCCGCCGGACCTTCAGGCGGGATCCTTTCGGCGGTTAATAATAAACGCAATTGACCGGCTTGTCATCATATTTAAATTTTTTTTTGCAGCAAACGCGGCCTATCGCCGAGCAATGCAGGGCAAATCGGTCTCAGAGTGAGCCAAATGAGACTTCCGATCCCGGATCGAGGGTCGCGGCCCAGCCATGGGAAGTCTTTCCTGCCGTCGGCTGTTCGGCGTCGCCGATCTTTTTCAAATCGCCGAAATGGCCGGGTGCTTGTGCTGATTTAATATCTTTTGACAATAATTTCCTGCCAGATCTGGCCATATTTTCGAAAAAAACTCTTGCATGAGGACTAAATCGAGTTTAAATTCGACAGGGTTAAACGACGGACGCCAGCCGTTGGTCTGGGTCCGGATTTCATCCCGCTTTAGGGATGGAGGAAGTTCAATGGCTTGCGAGGCGAGGAGTGCCGAGGTTCGGACGGATTTTCTGGGCAGTGCGCACGTCTTCGCCGCAGCGATCCGCCGCGCTTTCGAGCAGGAGATCCTGCGGGAGAGCGCGGACGAATCGCTGAGTTTTTCTCATCTCAAGCTGCTGTTTTTCGGTTCAGCGACCGGCGAACACACGGTCGGCGATGCAGCGGATTTCCTCGGGGTCAGCGACGCCGCCGCCAGCAAGACGGTCGAGAAGCTGGTACGGCGCCGGCTGCTGACACGTGCCGAGAGGGCCGAGGATCGGCGCAGCAGCTGCTTCCGTCTCACCGACGAAAGCCGCGCGCTGCTTCGGTCCTTCGAGGAGGCCAGGCACCGCAAGGCGGCCGAGGTGTTGGGCCGGTTCGATCCGGGTGAGCTGCAGAGGGCGGCCGAGCTTCTGGACCGTCTGGCTGCATCGATCGTCCAACACGGCTCCCGGCCGGATGAGGTATGCCTGCAATGCGGGATTTCTTATCGCGAAAATTGCAGGTTCGGGGAACTCAGCCGGCGGGAGTGTTTCTACCGTCGTCATAAGTCCGACAAGCTGGAACCGCTCGTTTCCCCCGGCGGGCGGTTCTGAACCAGAAAGGTAGCGTCATGCCGAGTTACGTCAATATCGAAAAATGCGATGGGTGCAAGGCGCTGGACAAGACCGCTTGCCAGTACATTTGCCCCAACGACCTCATGGTCCTGGACCGGGAGAAGATGAAGGCGTACAACCGCGACGTCATGATGTGCTGGGAGTGCTTCAACTGCGTGAAGATCTGCCCTACCCAGGCCATCGAGATCCGCGGCTACGCCGACTTCGTCCCGATGGGGGCATCCGTTACGCCCCTGCGTTCAACCGATTCGATCATGTGGACCGTGAAATTCCGCAACGGTACACTGAAGCGCTTCAAGTTCCCCATCCGCACGACCCCCGAGGGACAGGCGGTGCCGGATGGCGGGTTCCCGACGGTCGGCGATCTGAACAGCCCCAACCTCTTCACCGAGCCGGCGTCCAACCGCTTGAACAAATTGTTCACATTGAAGTCGTGCGAGTAGAGGAGGGATGAACATGGCCGATTTCGAAAAAGTCGTGGTGGAAACTGATCTGTTGATTCTGGGCGGCGGCATGGCCGCCTGCGGCGCCGCGGTCGAGGCGGCGTATTGGGCCAAGCAGAACGGCCTGAAGGTGACCCTGGTCGACAAGGCGGCGGTCGACCGTTCCGGAGCCGTGGCGATGGGCCTCTCGGCCATCAACCAGTACGTCGGCCTGTGCGACGGCACGAACACGGTAAAGGACTATGTCGACTACGTGCGCAACGACCTGATGGGCATCACGCGCGAGGACCTGGTGGCCAACATCGCCCGTCACGTCGATTCGACCGTTCATCTATTCGAAAAATGGGGACTCCCCATCTGGAAAGACGAGAACGGCGCTTACGTCCACGAGGGCCGCTGGCAGCTGATGATCAACGGCGAGTCGTACAAGGTCGTCGTGGCCGAGGCGGCCAAGAACGCCCTGCTCCAGTCCGGCGTCGGGCAGATCTTCGAGCGCGTCTTCATCGTCGGTCCGCTCATGGACGGCGATCGCTGCGCCGGGGCCGTGGGCTTTTCGGTGCGCGAAAACAAGTTTTACGTCTTCAAGGCGAAGGCCACCCTGGTGGCCATGGGCGGTGCCGTGCACGTCTTCAAGCCGAGGAGCTCGGGCGAGGGCGTGGGCCGCGCGTGGTATCCACCCTGGAATTCCGGTTCTTCGGCCTATTTCACCATCCAGGCGGGTGCCGAGATGACCTGCCAGGAAGTGCGTTTCATTCCCGTGCGCTTCAAGGATGCCTACGGGCCGGTGGGTGCGTGGTTCCTGCTCTTCAAGTCCCGGGCCACCAACTCGCAGGGCGGCGATTACATGGTGGAGCGCAAGGCCGAGCTCGAGAAGTGGGGGCCTTACGGCCGGGTGAAGCCGATCCCCGCCAACCTGCGCAATTACCTGGGCATGCTCGATATCATGGAGGGCAAGGGGCCCATCTACATGAGAACCGAGGAAGCCATCCAGGCCATCGCCGATGCCTACAAGGACGACCCCAAGGCCTACAAGAAAAAGATGAAGGAACTCGAGTCCGAGGCTTGGGAAGACTTTCTTGACATGACCATCTCCCAGGCCATCCTGTGGGCGGCCACCAACGTGGAGCCCGAGGTGAAGAGTTCCGAGATCGCTGCGGCCGAGCCGTACTTCATCGGATCGCACTCGGGAGCCAGCGGCGCCTGGGTGAGCGGTCCCGAGGATTTGCAGAGCGACGAGACCCGCGGCGAGTACTTCTGGGGCTATGCCAACATGGCCACGGTCAAGGGGCTCTTCTGCGCGGGCGACGCCTCGGGGGCCTCGAGCCACAAGTTCTCCTCGGGCTCGTGCACCGAGGGCCGGATCGCGGCCAAGTCGGCCATCAAATTCATCGTGGAGAACAACACGATGCCCAAGGTGGACGACGAGACCATCAATCGCAAGATGGTCGAGATCCTGCAGCCTCTGGAGACCTACCAGAAGCACATGGGCGAGACCACCGATCCCGAGATCAATCCCAACTACATCAAGCCGCGCATGTTCATGTTCCGCCTGCAGAAGATCATGGATGAGTACGCGGGCGGCATCAGCGCGCAGTTCACCACCAACGAGGCGCTCCTGAAGAGGGCTCTCGAATTGATCGCCCTCCTCAAGGAGGATTCGACCAAGCTGGCGGCCGCCAACCTGCACGAGCTCATGCGTTGCTGGGAGAACGTGCATCGCATGTGGCAGGCGGAAGCCCATGTCCGGACCATGCTCTTCCGCGAGGAGACGCGCTGGCCGGGCTATTACTTCCGCGCCGATCGCCCGAAGCTCGACGAGGAAAAGTGGCGCGTGTTCGCCAACTGCAAGTACGATCCCAAGACCGACCAGTGGGAGGTCTTTGCGCGGCCGGTACGCTATGTGTTCGCGCAGCCCAAGGAGCACGAGCTCCTGGGAGGCTAGTGTCCGGTTCCACTGGAGCGGCGGCCCCCGCTTCGGCGGGGGCCGCATTCCGGAGGTTGATCCATGGCCGCTGCGCCGCCGATTTGCCCCCACTGCGGGCGGCCCATGGTGCGGTGGGCCAACCCCCAGCTGAGCAGCTGGAGCGGGGAGTATCAGTACGTCTGCTTCAACGACCAGTGCGGCTATTTCGTGCGCGGCTGGCGCTGGATGCTGGAGCATTTCCAGGTGACGGCTTCCTACAGGCTCAGGCTCGACCCCACCACCGGGGAAATGGGGCCCCTGCCGGTCTGGTCCAAGGACGCCCTCAAGAGCGGCATCATGGCCGACGAAGGCGAGGGAGATGACTGAGCGCGGCGCAATCCAGGAAAAGATACTGCGGGAATACCCGCGGCTGGGGCTCGAGGACCGCATCGTGTTCTCCTGCGAGAAGGGCCTCGAGTGCTTCAATGAATGCTGCCGCGACGTGTCCATCGTGCTCACGCCGTACGACGTGCTCCGCCTGAAACGCTGCCTGGGCATCGATTCGACGGAGTTCCTGCAGAAATACACGCTGTCGCCCTTTTCTCCGGAGCAGAAGATCCCTGCGGTGCTCATCCGCATGGACCCGGAGACCAAACGCTGCCCGTTCGTGACCGCAGAGGGATGTTCCGTCTACGCGCACCGCCCGTGGTCGTGCCGCATGTATCCGCTCGGCATGGCCGAGCCGCAGAACCCGAACGCGGACGAAAGGCGCTTCTTCTTCATGCTGCGGGAGGATTTGTGCCACGGCCACGGGCGCGGCGGAGGATCGACGATCCGCGAGTGGCTGCAGCGGCAGGGAATCGAGCAATACGAGATGATGGGTGCATCGTTCAAGGAACTGATGCTCCATGAGCATTGGGACAAGGAGGAACCGCTCGGCCCGCAGCAGATGGACATGTACTTCATGGCTTGCTACGACCTGGACCGCTTTCGCCGGTTCGTCTTCGAGACCCGATTCCTCGAGCTCTTCGAGATCGATGAGACCAGGATCGAGGCGGCGCGCCAGGACGACCAGGATCTGCTGGAGCTGGCCATGCAGTGGCTGCGCTTCAGCCTTCTGGGCGAGAAGACCATGAAGATCAAGAAGGCCGTGATGGAGGAAAGAAGGCGCGCGGCGGCCGCGCGGCAGGAAAGAAGGGACTCGGTGTGAACCCTGGCCCGCGCGCAGGCGGGGGAAACAGCAGCCGCCGGCCGGCCGGAGTGCGGCATGTTCGATGTTGCATCCAACCAAGGCGTAAAGCCGAAATCATATAGGAGATGATAATGGCTGATGAAAAGAAGTCCAAGACCGAGCTTCTCGACAAGCTCGAGACGGGACCGTGGCCGAGCTTCGTCCGCGAGATGAAGAAGGCGGCCGCGACCAATCCCGTCACCCAGGATCTCCTCGGGCAGCTGGAGCTTTCATACGAGGAGAAGATCGGGCACTGGAAACACGGCGGTATCGTGGGCGTTCTCGGTTACGGCGGCGGCGTCATCGGGCGCTACAGCGACGTGCCGGAGAAATTCCCGAACGTGGCCCATTTCCATACCATGCGCATCAACCATCCGGCGGGATGGTTCTATACCAGCGAGGCGCTGCGCACCTTGGCCGGCATCTGGGAGCGTCACGGCTCCGGCCTGACCAACATGCACGGATCCACGGGCGATATCATCTTTCTCGGCACCAAGACCGAAGAGCTCGAGCCCTGCTTCAAGGAACTGACCGAAGCCGGTTTCGATCTGGGCGGTTCGGGATCCTGCATGCGCACGCCGTCCGCCTGCGTCGGCCCCGCGCGTTGCGAGTGGGCGTGCTACGACACCCTGAAGGTCTGCTACGACATCACCCAGACCTACCAGGACGAACTCCACCGCCCGCCCTTCCCGTACAAGTTCAAGTTCAAGTTCTCCGGGTGCCCGAACGATTGCGTGGCATCGATCGCGCGTGCCGACCTCTCCGTCATCGGCACATGGAAGGACGACATCCGGCAGGACGACGACGCCGTGCGCGAGTATGCCGCCGCCATGAGCATCCAGAAGGAGGTGTGCGACCTGTGCCCCTCCAAGTGCATGGAATGGGACGGCAAAAAGCTCACGATCGACAATCGGGAATGCGTGCACTGCATGCACTGCATCAACCTCATGCCCAAGGCCCTGCGCCCGGGCACGGAAAGAGGCGCCGTGGTCTTGATTGGGGCCAAGGCGCCGATCGTTCAGGGCGCATTGCTTTCCTCCGTCATCATTCCCTTCGTGCCGGAGGAGGAACTGCTGGAGACCCTGAAGGAGCTCATCTCCCGCGTGTGGGAGTTCTGGGACGAGCACGGCATGAATCGCGAGAGGATCGGAGAGCTGATCCAGCGGGTGGGGATGGCGAATTTCCTCGACGCCATCGGTCTCGACCCGCAGCCGGAAATGATCAGCGCCCCGAGAGACAATCCTTACATCTTCTTCCAGCAGGATGAAGACTAGGGCCGGACAATCATCGTTCGGCAACGCCATCAACCTGAAGATCAGGAGTTCATATCATGTCGACGCAACCTGCTAAGAGAATCACCGATATCGGGCCTCCGCATTACGAGAAGTTCCTTCATCCCATCATCAAGAAGAATTACGGCCAGTGGAAGTATCACGAGTCGGTGGCCCCCGGGGTCCTGTGCCATGTCGCCGAGTCGGGAGACCGCATCTACAGCGTCCGCGCGGGATCGCCCCGTCTGCTCAGCGTCCATACCATGCGGTTCTTTGCCGACCTGGCCGACAAATACTGCGGCGGATATCTCCGCTTCACCAGCCGGAACAACGTCGAGTTCCTGCTGGACAAGAAAGAGAATATCGAGCCCTTGAAGAAGGAACTCCAGGCCGCGGGCTTCCCGGTGGGGGGCACGAACAATGCCATCAGCAATATCGTGCATACCCAGGGCTGGATCCACTGCCACTCCTCGGCCACCGACGCCTCGGGAATCGTCAAGAGCGTCATGGATGCCCTGTGCGACCAGTTCACCGAGGAAAAGCTGCCGGCCAAGCTGCGCATCGCCCTCGCCTGCTGCCTGAACATGTGCGGTGCCGTCCACTGCTCCGACATCGCGATCCTCGGGGTGCACCGCAGGCTGCCCAAGGTGCAGCACGAACTGCTGCCCAAGGTCTGCGAGATCCCGACTTTGATCGCCTCATGCCCGACGGGGGCCATCCGCCCCAAGACCGTCGACGGCAAGCAGACCGTCGAAGTGGTGGAGGCGCAGTGCATGTTCTGCGCCAACTGCTACACCGTATGCCCCGCCATGCCTTTGAACGATCCCGACAACGACGGGCTGTCGATCTGGGTCGGGGGCAAGGTCAGCAACGCGCGCAGCGCCCCCAAGTTCTCGAAACTGGCGATCCCCTTCATACCCAACAATCCGCCCCATTGGCCGGAGGTGGTCGAGGCGGTCGTCAACCTCGTCAAGGTTTACGCCGCGCACGCCCGCAAGCACGAGCGCATGGGCGAGTGGATCGAGCGCATCGGCTGGCCGCGCTTTTTCCAGCTGACGGGCATTCCGTTCACCCGCTATCATATCGACGATTTCAAGCACGCGGGATTGACCTATGCCCGCTCCATGCATATCAAGTACTAGGAGGCGACCATGGGCGTGAGCATCGAAGATCTTGCCGAGGAGATGTACAAGATGGTGGTCGAATGCCTCGGCAAGAAGAACCTCAAAGCAGGCGATCTGACCAAGGCCATGATCGCCAAGTTCGGAGAGGAGAATTGCACCAAGGACGACTGCAAGCTTGCCATCCGCAGCCTCATCGATTCCGGTCGCTGCGTTTACAGCTACTTCGGCGGCAGCTACATCACCCTGCCGCATAAGGAAGGAGCGGCACCCGAATAGAGGGGTCGGGGAATACGGGGCTGCAGCATAGCGGGTGCCGGCACGGCGCCGGCCGTCGGGGCCGTGCCGGCAGGCCGGGCGGCTCCTGCAGCGACGCGAGGGCATTCCAACTGAAAGAGGAGAACAGCTATCATGCCTACATTTACAGTTCATGGACGAAGCTACGAAGTGGATGAAGACGGTTTCCTGCAGGATCCGTCGCTGTGGAACGAGGAGGTCGCGAAGGATTTCGCCACCACCGAGGGAGTCACGGAGCTGACCGAGGAGCACTGGAAGGTGATCCACTACCTGCGCAATTACTACCTCGAGTTCGGCATCGCTCCCATGATCCGCAAACTGTGCAAGGAGACCGGCTTCAAGCTCAACAAGATCTACGAACTCTTTCCTTCCGGGCCCGCCAAGGGCGCGTGCAAGCTTGCCGGACTGCCCAAACCTACCGGTTGCGTCTAGTCCCTTGGCGGTGAACTCTTGCCTGTTTCGGGCAAGAAGTCGACAAGGGTGGAGCATGATCGTCGTCGCTGCAGCCTTCACGCTCAGCTTTCGGCAATCGGGCTTCCTGAAGGGAAGGGAGCGCGATGCCTGAGAGATGATTGCTGACAGCCGGCGGCACGCACGCATTGGATCAAGACCACGGGATCGAGCCGGTTCTGCTTTGGTTGCGGTTCGTCCGGGTCGGGAGACGGCGGTGAAAGTCACGGGCTGCGGGTCCGGGGATGCTCAAAGGGGGGGCCGGGTCGCGCCGGGCCGACGCTCGGGCGCCCCCGGGCTTTCCAGGCTCCTGTCGGAAGCTCTGGCGCGCAGGAGAGGTGCCGTCATCGACGCGTGGCTGGCGCGGATACTGCGCGGCTATTCCGGGAGCACGGCCCGATTCTTCCTCGAAGAGAAAGACCCCTTCCGCAATCCTGTCGGGCTGGCCTTCAAGCGCGGCCTGCCCGCGCTTTTCGACCAGCTCGTCGGCGAAATGGACCCCGCCGCATTGAAGGCCGCGCTCGACGATCTCGTCCGCATCCGGGCGGTCCAGGACTTCACGGCCAGCCAGGCCGTTGCCTTCGTCTTCGATCTCAAGGAGGTGGTGCGCGCGGCGCTGCGCGAGGACGATGCCGCGGGCATGCCCGCGATCGACCTGGAGCCTCTCGACGGCCGCATCGACGAAATGGCGCTGGCGGCCTTCGACCTCTACCTCGAATGCCGCGAGCGTCTTCTCGAGATCAGGGTCCATGAGATGCAAAGGAGGATGTTTCTTCTCGAACGGATGAGTCCCGCGCTGGCGGAATCCTCCGCGCAGGCCGCGGAAAGCGGCGACGAGCGCCGGCGGGACCGTCCTGAAGGGAGGCGCTGATGAATGTCATGGCCGCGCTGGGCGCAGTCGTGGTGATCGCCGCGATCGGAGCGCTGGGCGCACAGGCAAGCGGGATGCGCAGCCTGATCGGCGTGATCGTTCCCTATGCCGCGATCACCACCTTCATTCTGGGCATGATCCTGCGGGTTGCGCGCTGGGCCTCGTCGCCCGTTCCCTTTCGCATCACCACCACCTGCGGCCAGCAGAAGTCGCTGCCTTGGATCCGGGCGAGCTGGCTGGAAAGCCCCTACACGAAGCTGGGCACGGCGGCGCGCATGGCTCTGGAGATTCTGCTTTTCCGCTCGCTCTTCCGCAATACGCGGGCCGAGCTGCGTCCCGGGCCCAGGCTGGTCTACGGCGAGGAGAAATGGTTGTGGCTGGGCGCCCTTGCGTTCCACTGGTCCTTCCTCGTCGTTCTCCTCCGGCACCTGCGCTTTTTCATGGAGCCCGTCCCGAACTGGGTGCTCGCCCTGGCGACGCTGGACGGCTTCTTCCAGGTGGGCACGCCGGAGCTGCTGCTGACCGACGTGTTTTTGGGCGCGGCGCTGGCCTACCTGCTCTACCGCAGGCTCGGCAGCCCCCAGGTGCGCTACATCTCGCTCTTTACGGATTACTTCGCGCTCCTGCTGCTCCTGGGGCTGGCGGCGACCGGCATCCTCATGCGCTACTTCGCCAAGATCGACCTGCTGGCCGTCAAACAGTTCGCCATGGGGCTGGTGACCTTTGCGCCGGCGACGCCCCCCGCCGTGGGGTGGCTGTTCTATGCCCATCTCCTGTTTCTCTGCACCCTGATCGCCTATTTTCCTTTCAGCAAGCTGATGCACATGGCGGGGGTCTTCCTCAGCCCCACCAGGAATCTGGCCAACAACAACCGCATGGTGCGGCACGTCAATCCCTGGAATTACCCGGTCAACGTCCACACTTACGAAGAGTGGGAACACGAGTTCCATGACAAGATCAAGGCCGCCGGGTTGCCGCTCGAGAGGGAGTAGCGATGACCGAAACGACGCCCAGACCCGAACAACTCGTCCGGATCGATTACCGGCCCCCCAAGAAGAGCTGGATGGACCCGAGCGTCGAATTCCGCAAGGGCACCTTCTGCTACAGTGCGCTGCCGAAGAACCTTGAGTACCTGGGCCTGCCGAATCCCAGGGAGTGGCAGCCCTTCGACAAGGACTGGAAGCTGCCGGCCGACTGGAAACGCATCATCCTCGAGGGAATGAAGGAGAGGCTGGAGAAATACCGCTCGTTCCGCCTCTTCATGGACATCTGCGTGCGCTGCGGCGCCTGCGCCGACAAATGCCACTATTACCTAGGGTCGGGCGATCCCAAGAACATGCCCGTGCTGCGCGCCGAGCTGATCCGCTCGGTCTACCGCCGCTACTTCACGCCCGCCGGGCGCCTCTTCGGACCGCTGGCCGGGGGCCGCGAGCTCACCGAGGATGTGATCAAGGAATGGTTCTACTACTTCTACCAGTGCACCGAGTGCCGGCGTTGCTCGGTCTTCTGCCCGTACGGCATCGACACTGCCGAAGTGACCATGATCGGGCGGGAGCTGCTGAACCTGATCGGCTGCAATATCAACTGGGTACTCGAGCCGGTGGCCAACTGCCACCGTACCGGCAATCACCTCGGTGTCCAGCCGCACGGTTTCAAGGACAGCATCGAGTTCGCCGTCGACGAGCTGGAAGAGATCACCGGGGTGCGGGTCGAGGCTCCGATCATGAAGAAGGGGGCCGAGGTTCTCTTCATCGTGCCCTCGGCGGACTACTTCGCGTCGCCCCATTATTACACCCTGCTCGGGTATCTGATGGTTCTCCATGAGATCGGGCTGGACTACACCTTCAGCGCCTACGCCTCCGAGGGCGGCAACTTCGGGCTGTTCACCTCGCACGAGATGATCAAGCGGCTGAACGCCAAGGTGTATGCGGAAGCGCGGCGCCTCAAGGTCAAGTGGATCCTGGGCGGCGAATGCGGGCACATGTGGCGCGTGATGCACCAGTACATGGACACGATGAACGGGCCGGCCGACTTCCTGGAAGTGCCGGTTTCTCCCGTCACGGGTACGCGCTTCGACCATGCCCGCTCCACGCGCATGGTGCACATCTGCGAGTTCACCGCCGACCTCATCCGCCACGGCAAGCTCAATCTCGATCCCAGCCGCAACGATCACTGGAACGTGACCTTCCACGATTCGTGCAATCCGGCGCGGGCCATGGGTTTGCTCGAGGAGCCGCGCTACATCCTGCGCAGCGTGTGCCGCAATTTCCACGAGATGCCCGAAAACACGATCCGCGAGCAGACATTTTGCTGCGGCAGCGGCGCCGGTCTGGGAACCGATGAGAATGCGGAAATGCGCATGCGCGGCGGGTTCCCGCGGGCCAATGCGGTCCGCTACGTGCGGGAGCGCCACGGCGTCAACATGCTGGCCTGCGTCTGTGCCATCGACAAGGCGACCCTGCCGACGCTCATGGAATACTGGGTGCCGGGGGTCGAGGTGGGCGGTGTTCACGAGTTTGTCGGCAATGCCCTGGTCATGAAAGGCGAGCGCGAGCGCACCACGGATCTGCGCGGCGAGCGCCTCAAGAACAAGGAGGCGGCGGCCCATGCGTGATCGAGCCCTGATATTCGCCGGCTTGGTTTTCTTCCTCGGACTGGTCACCTTCCCCGTCTGGTACAACGCAGCCTCCGGTGCGCGCGCCGCGGCGCCGGAGATCAAGCTGCCGCCCGGCGGCACGTGCGTCGCACCCACGGATTACATGAAGACCTCGCACATGAGCCTGCTCGTGCAGTGGCGCGACGCGGCCGTGCGCGAGAACAACCGCCGCTACACCGCCTTCGACGGCAAGGAGTACACGATCAGCCTCACCGGTACCTGCCTGAAGCAGTGCCATACCAACAAGGCTGAATTCTGCGACCGCTGCCATGACTACTCGGGCGTCCGGACTCCCTACTGCTGGGAGTGCCATGTCGACCCGGCAACCGTTGCGCAGACCCGGGCGGCCCGCGCCGCAGGGGCGAACTCCAGCGAGGTGGTTCATGAATAGGAAGGAATTCCTCAGACTGGGTTGCTTTTCCATGGCGGCGCTCGCCGGCCGCCGGGTCGCGGCGCAAGCGGCGGCGCGCCGCTGGGCCATGGTCATCGATGCGCGGAAGTGCCTGAAGGAAAAGGGGTGCGACCGCTGCATCCAGGCCTGTCATCGGGTGCACAACGTACCCGATTTCCCGAACCGCGCGCACGAAATCAAGTGGATCTGGAAGGAGCCGTTCCAGGAAGCATTCGTTTCCGAGCGCGGGCCCTATGTGAACGAAGTCTTTCGCGACCAGCCCTTCCTGGTCTTCTGCAATCACTGCGACAACCCGCCCTGCGTGCGCGTCTGCCCGACCCGGGCCACCTGGAAGAGGGAGGACGGGATCGTCATGATGGACTGGCACCGGTGCATCGGCTGCCGCTACTGCATGGCGGCCTGCCCGTACGGCTCGCGCAGCTTCAACTGGCTTGACCCGCGCCCGCACATCGCGCGCATCGACCCGGATTATCCGACCCGGACGAAGGGCGTGGTGGAAAAATGCACGTTCTGCGAGGAGCGCCTCGCGCGCGGACAGGCGCCCGCCTGCGTGGAAGCCTGCGAGGAAAAGGCCCTGGTGTTCGGGGACCTGGAAGACCCCGGCTCGGCGGTGCGCGAGCTGCTGCGCACCAACTTCGCCATCCGGCGCAAGGCGGAACTCGGCACCGCCCCCGAAATCTATTACATCGTGTGAGGTGCTCCCATGTTCATGTTCGAAAAGGCCGTGGTCGGAAGCCGGCGCTACTGGGCATGGATTTTCTGCCTGTTCGCCGTGATCGGCTTGGGGGTGATCGCCTATCTGCGCCAGTTCGACCAAGGGCTGGGCATAACCGGGCTGAGCCGTGACGTGACCTGGGGGCTCTACATCGCGCAATTCACCTTCCTGGTGGGCGTGGCCGCCTCGGCCGTCATGGTGGTTCTGCCATACTATCTGCACGACTGGAAGGTATTCTCCAAGATCACGATCCTCGGGGAATTCCTCGCGATCGCGGCCGTGACCATGTGCATGCTCTACATCTTCGTCGACATGGGGCAGCCCACGCGCGTGCTGAATGTCATGCTCCACCCCACGCCCGGTTCCATGATGTTCTGGGATTTCGTATCCCTGACGGGATACCTTCTGCTGAATGCGGTGATCGCGCTCGTGACGCTGAGCGCCGAGCGCAAGGCAGTCGCGCCTCCCGGATGGATCAAGCCGATCATCATCATCTCCATACCCTGGGCGATCAGCATTCACACGGTCACGGCCTTCCTGTACAACGGCCTTCCCGGCCGCTCGTTCTGGCTGACCGCGATCCTGGCACCGCGCTTCCTGGCCTCGGCGTTCTCCGCCGGGCCGGCGCTCCTGATCCTGCTGTGCATGATCATCCGCCGGCTGACGCGCTTCGATCCCGGCAGCGAGCCGATACGGAAGCTGTCGCTGATCGTGACCTACGCGATGATCGTCAACGTGTTCTTCATTCTGATGGAGGTCTTCACCGTCTTTTACAGCAGGATCCCGGAGCACATGGAGCACTTCCGGTACCTGTTCGTCGGACTGCACGGGCGCGCCTCGCTCGTGCCCTGGATGTGGGCCTCGGTGCTGTTGGCGCTGGTGTCGCTGGCGATTCTGCTCGTGCCGCGGCTGCGCCGCCATGATGCCTTTCTGGCGGCGGCCTGCGTGACCGTATTCCTTTCCCTCTGGATCGACAAGGGCCTCGGCCTGATCGTGGGGGGCTTCGTGCCTTCGCCGCTCGGGGCGGTGACGGAGTACACGCCCACCCTGCCGGAAATCGCCATCTCGCTGGCCATCTGGGCGGTCGGCTTCCTTATGATCACGATCTTTTACAAGATCACGCTTTCGGTGCGCGAGAGCCTCGCGTGACGCCGGCAGGCGGATGCGTAGGCGAGGGGAACGAAACGCAACGGGCCCGCGCATCTTCCGGTGCGCGGGCCCGCGTGCTCTTTCGAGGTAGGCTGTTAGCTCAACTTAACCGTGGTGACGTGGTCCGGTCTCTTGGCGTTCCGCTTGGAACGGAGCGCTGCAAGAACGACCGCGCCGCCGACCAGCCCGCCTAGCGCGACAAACAGTGCCATTTCTTTCTCTCTCCTATGTAGCTAGGCTTGCTGCAAGAAACGCTCTTAACATCAAACCAGCGCGCAAACAGTAGCGGAAAAGTGCGAGCCCGTCAATGGACAAAAAAGAACCGGCCGGAAGACCGCGGAGAATCCGCCTTCGCTTCCGCACGCTCAGGGCGTTTCGAGAATGTGCCGCCGCGACGGGGATCGGATCGGCACCCTTCCCTGCGACCCCTGCGCGGGCGGCAGCGAGCGCAGGGTGAGCCGGCTTTCGCTCCGGGTTTGCGATGCCGTGCGGCCCTCGGTTTCCCTACCCATTGACGCATGCACCGGGTATCATGTTGGGGGTCCGGCGCAACTTCCGCCGGACCGCGCTGTGAGGAGCAGCTGCATGGATCTGCTGCGCGAAATACTCCTGGCGGAAAGGCGCATCCGCCGCGCGATCCGGGAAACGCCCCTCGAGTACTCCGCGGACTTGAGCCGGGCGTGCGGTGCCCCCGTCTACCTGAAGCTCGAAAACCTCCAGGAGACCGGATCGTTCAAGTTCCGCGGGGCCGTGAACAAGATCGCTGCTCTCGCGCCGGCACAGCGGCAGGCAGGCGTTGTGGCCGCTTCCACGGGAAACCACGGAGCCGCGGTCGCGTGCGCCGCGGCACGCGCGGGCATCCCGAGCACGATCTTCGTGCCGGAAGGCGCATCCCGGGTCAAGGTGGATGCCATGCGCCGCATGGGCGCGGCGGTCCGCGTGCACGGCCGTGACTGCGTGGAGGCCGAGATGCATGCGCGCGCCTATGCGGCGGAGAACGGCGCGGTTTACGTCTCCCCGTACAACGATCCCCAGGTCGTCGGCGGGCAGGGTACGGTCGGCGTCGAGATTGCGCGCCAGCTGGATCGTGTCGATCGCGTGTTCGTCGCCCTCGGGGGCGGGGGGCTGATCTCGGGAATCGCCGGCTATCTCAAGGCGCTCGACGGCGGCGTGCGCATCTACGGTTGCTCCCCGGAAAACTCGTGCGTCATGGTGCAGTCCGTGCGCGCCGGACGGATCCTCGCGCTGGAGTCGAAGCCGACGCTTTCGGACGGCACCGCCGGCGGCATCGAGCCGGGCTCGATCACCTTCGATCTGTGCCGAAAACTCGTCGACGAATACGTTCTGGTTTCGGAAGATGAGATCGCCGGCGCCCTGCGCTCGTTCATCGGGTCGCATCGCATGCTCATCGAGGGCGCCGCCGCCGTGGCGCTCGCCGCCTTCCACAAGGTCGCCTGCGGCGGGCACGACGAGCGCCATGTGATCGTTCTGTGCGGCGCCAACATCGCCCCGGAGACCTTGAAGAGCGTCCTGCAATGATCATGATCCTGGGAAGACTGCCGGCTTCGTTGTGTCTGATCGTGGCGTTGGCATTCGCGGGCGGCCCGTCGGCGGACGAAGCCGCAGGTTTGAAGATCAGCAATCGCCTGAGCCCGCTGAATTCTCGGCGCCCGGTGCGGCCCGCGACGCGTTACATCATCCTGCACACCACCGAAGGGGGCGAAACCAGCGCCCTGAACGAGGTCCGGCGCTACGGCGAGACCCATTACTTCGTGACGCCCGCGGGCCGCGTCTATCGAATCATCGAGCGCCACCGGATCGCCACGCACGCGGGCCGCAGCATGTGGGCGGGGGTCACGGGCCTGGACAACTATTCCATCGGCATCGAGGTCGTGGGCCGTTACGACCGCGACATCACGGCCGCCCAGTACGAGGCGCTGCGGGAGCTGCTGCGCCAGCTGAAATCCCTCTACCGGATCCCGGACGAAAACGTCCTGACTCATTCCATGGTGGCGTACGGGCGCCCGAACCGGTTTCACCCGCACAACCACCGCGGCCGCAAGCGCTGCGGCATGATTTTCGCGCGGCCCGACGTGCGCGAGCGCCTGGGCCTGCGCGCCCGGCCGGAGCGCGACCCGGACGTCGATGCCGGCCGTCTGAAGGTCGCGGACGCCGAGCTGCAGCGCCACCTCTACATGCCGGTACCCGCCGCCGAGGTGCGCGGCGCCGAAGGCGGCAGTGTCGAAGCGGGCGCGGCCTCCGGCGAAGCGGGCGTGATCACCCCGGGGGTCAATGCCTGGAGCATCGCGCGCGAGCGTTACAACCGCCCGGATACCCTGTATATCTTCCCGAACGGCGACCGGGTCCCCGGGGATCGTATCGCCGACTGGAACAGGATACCCGCGGGCACGCGCGTCCAGTTCTCCGGCGAGGAGCGTGAAGAAACCTTCGAGGGCTTCATGGAAATCGGCAGGGACGGCGACACCGTGCGTCAGCTTGCCGGCGAGGCATGGGCGGAAAGTTCCACGATCTACTTTTTCCCCGACGGTCTGATACGCACCGGCTCGGAGCTCGTGCGCAATGCCGCGGGACGCGCCTTGCTCGAGAACCCGCCCCGGGGAACCCGCGTTCTCGTCGGCTATACCTACGGCGGTTACGTCCAGACCGGCCGTCCCCCGGTGCGCATCGCCGGTCGCAAGTGGAACTATCCTTCCACCTTCTATCGGCTCCCCGACGGGCGGATCCTGAGCGGCGACGAGGTCGACGACAAGGCGATCCCGGCGAGAACGCTGGTCTTCTACCAGAACTGAGGCCCCCGGCGGCGCAAGGAGATTCAACCGATGAAACGAATTGCATTGATCGGCTTGCCCTTCGACGAGCACTCGTCGTTCATGCGCGGCGCCGCCGAGGCGCCGCCCCTCATCCGGCGCGCCTTGTGGTCGGGCGCAGGGAATCTCTGGTCGGAGAGCGGCATCGATCTCGGCGCCCCGGGAGTGTTGTACGACGCGGGCGACATCGAAGGCTCGCCCGGCGACGCTCCGGAAAAAATCAGCCGCGCGGTCGCCGGCCTTCTTGAGCAGGGCTTCGTCCCCGTCTGCCTGGGCGGCGACCACTCGGTAACCTATCCGATCGTGAGATCCTTCCGCCGTTTCTTCCCGACCCTGGCCGTCGTCGACTTCGATGCCCATCCCGATACCTATGACGAGTTCCAGGGCGACCGGTTGTCGCACGGGTGCCCGTTTGCGCGCATCATGGAGGCGAAGCTGGCCGATCGCTTGATCCAGGTCGGCGTGCGGGCCGATACCGGGGAATTGAGGGCGCAGGCGCGCAGGTTCGGCATCCGCACGATCGAGATGGATGACTGGCGCGAGGATTTGGTTTTGGAGATCGATGGGCCGGTCTACGTTTCCGTCGATATGGACGTGCTCGATCCGGCTTGCGCTCCCGGCGTATCGCATCACGAACCCGGCGGCTGCACGACGCGCATGCTCTTGCGAGCCATCCGGGCACTCCGGGGCAGCATTGTCGGTGCGGATATCGTCGAGTTCAATCCGCGGCGCGACGCTTCGGGCATTACCGCGGCGGCGTGCGCCAAGATCCTGAAGGAGCTGGCGGGAAAGATGCTGGCGGCGGGCGATTGATATGGCGTTGTGCGGACGGATGCCCGCGACACGGAGTCGCGCGCAAGCGCCGGCGAAATCCGTGCCTGCGGTTGGAAGCGGCAGGATCGATAACGATTGCAGGAGGAGTGAGCCATGCTGATTGTTTACGAAAGCGATAAACCGATGCGCGAGGTCTGCGCTGCCGTGGAACCCGTGGTGCAGAAACACAAGTTCGGCGTCATGGCGTCGCACGATCTGAAGCAAACGATGGCCGCAAAGGGTGTTCCCTTCGACGGCGAATGCGTCATCTTCGAGATCTGCAATCCGCATCAGGCAAAGAAAGTGCTGGATGCGAGGCCCGAGGTATCCACGATGCTGCCCTGCAGGGTCTCGGTATATCGCGAGGGCGGGAAGACCAAGGTCGCGACCCTGCAGCCGACGGCCATGGTCGCGCTGCTCGGCGCGCCCGAACTCGAGCCGGTGGCCAGGGAGGTCGAGGAGGTCATCACGAACATCATGCGCGATGCGGTGCGCTGAAGAGCGTCCGGGCGGGCGTTGGCCCCTCCGGGGGAAAGACCGGAGATCGCCCCGTCGAGCGGGGCGATTCGGCGCTTGCATCCGTTTTTTTTTTGTGCTTAAAATAGCACCAACGAACGATATGGCCCGTTGAGGCGAGCGGTATGTTTCCCCTCGCATACCGCGCGGGCAGTAAGCCGAAGGAGGCGCAGGGTTGGTGTCCACAGGTTCCACCAGGGAACGGGACGAGGCGTCGGCGGGCACCCGGTTCTGCGAGCACTGGCCCGACGGTTGCGCCGACCTTTCCGGATTCGCGCATCCGGATGGAGCGTTGCGATGTACGTGAGCAAGAAACAGTTCTGGATCCTCGAGATGATAAAGGGTGCGGACCTGGTTCCTGCGGCCGGCGGGTCGGGCAGGTATTCTCCCAAGGACAGGATGGTCGTCACCACGGAAGCAGGCGAAAGCCTGGCGATCGGCCCGGCCGACGTACTGGATTTTTCCAGTCCTGAAGTGCTCAAGGTGGAAACATCGGGCCGCAGCCTCGATATTGCCTGGGACGGCATTGCGCGGATGGACTTCGAGGCTGCAGCCCCCGCCCTCACATACAAGCCTGCCTTCGCCGGCGCCGAGCGCCGATTCATCGGATTCCCCGTCGGCAAGAAGGCCGGATAGTCCCTTTCCGGCACCCTCCGCCCGAAGCATCGCATGCATCGCCGTTGAGGCCGGGCCTGCCGGAGCATCCCGTGCGCCCGCACGCAACGGGTCCGGTAACGGCATGTGGAAGCGCAGGCGCATCCGGAGCGCGGATTGAATTGACAAGCCTGCGCGGCTCGGGTAATTTCAGCAGTGAATTCCATGGGACAAGGAGGGCGAATGCCTGCAGACCAGGACATCCGGATTATCGGCGAACCGACGAGCAATCCGGCCATATGCAAATTTACCGTGGATCGGCCCGTCTACGCCGGCGGCTCGGCCTATTTCGCCGACCGCAACGCCGCGAGACTTTCTCCCCTGGCAGCGCGGATCTTCGAGATCCCCGAGGTGATGAACGTGGTGATTGCGGAAAACCAGGTGACCGTCACCAAATCCGGCAACGATCCCTGGCCTGTGATCGGAAAGCAGATTGGGGCCAAGATACGGGAGCACATTCGCTCCGGCGAACCCGCCGTGAGCGAGGAATATCGACGCAGCCTGCCTTCCGACGAAGAGATCCGGCGCAAGGTACAGCAGTTGCTCGACAGGGAGGTGAATCCCGCGCTCGGGATGCACGGCGGCTGGGTGGAGTTGATCGACGTCAAGAACAGCTCCGTCTATCTTCGCCTGGGCGGCGGCTGCCAGGGGTGCGGCGCAGCCGATGCGACGCTGCGACAGGGGATCGAAAGATCGATCCGCGAGTTGATTCCCGAGGTAGGCGAGATCCTGGATACTACGGACCACGCGGCCGGCCGGAATCCCTACTATCAATCGCGGAGGTAGCAATCCGGGCCTGATTCTTGCGATCCGTGCTTGCCTTGCGGCGAAAGTCGCGGGACGCTTTGCAGTATTCGAACGTTGTGGTTTTTTGCTGCTGGGGATGATCGAGATGAAAGGAGCAAGGTCATATGGCAGGTAAGGTGATGAGCAAGAGCCAGTTGGTTTCGTTCCTTGCGCAGGAAACCGGTCTGACCAAGGCGATCGCCAAGGACGTCCTCGACGCCATCGCCAGGATTGCGGTGAGCGAGACCAAGAAGAGCGGACAGTTCGTGTTTCCCGGAATCGGGAAACTGGTCAAGGCGCATCGCAAGGCACGCGTCGGGAGAAATCCCCAGACCGGCGAGACGATAAAGATCCCCGCCAAGACGGTCGTGAAGTTCCGCGTGGCCAAGGCGGCAAAAGACGCCATCGTGCCCGCCAAGAAGTAAGCTGCGCGCGGATTCCGGCAATCGCGCAGGAATCCCGGCGAGTCGGCAGAATCATCTTTTGCCTATTCCGGTTCCCCGCTCACACTGGGGGAGGGTGGAGGGAGTATTTTTCCTGTCGGACAGGCTTGCATGCGGCATCGGCCCGCCGCGTGGGCTACAGCACCGTGCGTGTCCCGGCTTGGCGCATCACCCTCGTGCTCATGAGATTCAAGTAGAGCAGCACGAGGAACACGAGCGCCAGCGGTAAGAGGTTCCACCAGAAATCCGTCAGCACGCGCGCGTCCCTCAGATTGCGCAGCATGCTTCCCAGCGAGACTCCCGATGATCCCGCACCGACGTCGAGGAACGACAGGATGACCTCTCCCAGGAGAAAAACCGGGGCTGCCACCAGGGTCTGCTGAAGCATGTAGGGGAGAAGCGCGGGGAGGATGTGGCGGCGCACGATCCAGGGCGTGGAACAACCCAGTGAGCGGGCGGCTTCCACGTAGCCGGCGCTGCGCAACTGCCGGATCAGTCCGCGGATACCGCGAGCCATGGGCGGCCAGGTGACGGCGGCGATGGTGCCCGTCGTCAGCAGGAACGCCTGCGCGGAGGAAAGTCTGGGCGGCAGCAGGGCGCGCAGCGCCAGTATGATATAGAGGGCGGGGAGCGCGAGCACGAATTCCGAGAAGCGCATGAGAAGGGAATCGAGCCAGCCTCCCGCAACGCCCGCCGGGATTCCGACCGCCGAGCCCAGTACGACGTACAGCACCACGCCGGCGAGGACGACCAGCAGCGAGGTGCGCGTGCCGGCCAGCGCGCGGGCCAGCACATCGCGGCCGAGTTCGTCGTTGCCGCACGGGTAAAAGGTTCCGGGCGCCTGCGTTCCGACCAGATGCACCCGGCAGGGCACTACGCCCAGGAGGCGGTAGCTGTAGCCAGTGGTGAAGAAGTACAGCGGGTGGATCGCCTCGGAATCTTCTTCATACACGGTTTCCAGCGGATCCGCAATGCGCGCACCATAGACGAAGGGCCTCCAGTGAAACCTGCCCTGCCGGTCGACGAAACGCACCCTCGTCGGCGGAGCGTAGAATCGGTCCAGATTCTGGGATTCGGGCGGATTGCTCGCGAAGAAGTCCGCACCCAGGGGGATGAGCACGAAGAGCGCCGTGGCGGTGCCCAGGAGGGCGGAGGCGAGGCGGCCGCGTTTCATATTTGCCGCTCCCGCGAAGGACGCACGCGCGGGTCGACGAGCGCGGCGACGAAATCGGCGCCGATGCTGCCGAGCGCGAGCAGCAGACTGGTCGTAAGGACGCATCCGGCGAGGAGGAACACGTCGCGGTTGAAGAGGGCCTCGTAGGTGACCTGGCCGAGACCGGGCCAGGCGAAAATCACCTCGATCACCAGACTGCCGCTCAAAGCCGCGCCGAACAGCGGACCGAGAACCGCGAGCACCGGGTTGAGCGACGGTCGCAGCAGATGGTGGACGAGCACGCGTCCGGCGCCCAGCCCCCGCGCGCGCGCCGCGCGCACGATCTGCTGCTCCAGCGTCTGCCTGCAGGAGGCCAGCTGGATGCGTTCGACATAGGCCAGGATCGGGGCGGCGAGGCAAAGCACCGGCAGGACGAGGTGGTGCAGCCGGTCCGGCAACCACTCCCCAAAGCGGCCTCCGGCCAGGTCGGGGGCGCTCATTCCTCCCAGCGGGAACCATCGGGTGTGGGCTGCGAACAGGAGCGCAAGCAGGCCGAGCAGCACCGTGGGGAGCGATAGGGCGATCGCAGAGAGGACGTCGAAAAGAACGCCGGGCATCCTGCCGGCAGACAAGGCATGGAGGGAGCCCAGCAGCGAACCCAGGAGAACGCCGATCAGCAGGGCAGGGGCTCCGATCCAGAGAGTTCGCGCGAGCGCCTGCGCCGCCACCGAGGCGACGGGTGCCTGGTAATAGAGCGAGATCCCGAGGTCGAGCCGGGCGGCGCGTCGCAGCCAGCGCAGGTACTGCACGTGCATGGGCAGGTCGAGCCCCTGGATGCTGCGCAGCCGTTCGAGCGTCTCACGCCTGACTGTCGGGTCGAGTTCGCGGCCGGCGTAAAAATCGCCGGGGATCAGGGACGACAGCAGGAATGTCGCGAAAGTGACTGCGAGCACCAGAGCCGCCAACTGCCCCGCCTTCCTGCCGATCAGCCCGAGGTGCGATCCCATCGGTGAATCCGCGGAGCGCCGCTTGCGGCGCTACTTCCTGCCAACGGTCAGCTCTTCCGCGTTCCAGAGAAGATGGGGTACGAGGATGGAAGGGCTGACGTTTCCGACGGTGCTTTTCCATCCCACGATCACGTTGGGAGCTATGACCGGGATGGCCGGCATTTCCTGCACCCACAGTTCCTGCATACGGTTGCAGAGCTCCCTGCGGGCCTGTGGGTCCACTGTGCGGACAAGGCGTGAGGTCAGTTCATCGAGCGTGGCCTCCCACGGGTAAAGAGGCTTTGGCTGCGCCGGGTACCAGAAATGCAGCCGGCCGCTACTGTACCAGAGATCAGTCTGCAGGTCGGGTACAACGTCCGTGGGGATGATGCCGAAGAGGATGGCCTCGTAATCGAAGGTTTCCATAAAGCGCGCGGCGATTTCGTTGGCGAGCAGGAGCTGCACGTTGGCACGGATGCCGGCACGAGCGAGGTTCTCCTTGATAATCTGGGCCATCTTCTCCCTGGCCAGGTTGCCGCGGGAACTGAGAAGGTCGATCTCGAGCGGTGCCATTCTGCTTCCGTACTCCAGGATGCCGTCGCCGTCGCGGTCCCGGAGGCCGATGCGGGCCAAAAGTTCGCGTGCGCGCGCCGGGTCGTGAGTTGCGGATCGCAGGTCGGGATGCCGCCACGCCTTGTTGCCTGTGCTGATCGGACCGCTCTGCGGCTCGCCCAGACCCAGGAAGACAGAGCGCTTCATGGCCTCACGGTCGAGCGCGCAGGAGACCGCCTGCCGAAATTCGACTCTCTGGAACAGTCGCAGTTTTTCGGGATCCAGGTAGGGCTCGCCGGATGGCTTTTTCCCGGGGTTGAGATTGAGCCACAGGAATTCCATTCCCAATCCGGGGCCCAGATCCTTGAGCTGGTAGTTTCCTCTGGGCTGCGAGCGGCGCAGCAAGGCGAAGTTCTCCGGGCTGAGCGAAGAGGCCACATCGAGCTCGCCGGCCTGGAATCGCAGGGCTTCCGCGTTGCGGTCCTGGATGACGAGGAAAACGATACGGTCGAGGTAGGGCAAAGCCTGTGCCGATTCATCCCTCTTCCAGTAATAGGGATTCCGTTCCAGGATCACGTGGATCCCGCGCCGGTATTCTTTCAGGCGAAACGGCCCCATGCCGGCCACCTGCTCGGGGTCGACGCCGGGGCCCCAAGCCGAGCGCAGGTTCCCCTGCCGGAAGGCATCCATGAGCCGGTGCCTGGGGAGCATGGGAATGGAGTCCAGCGCGCGCAGCCCCATCCCGACCGGCCGGGGGAATTCCAGCTTGACGGTGTGGTCGTCGATCTTGGTGACGGATGGAAAGCCGCCGTCGATCTGCACCTGCCCGGCCTGATCGGCCGCTGTCGCGGGATCCTGCAGCACCTGGAACGAAAACAGAACGTCGTCGGCCGTGAATGGGCTGCCGTCGGAGAAACGCAGGCCCCGGCGCAGGTGAATCGTATAGGTCCTGCCGTCCGCTGCGGTTTCCCAGCGCGAGGCGAGGGACGGTTCCAGTTCGAGCGTTCTGCGGTTGATGTGTACGAGGTCTCCGGAGAGGCGGTCGGCCACCATGGCATTGGCCATGCCGGCGGTGAGCATCCTGTTGAAGGTGGAGATATCGGCATTGATGGCGGCGACGAGGACGCCTCCTTTTGTTCCCGAGAGTCCGCTTCGGACGAGGAATTCGGGTCGAACCTCCTGGGCATTCAGCCCGGTGCAGAGATGAGACAAGAGCCAGATCGTTACCGCGAGGCGGGGCCGCATAGCGAGCAACTTATGGTACATCGGGGCCAGTTTCGGGGAATTGCCCGCTGCTGTCAAGTGGCTAAGGCCCTGCGCGAAAAAGTGGCTCACTCGGCCGGCAGGGACGTTAGATAGTCGGTGACTATGCCGGATGGATGCCCGGCACCGGCCCCAATCGGGCGAAATCGATCGTGCAAGCTGGAGCGCCATCGGCATCGGCATAACCGGCGCTCGGTTGCCGGAAGGGCGGGCGCATATCTATAATGGTCCAAGATTCATCTGCGCATCATGCGCTCGAAGGAGGTTGGCCAGCGATGGAAAGGAATCCGTGCCGGTGTTGCGGCAGCCGTTGACAGCTGCTTTTATGGGCGGGGGCTTCCGAGAGATGGTTTGAGGCTTTGCGGGGAGGATGATCTGATGTCGGGCGATGTTCTTGAGATCGGATCGGTTGTCGGGGACCGTTACCGGGTGGAGTCATGCCTCGGGCGGGGTCCGTTGGGATACAGCTACCTGGCGCACGATTTGAAGGAGGCGGGTGTCGCAGTGGTGTTGAAGGAGGTGCTTGTTCCCGGCGGGGAGGAACACGATTCGCGAGTGCTCTTGCAGCGCCTGGCCCGGCTGAGCACACTCGGGCACCCAGGGCTGGCCCGGCTGCGCGATTTCGGCGCTATCGAAAATCCACGCAGGCTCTTTCTGGTGCGGGATCACTTGCAAGGCGAGGCAATCTCGCAGGTTCTGGCCTCAACCGATTGCGAGGCGATCATCGAGATCTTGATACAGCTTTGCCGGACGCTCCAGTTTCTTCACCGGCACGGCATGACTCACGGCAACATCAAGGACACGAACGTTTTCCTCGCTCGGAGAACGGGCGAGCGGATTGAGGCGGTGCTGGCGGATTGCGGCCTGGGAAGCGTGGCTGCCATGTCGGCCATTTCGTCCGCTTCCATCGCATGGCGGGCGCCGGAGGTGCTTGTCGGTTACGCCGAAAGCCCACGTTCCGACCTTTACTCCCTGGGAGTGCTTTCCTATTTCTTGTTGGCACGCCATTTGCCTTTTGAGGATGAAGACCCCGGATACCTGATTCAGAAGTCACTGCAAGGAAGCCCTGACTTCCGGAAACTGGAGGGGATGGAATCCGGTCCGGCGTTGGTGCAGGTGATTCGCAACTTGATGGACAAGAATCCGGAGCAGAGGCCGACTTCGGCCGAAGAAGTGATCCGCCTGCTAAGCGTGGCTCGGGCGCGGGATTACACGCGCGTCGTGCCCGACCTGCCGCGCAGCCATTTCGGCACCTCCGCCTTTGTGGACAGGAAAGAAGAGATGGCGTTGCTGGCGGAGCGTGCACAGCGCGTGCGCGCAACCGGGCAGGGGTGGACGGTTTTCGTCACCGGCGAGAGCGGTTCGGGAAAGAGCCGCTGCATGGCCGAGTTTCGGATTGCAGCGCTGTTGCAGGGCTGGCGCGTTTTCGAATCGGATTGTCTTCCGAGCGAGGACCAGGCATATGGTCCCTTCCGCAGGTTCCTTCAATGGACGGACAGCGTTTATCCTGCCGAGACCGCGGAAGGCCGCGAAGCCCATGGAGTACCTGGACTTGCGGATCCCCCGCCCGTGGATCACCAGGCGCAAGGCATGGTCGCGGAGACGGCTGTCGGGCGCTACCGCGATCTGATCACGCGGGAGCTGGTGCGCCGGATTTCGGGTCGGCCCACGATATACATGCTGCACGATTGTCATTGGGCCGACGAAGCGACCGCGGCGGTTCTGGCCTACCTGATCTCGGACATCCGGGCTCACCCGGTCATGATCCTGGTGAGTTATCGGGCCGGTGAAGCCCGCGGCACATGGTTCAGCAAGGTCGTCGAGCAGGCGAAGCGGCAGGAGCAGGCGGAAGTTCTGGCTTTGAGCGCGCTCGATCCGGACGCGGTAAAGGCGATGGTTGCTTCGATGACCGGGGAGGCGGGTCTCGGCGATGCTTTGGGACCCTGGGTCCACCGGTCGAGCGGCGGCAACCCGCTGTTTGTGGAGGAGATACTGAAGCAGCTGGCGGAGAAGGGGGGAATTGCCAGGGAGTCGGGCAGGTGGGTGGTCCGTGAAGGCCGGTTGGAGGAGCTGGAGGTTCCGAGCGGCGTTGCGGTGGTGTTGCGGAAGCGCCTGGAGCAGTTGAGCCAGGCGGAGCGCCGGATCGTCGAGTGGCTGGCCGTGAGCGGGCACGCCATGCCGGCGCCGATGTTACGGGACCTGTGCGGAATGAGCCGCGAGGTCTTTGCTGCGGCATTGCGGGATTTGGCCGTCAGGCAGATCGTTGAGCCGGTGGGCCACCTGGATACGGATCACATTGCATTTCGTCATGCGGTGATTGCGGAAGTCATCCGGGGCGGCGTGGCGGCCTCGCGGCGTCGCAGGATGCATATAAGGATCGGGGAGGCTCTTGAGAATTCGGGTGCGGGCGAGCGGCGGGTGACGGAGCTCGCGCGGCATTTCACGGAAGGGAGGGCGGGGGACAAGGCGGTGCGTTACGCGCTGCAGGCGGCCCAGGCTTGTCGCGGCGAGTATTCGAACGAGGCCGCGCTGCGCTTTTACGAGTATGTTCTTGCGCACGGCGACTCCCTGCCGTTCGAGGTGCGCTGCGAGGCTGCTCTGGAAGCGTCGGACGCCTGCTGTCTTCTCGGCCTTCCGCGCCGCGCCCTTCGCATATTGAGGAACTATGCCACAAAGTCGTTTCGTGGCAACCGAGAACTACGCGTCAAATTGTGCTCGCATCTTGCATGGGTGGCTCAGCATTGCGGTGACATGAGAGCAATTGCCTACTGGTCCCGCAAGGGTCTGAGAATCCTTCGGCAATTCGATCAGCCCTCAATCAAACATACAAGCAATTTACTTAAAATGCTGGCCTATAGCGATATGTCTAAATCCAGAACGTCTCGGGCCCTATCAGCTCTAAATAAGGCGCTTACGCATGATCTCATAACCAGCCAACCGCTCTTAGCCAGTCAGATATACAGCACTATGTGTGCTACCTACAGGGTTGCATGCCAACTTCGTCAAGCGCTCATGGCAGGAAGAGTCGCAGTCAAGATATTAGAAGGGCACGTGGCACCCGAGGTTTATCCATCATCTCAGTCTCACCTAGGTATATGCTATACGGCCTTAGGAAGATTTCGCCATGCCCTTGCTAGCTTGGAAAAGGCTGCTACTGCTGCTAGCAAAGCTCGATCAACGGCACTAATAACGCAATCTCTCGGAAATCTTGCGGAATGTCTGTGTCGAATGGGTGATCTGGATAGAGCTATGATCGTGTGCCAAAAAGCTGCCGATAAATGTAGACAGATGCAAAATCCGGCGATACAGCATCCCTGCGAGGCAATTCTGGCAGAGATATTAATTTGCAGAGGCGATTATCATGAAGCAGCTGCTATGCTTACAAAGCTGCGCTCAGTTGGCCGCATATTGCCTCCGATCATGTCAAGGGCCCACGTATCTTATCTATCAGCCTGGCTGGAAGCCGAACTCGGGAACGAAACGGCAGCTCATCGTCATATCAAAAGCTTGCAAAACTACCAGTCATCCGTTGCTCCCATCTATGAGGCCGATCTGGGATTGGGCATCCAGGCTCAACTAATTTTCAATAGGGGGGCACAACGTCGCGCGCTGAAAATCTTGGACGTAGTCCGACGGCGTTTAAGAATTAAAAGGTGGCCATATCAACTTTGCCAGATTGAGCTAATCAGGGCAGAGCTGAATATTGCATCGGATAAATTGGATATCGCGAGACAGTGCTGTCGCATAGCACTTAGGCTCTCAATCGCAATGGGTTCAAGACTACTGGAGGCAAAGGCTCGACTATTAACAGCCAAATTGCTCATGAGCCAGGTAAGTGCGAATTTGGCAGGAAACACATCTCTAATAAACCGTGAATCGGAGATGGCTATCTTGGAGGCAGCGCGAGGTGAGCTGATGCGATCGGCAGAGTTGGCACAAGAGTCAAACGCAAAGGAACTCATTTGGCGCATTAATGCCGAGAGGGCCAAGAATGAGGCGATGTTATGTAATAGAAGGGAGGCGTATCATTATGCGAATAAAGCCATTCAAACATTCAATGCCATTATAATGTCTCTGCCTTTTGATATGCGAAAGAGATATGTCGATGTGACATATCGAAAAGAGCTGATTTGGCAATGTAATGCAATAGTGGGCGATAATTCTCAAATATCACCTGGGAGGAATGATGGGGCCATTGGCGAGGCCCATCTTAAGAGTCTGCTTAGGCTTGGCCAAATATTCTCTACAAATACAGAGATTTGCCACATGCTAGGTATGGCATTGGACATAAGCCTCAGTGCAATTAACGCGGAAAAGGCATATATTTTAATGGGCGATGAAAGGAAAATGTTAACGGCGAAATGCGTTCGAGAAAGAAATGGACATAAATCAGCTGACTTGCTTGAGCTATGTATGCCTATCATTGACAATGTATATAATACCGGGTGTCCATTTATTACAAGTAACATAAAAACTGACAGCCGATGTGTGGCTATGTGTTGCAAAATAACAGAGTGGCAAAGATCGATAATATGCGCGCCATTAAAAGCCTCGAATGAGGTGATTGGTGTGTTGTATGTTGAGGGACAAACTTATGAAGATAACATAAGTGAGTCATTGATTAGTTATGTTTCAGCAGTAGCTACGTTTATTGGAATGGCGATTGAAAGTGCACTGAGCCGCAACGAGAAAAAGAAGGAGATCGCAGCGCTGGAAAGCCAGATTAAGCTAGCGAGAGAAGGGTACAGGGAAATTGTGGGTGTGAGCAAGGCAATTCGCGAGGTTCGTGAGCGAATGGCGGCAGTTTCAGTGGCGCCCACGGATGTTCTTATATGCGGCGAGACGGGAACGGGCAAAGAGCTGGTCGCCAGGGGCTTGCATCGAACGGGAAGACGGGCAGGAGGAGTATTTGTGGCGATTGATTGCGGCTCACTTACAGACTCGCTCGCGGAGAGCGAGCTGTTCGGATATAGAAAAGGTGCCTTCACGGGAGCTACGGAGAGTCGGGCGGGGCTATTCGAGGCGGCACAGGGAGGGGTAGTGTTTTTAGATGAGGTGTCAAGTCTACCGATGCGGCTGCAGAGCAAGTTATTGAGGGTGCTGCAAGAGCGCGAGGTGCGGCGGATCGGCGAGGTTACGCCGCGAAAGATTGACGTTCAGATCATTGCGGCCACAAATAAGGATCTGCTGGCAGAGATCGAGAAGGGAAAATTCCGTAGAGACCTATATCACCGCCTAAATGTTATGCAGATACGGGTGCCGCCGCTTCGGGATCGAGCGGAGGACATTCCAATTCTTATTGACTGGTTTCTCGGAAACTTAGCGCAGGGCAGAGGAGGAGAGGTAAAGACTTTTTCCAATGAAGCAAAACAGTTGCTGATGGAATATCCCTACCCGGGAAATGTGCGCGAGCTGGCTCATATCGTTGAGAGTTCATACTATCTTGCTCGGGGACGAGTAATCCAGTTAGCGGATTTGCCGGCCGAGGTGCGCGGTATGGAGATAATCGAGAATGCGACATGGAATTCGGAATCTCATGCGCTGATGATTCTGCGCCGGATAGATAAAGGAGAGGGAAATTTTTATGATCTTGTCAAGGTACCATTTATGCGACATCGCATAGGGGTCGACGTTGTTCGAAGGCTGCTTCATAAGGCCTTGAGCGATGCAGGTGGATTGTATAAGAGTGCATTTCAGCGGTTAGGGATACCTGACAGAGAGTACGCAACGGTAAAACAGTTTCTCAAGCGCAATGGCTGCTATCTCGACTTTAGACCGTATCGGAAGGGTGGTGGGCGTTGAATTGCTGAGCTATGCATTGAAATGGAAATTATTGGCGGGGAGGGAATTCCAGAACGTTACCATCCGGCTCCCCGGCAGCATGCGCTGGTTTGCGCCGGTTTTGCATGGATTTCTGAGCGGCCTGTAGGAGAGCAAAAACGCACGATCCGTCTTGCGGGGTGGAGGCGGTGCCGACTTGGAAATCCAGGAGCCCGGGCCGAGCCCTGAACGAGGCGAGCGTCGAGCTGCTGATGAGATGTTGCAGCCTATGGGAAAAGCGCGCGACTTGGTCACCGCGAACACCGGGCAGCAAGGCGACAAAACCTTCGTGCCCAAACCTCACCAGGACATCGGTTTCTCGCAGTTCTGCCCTGAGCACTTCGGCAACTCGGTGAAGGAGTGAATCGGCGGCGCTCGGGCCATACAGGGTAATGATTTGGTTGAGCCCGCTCAATTCAAGCAATAGCATCGACAGGGGAGAGTTTTGCTGCTCGGCCTGTTCAAGCATCTGGGCGCCGACAACCGAGAGGTAGCCGACGCGATAGGTCCTTGTAACGGGATCGATGATCTCCCATTCCGAAGATTTGAATCTGCCTGCACGGCCAACGAGAGGTGCAACGATGCCCGCGACTGCCTGAAGCAACGCAAGGTCTGGCTGGCCGTATCTGCCGAGCCGTTGCGCGTAGAGAGAAATAGTACCGACGCATTCGGCATCCGCGATAAGCGGCACGACCAGAGAATCGGTCAGAATTGAGAAATCGCCCCTGAGGCCGGATAGCTCCAGCGCCGGACTGGCATTGAGCATGGGTCGCTTGTATGCCATCACCCAACCGCTGATGCCTTTACCAAGCTCAACTTCCATATCTTGGAGCTGCTGCGCAAAGTCGCCGGTGACGTAAGCCGGACTGATACGTTCACCTCCTTTGTTGATAAAAAAGGCGCACGTATTGTAGGGAAGCATCTTGCGTATCCTGGCGGCCAGTACCGCCAGAATTTCGTTCAATTCAAGTTGCTTTCCCGGGCCGTTGCAGAACTCAAAAAGAAGGACCAATTGAGCAGTCGCGGAGGAGGGGACGGTGGCTGGCGGAAGAACCTGACATGTGCCGGACAGCGCCCGGTCAACCGTTTCGAAAAACTTGCGGAACGAGAGCTTTGGAATGTCCTGAGTTGCCCTTTCCGCCGCTGCCTCCAACTCGTTGATGTGCGCAATGAAAAGGTCGGCCAGGAGAGGGTCATAGACTGTTCCTGCCTGCGATCTGATCAGAGAAATCGCGTCCTCTTTTCCGAAAGCGGACTTGTATGGTCGGGAGGATCGGATCGCATCGTAGGCGTCTACTATTGCGAGGATCCGGGCTCCTAATGGTATTTCTTCTCCTTTAAGGCCGTCGGGATATCCCAGCCCGTCCCAACGTTCGTGGTGGAATCGAACAACCTCGGCAACCGGGAAAGGAAACTGTATCTGCTTGAGGATCTCATCTCCGGCAGCCGAATGCAGCTTCATTTTCTCAAATTCCTGCCTACTCAGCTTGCCGGGTTTGTTCAGAATGTAGTCGTCAATTGCCAACTTTCCGATATCATGGAGTAACGCACCTGTTTCTATGGCCATCAGCTCCCGTGGATCTGTGAGGCCGGCGAGTTTCGCAAGGCCCATGGCGTAGGCTTTGACGCGACGGATGTGACCGTAAGTAGTCTGATCCTTTGCGTCCACCGCCATCGCGAGCGACTCAACGGTGCGGAGGTATAGCTGCTCCTGTTCCTTGAG